>MKWU01005370.1_pt1 | contig 14020 bp, 6 predicted proteins | sample 809101 | NCBI WGS metagenome assembly MKWU01 (sample SAMN05860141, study PRJNA318959) | sponge metagenome | host: Aplysina aerophoba | place: Slovenia: Piran, Adriatic Sea, Gulf of Piran | collected 2013-05-07 | reverse complement strand
ACGGCGTGACGGAGACGGACATCGCAAGCGCGACGTCGCAGACCTACGTTCCCGTTGCTTCGGACGCCGGCAAGACGCTCAAGGTGAAGGTGAGCTTCACCGACGGCGGCGGCGCGTCGGAGACGCGGAGCGCGGCGACGCAGCCGGTGGCGGGGGCGAAGACCACGTGCCCTACGGGCTACGAGTGGTGCACGGAGATGGAGTCGGGGTACTCGTTTAGCTCGCTTGGGGCATCGACGACGATCGAGCTGGGCGGATACGTCCCGTCCAGCAGTCTCGGCAGTCTGGGCGATGACAAATTCTCCCACGCCGGCACGGACCACATGGTGACCGCAATAAATTGGAACCGCACTACCGCAAGCGGGAGCGTTTCTAATACCCTTGTCCTGGAAACCGGCGCCGAGTTGCCCGACGGCACGGTGCTCACCCTGAACGGCACGGCGCTCACGGTCGGCGCGGACTCCGAGACGACGACGGTCGGCCGGGAACGCTGGAACCTGGGTACCCTCGGCATCGACTTCGACTGGGTGACGGACACCAAGGTCACGACGAGCCTGAACTTCCCGCCGGCGTTTGTCTCCGCGACGGTCGACGGCGCCTCGCTGGTGCTGACCTATCACGAGAACGAGAAACTGGACACGGGCTCGGCGCCGGCGGCGGGCCAGTACACGGTGAAGAAGACGCCGGACGGCGGCACCGAGGAGCCGGTGACGGTGAGCGGCACTCCGACGATCAGCGGCAACACGGTGACGCTGACGCTGGCGTCGGCGGTGGAGGCCGACGACGACGATGTGAAGGTGAGCTACACGGTGCCCGCGTCCAACCCGGTGCAGGACGAAGCCGGGCTCAAGGCGGCCGCCCTGACCGACGAGGAGGTGACCAACAACACCACCGCGACGCCGCCGCCGAGCGACTGTCCCGCCGACGCCGACTGGTGCGCCACGCTCACGGTCGGGGACTTCGGCAGTGGGCTCGTGCATGGGTTTATCGATGCAGATTCCGCAGTGAGCCTGCGGCAGGACGTCGGGGCCCTGTCGGATGACGACTTCACCTATGCCGGCACCGGCTACGATGTGTGGAGGGTCTCTCTGAACAACGCTACAAACCCAACTCTGCAACTAAGGTTCAGCCCGTCGGGGGAGACGGTCTTCGGCAGGGCAGGGTTCGTGCTCAACGTGGGCGGACAGGCGTTCAACCTGAGCGACGCCACATACGACACCACGCTCGAGCTGTTCGAATGGGCCAACAGCGGCCTGAGCTGGTCCGACGGCGACACGGTCACGGTGAGCCTCAAGTTCGCGCCCCTCTCGAGCGACGCGACGCTGAGCGCCCTGGCGCTTGCGGACTCGGGCGACACCCCGGTCGCGTTCCACGAGACCTTTGATCCCGGGACGGTGACCTACACGGCGAACGTGGACAACGCGGTCTCGACCCTGACGGTGACGCCGACCGCGAACGACGCGAACGCCCGCGAGCCGGAGTTCCTCGACGGGAACGACGCGACGCTCGCCGACGCCTACACCATGATCGACGGCTTCCAGGTCGCCCTCGGCGTGGGCGACACCGTCTTCAAGGTCAAGGTGACGGCCGAGGACGGCACGACCAGCGAGACCTACACGGTGACGGTGACGCGGGCGGACCCGCCGGCGCCGATGGAGGAGAGCCTCGTCAACAACTACAGCACGGGGGTGGGCTGTACGGGTACCAGAGATTTTCTCGCCCAGTCGTTCAGGACCGGTCCAGACGTTGCGTACGCGATCGACCGGGTCCGGATTGAGATAGTCACACCGTCAGCCGGCGAAACGACCGTGGTCAGGATCAGGGAGAACAACTCAAGCGACGAACCGGGCGATCTGGTGGCGGAACTTGCGCTTCAGGGCACCTTGCAGGGGGGCCTCAACACCTTCAAGGCGCCAACAGGCACGGTGCTTGCCAAGGGGACGACATACTGGATTTCCGTGAACGAGGGGATCGCAGCCGCTCAGCGTGCGGCCTATTGCGACAGGAGCTCAAATGCTGAGACCGGCAAACCGGGCTGGAGCATCGGCAACAACCGTCTTCATAGAACCAGCGAAATGGCTGCCTGGAGCAGCCACGCAGATTCCCTGATCCTGAGAATCCATGGCACCGCCGTGTCCTCCGACGCGACGCTGCGCGCGCTGGCGCTCACGGACGGGGACGGCGAGGCCGTCGCGCTCACCCCGGCGTTCGCCATCGACGAGGTGAGCTACACGGCGTCGGTGGCGACCGCGGTCGACGAGATCACGGTGACGGCGACGCCGAACCACGCGAGGGCCGCCGAGCCCGAGTTCCTCGACGGGGCCGACGCGACGCTCACCGACGCGGACACCGGCACGCCGGGCTTCCAGGTCGCGCTCGCCGAGGGCGAGAACACCATCAAGGTGAAGGTCGCGGCCGAGGACCCCCACACGACGGAGACCTACACGGTGACGGTGACGCGGAGGCCGCCGCTTCCGCCGCTGCCGACGACCTTCGACGCCCTGGTGAGCAACACGGGGCAGGATCAAACGACCAGTCCGACGCAATCGTGGATATTGGCCCAGAGGTTCGAGACGGGCAGCCACGCCGACGGGTACACCATCTCCGAGGTGGGCGTACGGATGGGCAGCAGTACGGTCGGCGTGAGGATCAGGAAGAACAGCGGCAGCAACGAACCCGGCGATCTGGTGGCGGAGCTCACGAGTACGGGGACGGTTGCGGGCGGCGTCCGCTGGTTCAGCGCACCGGCCGGGACGAAGCTTGATGGGGGCGAGTCCTACTGGATTACCGCGAACGAAGATGCGAGCCAGTTGAGGTTTACGAGAACAATTGCCAATGCGGAGGACGGCGGCGCCGCGGACGGCTGGAGCATCGGCAACGGCTTCATCTACAGGGCTTCAACCTCGCATGCCTGGATCAGCGACTCCCATTCTCTCATGATCGCGATCAAGGGCGAGGAGGCCGACACCGCCGCGCCGGAGCTCGAGAGCGCCGTGGTGCCCGCATCCGGCGACGAGGTGGTGCTCACCTTCGACGAGGACCTCGACATCTCGGCCACGGACCTGCCGGCTGCGAGCGCCTTCATCGTCGAGGCCGATGGTGACGAGGTGACCGTGACCGGAGTCTCCGCGGACATGCACGACACGCTGATGCTGAGCCTGTCGCGCTCGATCTTCACGGGCCAGACGGTGACGGTGAGCTACGCGGTGCCGGGCACGGGCAAGGTCATCGAGGACGCCCAGGGCAACGACGCGGAGGCCTTCACCGACCAGCCGGTCACCAACGAGTCGACCGTCCCGAAACCCTCGACGGACGCCTTGAGCGACGCGACGCTGAGCGCCCTGGAGCTTGCGGACCCCGACGGCAACCCCGTCGAACTCACCCCGGCGTTCGCCGCCGACGTGCCGGTCTACCGGGCGAGTGTCGCGAACGCGGTGGAAGCGGTGACGGTGACTGCGACGAAGAACGAAGCGAGCGCCGCCGACCCCGTATTCCTCGACGGGATGGACGCGACGCTCACCGACGCGGACGGCGTCGCCGCGGGCTTCCAGTTCGCGCTCGCCGAAGGCGACAACACGATCAGGGTACGGGTCACGGCCGCGGACCTGGTCACGACGGAGACCTACACGGTCGTGGTGACGCGGGCACGGCCGACGCTTCCGACCCTGCCGACCCCGGTCGTTGTCGGCACATCCTGGCCCCTCCTCCCGTCCGGCCTCTCCGGCGGCGACAAGTTCCGGCTGATATTCGTTTCGTCGACAATGCGCAACGCGACGTCGTCCGACATCGCGGTCTACAACACCTTCGTGCAGGAGCGCGCGGCGGCCGGGCACACGGACATCCAGTCCTACAGCGACCAGTTCCGGGTGGTGGGGTCGACCGCCAGTGTCGACGCCCGCGACAACACGGGCACCACCGGGACCGGGGTGCCCATCTACTGGCTGGACGGTGCGAAGGCTGCCAACGACTACGCCGACTTCTACGACGGCAGTTGGAGAAACGAGGATAAACCGCGAAACGAGCTGGGAGGCACGTACACGTTTCCCCAAAATCTAGCAATTTTCACGGGCAGCGACGACGACGGAACGGCTTCGAACCGTCCCTTGGGGTCTACCAGACCAGAAGTGGGACAGCTCGTCGTCGCTTCCAACAACCCTTTGGCCGGTGACTCGGCTCTCGCCGCTGCCACTCATCGCTTCTACGGCCTCTCCCCAGTCTTCACGGTGACCGACACCACCGCGCCGACGCTCGAGAGCGCCGCGGTCCCGGCGCCGGGCGACAAGCTGGAGCTCACCTTCGACGAGGACCTCGACATCTCGGCGACGGACCTGCCGCCGGCGGACGCCTTCACCGTCAAGGCGGACGGCGTCGAGGTGACTGTGACCGGAGTCACCGCGGACGAGCACGACGTGCTCATGCTGAGCCTGTCCCGCCCGATCTACGCGGGCGAGACGGTGACGGTGAGCTACACGAAGCCGGACCCGGGCAAGGTCATCGCGGACGGCACCGGCAACGAGACGGCGGCGATCACCGACTACGCGGTGACCAACAACTCGACCCTCCCCGTGCCCGGGCCGGCCCCCTGCCCGACCTATGCCAACTGGTGCACGACGCTGACGGTGGGGACGAACATGGATTCCACCGCCTACGGGTGGAAAGGGACCTACGGATCGATTGACGACGATGTTATCGAACACGGCGTTACGACTTGGGCCCTCACGCACATCCAGCATGGCGGCGGCCAGATGTCAGTGAAGCTGCCCGACTCCATCCACCTGGGCACCGTGTTCAATCTCGGCGGAAGCGAGTTCGTCGCGGACGAGACGTCCGAACGATCTACCGGTGTGTACGGCTGGACCCTGCCAGCGGGCTTCGTCTGGTTCGTCGACCAGAAGGTGACGGTGAGCGCGAACCTGCCGCCGGCGCTGGTCTCCGCGATGGCGGTAGGCACCGAGCTGGTGCTGACCTATGCGGAGGACCTGGACACGAACTCGGTCCCGGCGGTGGGCCAGTACGAGGTGAAAATTGACGGCGGCGCGGCGGCGAACCCGTCGAGCGTGAGCATCACCGGCAAGAAGGTGACGCTGACGCTGGCGTCGGCGGTGGCGGCCGGCGAGGACGACGTGACGCTGACCTACACGGTGCCCGCGTCCAACCCGGTGCAGGACCCGTCCGGGCTCAAGGCAGCCGCCCTGACCGACGAGGGCGTCGACACCGAGGACACCACCCCGCCGGCGCCGGAGAGCGGCGAAGTGGTGGAAGCCGGCGACAGCGTGCTGCTCAACTTCGACGAGGACCTCGACATCTCGGCGTCCGACCTGCCGCCGGCGAGCGTGTTCACCGTCAAGGCGGACGGCGACACGGTGGCGGTGAGCACTGTCGCCACCGCGCACGGGGAGAGCCAAATCCGGCTGTTGCTGTCCGCCGAGATCGAGCGGGGCCAGAAGGTGACCGTGAGCTACACGAAGCCGTCCCCGGGCAAGGTCATCGCGGACGCCGAGGGAAACGAGACGGTGTCCTTCGTGGACTTCGAGGTGACCAACAAGTCGACCGTGGACACCACCCCGCCGGTGTTGGAGAGCGCCGAGGTGTTGGCACAGGGCAACACCCTGCAGCTCTTTTTCGACGAGGACCTCGACTACACGGGAACGGACCTGCCGCCGGCGAGCGCCTTCACCGTCGAGGCGGACGACGTCGAGGTGGGCTTGGACACTGTCCTGCCGGGTGACGATCTGGACGAGCTTTTCCTGGGCCTGTCCGCCGTGATCGGTGCGGGTCAGAAGGTGACGGTGAGCTACACGAAGCCGGACCCGGGCAAGGTCATCGCGGACGCCGAGGGCAACGAGACGGCGTCCTTCGAGGACGTCGAGGTGACCAACAACTCGGCGGTGGACACCACCCCGCCGGCGCTGGAGAGCGCCGAGGTGTTGGCACAGGGCAACACCCTGCAGCTCTTTTTCGACGAGGACCTCGACTACACGGGAACGGACCTGCCGCCGGCGAGCGCCTTCACCGTCGAGGCGGACGGTGTCCCGGTGGGCTTGGACATTGTCCTGCCGGGTGACGATCTGGACGAGCTTTTCCTGGGCCTGTCCGCCCCAATCTATGCGGGCCAGACGGTGACGGTGAGCTACACGAAGCCGGGCTCGGGCAAGGTCATCGAGGACGCCGCGGGCAACGCGACGGCGAACTTCACCGACGAAGCGGTGACCAACAACTCGACCGTCGTGGACCCCAGCAACGCGATCGGCAATCCGACGATATCGGGCTCGGCGGTGCTGGGCGAGACGCTGACCGCCTCGACCGCCGACATTGCCGATCCTGACGGCAAGACGAAGGCGGAGAACGGCGATGCGGGCCATGCCTATACCTGGCAGTGGGTCCGGGTGGATTCCGACGGCGTCTCGAACAGGGAGGCGATTTCGGGCGCGACCTCGCAGAGCTACACGCTGGCTGCCGCCGATGTGGGCAGGAAGATCATCGTCGAGGTCTCGTTCGTCGATGATGCCGGCAACCGGGAGGGCCCGCTTGCGAGCGATCCCTACCCCCGCGCCGGCACCGTCACCGCAACGGACGACGCCCCTCCGGTGGTGAGTTACGCGAGGGTCGACGGCGACGAGCTCACGATCACCTTCAACGAGGCGCTTGCGGCGGCGGCCAACCTCGTCAACGGCGCCTTTGCGGTCACGAAGACCGCGTGCGGCGGGAGCGAGCGGACGGTGGCGCTCACGGGCTCACCGGCGATCGACGGCTCGAAGGTGACGCTGACGCTTTCCCAGGCGGTGTCGTCCGGCGACACGGTGACGGTGGGCTACACGAGGCCGGCATCGGGCACGGACAACCGACTCGAGGACCGGTACGGCAACGAGGTGGTGACATTTTCCGGCCAGGCGGTGACCAACCGGACCGCCGGGAGCGGGCGCAACGCCGCGCCGCGGTTCGACGTCGGGCGCAAGGAGATCGTGCTGGCGTCGCGGACGATCGAGCCCGAGGACCCGGTCGGCGCTCCGCTGACGGCGACCGACGCCGACGGCGACACGCTGTGCTACAGCCTGGAGGCGGGGGGGTATTACGGCGAGCGCGACATCAAGCTGTTCACCCTCGACGAGGAGACCGGGCAGCTCTACGCGGGCAAGTACCTGAACACCATGATCTATCCCGATTACGGGGTGGACGGGATCGGGGTGTACGTCAAGGCCGACGACGGGCGCGGCGGCACCGACCGGGTGTTCGTGATGGTGTTCCAGGCCCCGCTGCCCGCGGACGCGCCGTCGGGCGTGACATGCAGGACGCTTGCCGACGAGAGCGGCGACACGACGCTCCGGGCAAGCTGCAACATCCGGCCTCCGAAGAGCGGCAGCAAGCCGGTCACGCACGCCGAGTTCCGCTACGAGCGGGTGCCGACCGCCGACCATCTGCACCCGGTCGCGATGCCGGGTCCGGCGATGGTAGACGTCGGGTCCGCCCAATCGGGCTTCGTCCTCCACGAGTTCGAGGTCGCGATCGTCGGGCTGACGCCCGGCACGGAATACGCGGTGAGCGGGCGGGCGCACAACGCGGACGGGCCCGGCGAATGGGGATCGGGCACCTACGGGACCACCACGGGCACGGCGCCGCAGCCGCAGTTGCAGCGCCAGGTGCTGAGCGCGGAGTTCCAGGATGCGCCCGAGCGCCACGACGGCGCGCCGTTCAAGGTGAAGATGGCGCTGAGCGACCCGGTCGCCAACGACGAGAACGACATGCGCGACAACGTCGTGAAGGTCGACGGCGGCACGGCGACGAACGCCCGGCCGGTCAACGGACAGACCGACCTCTGGGAGCTCACCATCGACCCCGAGAGCGGCAAGGACACGACGGTCAGGGTCGAGGCCGGCGGCACCTGCGGCGACCCCGGGGTGCTGTGCACCGCCGGGGGTGACAGCCTCTCGGAGACTGTCACTGAGACGGTCGAGGGAGGGGACGCCGGAGCGTTCACCGCGGCGTTCGAGGACGGCCCCGGCACCCATGACGGGGCGAGCGCGTTCAACGTGTTCCTGCGCTTCAGCGAAGCGCCCGCCAACGTGAAGAACTTCAACATCAAGGGGGCGCTCACGATCGCCGGCGGCACGATCCTCCGCGTGCGGGTCGTCGGTGGCGTCGGGAACGACGAAGCGCACCGCCGGGTCGAGATCGAGCCCGACGGCAACGGCGAGGTGCGGCTCTCGCTGTTCCCGACGACCGACTGCGCGGCGGAGAACGCCCTTTGCACAAGCGACGGGCGAAAGCTCACGAGCCTCATCAGCCTCGCCATCCCGGGACCGGCCTCGGCGTCGCCACCGCCGCCGCCGTCCCCGCTCACGGCGTCGTTCCAGAAGGTCCCCGAGGAGCACGACGGAGCCTCTCGGTTCAACCTCGACATCGTGTTCAGCGAAGCGCCCGCAGGCATGAAGAACGAGGACATCCGCGCGGTCGTCCAGGCCACGAACGCCCTGAAGCGCGGCATGAGCCGGCTCAACGGCGTCAACGACGCGCACCGCAACATGCGGTTCGACCCGACGGGCAACGACAAGATCACGATCTCGATCCCCGCGACCACCGACTGCGCCGCCGCCGGGGCGCTCTGCACCGCCGCGGGCGGGAAGCTCGAGACGGGGATCAGCGTGAAGATCCCCGGACCGGTGGCGATCAGCGTCGCGGACGACTCGGTCGAGGAGGCGGCCGGAGCGGTGCTCGCGTTCGCGGTCACCCTCGACCGGGCGCGGCACGACACGGTGACGGTGGACTACGCGACCGAGAACGGCACCGCGACGGCGGGCGAGGACTACACGGCCGCGTCGGGGACGCTGACCTTCGCCGCGGGCGAGACCGCGAAGACCGTCGAGGTCGCCGTTCTCGACGACCTGCACGACGAGGGCAACGAGACGCTGGTGCTGAGGCTCTCGAACGCCACCGGCGCCCGCATCGCCGATGCCGAGGCGACGGGGACGATCGAGAATACCGACCTGATGCCGCAGGCGTGGCTCGCGCGGTTCGGGCGCACGGTGGCCGAGCAGGTGATCGATGCGGTGGAGACCCGGATGCGCGCGCCGCGGACCCCGGGTGCCGAGGTGAGCCTTGCGGGCCGGCGGATCGGGCTCGGCCCGCTGTTCGGCGCGGATGCGGCGCCGGAGGACGGCGATGCGGCGCTGGCGAAGCGCGCGCGGGAGGCCGAGGCGGAGGCCGAGGAAGGGCAGCGCCGGCTGGCGGCGTGGCTGAGGGGCGCGGCGGAGGAAGAGGAGCGCCCGAGCCTGGAGACGCAGACGGTGACGGAGCGCCAGCTGCTGCTGGGGAGCTCGTTCTCGCTGACCGCGGCGCCCGGGAACGGCGCGCCCGGCGCGGTGTCGCTCTGGGGCCGGGCGGCGGTGTCGCGGTTCGACGGCCGCGAGGACGGGCTCACGCTGGACGGCGAGGTGGCGAGCGGGCTGCTGGGCGCGGACTGGGCGCGCGAGCGGAGCACGCTGGGGCTGATCCTGTCGCACAGCCGCGGCGAGGGCGGCTACCGCGGCGAGGCGGGCTCGGGCACGGTCTCCTCGACGCTGACGGGGCTCTATCCCTGGGGCCGGCACGCGCTGAGCGACCGGGTGACGGTGTGGGGCGTTGCGGGCTATGGCGCGGGCACGCTGACGCTGACGCCGGAAGGCCCCGATGGAGAGAGCCGGGCGGCGATCCGGACCGACATGGACCTCATGATGGGCGCGGTGGGCCTGCGCGGGGTGGTGGTCGAGGCGCCGGCGGACGGCGGCCCGGAGCTCAGCCTCAAGACCGACGCGCTTGCCGTGCGGACCTCCTCGGAGGCGGTCCGGGGCAGCGCGGACGCGGGCGGCAACCTCGCGGCGGCGGAGGCCGACGTGACGCGGCTCAGGCTCGGGCTCGAGGGCAGGTGGACGGGGCTCGCGATCGGCACGGGCATGCTGGAGCCGAGGCTCGAGGTGGGCGTGCGCCATGACGGCGGCGACGCGGAGACCGGGTTCGGGCTCGACCTCGGCGGCGGTCTCGCCTGGTCGGACCCGGGGACCGGGATCCGGGCGGAGGTGAGCGGGCGCGGCCTGCTGACCCACGAGAGCGCGGGGTTCAGCCAGCGCGGCATCGCGGGGTCGTTCGGCTGGGACCCGGCGCCGGGCTCGAACCGGGGTCCGAGCCTGAGCCTCACCCAGACCATGGGCCTGTCGGCCCGCGGCGGCGCGGACGCGCTGCTCGGGCGCACCACGCTGGAGGGCCTCGCGGCCAACGACGACGGGGACGAGCTCGACCGCCGCCGGCTGGAGCTGAGGCTCGGCTACGGCTTCGCGGCCTTCGGCGACCGGTTCACCTCGACGCCGGAGGCCGGGTTCGGGATGTCCGAAGGCCGGCGCGACTACAGCCTGGGCTGGCGGCTCGCCCGCGATCCGCGGCCAGGCGGCATCGGCTCTCTGGAGCTGCTGTTCGAGGCCCGGCGGCAGGAGAGCGACAATGACGATGCAGAGCCCGAGCACAGTCTCGGCTTCCGGCTCACGGCGCGGTTCTGAACGGCGGGCCGGCGGCGCGATGGAGAGCCGGCGGCGGACCGGCGGAAAGGAGGGTCGGGATGACGCGATCGGAGCTGGTCCGCCTGGTGGCGGAACGGGCGGGGATGAGCCCGTCGGACGCGGACGCGGCGGTGAAGGCGGTGCTGGCCTCGCTCGCCGGCGCGCTGGCGCGGGGCGAGACGGTGCGGCTTGCGGGGTTCGGGACCTTCGCGGCGGCGGCGCGCGCGGCGCGGACCGGCCGCGATCCGCGAACCGGCGCGGCGCTCGCGCTGCCGGCCTCGCGGCGGGTGTCGTTCCGGGCCGGCAAGGCGCTCCGGGACGCGGTGAACCCGGAGCGCGGCCCGGGGCGCGGATAGCGGGCGCGCCGCCGCCGTTTCCGGAACGGGGCATGGCGGGGGCAGGAGAGTCGTTTGCAGCAAGGGGTACGGTATCGATGCGGGGAACAGGCGGAATGAGCGCTTCCGGGACGGGCGGAACGGCTTCGGAGGCGGTCGCCCTGGCCGGCTGGCGGGCGGGCAGGTCGCTCCGCGAGATCGCCGTCGAGCTCTACGGACGGGCAGAGGTGGAGGCCTGCTGGCACGACGACAGCGCGATGCGTTCGTAAGGTGCGGCGGCTGCTGTCGAGGGCCAGGGCGAGGGCCGGCGCCGCAACGGAAGCTCGCCGTGAGACGGCGGCGATCCCGGCCTCGGGCGCCGCCGCGCCTTAGGCAGGGGAAGCTTGCGCGATGGAGACCGGGGACGGCGTCCTGGCCTGGGCGGCGCTCAGGCGGGTCGAGGAACATGAGGAAGCCCGGGAGAGGTACGGCGCGGGCGGCCCGGCGCATCTGCTGGAGCCGGGACCGTTCCGGATCCGCATCCGGACGGCGGCCGGCCTGGAGGCCGGCCGCTTCGAGCTGCCCGCCTGGGAGAACCCGCGGAAGCCGGACGGCCCGGTCTCGGGCTTCCGGCGCGGGGACGAGCGGCGAATCCCGGGAGCCTGCCCCGGCCATCGAGCCGGCAGGGCGGGCCGCGGGCGGGCGCCGCGGACGGACGGGGGAGGGGGCGGCGGCGGGACGGAACGGGGCATGGCGGCGGAGGACGGCGAAGGCGAACCGGCGACCCCCTCGGCGGTCGCGGCGGCTGGACTGCGGGCCGGCAAGGGCCTGCGGGCGGTTGCCGTCGACCTGTCCGGCGCCGGGCGCGCCGGCGCGGAGTGGATCCCCGACGGCCCGATGCGGGCGAGGGTGCGGCGCGCTCGTGACGCCGATCGCGCGATGACGGGAGCCACCCGGGGCCCCGCGCGGTGAGCCGCGGCCGGGCCGCGGACCGGGATGCCGTGCTGGGGGCCCACGCCTGGGCCTACATGCGCCGCGACCCCTGCTATCGCAAGGACTGGGCGGGACAGTCCGCCGCGCCCCGTTTCGAGGCGGCGGGGTATCCGCTCAGGGTGCAGAGCGAGGCCGACCTGCTGGCGGAGGCGGAGTGGGCGCTGCTGGCCTGGGAGGATCCCGGGGCCGAGGCGTGGCGCTCGCCGTTCTGGTCCGGCGTGCCGATGCTGGTCGGCGAGCCCGACCCGGACCCCTGGCCGGACCCGGCGCCGCTGCTGGGGCTGCTGGCGGAGGCCGGCGCGAGGGTCGAGGGGCTGAGGCTGCTCGACGGCCGGTTCGTCCTCAAGGCGGAGCTCGGCAACGCGCTCTTGCAGATCCTGGTGCCGTCGGGCCGGACGTTCGGGTCCGGCGACGGGATCATGGCGAAGCTCGGGCTGGCCCTGCCGCTTGAGGCGGTCGTGGCGCGTATCGGGGGCCCGTGGCGGGGGGGGGGGGGGGCCGCCCCCCCCCCGCGCGGGCGGGGGCGGGTGTCGGGGCGCCCGCCCCCTCCTCGGAGCGGCCGGGACCGGGTGCGGAAGACAAGGAGCTCCTGAAGGTCCTGGACGCGCTGGATGCCGACAAGTCGGTGCAGCGGGTGGCGCTGGATGTGCTCGAGGCCGACGGCACGGAGGCCTGGGACCCCAATGGCGGCGAGCGCTCGAAGGCGCGGCGCCGCATCGAGAAGGCGACCGGGCTGAGGGACGGTGGCTACAAGGCGTTCCTCGATCCGGGCCTGAGGCGCCGGCGGCGGAGACGCAAGCCGGACACCGAACCCGCGTAGCCGCCCGCCGGCAAACGGCCGCTCATACGGACCGCGTCTGAGTAAGCATCCGGCGTGGACCATCTGTGCGTGACGGTGACATTCGGCGAGTTTGGGCGATCGGAAGTGGGCGCCCTTCCGGTGTCCACGGTGATCCCACAGCGTCACGTCCCTCGACCCGCCGTCTGCGGTCCACGCCGGATGCTTACGCGTCTGACAGTGGCCGTCTCCGATCATTCCTTCATCCCGGATTCGCCCGCTGCGGCGGCGCGTGCGCGCCGGAGTCCGTCCCCGGGACGCCCCCGGAGACCGGGCGGCTCACCCCCCTGGCACCGTGTGGCACCGCCCGGGGAGGTCGGGTCAAGGACTCGAAGATCGACCCTTACGGCAGTCCGGGCGCCCCGGTTCAATCGCGGACCCGGCCGCAGAGCGCGGCGTCGTGGCGGCGCGCAGGGGACCGGGGGAAGCCCCGGAGCGGTGTCCGGGGCAGGCCGACGAAGGAGAACGACGGTGACGGACGAACGCAAGTATTTCACGACGGTCGAGGCGGCCCGCTACCTGAGGCTGTCGCACCGCACCCTGAAACGCTACCGGGTGACGGGCGACGGCCCGGTGTTCCTCCGCATGGGCGGCCGGGTGCGCTACCGGCGCGACCACCTGGACGCCTGGGCGGCCCAGGAGCAGCGGGTCTCGACCGTGGACGACGGCACGGCGCTTGAGGGAGCGTCCCGATGAGCGCGGCGGGGAAGACGCCGCTGGCCGCCCGCTCCAGGCTGCCCCGGACCCGATCCGGTGCAGGCATGGGCGGATTGGGCGAGGCGCTGCGCCGCGCGGCGCCGGCGGCGCTCGCTGTAGCGGCCCTGCTGGCGGGACCGGAAATCGCATTGGCGACCAGCGACACGACCTTCGGCGATCCGCTCGACACGGTGCAGGACATCGTCGGCGGCACCGGCGGCCAGCTCGCCGCGGCGCTCGCGGTTGGCGCCGCCCTGGTCGGCTCGGTGCTGCGCTTCAACGCCATGCAGCTGATGGGCGCGGTCGGCGTCGGCATCGCCGCGGGCGCGGGCACCGGCATCGTCACCGGCCTGGTCGGCACGGCGATCGTCTGAGGGTCGTGCGATGAACGACACCGCTCGCCACACGATTCCGCGCCGTCTCGACGATCCGGAGCGCTGGCTGTTCTGGACCGTCGACGAGGCCGCCGCGCTGATGGGCCCGGCCCTGCTCGGCCTCGCGGCCAACCAGTTCGTGCCGGGTCTCGTGGCGGGTGTCGGCGGCTGGCTGCTGTTGAGGCGGGTCAAGCGCGGCGGCGGCGCCAACATCGCGCGCTACGCGCTCTACTGGTTCCTGCCGGACTTCGTGCTGCGGCTCAAGGCGACGCCGCCGAGCCA
>MKWU01005369.1_pt1 | contig 14020 bp, 12 predicted proteins | sample 809101 | NCBI WGS metagenome assembly MKWU01 (sample SAMN05860141, study PRJNA318959) | sponge metagenome | host: Aplysina aerophoba | place: Slovenia: Piran, Adriatic Sea, Gulf of Piran | collected 2013-05-07 | reverse complement strand
AGGATTCCGGTTGACACCAACGGGATGATCTACGAAACGGATCCACTGCCGGCCGAACCGGAGATGTCGGCGTCCGCGGGGCCGGGTGTAGTGGATCCCGCGGGGCCGGGTGAGGCCGCGTCCGCGGGATCCGATGTGGCGGATACTTCGCCGGACCCTCATGGACCCGCTGCTTCGGAACCTTCCGTGACCGTGCTCGAAACGCTTGAGACACCGGTCGAAGAGGCACAGATGAACGGTCCCCTCAGTGAAGATCAACAGAAGGCCGTAATACACCGCGAGGGGCATCTGCTGATCGTGGCGGGACCCGGCACCGGAAAGACTCACACCCTGACCCACCGAATGGCCTACCTTGCGCGTCATGAAACCACGCCCGGCCACATGCTGGCCGTGACCTTCACCAACAAGGCCGCAGGTGAGTTGAAGTCGCGATTGGAAGAGCTGCTCGACGGCCGGTCGCAGGATGTCATGGTCGGTACGTTCCACGGGATCTGTCTCGCCCTGATGCGCCAGTGGTCCCGCCATGCGAGCATCCCGTTCAGCCTGAGCGTGGCGACGCCCGACGACCAGGAGCGGCTGGCACGCGCGCAATGGCCACAGGACAGCACCGCGCAACGGAGGAGGAGGCTGGAGGAGGTCGCCCGATGGAAGGCGTCGGGCCGCAGCGGTGAAATCCCGGAAGCGGTTTCGGCCTATACCCGTCTCCTGCGGCGGCATGGGCTCCTTGATTTCGACGACGTTATCCTGGAGACCGCCAAGCTCCTGAGATCGGACGAGCGGTTCAGGCAGAGCGTGCACGAGCGGTTCCATTTCGTTTTCGTGGACGAGTACCAGGACATCAATCCGGCCCAGCACGTCCTGCTGAAGATCCTGGTGGAAGGCGGCGCCCGAATAACCGCCATCGGCGATCCCAACCAGGCCATTTATGGCTTTCGCGGAGCGGACACCCGCTACTTTCACTCCTTCGTGGACGATTTCCCCGGTGCGAAGGTACAGTACCTGCGGGAGAACTACCGTTCCGCGGCCGCCCTGCTCGACGCTTCGTCCCAGGTCATGCGTGCTTCCGGCGCTGCATCGGCGCCGCCGCTGGTCGCCGCGCTCTACATACAGGGAGGCCTGGTCATTAGGGAGACCCCGTCGGATCGGGCCGAAGCCGAGTACGTCGTGCACCAGATCGAACGCGCGGTGGGTGGAACCAGCCATTTCTCCCAGGATTCGGGGCGGCTGGATGGCGGAACGGATTCCGGCAAGGAACGATCCTTCGGAGACTTCGCCGTGCTGTACCGGATGAACAGCCAGCAATCCGTCCTGGTGGAAGCTTTCGAACGCAGCGGTATACCCTACCAGGTCGCAGGGGACACTTCCCTCATCAACAGGCCGGGCGTGCAGGAGATGGTGACCCTGCTTCAGCTGGGCGACGGACGGACCGTCACCACCGGTTCGGCGCTGCGGTGCCTGTCGTCGACGATTGACGGGCTGGGAGACCGGACGGTGGAACTCATCGAAGACCGGTGGAAGCAGCGCACGCAGGTCACGATCGACCACGTGCGGGAACTGATGGATCACCCGCGCTTGCTCATGAAGCGATCCAGGAACGGCGTCGAAGCCCTGATGAATGACCTGAAGTCGATAAATACCGACCTGGAGAAGCGGACGGCGGTCCACATTTTGAAAAACCTGGCGCACACCTCCATCTGGGACAAGTTGAAGTGGCGCTATCCCAGGGCGGATGAAAGCCTGCGCGAGTTGACCCGGTACGCCCGAATCGAAACGGATTTGCCGGTCCTGCTCGACAAGCTGCTGCTCAGCCAGGAATACGACGCATACGGCGAAGCGGCGGAACATGTGCATCTCATGACTTTGCACGCGTCCAAGGGGCTGGAATTCCCGGTCGTCTTCGTCGTGGGCTGTGAAGACGGCCTGGTGCCCCTGCAACACGGCGGCGAGGCGTCGGACGTGGAAGAGGAACGCCGCCTGTTCTACGTAGCCATGACCCGTGCAAGGGAACGGCTTTACATGGTACGATCCGGCAAGCGCATGCTCTTCGGCGAGATGCGCCCGACCCGGCCGTCGCCCTTCCTGACCGACATAGAAGAACAGTTGAAGCAGTACGACCGGCCGCAAGGACCGGATCGGCGCCGGCGGAGAAGGGCTAAATCGAAGCCGTCGAACCAGCTGAGTCTGTTCGGATAGAACCGCTCCCCGAACAGGAGGGGCGGGCCGTCCATCGAGAAAGGAGACCCCCATGTTTCGTTCGAAATATACCCTGCCGGTTGCGCTCATCGCGGGACTGTTCGCGTTTACCGTGTACACCGTGGCCAGGCCCGGGGGCGAATCGGCTCCTGGATCCGGCGAGACCATGCCGTCCGGGCAAGCCGGGCAGACCGGGCAGACCAGCGAGTTTGCGCTGGCGACCTTCGCGGGCGGGTGCTTCTGGTGCATGGAACCGCCCTATGATGAACTGGACGGCGTCATTTCCACGATTGCGGGATACATCGGCGGAACTCGGCGCAATCCCACTTACGGCGAGGTATCCACCGGCAGTACGGGACACACGGAAGCCATGGAAATCCGTTACGACCCGTCGAAAATCACCTACCAGGAACTGCTGGACGTATTCTGGGTAAACATAGATCCCACGGTGGACGACCGCCAGTTCTGCGACAAGGGCAGCCAGTACCGCGCGGGTGTTTTCTACCACAATGCCGAGCAGAAAGCGCTGGCCGAGGCTTCCAAGCGGAAAATCATCGACTCCGGACGTTTCGATCGCGTGGTGACCGAGATCACGCCGGCTTCGAGATTCTACCGGGCCGAAGAATACCACCAGGATTACTACGTCAAGAATCCGCTTCGGTACAAGTTCTACCGGTACAACTGCGGCCGGGACCGCCGCCTGGAAGAACTGTGGGGCGACTGACCGGGTATTTCGTAACTCGTTCGGCAACCGGAATTACGGTCCGATAACCAAATGGAGAACTTGCATGGCTGATCTGGAGAATCTGGTCAAGACCACACTGGGCGAACTCCGGGAAGTGGCGAAGGCACAGTCCGTCGTAGGCGATCCCGTCGAAGTCGGGAATACGACGGTCATCCCCCTGGTCAAACTCGGATTCGGCTTCGGCGGGGGTGGCACATCGGGAAAAGACGGGGAACGCGGCGGCACCGGCGGCGGCGGCGGCGTGCAACCGGTCGCCGTGCTGGTGGTCAGGGACGGCGAGGTCCGGCTGGAGCGCATGTCGGGCCAGTCCGGGTTCTCCTCGGCCACGCACACGGTGGTGGATCTCGTGAAGTCGGCGCTGGACCGGTGGAAGAAATCCAGGCCGGAAAAAGAAAGCTGAACCGTGGCCCCGATCTTCGAACCGGTTTTACTTGTACCCGCCGCGGTACTGCTCGCGGTCCTGTTTTTTCTCCTCATCCCCGTAACGATTTCCTTCTCGATCGTTCGAAGGGAATCATGCTCGGCCACGATCACGATCGGGTGGTTGTACGGACTGCTGCGTTTTACCCCTTCAGTCCCCGGACGACGCGATCACCGGAGGAAGCGAAGGCGTCCGGCCGGTCCACGGGCCGAACCGGAGGACTCGCCCCGTAAAGCGCCGCACGAAGCGCCGCGTTCCCCGGCGAAACGCTTCATCCGGTTGCTGAGGAGCAGGGGATTCGTGCGGGGCGTGCTGAAGTTGCTGCGTGACCTGACAGGATGCGTGCGTATCGTATCTCTGCACGTCGCGGGCCGCATCGGGCTGGACGATCCCTGTGACACCGGCCGCCTCTGGGGAAATATCTGCGCGTTCGCGGGGTTCCTCCATGGCTCGAAACGCGTGAGGTTTCAGGTCGAACCCGAATTCAACGAGGCCGTATTCGAGTTGGATGGACAGGGCGAGATCCGTATCATCCCCTTTTTCCTGTTTCTGCCCGCTGCCAGATTCGTCCTGTCTCCCTCCACGCTTCGCGCGGCTTGGGCGGCGTCCAGGCGGACCGGGTAAGCCGTAAGTCGCGATAAGTCTCAGGTCGAGGCCGTTTTCGAATCAAGTCAGGAGCCTACATGTCATTACCCCTTCGCAGCACCCGCTGGTTCGGTCCCAAAGACAAAGTGGGATTCATTCACCGAAGCTGGATGAAGAACCAGGGGCATCCGGATCACGTCTTCGACGGACGGCCGGTCATCGGCATCTGCAACACCTGGTCGGATCTGACGCCGTGCAACGCCCATTTCCGGATCATCGCGGAGCGGGTTCGCCGCGGGGTTTACGAAGCGGGAGGATTCCCGGTCGAGTTTCCCGTCATGTCCCTGGGCGAACCCCTCATGCGGCCCACCACCATGCTTTTCCGGAACCTGGTCAGCATGGACGTGGAGGAGACTATCCGGGCCAATCCCCTCGACGGGGTCATATTGCTCGTCGGTTGCGACAAGACGACCCCGGCCCTGCTCATGGGCGCCGCGAGCTGCGATCTGCCTACCCTGGCGATCTCGGGCGGCCCCATGCTGAACGGTCGGTTCAGGGGCAGGCATATCGGGTCCGGGACGGACGTCTACAAGTTCAGCGACGAGGTGCGCGCCGGCACGATGAGCGAGGAGGAATTCCTTGAAGCGGAATCGTGCATGAACCGGTCCACGGGTCACTGCATGACCATGGGTACGGCCTCCACCATGGCCAGCGTCGTGGAAGCGCTGGGCCTGGGCATGCCCGGCAACGCCGCCATACCGGCGGCCGATGCCCGGCGGATGAAGCTGGCACACGAGGCGGGCCGGCGGGTGGTGGAAATGGTCCGGGAGGACCTGCGCATGTCCCGTATCGTCACGCGCAAGGCCCTCGAAAACGCCATACGGGTAGTCGGCGCCATCGGAGGTTCCACCAACTCGGTCGTACACCTGCTGGCCATCGCCGGCCGGCTCGGCGTCGATCTCTCCCTGCAGGACTGGGACCGCCTGGGTTGCGACATTCCGTGTATCGTGAACCTGATGCCGTCGGGTCGATACCTGATGGAGGATTTCTACTACGCGGGCGGGTTGCCTGCCGTGATCCGGGAACTGGGCGGCGTGATCCATCGCGACGCCCTGACCGTGAACGGCAAAACCATCGGCGAGAACACGGCCGACGCGCCCTGCCACGACAGGGACGTGATCCGGACGCTGGCCGCGCCGTTGACCCCGACCGGCGGACTCGCCGTGCTGAAAGGCAACCTGTGTCCCGACGGCGCTATCATCAAACCCTCGGCGGCGTCCCCCGAACTGATGCGGCACCGCGGCCGCGCCGTGGTTTTCGAGAACATCGAAGACCTCCACGACCGCATCGACGACCCGGATCTGGACGTGGAGGCCGGCAGCGTCCTGGTGCTCAAAAACTGCGGACCGAAGGGCTATCCCGGCATGGCCGAGGTGGGAAACATGCCCCTGCCGTCGAAACTGCTCCAGCAGGGCGTCACGGACATGGTCCGCATCTCCGACGCGCGCATGAGCGGCACGGCCTTCGGCACAGTCGTGCTCCACACGGCGCCAGAAGCCGCGGCGGGCGGCACGCTGGCCCTCGTGCAGGACGGCGACATCATCGAACTTGACGTGGGCGAACGCCGGCTTGAGCTCGATGTGCCCGAGGATGAACTGACCCGGAGGCGGACCCGCTGGTCACCGCCCGAACCGGCAACGGACCGGGGGTACTGCCGATTGTACGTGGACCACGTGCTCCAGGCCGACCGGGGCGTGGACTTCGATTTCCTCGTCGGCGGCAGCGGCGCCCCGGTGGCCAGGGACTCGCACTAGGGCCAGGGAGACTGAAATGCAGAAAGTAACGGACAACGTCCGATCATCTTTCGCGAAGAACGGCTTCCTCATGGCCGAAGCCGTTTTCACGGCGGAGGAAATGACGGCCTGCAAAGCCGCGGCTAAAACGCTGGTCGAAAACACATCGGGGTCGTCGGGCGTGCATGTCTGGATGTGCGATACCATCCCGCCCCTTTTCGAATCGATTTCCTGCGATCCCCGGATGGCGGATCTCCTCCGGCCGCTTATCGGTTCCCGCATCGAGTTCCTCAGCGCAAAGCCCGTTTACAAGTCTCCAAGGGTCCACTTTGCTTCGCCCTGGCACCAGGACGAGGCCTACTGGGGCGGCGCGACCAAGTTGTCCGCATGGATCGCGCTCGAAGACGCAACGCCGGAGAACGGCTGCCTGCGGGTCATTCCCGGCTCCCATCTAAAAAAGTGGAACCATGTGTCCGTGCGAGACGCCAGGGGATTCAATAACCGCATCTCGGACGATGATCTCGGGGACGAACAGATGATGGACGTGGAAATGCGACGCGGGGACGTGCTGGTGTTTCACGACAGGCTGCTGCACAGTTCCCATCCGAACCGGTCCGGCCGGGACCGCTGGTCCTTCATCCCCACCTACCGAAACGCGGATGTGCCCGATCCATCGACGGTCTGGGCGACTTCGAAACGGATAGCCGACGCAGTCTGATCCATACCAAGGAGACGAAATGAAAATCGCGCTGCAGGAAGGCCTGCTACCGGGCGGCACGCTGGACGAAAAACTCGATTTCGCCGAGTCCCTGAACGTCGAAGGCCTCGAGATTTCCGGACGTGGTCCGGCCCGGCGGATCGATGAACTCGAGTCCGCGCTGCGCAATCGCGGCATTCGGCTGGTCTCGCTGTGCGGCCAGGGCACTTTCGATTTCCTGGATCCAGACATCGACAAGCGGAACCACAGCATCGCCGAGGCGAAGGAAAACCTGCGGGTGTGCGGGCATTTCGGCGCCGTGGGCCTGATCCTGCCGCCCATATTCGGACCGCCGCGACTCCCGGATCTCACGCCGCTGGCCGATGCCATCACCCTGGAAATGCAGCTATTGACGGAGATCGTCCGGGACCTGGCGGAATGCGCCGAGGAGCAGAAAACGAAAGTGCTGCTGGAACCGTTGAACCGCTACGAGGAGCATCTGCTCAGGCAGCAGGAGCGGGGCATCGAGATCATCAAGCGCGCCGGCGATCCGCCGTCGGCCAGCCTGTTGTGCGACTTCTTCCACATGCACATCGAGGAGACGGACACGCCCGCCACGCTGCGAAGAGCGGGACGGCGGTACGTGGGCCACGTTCACATGGCCGACAATACGCGCCAGGAGCCGGGTTCGGGGGACATCGACTGGAGGGCGGGGCTTTCGGCCCTCAAGCATATCGGTTTCGACGGGTACCTGGCCTATGAATGCGGTATCACGGGGGAGGGCGAAACGGAGAGACGCGAGGCGCTGACGCGGTCGGTGAAGTTCATCCAGGGCATCATCGGGGAATTATCCTGACCCGTCAAGGCAGGATGATATCCCGGTTCTCGTACCGCAACCGCATCAGGAATTCGGGACCGAGCGTCTTCCAGATTCGCGTGACCGAGGACCGGGCTTCCAGATGAAGGGGGTCGAGAGCAATCGTCTCCATGTAGGCGTCGTGGGCTTCTTCCAGTCTATCCAGCTTCTCCAGGGTTCGGCCCAGATCGAAATAGCTCTCGACCGCCCATAGCCGGTTCCGGTCCCTGGAAATCGCTTCCCGGTATTCGACCACCGCCGCTTCGTACCGGCCGGCGGCATCGTAAAGGCGGGCGGCCATCAGCCAGCAGGGCACGTAGTCGACGTCCCGAACCCTGGCCATGTGCACGTACCGGATGGCCTCCTTCGCGTCGCCCCGTTCGAAGAACAGGCGGCTCATCCCCACGTAGGCCGGCGCGAAGCCGTCATCGAGCTGTATCGTCCTGCGCAAAGCCGCTTCCGCCTCGTCAAGGGCGCCGGATTCCAACAGGCTCAGCGCCTTCGCATACCCGGCCTCGGGCGTATCGAGCGAATCGGAATACTGCATGGTGCTCACCCCGCATCGGGCGAACGCCAGTGCCGCGATGACCAGTCCCAGACAGACCGCCGATCGGCGCACGGGTACCTCCTTCATATGAAAACGCCCTGCGGATGGATGGGCCACAGGGCAGACAGGCGGGAAACGGGGCTCGAACCCGCGACCCTCAGCTTGGGAAGCTGATGCTCTACCAACTGAGCTATTCCCGCGGGTGGGCTCGGTCAACGATGGCCACTGCCCGTCTGATTCTAACCAGAAGCACCGCGTCCTGTCAAGCGAAATAGGGACCGACCCGCGACCCTTCGCTCCCGGTCAGGCCGCCATCTGCTCCGTACCCCGCGCTCCCGGTAAGGCCGCCACCTGCTCCGTACCTCGCGCTCCCGGTCAGGCCGCCACCTGCTCCGTACCCCGCGCTCCCGGTAAGGCCGCCACCTGCTCCGGTCATGTTTCTAGCGATTTCTCTTCATCGAACCGTTCCAACGCGAGCTGAATCAACCGGTCGACCAGGTCGCCGTAGGAGATCCCGGCGGCCTCCCAGAGCTTGGGGAACATGCTGATCCGGGTAAAACCCGGTATCGTGTTGAGCTCGTTGACCAGGACCTCGCCGTCTTCCTTCAGGAAGAAATCGACCCGGGACATGCCCTCGCAGGCCACGACCTGGTGGGCTTCCACAGCGGTCGCACGTATCTTCTCCGTCAGTTCGGGCGGCAGCGCGGCCGGTATAACGAGCTCGGCGCCGTGCTCGTCGATGTACTTCGCCTCGTAGGAATAGAATGCGTGGTTGGACCGGACTTCACCCAGGCCTGAAGCTTCCGGATGGTCATTCCCCAGCACCGCGCATTCGATCTCGCGGCCGCGCACATACTCCTCTACCAGGATCTTCCGGTCGTACCGAAAGGCTTCCCGGACGCCCGCTTCGAATTCTCCGGCATCGTGCGCCTTGGTGATGCCGACGGATGAACCCAGGTTGGCGGGCTTTATGAAACAAGGGATGCCCAGCCGGTCTCGCACGGCTTCGAAATCGATCCGGTCCCTGCCGGATGAAGTAAAGGTCAGAAAACGGGGTGTGGCGATGCCGGCATCGCGAAGCAGGCGCTTCATCACGTCCTTGTCCATGGCTACCGCCGAACCCAGGACGCCTGAACCTACAAAGGGCAGATTGGCCAGTTTGAGCAGTCCCTGTACCGTGCCGTCCTCGCCGAACGGTCCATGGAGAACGGGGAATATGACGTCGATGTTACCGGCGGGACGATTGGACGTCCTCGTCGTCACCTGATCGCTGTCCGCGCCCGGAGCCAGGGCCACGGTCTCACTCAGGCGGTTCAAGGCGATCAGTTTCGGATCGTGGGCGTTGAGCAGGAATTCCGCCGTATCGCCCAGGCGCCACTGACCGGCGCGGTCGATTCCGATCAGGACCACCTCGTAGCGATTCCGGTCGATAGCGTCCACGATGTTGCGTGCCGACTGGAGTGAGACCTGGTGTTCCGCAGACCTGCCCCCGCACAGGATCCCTACCCTGATCTTCTTCATGGCTTCTTCACTTTCTGTCTCCATTTCGATCTGGCCGTCCCGCTACATGAGATATGCGCAGACGCTGTCCGCCAGGGCCAGCCCTTTTCGAGTCAGGCACAGCCGCGATCCGCGCTCCGCCAGCAACCCCTCAGCGGCGAGCGTTCGAATCGCCGGTTCCCGCCTCCCCATGGCGTCGTCGCCATAGCGGTCGCGGAAGGCCTGGGTGTCCATGCCCTCGATGGAACGAAGGCCCAACAGGATATACTCGTGTATACGCTCATCCACCGAGAGCGTTTCATCCATGTCAACCGCCTCCCCCCGTTCCTCCATGGCCGTCAGGTATCCTGCGAGGTCGCGGGTGTTGGCCGTTCTCCTTCCACCCGAGTGCGTATGGGCCGACGGACCCAGTCCCAGGTAGTCGCCGCCGTTCCAGCAAGATACGTTATGCCTGCATTCGGCGCCGGGTTTCGACAGGTTGGAAACTTCGTAATGCCGGTAACCCGCGCCGGTCAGCCGGTCCAGTGCCTGGAAATAACAACCGACGTGCCGGTCATCGTCCGGCAGGTCGAGCAGGCCCTCTTCCTCCAGCCGGGCGAATTCCGTTCCCGGCTCTATCGTCAACCCGTATACCGACACGTGATCCGGATCGTGTTCCACCGCGTGATCCAGCGTTTCCTCCCATTCCGACGGTGTCTGCCCTGGCGCGCCGAACATGAGATCGATATTGATATGATCAAAACCGGCTTCACGGGCATGCGCGATCGCGCGGGCGGCCTGGTCCGCCGTGTGACTTCGCCCGAGGCGTCGCAGGTTCTCATCGGAGAAGGACTGGACGCCGATGCTGATCCTGTTGACGCCCAGACCCCGAAGCCGCTGCAGCTTGGAGACTCTGATGGTTTCGGGATTGGCTTCCACGGTGATTTCGGCGTTGGGATCGATGCGAAAACGATCGTGGATCATCCCGAAGATCCGTTCCAACTGAAGATCCGTAAGGCAGGTGGGAGTGCCTCCGCCCAGGAAGACCGTGTTGATGACGTGGCCGGACCAGGGCGCTTCCCGGCCACGGCGCCCGGCCTCTTTCTCCACGGCCGCCAGCAAACGGTCCACCCGTCCGTCTTTCAGCAACTCGAAGGAAAAATCGCAATATGGACAGGCGCGGGTACAGAAGGGAATGTGGATGTAGAGACCGGCCAATGTATTTAATTCCCGATCTACTTGACGAATCTGCCGATGCGGTTCCAGCGCACGCGCCAGGGGACATGCACGGATCTACATGACGAATCTTCCGACGCGGTTCCAGCGCACGCGCCAGGGGACATGCACGATGTTGTAACCCAGTACGTAGACTATGGCGGCAACGCTCTCCAGGGGCCTGGACGACTGCCAGACCAGTTCGGGGTCTTCCCGGTGACGTTCCCAGGACCAGTAGATGATGAAGGCGTTTCCGACGACGTCCTTCATGTCCACGAAACCCCAGTACCGGCTGTCCGAACTGTAGTCCCGGTTGTCGCCCATGACGAACAGGGATCCCGCGGGTACGATCTTGGGTCCCCAGTTGTCCCGCGTGCTGCGGGTCGCCGCCCTGACCGACGGGTCATCGAACTTGACGTGCGGCGGATTCTCCACCAGCGCGTCGTCCACGTAAACCTGCTTGTCCCGGATCTCGACCTTCTGGCCGGCGACGGCGATACACCGCTTGATAAACATCTGCGCCGGGTTGCGGGGATAGGGAAACACCAGGATGTCGCCGGGTTCCGGATCGCGCCAGGCGGGCATGCGTAAATCGGTGAATGGAATGCCGGGGCCGTAGATGAACTTGTTGACCAACAGGAAATCCCCCACCTGCAGGGTGGCTTCCATGGACTCCGACGGGATTCGAAAGGCCTGGACGACCTCCGCCCTGATGAAGAGAAAGAGGAGCACCGTGAACAGCACGATTTCCAGGTACTCTCTAAGCAGGGACTTCTCTTTCGCCAAGATTCCCTATCCTCTTGCGTTAAGATTAAACCTGAATGATGCGCGGTACCGGGTGTCAGCCACCTACCGCCGCACCTTCGCCCCGGATATCGAGCACGGCCAGGAAGGCTTCCTGCGGCAGCTCGACGTTTCCGACCTGCTTCATGCGCCGCTTGCCTTCCTTCTGTCTCTCCAGCAGTTTGCGCTTCCGGGTGACGTCGCCGCCGTAACACTTGGCCGTGACGTTCTTGCGCAGGGGGCGGATCGACTCCCGCGCGATGACCCTGCCTCCGATGGCGGCCTGGACCGCGACCTCGAACATCTGCCGCGGTATGATCTTGCGCAGCCGCTGGCACAGCTCACGGCCCCATTCATAGGCCTTGTCCTTGTGGATGATGATCGACAGGGCGTCCACCAGATCCCCGTTAAGCAGCAGGTTCAGTCTGACCAGCGGGGAGGCGCGGTATTCAAGGAAGTCGTAGTCGAAGGAAGCATATCCACGGCTGATCGATTTCAGCCGGTCGTAGAAATCGAAAACGATCTCCGACAGCGGCAGTTCGTACTGCAGGGCCACCCGGGTCGGGTCGAGGTATTCCATGGCCTTGTATACACCCCGGCGGTCACGGGTCAGTTTCATGATGTTGCCGATATAGTCCTGCGGCACCACGATCTGGGCCTGGATAAACGGCTCCTCCACGCAGTCGATGAGCGATGCGTCGGGCATGTCGGCCGGGTTGTCCACCATGAGTTCCTCGCCCGAGGTGGTCGTGATCCGGTATTCGACGCTGGGCATGGTGGCCAGGATCGTGAGTCCGTACTCCCGCTCGAGGCGCTCCTGCACGACCTCCATGTGCAGCAACCCCAGGAATCCGCATCGAAACCCGAATCCGAGCGCGATCGAAGTTTCGGGTTCGTATACCAGGGCGGCGTCGTTCAGCCGGTACTTCTCGAGGGCTTCCTTGAGCGGTTCGTAATCTTCCGACGTCGCCGGGTAGAGCCCGCTGAACACCATGGACTTGGCCTCCCGGTAACCAGGAAGGGGTTCGTCGCATGGCCGCGCGGCGTCGGTGACGGTATCGCCCACGCTGGCGTCCGCCACGTTCCGGATGTTCCCGATCAGATAGCCGACCTCGCCCGCCGTGAGCACGTCCACCGGGGCCTTGTCGAACCGGAGCACGCCGGTCTCCGCCACCTCGAACCGCTTGCCGTTGGAGCACATCTCAATGTCCATGCCCGGCCGTATTTGGCCGCTCATGACGCGCACGTAGGGCACTGCGCCGCGGTACTGGTCAAAGACCGAATCGAAGATAAGCGCCTTGAGTGGCCCATCGTCCGGTTCCGGGGGCGGAATGCGGTCCAGGATGGCCTGAAGCACCTGCTCGACCCCGATACCGTCCCGCGCACTGGTCAGGATGACATCTTCCGGCTCGACCCCAATAAGGTCCACGATCTGACCGGTGACCACGTCCACTCGGGCATTGGGCAGATCGATTTTATTGATGATGGGGATGATGGTCAGGTCGTTCTCGAGGGCCAGGTACAGATTGCTGATGGTCTGCGCCTCGATGCCCTGCACCGCGTCGACGATCAGGAGCGCTCCTTCGCAGGCGGCGAGACTTCGGGAAACCTCGTAGGAGAAATCCACGTGGCCGGGCGTGTCGATCAGGTTCAGGGCGAAGTTCCGTCCGTCCGGCGAATCGTAGGACATGCGGATCGCGTGGGCCTTGATCGTGATGCCCCGCTCCCGTTCCAGGTCGAGATTGTCGAGCATCTGGGCGCGCATTTTGAGGGGAGATATGGTATCCGTCGTCTCCAGCAGACGATCCGCCAGCGTCGATTTGCCGTGATCTATGTGCGCGATGATGGAGAAGTTGCGGATATGTTCCGTTGACATGAAGGTCCCGCCGGGTCTTCCGGGAAACAGGGCGATGCCGCCTCGTTGCATACCGTATGCAACAGGTTGGAATAAAAGGGGAAACGGGCGGAATGTCAACAGGTATGCGGGATTCGAAAGATCCGGTTCGAGGGTGCGGAGCGAGGGGCTCCGTGGCCGAGGGACGATGGTGATGCCGACTGTCCAAGCGCGCTTTTCAAGTCCGTCTGCCGATCTCGAAGCGCGAACTGCCCACATCCAGTTTCTCGGCCGTGCGTACCAGTACATAACCAACTGCAAGGGTGGTGACAACCAGCAGCATGGAACCCCATTCAACCGAGTTGGATACCTGTTCGGGGAGACGGGCAAGGACGGCGCCGGCCTGCGACTGCAATTCTGACTGGATGTCGCGAAACACGGTAGTCACCGAACCGATTACTGTCTGAATGGGCAGGAGATTCTCCACGATTTCGAAAAACATGGCGCGGTATAGCCAGACCAGCGCAGCGGCCGCCAGCGTAGCGGCAAATACCATCCTGGGGATGAACAGGGATGGCACGGACAGGGATTGCCGGGGCGCGGGGAGGCTGTCCATCACGTTTGAGAGGAAGGTTTCGGAGGGATTTGACAGGGGGGTCGTTTCGACCGTCTCGATCATCGCGTCGAGGACCGCCACTTCAGATCTGCAGCGTTCGCAGGCCGAAAGATGGGCGTCCACCAGACGGCGCTCATCCGATGTAAGCGCCCGGTCGACCGCCTCATAGATCATTCTTTGTGTAGACTCGCAGTTCATGATCGTTCGACTCCGGGGATGCCAGTTCGCGTTAACTCAGCGCATCGGGCTCGATGGA
>MKWU01005368.1_pt1 | contig 14023 bp, 14 predicted proteins | sample 809101 | NCBI WGS metagenome assembly MKWU01 (sample SAMN05860141, study PRJNA318959) | sponge metagenome | host: Aplysina aerophoba | place: Slovenia: Piran, Adriatic Sea, Gulf of Piran | collected 2013-05-07 | reverse complement strand
AGCGCGGCGGCCGCTTCTGCGTCGGCCACCCGCTCAGCAGCCCACACGCCGCTGCACTCCCACCGACCGCCCCCCCCCCACCCCCCCCCCCCCCCCCCCCCCCCCCCCCCCCCCCCCCCCACCCCCCCCCCCCCCCCCCCCCCCCCCCCCGCCCCCCCCGCCCCGCCCGCCCAGCCCCCGCCGCCGCACCCAACCCCAGCCCCCGCTACCGCCCCCCGACCGCTTGCAGAAAAATCTGGGCTAGCTGAGCGGACAGTTCTGCAGCGATGCGCCTATTGTCGAACAGCCTGGCTTATGCTAGACACAACAACCTCATAGGAGCAAGGAGGCGTGGTGGTGAGTTTTGGCGCTATCGCAGACGATGTCGAACACTTGGAATCAGAACTTGACTTGCTTCTTGACGGGGCGTTTCTCCCGTCAGGAGATGTCGCCGCACGCAGCGCGTATCGAGAGAGCTACCCGTGCGTCCAAGACTGCCAGGTCCAAATGGCCCACTTAGCACTAGCGACAGTGCTCGCCTACATGCAGGGCCCGACTCGTCCGATAGCCGATGAACGACAGCCAACCCTCCCCTTCGACATCGCCTGAACCGCCATCCGGCGACGAGTTACAACCGGGCATCCATCTGCCACCTGAGCAGCGGGCCCAGCTTGCGGGCATGGCCAAACAGCTCGCGGAAGGAATGCAGTTCGAATTTCGATACTTCCGAAGCTCTCCTCTGCCCCCACCACAAGAAGCGGAACACTGGGAAAGACTTCATCCGGGAGCTGCGGGCGAGATCCTCAACTCGTTTCAAGACAAGATGCGCCACGATATGGCGATGGAACGAAGAGACAGCAACACCAGACGGTGGGTTTTGGTGACTCTAGTGGTAATCATGCTCATCCCATGTACCCTTGCGGCTTATCTGGGATACTTAGGGCTCGATGTAATCGCAGGAATCGCCGCAATTGGATCATTTCTTTCGCCTGTGACGTGGTTCTGGGTGCGTCGACGGCTTGCTCGCAAAGACAGCGGGACAGGTCCCGAACCAACGCCGATCTCCCCCTAGATGGGTTCCCCAGGCCCCTGCTCGTTTCGACGGGGTGGGGTGGGGTCTGGCAAGGTTGGGGGATGACAGACTTTGCTGAGAAGTATGGGCCGTGGGGTGTGGTCACCGGTGCGGGGGCCGGGGTCGGGTTGGCGTACACCGAGGAGTTGATCGCTCGGGGCGTCGGGGTTGTGATGGTCGACATCTCACCGGGGGTCGTCGATGTCGCCGCTGGTCTCGGTGGTGAGACTCGCACCGTGATCGCCGACGTCAGCGATCCGGGATGGGTTGACGTGCTCACCGAGCAGACCGCCGGGCTTGAGATCGGGATTGCGATTGCCAACGCCGGAGTCTCCTATGTCCGCCCTTTCCTCGACATGGACGCGGAGATGCGGCGCAAGACCCTCGACATCAACTGCCGGGCGACCGTCGATCTGGCTGCATGGGCGCTGCCGGCGATGGCCGAACGCGGACGAGGGGGATTCGTCGTCACCAGTTCGGGGTCTGCTCTGGCAGGAACCGCCTGCGTGGGGCTCTACAGCGCAACCAAGGCGTTCTCCGTAAACCTCGTCGAGGCGATCGGCTGGGAACTGAAGGGCTCCGGAGTCGACACCCAGGCCATCGTCGCGCCGAGCATGGACACCCCCGCGTTCCGTTCCTCGGGCCCCGACTATGACCGTATGGGAGGCCCGCCCGTGGATCCTCGCACGGTTGTTGCCCCGGCCCTCGACGCGCTCGGAGAGGGCGGCCGCTGGCTGGCCGACGACGGTCTGAAGTTCGTAGCGTCGGTGGAGCGTTCGGACCGGGTCGAGATGATGTGCGGCGCCACAGCCGCCATGTACCACCTCTTCGAGGACTGACCCGTGCCCGGCGAAGGCACAGACGTTCTGGTCGTGGGGGCGGGGATCACTGGGATCGGGGCGGGGTACTACCTGCAGAAACAATGCCCGGACCGGACGTTCGTGATCCTCGAGGGGCGGCCAAGCATCGGCGGGACCTGGGACCTGTTCCGCTACCCGGGCGTGCGGTCCGACAGCGACATGCACACCCTCGGCTACAGCTTCAAACCCTGGACCGCTGAGAAGTCGATCGCCGAAGGCCCCGCCATCCTCGACTATCTCCAAGAGACGATCGACGAGAACGACCTCGCTCGCCGCATCCGCTTCAACCGGCGCGTGCGCCGAGCCTCATGGTCGAGCACCGACCAGCGTTGGACAGTCGAGATCGACCACACCGACACCGCCCAGCACAGCACAATGACCGCCAACTTCCTGGCCATGTGCTCCGGCTACTACTCATACGACCAAGGGTTCACCCCCGAATTCCGCGGCATCGAACGATTCGAGGGGCGGATCGTCCACCCGCAGGCCTGGCCGGAGGACCTCGACTACACCGACAAGCGGGTGGTCGTCATCGGCTCGGGAGCGACCGCGGTGACCCTGGTGCCGGCGATGGCCGCCGAAACCGCCCACATCACCATGCTGCAGCGCTCGCCCACCTACATGGCGCCGGCCCCCGACATCGACCCGATCAACCAGAAGCTCAAGCGAGTGCTGCCGAAACGGGCCGCCTATCGGCTAACGCGCTGGAAGAACATCGTGCGGACCCACCTCGTCTACCGGATGTCACGCAAGCAACCCGAGCGCCTCAAGGAGCGGCTCCTCGACGCCGCCCGTGAAGCGCTGGGCAACGACTACGACATAGAGACCCACTTCACACCCGAGTACAACCCCTGGGACCAGCGGCTCTGCCTGATCCCCAACGGCGACCTCTACGCGGCGATCGACAACGGCTCAGCCTCGGTGGTGACCGACACCATCGACACGTTCACGGAGAACGGCATCCTCTTGGAGTCCGGCACTGAGCTCGAAGCCGAGGTCGTCATCACCGCCACCGGCCTGCAGCTCGTTGCGCTGGGCCAGGTCGAGCTCGAGATCGACGGCAAGCCCGCCAACCTCGGCGAAACCTGGACCTACAAGGGCATGGCCTTCTCCGATGTGCCCAACCTGATGACGACGTTCGGATACGTCAACGCCTCGTGGACCCTGCGCGCCGACCTCAACGCCGCCTACCTCTGCCGCCTGCTCAACCACATGCGCCAGACCGGGACCACACAATGCACGCCGCGGCTGCGCCCGACCGACCACGACATGGTGCCGCGCCCGTTCATCGACGACTTCCCCGCGGGTTACATCAGACGGGCGATGCATCTGCTCCCCCGCCAGGGCGACCGGGAACCCTGGCTCAACACCCAGAACTACCTCCGGGACCGCAAGTTCATCGGCCGCCAACGGGTAGACGACGACGTCATGGAGTTCACCACCGCCCCCGTCCCGGGCACCGCCACCGCTCCCGTCTCCACCGCCACCGTCCCCGGTGCCGCCAACACCGGTCGCTGAGGATTCGCCGACGACGACCAGCCGCTAAGGACCAGCCGTTGAGGATCCGCACCCGCGCCTTGACGCAGCGTGTACGCTTCGGTTCTGGCCGAGCAGGCCATCACGGTCCGAGTGAGAAACTGCTGAGGAGGTCGCACACCGATGGTGGACAGGTCCCCGACGATCAACACTGGGTCAACCAGCGCAGGGGGAGGCCCCGAGCCCAGGGGCTACGAACCGGAAGTGCCGATCACGGTGTCGCCGATCCTCGACTGGCCGCCGCGGCCAGTATCAACGCTGCGCTATCTGCTCACGCCTGTGATGCTTCCGTACGGCGTCTTCTGGGTCGCCCTGGCGGCTCTGATTTGGAACTTTCTCACCCCTTCGATGGAACGGATGGCGACCCTGCATCCGTCCTGGATGCTCGAGGTCTACCTGCGCAATGCGGTGCTGTTGACCCTGGTAGCGGGAGCACTCCACCTGTTCTTGTACACCCGCCGGTCCCAGCAGCAGCGCTACAAGTACAACCGGCGTTGGATGAGCACCACCAACCGCTCGTTCCTGTGGACCAACCAGACCCGCGACAACATGTTCTGGAGCCTCGTCAGCGGCTGCGCGATCTGGACGGTGTACGAATCACTCACCATGTGGGCCTACGCCAACGGCTGGGTCGCGTCCGTGCATTTGGGTGCGGTGCGGTGGGACTCGGCGTGGCTGTATATGGGGCTGCTGACCGTGGGGGTGTTCGTGTGGTCCGTAACCCACTTCTACCTCAACCATCGGCTGCTGCATGTCCGCTGGTTCTATGACCACGCCCACTACCTGCATCACCGCAACGTCAACACCGGGCCGTGGAGCGGCATCTCCATGCATCCGTTCGAGCATGTGATCTATTTCACCGTCTTCCTGCTCTGGTGGGTCGTGCCCGCCCACCCCTTCATCGTGATCCTCAACGGTCTGTTCAACGGTGTCTCGCCGGCGGTCTCGCACTCCGGTTTCGAACGCTTCGAGGTCGGCCGGCGCGAGGGGCGGACCGCTCCCGGCGCCGACTATTTCCACCATCTGCACCACCGCTATTTCGAGTGCAACTACGGCAACCGTCCCGTGCCGATCGACAAGCTCTTCGGTACCTTCCACGACGGCAGCCCCGAAGCCCACGCCCGCATGAAACAGCGCATGCGCGAACGCCGCGGCAGCCAATCGGCCTCGTAGCCTGAATCCACCGGCTCTCCCGACGGGCACAACGGCTCTCCCGATGGGCACGGCCAAATCTGCGCGATTAACCACACTGTATGTAGCTGAACGCGCAGATTTCGGCGGGGACCAGTGGCCAGCGGCCAGTCGGTGCGGCTGCGGATTCGTTGCTCGCCTACGGTCCAGGCTCTCAGCCGTCGGGGTCCTCTGAGCTGCCGGGGTCCCCTGAAACATCAGCGCCCCCTGAACTAACATCAGCGCCCCCTGAACCGCTGGCATCCCCTGAACCGCCAGCGCCCCCTGAACTGCCGGGGGTGACCAGAACGATGGGGGCGACGGTGCGTGGGCGTGCGGCCAGCAGGGCGACGATGACGACTAGGCCAAGGATCGTGACCGACAGCAGCGATTCGGACGCTGTGATCGTGTTGTCCGAATATTGATCGACGGTCCCGTCCAACCATTCGAGCGGATCGCGCTGAACCAACAGGGCGATCATCGCCGCGAAGATCCCGACGGTGACAACCACGCTTGAGACCATCTCTGACACGGGAGCCGGATCGGTCCGGTCGATCTGGCGCCAACCGGCGACAGCCAGAAACAGCGCCGGAATCCACAACGGGAGCGAAACGACCGAGATCACTGCGGCCGGAATCATCCCCGCGCCCGCCGCCAGGACCAAACGGCCCCGACCCGAGAAGTGCGCCAGCAGTGCCACCTGGGCCGCGATCACGAACGGCGCGACCAGCGACACCGAGATGCGCAGGCTTCCCGGCTCACCCTCAGACCCGACGAACCGAACCACGCCGATAACCACCGCATAGGCGTTCGTCGCCACACAGGCGACCGCGACCCAACGCTGCAGCGGATCAGTGTTTCGCATCAGCATCAACCTTTCTTCGACCGAGCTGGGGGCTTCGGGTGGTCAGTGGCGCCTCACGCCACCGTATTTCATGCGGGTGTCGTTCATGGAGGCGGAGCGTTTGGCGTCGTCGACGATCCCTGCGTCAACGAGTTCGCCGACGAACAGGGTGTGGGTGCCCAGGTCGATCGCCTGGCGGAGCGCGCAGTCCATCCAGGCAATCGCCTCGGTGAAGATCGGTGCTCCGGTGCGCCCGGAGCGGACGGGCCGATCGTTGAGCGTGTGGCCGTCGTCGCGGGCAGGTTTCGAGAACTTGACGAAGACCCGGGTGTCGTCTGAGTCCCAGAGGTTGACAGTGAACGAGCCTCCGTCGCTGATCAGCCGATGGGTGACCGCGGTGTTGTCGACGCCGATGCCGATCAGCACCGGCTCCATCGAGAGCTGGGTGATCCAGCTCGTGGTCATGCCGTTGCGTTCGTCGCCTGCTCTCGATCCGACCAGCGCCAAGGCGTTGGGGATCTTCCAGGTGACCCGGTTGACGAGTTCGCTCTCGAGTGCTCCGTCTGCTGTCATGCCCTCTGTCTCACCCTCTGTCTCCATACACAGAGCGTAGGCCGCCGACCATCATTTGGGTTGGGGGCAATCGGGTTGGGGGTAATTGAGTTGGGGGCGGCCAGTGCCGATCACGGTGGCGACGCCTTCCACGAAGAGCTTGCGGCCTCTCAGGTTGACGGACTTCTCATCCCAGCGGGTCTCAAGTTCGAACTCGGGGGCGCCCGCGGCAGCCATCGCCGCGGCCACCGCAGCGTTCGCCTGACCGATGGCCGCCTGCTTGGCTGGCTCTAGCTCGAAGAAGGAGTCCGGCGCCGCACCGACATGCACCCGGTACAGCCCTCGGCGCGGTGACGACACGGTCACACGCCGACGCAGACGAACCTTGCCCACAGCGGCCCCGACTGCATTGGCGACGTCTGCGTGTTCTGGAATCTCGACTTCGGCACCGAGCAGTTCACCGATCGCCGGGTAGTAGGTGGCGGCCGGGGCGCCGAGAGCCACCAACGGAACCCCCAGCCCGACCGCCAGTCTGGATGTGCGAGGCCTGCCGTCGAGCGCCGCGGCCACAACCTCGGAAGCAGCAGCCGCCTCGGACAGGCCGTCGCTGGCGAATGCCATGGCCAGCAACTTCTCGGCCGACTGCCGCACCAGTCGCTTCACCACAGCCTCAGCGAATTCCCTGGGCTCCTCCACGATCAACTTGCCGCGGTGGTCGCAGCGCCGAGACCACACTTCGGAGGCCGCGTGCGCAACCGCCGGGTCGTGGGTCGTCTGCGTGCCGAGCACATGGCTGGCGTCTGTGGGCGTGAAGGCCGACACACGCAGCAGCCCGCGGGCCCCCAACCGTCGCGCCGCCAGAGCATCCCGGCTGCCTTCAACAACGGTGTCCGCGGCAACAATGCCGCTGCCGATCCGCTCCATCAGCTGACGTTCGCCGCGGTCGCTCGAACCCTGTGCGGCTTTCGCGGTCAGTGCCCAAAAGACCGAACTCCACTGTTGGGGAAGCGTCTCGGCGTTGAGTTGGCGCCGCAGTTGCGACAGCAGATAGTCACCGTGGCTCTGGGCTGTGACCACCAGCGGAACGACCCGCCGGGGCCCGACCGTCAACTCGGCACCACTCGCCCGGTCCGCCAACAGCACCTCGCTGTCACCTCCGAGACCGTGCGTGGCCATGGCCACCGCCTCGATCATGGTCCGGTGCCCCCCGACCGTCGCCCCCCTGGCTCCGAGGTCGAACCGTCCGTCGCGCAGTGCGGCGATGTCGGTCGTGGTGCCGCCGATGTCGGAGATGACGGCGTCTGACGCGCCGACGAGATGCGCCGCGCCGAGCAGGCTCGCTGCGGGACCCGACAGGATCGTCTCCACGGGTCGTTCCCGCACGAAGTCCGCAGACACCAGCGAACCGTTGCCGCGCACCATCATGATCGGAGCATCAACCCCCGCCTGCGCCAACACCTCGGTGGTAGTCGAGACGAGTTCGTCGATCAACGCGATCATGCGGGCGTTGAGCAGGGCCGTGACCGACCGCCTCGGGCCGTCGAGTGCGTCGGCCAACTCGTGGCTGCAGGTGACCGGCAGGCCGGTTCGGGCCCGGATCAGGTCACGGGCAGCGATCTCATGGTCGGCGTTGCGGACGCTGAACTGCGACGTGACCGCGAAACCGTCGACTGAAGGTGCGATCTCGGTGACCGCGGCGGCGAGCGTCTCGGTGTCGAGCGGTTCGGCCTCGGCGCCGTGCGGGGTGTGCCCGCCGGCCACCATCACCACCGGGTCGCCGCCGATCGCCTCTCGCAGGCCGCCCCGGTCGAGCACAGCCTCCTCGAACCCGATCATCACCAGCGCCGCCGGGCGACCCTTGCCCTCGACCAGCGCATTGGTTGCCAGCGTGCTCGACAGCGACACGAAGCTGACAGCGCCCGGGTCGACTGGCCCGGCCGCCAGCACCCGTTGGATCGCTGCGCCGATGCCCACGGCGAGATCGTCGTGTGTGGTCGGCGCCTTGGCCTTGGCGAGCACCGAGTTCGAGCCCTCGTCGTAGACGACCGCGTCGGTGTAGGTGCCGCCTGTGTCGACACCGAGAATCCAACAACTCACTGAACCTGGCATGGCCCGCCATTCTGCCCCACCCACAGCCCCACCGCGACCATTGTGGGCATGAACTTATCGATGCCGCTTGATCCGCCAGGTTTCGGGGGTGTCTGGGATCGGTTCAGGCATCGAGTGTTTGGCTCGTGCGCCACGCTTACGTTTCGTGGTGGTCATGAGGATTCCCGTCGGTGTTGGTCGATGGCGGCAACGAGATCGAGTATGTGGTTTTCGAACTCGTGGATCGGGCGCAGCTTCCCGCGGCGTTTGGCAAGCTTGTGTGATACGGAGCCGCCCTTTTCCATCGAAACTAGATGCCCAGCTTCACCGGTGGCTACCGCGGCTTTAGACCAAGCGTCAAACTCAATCTGGTCGGGACTGATTCCGACGCACAGCAGGGCCTCATACGCCCGGTGGTAGCGTATGTGATTGAACTGGAATGATCCTCCCACATCCTCGGTAGCGGTCTTCAACTCGAAGGTCACGCTCTCGATGCGAATGTCCCACGGCGATTGTCGTTGGCGGCCCTTGCCTTCGGGGTGTTCAGGGAACTCGGCCTCGAACCCAAGTTCGTCGCAGAGACGTTCTACGAAGTCCTGCCCCGCGTCACCGACCTTCGTATTGGACAGCCGTTTGATCGCCTCGAATGGTGTATCAACCCATTTGTCTGCGTCGGAGTAAGACGCGAGGACATCTAGCAGGATCGCTTCGGCGTCAGGCTGCATCAACGAATCCGGCGTCGGTGAGCGCCTGCCGAATGTGGTACATCGAGATATGGCGGGCGTTGTGGGCAGCGAGGTTGCTGTAGTCGCGCCAGTCGGTGTCATTCAGCACTTCGGTCACTTGGTCGTGCGCTTGATGGATGACGATGCCGTATCCGCAGACATAGCGGACCTCTGAGAAGCAGCGCACTAGTTGTGGTGGGTCAGCGAAGAATGTGCGTTGAAGAAACCAGTCGGCCTCTGACATGCGTTTCTGACCGCACAACCGCTCTTTGCGCTGATCCACGGTGAACAGGTCAACCCATGCGTCGCAGGTCGCTGTCTGGCGATGGTTGTTCACGCCGCGCTGCCACACTTGCCATAGCGCGTTGATCTTCACGCCATGCCCTTCCACGTCCGTAAAGCTGTTGCTACGCAACGGCTCGGAATGAACAAGTCGCAAACCGTTCACGCGATGCTTGGGACTACCTTTGCCGTCTGACTGGAACGCCATCGGCAAGATCATTCCTACGTAATCCGCGAATAAAGCGGCTTGGTTGACGAATGCCAGGGCCAGCCAAGCCCGATACCCGAAAGGTGGGTTGCCGACAACAGCGACGCGTCCGTGGTCCGCGGGCGGCTCCCACGTCAGAAAATCGGCGCGTTCGATATCAGAGCGAATCGGGAGGATATCAAGCCCTATGCGCCGCCCGTCCGGCAACAAGTCGTAGAACGCTCCTGCTCCCGCCCCGGGTTCCACAAACCGGTACTCGTCAACGGGGGCGTGGTCGGCGCGCATTCGCATCAACAGATCGTCATGACATGCTACGGCGACCTCGGGCCGGGTGAAGAACTGGTCCAACCCAACATGACGCGGATCAACCCACGAAGGGATATCTGCCGCGGCCCACATTCGGTTGCGCTCTGCGATGGCTTCGGATTCGGTGAGGATCGGCAACGACGCTAAAACGCTCATGATGCGACCGCGCCCCGGCCCGTGATCCGCTCACGACGAATCTTGGCGTGCATAATCTTCGCTTTGCCGCCGAAGTGCGACTCGTCGGCCTCGACCGGCCCAGCGAACGGCTCGGATGACATGTCGTCCCAGCACTGACGAATCCGGTGAGCCAGACGCCAAGCCGATTTCTCGGTGATGCCCAGGCCGCGGTGCAGCTTCATGCTCGACACCGACTTGAGCGACGTGTTGAACAGATGCACCGCAATCGCCCACTCCTGATAGCCGAGCTTGCTGTCCTGCATGACGGTACCGACCCGCACCGAGAAGAACCTCCAGCAACCGTTGCCGCGGCACCGGTAAGGCATCGTCTTGTGGCTCGTCGGATGCTGAACATTGTCGCATCCACAGTGCGGACACTGCCGGCCGCCAGGCCAGCGAATCTCGGTGATCCACCCCTCAGCCGCGGAGTTGTCGGGGAACTTGCGGATCAACTCCACCAGCGTCATGCCCTTGCGGAACGCCTTGCCCGGCGCTTTGGTCTGTACGGTGTTCGGATCGGTCATGTCACCACATTAGCGAGGGGGTGTGACACTGAATGCTTTCCCTTGACCGCCTCCAGTCGATTATCGTTGGGGATGATCCTGCATGCGACACCGTAGAAGCGGCGCTAGCCAACGTTCCGCATCACGTTCCCAAAATCGCCATCGCACCGGAGGCGTTCGAGTGACCAGGACAATCCCAGACTCGCAGGAACAGGCAAACCTCTACTTTGACAATGACAGGGTGCCTCGCAGTACACGTCCGGATATGGCTGGGTATGGGGTCGCGCAAGACTCGGAGGGTCTGCTTGACTGGGCGTGGGCGGAGCGGCGTCTGCTCGCCGAACGCAACTTCTGGTTCGTGACCGCCAACGCCGAGGGCCGGCCGCATTCGATGCCCGTCTGGGGCGTCTGGATGCCGGAGCGGGAGCGCTTCGGGATGTGCTGTGACGTCGGGGCGCGCAAGGTGCGCAACATCGAGGCCAACGATCAGGTCGTCGTCACCACGACCGACACCGTCGAGTGCGTTTCTTTGGAGGGGCGTGCGGTGCGTGTCGGGGGCGACGAGGCGGAACCGCTGGCCGTTGCGTGGGCAGAGAAGTACTGCGACACTGACATGTCTGAAGCTGGCTGCTCCAAAGAAGAGATGATGGAGGCCGTGTACGGCGGTGCTGCGTTCGAGGTGGTCCCCGAACGTGCCTTCGGCATGATCGAGACCCCCGAAGAGTTCTCAAAGTGCGCCACCCGCTGGCTCTGGGATTGACCTCCTCTCCCCCTGCCCACACGGGCGAGACCCGCGCGAGACCCGCGCCCCCGGCCAGGTCGAGTGCGACGGTTCGAGTCGAATACCGCTGCCGAACTGGATCGCGCGTAAATGCACGCTTCGTGGTTTTTTCGCCAATACACTACCGCAATGACGAGACGTGCATTTATCGGCAAATCGCCCCTTTCACCGACAAGCGCCGACTTTCCAGCCCAGATGACTCCAGGAGAGTTCGCGGCGGCGTTCCCGAGCGAAGGCCAGTATGTGGAATGGAAGGCTGGCGCTGGCCGCCGTCCGATCCAAGAAGCGATCGTCGCGTTCTCCAATGCCGACGGCGGCGTTGTCATGATCGGGGTCAACGATCAGGGTACGGCTGTCGGTTGCCCGCTGGACGAGGGCGTGGAGAAGGACCTCTGGGAGACGATCGCCCAGATCGAGTCGCCCGGACCGGTCCAGATCAGAGCCATGCGGATCGGCCGGGCAGACACCACGGTGGTTGCGGTCGGCACGCGGCGCGACGGCATCGCCCAGACTTCCAACGGTCGCCCGCTGATTCGCCGGGGCAAGCAGAATCTGCCCCTGCTGGGCGGCGAACTGCGGCGACTGATGGCAAGTCGCCTGCCTGGAGACTTCGAGAGAGCCCCTTCGCGTTGGAACCTCGGTGACGCCGATCAGGAACTGCTGATCCAGCTTTGTCGTGCCGTAAGGATTGAATCCAACCAAGACCCTGTCGACCTCGCTGCCGCTCTAGCCCAGCGGGGTCTGGCGGTGCAGGGCGATTCGGCATGCACTCTCACCAACGCGGGCGCCCTGTTTCTGGTGGCTGAGGCACCCGCGGCGTTCGGCAAGGCCCACATCGAGGTGTTGCGCTTCGGGGACGGCCCGGAGTATGACCGCCGAGAGGTGTTCGGCGGCACTCCGAGCCAGCAGGTCCAAGCCGCTGTGGATTGGATCATCGCGGAGATCGGGTTTGACCTTGTGGTCCTGCGCACCGTTCGACACGAGTTGGCCCGCCTGCCCGTCGGCGCGCTGCGCGAGGCGCTCGCCAACGCAGTGGCCCATCGCGACTATCAACTCTCCGGATCTGCTGTCGAAGTGCAGCTGAGGCCGGGCGAGGTCACCGTGGTCTCGCCCGGTGGATTTGCGGGCGGGGTCACCAGTGAGAACCTCGGCGAGGCGCACTTCGCCCGCAACAGGGCTATCATCAATACCCTGCGAGCGTTCGATCTCGCCGAGGACGCGGGCCGAGGCATCGACCTCATCCGCCACGAGATGGCCGCAGCCCTGCGTTTCGAGCCGACGTTCGAGGAGGTTGCCAGCGGCTGGGTGAGGGCCGTGCTGCCGTCCGATGGGCCGGTCACACCGGAAGAGCTGGCGTGGACTCATGAGATCCTGGGAGAGGCGGAGTTGCTGCCTGGTGACCGCCGCGTGCTTGTCGAGGCGCTCCGCGGGGCAGAGCTCACGAACTCCACAGTTCGCTCCTTGCTTCACGTCGGGGTCTCGCCGGCGCGCAACACCCTCCGACGGCTGTGCGAATCGGGCTACCTCGACGACGAGAGCGGCGGCGGAACTGCCCGCTACCGCCTTTCGGCCGCGATCCCCGCGCCCTACGGGCGACCTTTGAGCCGCAACGAGATGCGAGCGCAGATCCTCAGCTGGGCCGACGAGGGCCCCGTCACCAACTCGCTCGTGCAATCCCGATTCGGCATGTCGCGCTCGCAGGCTCTGACCCTGCTGCGCGGTATGGCCCACGACGGGCTGCTCGCCAAGGTCGGTGCCGGCAGGGCAACCAGCTACCAGTTGACCGACTGAGCGGGCGCGGCATGTGGGTCGCGCCTTCGACGGCCGACGCCGGCGCGGACTTCAACGCCGAGCGCGGCGAGGTCCGATTGGCGGGGTCAGGGCCAGAGGGGCTCGTTGATCTCTGCGCCGAGGGGGGTTCCCCAGGTGTTGCGGTACGACACCTCGTGTGCGGGTAGTCGGGACGCGGTGGCCCACTTGCCCAGCGGGTAGCCCATCGGCACACAGCAGGCCATCCGCCAGCCCTGGTCTGTGGGCACGTCGAGCACGTCGAGGGTTTCGTCGTTCTTGAACAGCAGCACGCTGGTCAGCGATGAACCAACGCCGTCGGCACGAGCGGCGAGCATGGCGCTCCACACGGCTGGGAAGATCGATCCGCCGGTCGTGTCGAACTTGTCGAAGGCGAACAGCAGCAGCGGGTAGGTCGCGAAGTTCTTCTGCGCCCAGGTCACCGAGTTGATGATCCGTGAGAACTGTTGGGCTTGGGGGGTCTCGCCGGTTGATGCCTGCGCGACCTGTTCCTTGTAGACCGTCTCCCACAGCATGTCGATGCAGTCCGAGTACAGCGCCCCGATCTTGGCTACCTGTTCGGGGTCGTCGACGATCAGGAATCGCCAACCCTGGCTGTTGCCTCCGCTCGGGGCCCGGATCGCGGCATCAAGTATGCGCAACTGGATCTCTTCTGGGACCGGGTCGGGCTTGACTCTGCGCATCGCTCTGGTCGTGTACAGCGCCTCTCGAACATCCATCGTGTCTCGCTTCCTGTGTCGCCATGCCGTCAATCGACCATCAGTCGAGCACATGCGGACCCAAGATGCGAACCGCGGTGGGTCGCGGGTGCTGCAGTGCAGCCGCTGCGAGTGGGTTGTGGGTTGAGAGTTTGAGGGTGCCTGCGAGGAAGCTGGCCATCTCGGCTTGGGTTACCGCGGCGGCGTGTGCGATCAGCCTCTCTTGTCGTGAGGCTGGGGGACAGACTGGGTTCGGTGCCAGTCTTGGTTGGCCTTGGGGGTGTTGGCTTTGGGGGTGGCTAGCCCTGGCTTGGGGTTGTCAGGGAGCGGTAGAGGCGGGTCAGGAAGGAGGCCATCTGTGCGCGGGTGACTGGGTTGTGTGGTGAGTAGGTTGTGTCGCTGGTGCCGTTGGTCACCCTGAGGCCGTAGACGC
>MKWU01005366.1_pt1 | contig 14027 bp, 15 predicted proteins | sample 809101 | NCBI WGS metagenome assembly MKWU01 (sample SAMN05860141, study PRJNA318959) | sponge metagenome | host: Aplysina aerophoba | place: Slovenia: Piran, Adriatic Sea, Gulf of Piran | collected 2013-05-07 | reverse complement strand
ATGTTCATCTGGTGCTGGACAACTACGGTACCCACAAGACGGCGATGGTTCATGACTGGCTGGCCCGCCGACCGCACTTCCACGTGCACTTCACCCCCACCAGTGCTTCCTGGCTCAACCAAGTGGAACGCTGGTTCGCGTCCCTCACCGAGAAGCAGATCCGACGCGGCAGCCATCGCAGCACCGGCGCGTTGGAAAAGGCGATCAAGGACTACTTGGCCGTTTACAACGAGGAGCCTCAGCCATTCATCTGGACCAAAAGCGCCGATCAAATCCTTGAATCAGTCAAGAGGTACTGTGAAAGGATTTAGGATACAGGACACTAGGCGAAAACCCTCGGAGCTTCCTGATGTTCGCCCCGTAGAACGGCTGCGTCTTGATCTGCGGATACACGTGGCTGCGCAGTTTCGCCCGGATCACCGCGGCTTCCCTGCCGCGAAGTGCCTCCAGCTTCGATGTGAACTCGTCCGTTTCGAATACCTGGTACTCAGACGTAGCGGCCACGCTTCTCCATGGCGTCTTCCAGACCTCGGGCGATGCTCTCGTTCAGGGGCTGGTTGCCGCGGATCTCCCGCATCTCGAACTCGTCGACATACTCTTCCTGCTCCAGGTAGCGGAGCGTCGCGGTCTCGATAAAGTTGGATAGGGAGCGATTGTCGCCCTCGGCGAGCGTGCACAGGCGCTCGTAAACCGCGTCCTTCAGTCTCAAGGTAACCGTTCGTGACATCCACTCCTCCAGGCTCCGCGTATGGATTCGAGCAGACTACATTGTAATGAGATCGAATACAAGCGAGTACACGTACGTAACATTCGTCCGTGCGCCGGCGGAGCGGTCGGTAACCCTTGAGTGTCGGGTGCGGATGCTCGGCTATCAGGTCTGCCGGTTCATGCGTTCCCGGAGTGCGGCGTTGATCAGCGACTGGTAGCCCACCTTCCTGATCCCGGTTCGCGCTATTCTGCCGGGTTGCTCAACATTCGGATGATGTGTTTGGCCAAATGCTCCGAAATCTCGCGATGCCGTGGCACTGGCTGGGGGACGCCGGTTCGCGGATTGCGATACCAATCGTGCTTGGCGCCATGTCTCACGAGCACGCAGCCTGCGTTTTCTATCTCTCCGATCAGATCGCGCCGCTTCACGACACGACGAGTTCTTCTACCTTGCGAATTCCAGCTATCACACCGGCGCTCAAGTCTCGATAGAGATCAAGCAAGTGAGCCTTGAGATCGGCCAGTGTCTCACCCTGAGTCCAATAATCAGGGTAGTCTTGGAGGTAACCGATCCAGGTACCGTCCTCCTGCCAGTAAACGAATTTCACCGTCGTCAATGGTATCCTCGCCGTCAACGGTCACCGGGCCGCTGGTTTCAAGAGTTTCAATGCGACCATCATATCACCGCCTGCGGCCGTATGGGAGGCGGTCTTGCGCCGGGCGGCGGTGAGACACGGCGGTACGTCAACCGGGAGCGGGCAGTTTCGGGACGGCGGCGTAGAGGGTCTGGGTGTAGCCGTGGCGGGGGTTGGCGGCGAGTTCGCGGGCGGCGGCCTCTTCGACCAGGCGGCCGTCCTGCATCACGCCGACGCGGTCGCAGAAGTAGGTGACCACGGCCAGGTCGTGGGAGATGAACATCAGGGTCAGGCCGAGTTCGCGGCGCAGGTGTTGCAGCAGGTCGAGGATCTGGCTGCGGATCGACACGTCGAGCGCGGACACGATCTCGTCGCAGATGAGCGTTTCCGGCTGCACCATCAGGGCGCGGGCAATGGCGACGCGCTGGCGCTGGCCGCCGGAGAAGTCGGGCGGGCGGCGGCTCAGGTGGCGGGCGGCGAGGCCGACCGACTCCAGGGCGGCCAGGGCGCGAGAACGGCCGTCCTCGACGCCGCGCCAGTTTGCGGTGTAGCGCAGTCCGGCGAGCAGGATCGACTCCACGCGCATGCGCGGGTTCAGAGAGCGGGCGGGATCCTGGAACACGTACGCCAGCCGGGTGCGCAGCTCGCGCCTGGCGCGGGCGCCCGAGCGCCCGACCTCGTGCAGGTCGCCGGCCCGGTCGCGGTAAGTAATGGCGCCGCCGTCGGGGCGGTACATGCCCACCGCCAGCCGGGCGGTAGTGGTCTTGCCGCTGCCGGACTCGCCGACCAGGCCGTAGGTCTCGCCCGCCGCGATGCGCAGGCTCACCTCGCGCACCGCGTACACGTGGCGCCGCGCGGCGGCAAAGTAGCCGGCCTTCAGCGCGAACCGCTTGCTGACCGCGTCCAGGGTCAGCATGCGGCCTCCCCGGGTGCGGCGGCGGCCGCCAGGCTTGCCTTGGTACCCGGCAGCAGGCAGCGGTGGTGTACGATGCCGGTCACCGCTGCCGGCATCGGGTCATGCGGCGCGGCGGCGGCCACGCTACTCGTTGCGCGGGCGGCAGGCGCGTGCGCCGGTTCGGCGACCAGCGGCGGTATGGCGCGGGTGCAGCGCCCCTCTGCGACCGCGCAGCGCGGGGCGAACGGGCAGCCCGGTTCCGGGTGCAGGGGGTCGGGCACGTTGCCGGGGATGGCGTGCAGCGGCTGCTCGGTGTAGTGCACGCCGAGCGGCAGGTGGGCGTCGAGCAGGGCGCGCGTGTAGGGGTGGCGCGGTGCGTGCAGGACGGCGGCCGCGGGGCCCTGTTCCATGACCAGGCCGCCGTACATCACCACCAGGCGGTCGGCGATCTGCCCGACCAGGGCCAGATCGTGGCTGATGAACAGGATCGCCAGCCCGCGCGCCGCCCGCAACCGCAGCAGCAGGTCCACCACCTGTGCCTGCACCGTAACGTCGAGCGCGGTGGTGGGCTCGTCGGCGATCAGCACTTCCGGATCGGCGGCCAGCGCGTGCGCGATCATCACCCGCTGCAGCATGCCGCCCGAGAACTGGTGCGGAAAGCTGGCCAGGCGGCGCTCCGCCTCGGCGATGCCGACCTCCTCCAGCAGCGCCACCGAGCGGGCGTGCAGCGCTTCCGGATCGAGTTCCGGACGGTGCGTGTGCAGGGTCTCGGCCAGCGAACGCTCGATCGAGTAGATCGGATCGAAGGAGCGCGCCGGCTCCTGGAAGATCATCCCCACCCGGCCGCCGCGCAGCCGTTGCAGAGCCGCCGGCCGCATGGTCACGACATCCTCGCCGCGGAACAGCAGCCGCGGCACGTTTACCAGGGCATGAGGCGGCAGCAGCCGCAACAGCGCCTGCGCGGTCACGCTTTTGCCCGATCCGCTCTCGCCCACCAGGCCGACCACGGTGCCGGCATCGATTTCCAGGTCCACGCCGCGCACCGCGTGCAGCGGCCCGCGCTCGGTGCTGAACGTCACGGTGAGCCCGGTCACGTCGTACAGCGGTCCGGCGTCCGCATCACGCAGGCCGCGGCCTCCACTGGCCGCAGCCGCGGGCGCTGCACCGAACGGCGCCGCCGCAGCGCGCCGAGCCCCCAACTCCCGGTCAGCCACGCGCGCGCTCCTGGTGGTAGGGGTCGAAAATGTCGCGCAGCAGGTCGCCGAGGAAGTTGAACGCCAGCGTTACCAGGACCAGCGCCACGCCCGGGTACAGGAACCAGGGGAAGGCGCGCAGGTTGCTCAGCGAGGTAACGTTGCGGTTCAGCATCGAGCCCCAGCTCACCGCCGGATCGGTTATTCCCAACCCCAGGTAGGAGAGCACCGTCTCGCCGAGGATGAAGCCGGGAATGCCCAGCGCCACGCTCACGATCAGGATCGATGCCATCTGCGGCACGATCTGGGTGACGATGATCGCCAGCGCGGGAATGCCCTGCAACTGCGCCGCGGCGATGAAGTCCTCTCTCTTGATGCTGTGCACCATGCCGCGGATCAGGCGCGCGGTACCGGGCCAGCTCACGAACGACAGGATGGCGGTAATCACCACGAACGACTGCCCGGAGTCCCAGTCGTAGGACAGGATGGAGCGCAGGAACAGGATCAGGTAGAGGCCGGGGATGAGAATGAAGAACTCGGCGAAGCGCATGATGGTCCAGTCCACCGCGCCGCCGTAGTAGCCGGCCAGGCCGCCGAGAATGATCGCCAGGCTCAGCGAGATGGAGATGCCAATGAAGCCGATGGTCAGCGAGATGCGCGAGCCGTACAGGATGCGCGAGAAGATGTCGCGGCCGAGGTGATCCGATCCCAGCAGAAACACCGGATACGCCTGCCCGGTGCCGAGCCACGGATCGGCGCCGGACGCAGCTTGCACGGTCGCACCCTCCTCGTCCACGTAGGGCGCCGTGGTGCCGAACAGGTGCACGCGCAGCGGCACCAGCCCCCACAGCCGGTACGGTTCGCCGCGTGCGAACAGCCGCACACGGTAGTGCTGGCCGCGGATGCGGGCGTAGCGGCGGGTCACCTCGTCCACCAGCACGCGATGCTGCACCTGCGGCCCGAACCCGAGCTCGCGCGAGTGGAAACCGAGCGTCGGCGGCTGGTGGGTATGGTGGCGGAACGTGGTGGTGGGCGCGTACGGCGCCAGGAACTCGGCGAACAGCATGGCCCCGTACAGCAGCACCAGCACCAACAGCGATGCCGCCGCCACCGGCCGCGCGCGCAGCCGCTGCCACAGCGCCGCACTCCGGCCAACGCGCCCCGCCGCCTCAGCCATCGCTGCTCCCGGTAAATCGGATGCGCGGATCGACCAGCGCCAGCAGCACGTCGGCGGCGATCATGCCGAGCAGGATGAGGAAGCTGATGAACATGATGTTGGCCAGCACCAGGTTGATGTCTTCCTGGCGCACCGCCTCGTACATCAACCGCCCGATGCCGGGATAGGAGAAGATGATCTCCAGGATCAGCGACCCGGAGAACAACCCCGCGAACAGGTCGGCGCTGCTGGTGATATAGGGGTTGAGCGTGTTGCGGAACGCGTGCACGACGAAGATGCGCCGCTCGCTGATGCCGCGTGAGCGCAGCGCGGTTACCCACGGCTGGCCGAGCTGGTCGAGCATGGTGGCGCGGATGTAGCGCATGGTGCCGCCCACGCCGCCGAGGAAGGCGGCGAACAGCGGCAGTGCGATGTGGTGCAGGTAGCTGAACGAGAAGCGCAGCGGCGCCTCTCTGAACGGGAAGTCGGGATAGGCGGTGATCGGGAACCAGCCGCTTACCGCGGCGAACAGTTGCAGCAGGATCAGCAGCAGGATGCCGGGGAAGGCGTGCAGCAGCAGGGCCGTGAACGTCGCCGCCAGATCTACCCTGGTGCCCACCTTCGATGAGAAATACAGGCCGGTGCCGAACGACAGCACGGTCAGGAACAACAGCGATATCAGGTTCAGGACCAGGGAATTGATCATGCGCGACTGGATCAGGAACAGGATCGGCGCGCGCGAGATCAGCGACCGGCCCAGGTCGCGTTCCACCACCACCTGGTACAGCCAGCGCGCGTACTGGGCGTAGAACGGAAGGTCCAGTCCCAGGCGTGCGCGGGCGGCGGCGATCTGCTGTTCGGTGTAGACGTTGTCCGCCTGCCGGTCGGCGGACACCAGCATCTGCGCCCGGACGTAGTTCTCCACCATGTCGCTGGGCGCCAGCTTCATGAGTCCGAACACCGCCAGGCCCAGGACCAGCAGGATCGCCACCATCGACACCAGCCGGGTGGCCAGGAAGTACAGCAGCGGAAAGCGGCGCGCGGCGGCCGCCAGCGGCGACCGGTCAGCCATCGGCCAACCGGGTGGCTTGCCCGGCACCGGTTTGCGCTGCCACTGACCGCCGCATCGGTGCCCGCCGCCGGCTCGCCGTCCGCTCCCGCGCCGCCTGCTCGCTGCCTACTCGCCGCCGGGCAGGAAGAGGTAGTTGGAGTCGAGTCCGTTGAGGGTGTCGTAGAACACGTTGTCCCACTTGTCGCGCACTGCCAGGAACGACAGCGGGTAGACGATGTAGATCATCGGCGCCTGGTCGAGCAGCAGTTGCTGGTACTCGTCGTAGATCGCCTTCGCCTTCTCCTTGTCTATGGTGAACCGGCCGTCGTTGTAGAGCTGGTCGACGCGCGCCTCCCACTCGGTGTACGGCTCCTCCTGCAGCGGATGCCAGAGGTGGAAGTTGCCCTTCGACTGCCACACGTTGCTGCCCCCCTCCGGCCAGTAGTTGGAGCCCAGCGAAGCGGTGGACACGTGCCAGTCGTAGGTGCTGGTCAGCATCTGCACCAGCTTCTGGAAGTCGATCGGACGCACGTTGCCGGTAATGCCGATCTGCTTCAACTCGTCGGAGAAGATGTTCATGATGTCCACCCCGACGTTGTTCTCGGCGCCGACGTGGATGTTGAACTCGATGTGGTTGCCGTCGGCATCCTCCATCAGGCCCTCCGCGTTGGGACGGATGCCGATCTCCGCGAGCAGCGCGCGCGCCCGCTCGGGGTCGTGGTCGAAGCGCTGCCGGATCGACTCGTCGTAGTAGGGGTTGGCGCGTGCGAAGAAGTGCAGCGCCGGCTCGGCGAGCCCGCGGTACACCTGGCTGGCGATGCGGTCGCGGTTGAGCACCGAGCTCATCGCCTGGCGGAACTCGGTCTGGCTGAACCAGCTGTATACCAGCGGATCCATGGTGTCGGGGTTCTGGTTGAAGGCCACGAACGCGGATCCGAGGGTGGCGCCGCCGTTGTATACGGTGTAGTCGGGATCCTCGGCGTCGAGCAGCTCGTCCAGATCCTCGGGGCGCACCGAGTAGGCGTCCTTGTTGCCCTCCTTGAACAGCAGGAACTCGGTGTTGCGGTCGGGCACGATCTGGTAGATAACGCGCTCGATATAGGGCAGCGAGACTCCGGCCTCGTCCTTCTTCCAGTAGTGGGGGTTGCGCACCACCACCACCCGCACGCCGGGCTCGTACTCGGCGATGTAGTAGGGACCGATGGAGGGGATGGTTGCCGGGTCGGTGTCGATGCTGAACAGGTTGAGCACGCCCTCGGCGCCGCCCTCCTGCTTGGCGGGCTCGTACAGGTAGCGCGGACCGAACTCCATGTTGGTGGACAGGATCGGGTTGGCGACGATGCGCGGGTAGTGGAACGCCACCGTGCGGTCGTCGATCCTGGTCACCTCGATGCGCGCCTCCGAGCCGTCCGCCATCTCGATAAACTGGCCGGCGTAGCCGGGCTGCTGCAGCTCCTGGTCGCCCTCAATCTCGTCGTACCAGAACACGATGTCGTCGGCGGTCACCTGCACGCGGGTGTCGGGGTCGGCGAGGGTGGTCCAGTAGATGTCGTCGCGCAGGGTGTAGATCACGGTGAGCGAATCGGCCGCCTCGTCCACCTGCACCTCGAAGCTGGCCAAGTTGGGCAGGAACTCGCGTGTGCAGGGGTCGTAGTCGGCCAGGTAGTCGAACAGCACGCCGACCACGGCCGCGGTGTCGCCGTCGCGCGCCGACATGGTGTTGAAGGTCTTGGGGTCGTTGTTGATCGAACCGAGCCAGGTGCCGCCGACGCTGCCGAGTGCGTACACCTGGCAGCCGGGGCGTTCGGTCATCTTGGCGAGGATCTCGGCACGCGCCTTTTCGCGCTCGCTCATCGCCTCGCCCTCCGACATCTCCTCGTCCGCGGTGCCGGTTGCCCACAGGGCGTTCAGGGGCAGCAGGGTTATCGCCACGATGGCAATCACTTTGTACATGCCCACAATTGTACCGCAGGTCGGGGCTCCGTAATCAAACACCACGTTAAAAATAGACAACCGCCGGTTAACACTCGACGGCGACCTGTACGGGCGGGACGGGTTGGATCTCAAGACCCGCCTGCTGTGCACGGAGCCGCGACGGGGCGCGCCCGGAGGCGTCAGGTGGCCGCGCTGTCCGGCTGCATGACGCCGAAGATGTTGCCCTCGGGGTCGTGGCAGTAGGCCAGCCAGCCGACGCCGGTTACCGCCAGCTTGGCCATGGCGACGGTGCCGCCGGCATCCGTTGCGCCCGCCAAGTAACGGTCGAGGTCGTCCACCTGCACCGTGCACACGCAGCCGCTCACCGGTGCGCCGGCCGCCGGCGGGTCGCCGCGCCGCCGCAGGATGGCGCCGTTGATGCCGCGTTCCTCGTCGGGGCCGGTGGTGAGCAGCCAGTACTCCTCGCTGCCCCAGCGCTGCGCGCTCCACCCGAACACCTGCTCGTAGAACCGTACCGCGCGCGCCGGATCCTTCGCGTGAATCTCGAAATGCACCACCCGCGGCATGTTCAGGCCGCCTGTCCGCGCATGATATTCGCCAGGTGCATGTCGAGCGTCGTTTCGACCTGCGGTTTGCCGCCTATCGAATCGTCGTAGAAAATCACCCGGTAGCCGCTGATGTCGAACGGCAGTTCGCCGCCCCGGCGGGCCAGCAGGACAGTCGGTTTGGCGAGCGCGTGAGCGTATCCAAGTTCATAAAACACATTGGGATTCGGTGGCGTTACCTCGGCGATCACGAGGTCGGCATCAAGCAGGCTGTTGATGATGTCCTGCAAGATGATACCGGGACGGAATACGTCATCGGCCCGTTGCACCTGGAAGCCACTCTTTTAGCATACCGGCCGGATAACTTCGCGATACAGATCGTCGTATGTCTCCTCGAATTTCATTACCACGAATGCCTTGGGAGGGCTGCCGTCGACCTGGAAATCGTCGAACCGGACTTCGCCATGCCCCGATGCGAACAAGCCGGTCTGAGCACCGCTCAGAGGATCGGGGAGCGCCTGATTGATGACGAGGATCCCGTCCACGCTCAAGGATACGTTCCCTCCTCGCAACTGTACCTCTATATCGTACCATGTGTTACTTTCGAGCTGCGAAGCGCTGCCCTTGCGGGTGATTAACTCGCGCCGCCCTTGGGTGGGATCGAACGCGTCGACGGTATAGGCGGACCCACCGCCGCCAAGGCCGACCGAAAAGTGGCGCCCGGACTCTGCGTCGTAGCCAAACAGGATACGCCCAACGTCAGTATTCGTGTCGCCGAGGAGCACTCTCGCCGAGATGCGTCCACTGCGCAAAGTGTCCGGCGACAGTGCTATGCCGACCGCTCCGTGTTGGGACCCGGTGCAGGTCGCCGACCGGCCTTTGAACGACCAGTTGCCGTCCATGGTCGCCCACGACACTCGGTTTCTTCCTCCGCTACGCATTGGTTGTTCCGGGACTATAAGCCGGGTGATTTGACCGGCGCAAGGGCGAGCCGGGCGTAGCCGAGATTGGCCAGTATTTCGTACACGCTGTCTGCGATCAGGGCCACCTGGCGGTCGCGAAGCTGGTCGAGCAACGGGCCGAAGAACACGTTGGCGTCGCCGCGGCCGGTGGGATCCGGGAATTGCGGCGCTCCGTCGGCGGCGAAGCCGGTGGGGTAGCCGTTCTCGGGGTCGTGTGCGTCGTGGATGGCCGCCGCCTGCTCGAGGAGCCGGCGGCCGATTTCCTGCGGGATATAGCTGAAGGCGTTCATCGCCACCACGCCGAGCTCGCCGAGGCGCCGCTGGTCGGCAACCGCCAGCCGGCGCACCGAGCTGAAGCCGTGCACGACCAGCCGGTGGCCGGCGCCGCGAGCCGCCAGTTCCTCCAGCACCTGCCACTGCACGCCCACCTGGCGCGCGGTCACCGACTCGGTGCCGATGTTGGGCACCACCAGCTCGAAGCCGGTGCGGGCCAGGTACGCCTCGATCTGGTCGGGGCTTGAGCTGGCGCTCTGCTCCAGCCCCACGCCGCCGGCGGCCACCTCCTCCAGGCAGCCCTCCATTACCTTCCTGCGTCCCGCACCCTCCACGAAGCGGCGGTAGGCGATGGAACTGGCCACGTTGTCCGCGAACGGCGAGTGGGTGTCGTCGAACATCACGCTCGAAAACAGGTCGATAAACTCCAGGTCGCGCAGCAGCTCGTTTCGCGAGCGCACGCCGCCGGGCAGGGTGTGGTGGCCGTGGTCGTAGTGGTGGGTTACGTGCACGGCGCCGTAGTCCGGGTCGGCGGCGTCGGTCACGGTGGTCAGGAAGCCGGTGGCCAGGCGCGCGTTGCGCAGCAGCCGCTGCCGGTAGACCGCCGGGTCGCCGCCGTCGGAAGGCAGCCGGTGGCCGGCATGCAGGTAGCGCGGCAGCATCTGGAAGATGTAATGGCCGACCGTGCTGAACACGCCGAGAGGCAACTCGTCGATGCCGTGGTCGCGCGCAAAGCGGGCGGCCCCGTCCACGATGCCGAGCAGATGGTGCTGGTCGCTGTAGCCGATGCGCGCCATGGTCAGCCCGGCGCCGGCGCACCGTCCGTACAGTGCGGCGGTGGGCTCGTAATCGAGAATCAGCGGCATGGCATGGTTCCGGTGCGCCAGGTGCGGCAGGGCGGGGTGGTTTTCACGGGTCTGATGGTAGCCGGCCCGGCGCGACGGCGTCACCCCGGACGTCGGTGTCCAGCCGACAGACAGTCGGCGCCGTGGTACGCGGCTTCGTCGAATCAGGGATTCGGTTTGTATTGACCGGCACGCGACAGCGTATTGCCACGCGCGGCCGCGCCGGTAAGGGGCCCCCGATCTAAACCGGCACTTCGAGCCAGGAACCTGCTATTGCTATCTAACTTCAGTAGGGGCCTTCCTTTTTTGCCGATTTCGGCGCGCCAGGGCGGGTCAGGCGAATTCAGGAAACCGCCTCAAGAGTCTGAAGACTCTCGCCGTCGGCGCGTGCGACCGACAGCGACGGTGGGCGGGTGCAACGATGCTCGTGTCACGCTGCGAGCTCCTCACGCGCTCTCTCCCGTTCCGACCACGCGACTGGTCGTACGTCGTAATTTCGCATGGCGTCCACCACGCTCTGTGGGACCGCCCGATCTGAGTCGTTCAAGATGGCGTACGCCTGTGCATCCGGTGACCTCACCTCCCGGGTGTCCACCCACGCAAACGTCATCATCTGCGCGGTGTTCCGGCTAGGGCGGGTAATAGCCCGTAGTACGCGTTCCGGACGAAGCCTCGATTTCGGTATGACGAAGTCGAATTGATGGTCATAGCCACTCTTGCCGGCGAACCTCACATTCGGCGTAAACCGAATCTCGCAAGCCTCAAGCCAAGTGACGACGTCTTCGTAAAATAGACTCGCAACGGTAGCTGATCCCAAGTAAAATAGGTCGTTGACGGCGAGCATCGCCTGCACGAGGTTATGCTTACGCAACGCGAAGTTTTCGACAGACGCTCGCACCTCGAGCGCTCTCGTTGTTTTGCTAATCTGCACGCCGAACCCACTTAGGGTGGTTTTGAGCAGATCCTGCCGTCGCGGAGTATTCAACGCGCATCCGGACTGCTCCAAGTCGTCGACCGTGTATCCGTCGTCCGTCAGAACGAATCCTCCGTCGCGGTGCTCGGCATAGATCTGCAGGCAGTCGTTGTGGCGATCCAGATATGGTGTCGTGATCTCCACCCAGTCGCCGACCTGGCGAAGGGTCGTCTCGTCTCGCAACCAATGCCAGTAACTCGCCAAGAGAGATTGAACTTCGTGGATCATATGAACAACCTCTGCTGTATAAGGGGTGGGTCGACGACGTTGCAGAACTTCATGAAGTCTTGGAGCGTCTGCCAAGCGTCCGTTATGTCCAAGAACTCGTTGTTCGGAACCGGAAACGCCCACTTATCTCCAAATCCCTCCCGGTAAAGGTGGAGATGTGGAGATTCGATCCGGCGGTCGTCAGGATTGCGATGCGGTCTGCCGCCGAAATCCAGTCGTGCAAGAACCACGGACTGCCGGGCACGGTTCTGATAGGTGCCTTTCTTGAAATCGATCCGATGCCGTCGGAGGTCAAGAAGGAAACGCTCACGCCGGTCTGTAGAAACCAGAGGGATCGTGACCTTGTCCCCCTTGTCCGGGTAGTCCCACCTCTGTGCGTCGACCCGGTGTTTGTCCATCGCGACAAGTGCGTCGGCCTCGCTCTGCGTGAGACTTGAATCAGCCATCGTCCTGTTCCTCCCATGCTGCGCAGTATAGCCCGTTGGGTGACACCGACCAGACAGGGGACGCATGGACCCGGTGAAGGCCTTCATGCGTTGGAGCAGCCCGTCGTCTGGTTTCACGTCTCCACGAATCTCGCACCCCATACGGGTCCGAAGGTACTCTCGGCAAGTGGCAACCGGGGCCATCCGACCCCTTGGGAACCGACGATGTAACGAGGCTGGTCAGCTCATTGCACTCATCATCCATCCTTACCATGAGCGCTCGTCATTCTTTGGCCCACCGCATGATATCGGGCCGTGGGTTACCCGGGTCCTCGCGGCGTTTCCATCTGTGCCGTAGTGCCGCTGCACAACCCCGGAAGGCCGGCGGCGGGGGCGGCGTGGCGGACGGCGTTGCGGATTGCCTCGCTGACGCAGGCCACCGCCTGCACGCCGACCATGTCGAATGGCGCCTCGCGGGTGCCGGCGGCCAGGGCGTAGGCGGTGTCGCCGTCGTGGTCGGTGTGGGCGGGCAGCACGGCACGGGCGATGCCGTCGTGGGCGCGCTGCGCCAGCCGGGCGGCCTGCGGCTTGCTGAGGGTGGCGTCGGTGAGCACGGCGGCCAGGGTGGTATTGGTGCCGGGAAACAGCTCGCGGCGCGGCAGCCAGCGTTCCGGCGTGGCCGCCGCCAGCCAACCGCCGTCCGCGTCGCGCGCGCCGGCCAGCACGCCGCCGTCTTCCGCAACCACGTCCCCGACCGCGTTCACCACCGCCAGCGCAGCCACGTGTGCATCTCCCGCCCGGCGCTCGGAATAACCGATACCGCCCTTCATCATCGCGGCCGGCCCGCCCCATTTGCCAACGGTGGCCCCGGCGCCGGCGCCGGCGTTGCCCTGCGCGGCCGGTGGCAGCGGCAGCGCGCGCGCCGCCCGGCAGGCCGCATAGCCCAGTTCCGCGTCGGGATAGGCCGCGCCGCCCGACAGCAGCAAGTCGTAGATCACGCTCGCCGCCACCAGGGGGATCGGCTTCACCTGTGTCGGAAACCCGGCCCCGGCTTCGGCAAGGAAGCGCATCACCCCGTCCGCGGCCGCCAGCCCGAAGGCGCTGCCGCCGGTGAACAGCAGCGCGTCCAGGCGGGCGATCGGCTTGTCCGGCGCCAGCAGGTCGGTCTCCCGCGAGCCGGGTGCCGGCCCGCGCACGTCCACCCCCGCCACCGTGCCGGGCGGGCACAGGATCACCGTGCAGCCGGTATGGTGTTCGCGGTGTTGCGCGTGGCCGACCACGAAACCGCTGGCGGTGGATGCCGGGTCGTCAGGCACGGCCGTCGCGTCAGGTGCGCGTGTCCAGCAGCTTGCGCAGGTAGGTGGCCTGGCCGGTGTGGGAGGCCGTATCGAGCAGGAAGTGGTCCAGGAACCACCAGCCGGCGCACTCGCGGTCGTTCCAGTTGTAGAAGCGCTTGCCGGCCCACTGGTTGTGGTGATCCACCACGAACCCGCGCAGCGCGTGCCAGGCGCGGTCGAGGTAGGCGACGTGGTCGGGGCCGGTGGGCCCGGGATCGGGTGCGGAGCGGTCGAAGTCGAAGGTAAGGAAGCCCCAGCGGTAGGGACGCCCGGTTGCGGGTTGAAACCCCTCCGCGGGCACCGGAAAGCCGGAAGCGTTCAGGTTAACCGGCACGCGGGCGCCGGACAGCTGCCCGAAACAGAACCAGAACTCGTCCGCACAGTGGCGTACCAGCCAACCGATGCTGTTGACGATGCCGGGCGGGGTCCACTGCAGCCTGGCGGCGTCCAGGCCGGCCGCCTGCCGGGAGAGGCGGCGTTTGAACGACTCGGCTTCGCGGACGTACTGTGCAATGCGTTCATCCATGGCGGGGATGGTACCGAGCCGGTGCACGGGCGTCACCCCGTCCGGCACGCGCCTCATCCGCGGGTGACCCGGTTCGGGGCGCTGTGGCATGCTGCCGCGCAGAATCATGCAACGCTATCTGGTTACCGGCGCGGCAGGCAATCTCGCGCGCCAGCTTATGGATGAACTTGGCAGCAGAGGCAAGGAAACGTTCGGCATCGACCTGGCGCCGGCGCCCAGCGGACAGGAAGGCAACTGGCGGCAGGTCGACACCACCGACCGCGCCAGCCTGGCGCGGCTGCTCGCCGAGTTTCAGCCCGAGTGCATCCTGCACATGGCGTCGCTGCTGTCGATGTCGTCG
>MKWU01005365.1_pt1 | contig 14028 bp, 13 predicted proteins | sample 809101 | NCBI WGS metagenome assembly MKWU01 (sample SAMN05860141, study PRJNA318959) | sponge metagenome | host: Aplysina aerophoba | place: Slovenia: Piran, Adriatic Sea, Gulf of Piran | collected 2013-05-07 | reverse complement strand
GCGGGCGCAGGTCGCGCCCCCGGCCTCGACCACGAGGGTCGCCGGCGCAGGCCCCTACGCGCCGCCGTCCGCGAGCGCGCGACCGGCGGCGATCGCCGCCTCCACCTGCCCCGGCGAGGGCATCTCTGCGTAGATGCGCAGCAGCGGCTCGGTCCCGCTGAAGCGCATCAGCAGCCACCAGCCCCCCTCGAGCCGGAAGAGGTGCCCGTCGAGCGTGTCGACGTCCTCGACCGCCAGACCGGCGATCCGCTCCGGCCCCCAGGCCCCGACGCGCGCGCGTATCGTCTCCTTCTCTTCGGCCCGGACAACCACGTCGGCGCGGTCGTACTCGTGCGGGCCGAGCTCGCTCTGCAGGTCGGCGAGAAGCTCCGAGGGCGTGCGCCCGGTGCGCACCAGGTAGTCGAGCAGCATCAGCGCGGAGAGCACGCCGTCCCGCTCCGGGATGTGCCCCCGGAAGGCGTAGCCGCCGGACTCCTCGCCGGCGAGCAGCGCATCGGTCTCCCGCATGCGGGGGCCGAGGAAGCGGAAGCCGACCGGCGTCTCGTGGACGGGGCAGCCGTAGAGGTCGCCCAGGCGGTCGACCATCCTCGACATCGTGACCGAGCGTACGATCGCGCCGCGCTCCCCCCGCTCGACCAGCAGGTAGCGCGCCAGGAGCGCGAAGGCCCGGTGCTGCGTGACGTAGCGGCCGTGCTCGTCGACGAGTCCGAAGCGATCGCCGTCGCCGTCGGTGGAGAGCCCAACGTCGTAGCCCCGGGTTGCCATCATCGTCATCTGCTCGCCCAGGTTGGAGGCGATCGGTTCCGGCGCGCGCAGTCCGGGGAACGCCGGGTTGTGCTCGGCGTGGATCTCCGTGACGCGCGTCGCGGAGGCCGACCCGACGGCCGCGGCGATCCAGCCTGCTGCCGAGCCGTACATCGAGTCGACGAGCACCGAGAGCCCGGCCTCGCGGATGCTCTCGATATCGACGAAGGAGCGCACCGCCTCCAGGTAGGAGCTCTGCCCCTCGACGCGCCGGACCGCGCCCGCTGCCTCGGCGCGGGCCAGCTCGAGCCGCTGGACGCCGCCTGCGGCGCGCACGGAGGGCACGGCGCGTTCGATCTCCGCCGTCACCTCGGGCGGGGCGGCTCCTCCGTAGGACGGCTTCAGCTTGAAGCCGTTCCAGGGCGCCGGGTTGTGACTCGCCGTGATCATGATCCCCGCGCCGGCCGCGCGCTCGACGACGGCGAAGGAGAGCGCCGGCGTGGGGAGCGGCGCCGAGGCGAGGGCGACCGGGATGCCGGTTTCCGCCATCACCTCCGCCGCCGCGGCCGCAAAGGAACCGGAGAGGAATCGGGTGTCGTAGCCGATCACGATCTCGCGGCCGGAGAGGCCGTGGCGCTTCAGGTAGTCGGCGGTCGCCTGCGTGAGGGCCCGCACATTGTCGAAGGTGTAGTCCTCCGCGATCACGGCGCGCCAGCCGTCGGTGCCGAAGCGTATCTCGCTCACGCGCCGTCCTCCCCTCCTGCGGCGAAGGTGGCACCGGGCGCGAGAGAGGTCCCCTCCGGGACGCGGGCTCCGGGCGGGACCCGGGCCCCGTGCGCCAGCACCGCGCCCCGGACGCAGGCGCCCGCGCCGACGACCGAGCCCGAGGCGAGCACGCTCCCGGAGACGCTCGCCCCCTCGGCGACCCGCACCTCCTCCCACAGCACCGACCGCGAGACGCGCGCGCCGGGCGCCAGCCAGCAGCGTTCGCCGACGACGGCCGGGCCCTCGAGGCACGCGCCGTCGTCGACCCGGCTCCCCGCGCCCACGAGGACCGGGCCGCGGCCCTCCGCGCCTGCGTTGAGCTCTCCCTTCTCCGAGGCGCCGGAGCGGAGCAGCTCGAGGTTCGCCTCCAGGTAGGCCGCGGGCGTGCCGACGTCGCGCCATGAGCCCTCGTGCGCGACGCCGAGCAGGACTCGCCCGGCCGCTGCCAGCGAGGGAAAGAGCTCCTCCTCCACGCGGTGGAAGCGATCCGGGTCCATCTCGTCGAGGAGCCCGGGCTCGAAGATCCAGACCCCGGCGTTTGCCCAGCGCGAGGGCGCGCTCCCCGGCGGCGGTTTCTCCACGAAGCGCTCGATGAGCGCCCCCTCCTCCGGGCGTCCCCCGGCCCCCGACAGCACGGCGACCCCGAAGGCGGAGGGATCGTCAACGCGCACGAGCCCGATCGAAATCTCCGCGCGCCGTGCGCGGTGCGCCCGCGCCATCGCCCCGAGGTCGAGGTCGGTCAGGATATCGCCGTTGAGCACAACGAAGGGCTCGCCGGCGGGCTCTCCCTGCTCTCGCCAGATCCGGCCGACGTGCGCGATCGCGCCGCCGGAGCCGAGGGGGCGCTGCTCGTAGGCAAAGTCGAGCCCGAGGCCCAGCGCCGATCCGTCCCCGAGCACCCGGCGGATCGCCTCGCCGCGCCCGCTCATCGCGAGCGTGACGCGCCGCACACCGTGTCGGTGGAGATGGAGCAGCAGGTGCTCGATGAGGGGTCGGTTGAGAACGGGCACCAGCGGCTTGGGCGTACGCCACGTGAGCGGTCGCAACCGGGTGCCCTCGCCGCCGACGAGCACGATCGCGCGCATCGGCACCATCCTAGGGGAGCGCCGTGGGCGGGACATCCGCGGGGCTCGGGGAGCCTGAGCGCCGCCTCACTCGCCCGGGGCCGGGGGCACCCTGCGCGCCCCCTCCCGCGCCGGGGCCCGGGGCCGCGGCGCCGGGGCGGAGCCGTTCCCACGGCGCCTCGGCCGCGTCGCGGCCGAAGTGCCCGTAGGCGGCGAGCGGGCGGTAGCGGGTCTGCCGGAGTCCGAGCGTCTCGATGATCGCGGCCGGCCGCAGGTCGAAGTGCTCGCGCACGAGGCGGGCGAGCGCCTCGTGGCCGAGCCGGCTGGTCCCGAAGCTTTCGACGCTCACCGAGGTGGGCCGCGCCACGCCGATCCCGTACGAGAGCTGGACCTCGAGCCGCCCCGCGAGTCCGGCGGCGACCAGGTTCTTGGCGATGTAGCGCGCGGCGTAGGCGGCGGAGCGATCGACCTTCGAGGGATCCTTGCCGGAGAAGGCGCCGCCGCCGTGGCGGGCGATGCCGCCGTAGGTGTCGACGATGATCTTGCGGCCGGTGAGCCCGGCGTCCCCCATCGGCCCGCCGGTCACGAAGCGGCCGGTCGGGTTCACCAGGATGCGCGTCGGACGCTCGACGTCGAGGAGCTCCTCGGGGCAGACCGCGCGGATCACCTCCCTCTCCACGTCGCGCCCGAGATCGCTCGCGTCGACGTCGGGCTCGTGCTGCGTCGAGATCACCACGGTGTCGATGCGCCGGGGGACGCCCGCGCGGTACTCCACCGTCACCTGCGACTTCCCGTCGGGGCGGAGGTAGGGGAGCGCGCGCGACCGCCGGAGCTCGGCGAGGCGTCTCACCAGGGCGTGCGCGAGCGTGATCGTGAGCGGCATGTACTCCGGCGTCTCGTCGCAGGCGAAGCCGACCATCATCCCCTGGTCGCCGGCGCCGAGCCGGTCCAGGGGGTCGGAGCCTTCCCCGTGCCCGCGGGCCTCCAGGGCGTGCTCGACGCCGAGGGCGATATCCGCCGACTGCTCCTTGATCGCGTTCAGGACGCCGCAGGTCTCGCCGTCGAAGCCGAGACTGGATCGGTCGTAGCCCACCTCGCGCACCGTGCGGCGCACGATCGCCTGCACGTCGACGGCGGCCTGGGTCGTGATCTCGCCGAAGACGAGGACGAACCCCGTCGTGGCCGCCGCCTCGCAGGCGACGCGCGCGTCGGGATCCCGGGCCAGGATGGCGTCGAGCACCGCGTCGGAGATCTGGTCGCAGAGCTTGTCGGGGTGGCCCTCCGTGACCGACTCGCTCGTGAGCAGCAGGGAGGGGGAGATCTGGAAGCTCGTCGCCACGACGGCCCTCGCTTTCTCGGTGCGCCCCGGCTCGGGGCCTATGCCTCGGGGTCCGGGGGGAGGCCGGCCTCCCACGTGCTCAGGTAGCGGCGCTGCTCCTCGGTGAGCGTGTCGATGGCGATGCCCATCGCCTCGAGCTTGAGTCGCGCGACCTCCTCGTCGATCGTGCCCGGGACGTCGAGCACTCCCGGCTCCATCGAGGTGTGTTCCCGCGCGAGGTACTCCGCGCAGAGCGCCTGGTTCGCGAACGACATGTCCATCACCGAGGCGGGGTGGCCCTCGGCCGCGCCCAGGTTGACCAGTCGCCCTGAGGCGAGCACGATCAGCTGCCGGCCGTCGCCGAGCCGGTACTCCTCGACGTTCTCGCGCAGCGTGCGCCTCGCCTCGGTCATCCCCTCGAGCGCGGGGAGGTTGATCTCCGAGTCGAAGTGGCCCGAGTTGGCGAGGATCGCGCCCGACTTCATGAGCGAGAAGGCCTCCTCGTCGATGACGTTGATGTTCCCGGTGACGGTGACGAAGATGTCGCCCTCGCACGCCGCCTCGGCCAGCGGCATCACGCGGAAGCCGTCCATCGCCGCCTCGAGGGCGGGGAGCGGCTCCACCTCGGTCACGATCACCTGCGCCCCCATCCCACGGGCACGGCTCGCGAGGCCGCGGCCGCACCACCCGTAGCCGCAGACCACCAGCGTCTTCCCGGCGAGCAGAACGTTGGTGGCGCGGATCACGCCGTCGAGCGTGGACTGCCCGGTCCCGTAGCGGTTGTCGAAGAAGTGCTTGGTCGGAGCGTCATTGACGGCGATCACCGGGTAGCCGAGCCGCCCCTCCGCCGCCAGCGCGCGCAACCGGATCACGCCGGTGGTGGTCTCCTCCAGGCCGCCGGCGACCTCCGCCTGCAGGTCGCTGCGGGAGGTGTGGAGGAGCGCGGTGAGATCGGCGCCGTCGTCGATGATGAGCTGCGGGCGGTGCCCGACGGCCTGATCGAGGTGCGTCTGGTAGGTGGCCGCGTCCTCGCCCCGGATGGCGTAGGTGGGGATGCCGTGCACGTGCACGAGCGCGGCGGCGACGTCGTCCTGCGTTGAGAGCGGGTTGGAGGCGCAGAGCCGGAGCTCGGCGCCCCCGTCCTTGAGCGCGAGCAGCAGGTTTGCCGTCTCGGAGGTGACGTGGAGGCAGCAGGCGATACGCACGCCCTCGAGCGGGCGCTCGCGGGCGAAGCGGCGGCGGATCTCGCCGATCACGGGCATCTCCCGCGCCGCCCACTCGATGCGTCGCACGCCGTCGCGGGCGAGCGCCGGGTCGGCGATCTCGCCGGGTGTCGTCACGCCGCCTGCCGCCGTCATCGGGTTCCTCCCTCGCCGGGGCCGCCCGGACGAGGGCGACTGAGCTCGATCCACTTCTCGCGCGCGCTCCCGCGTCCGGCGCCCGCCTCTTCCCCCGCCCGAAGGCGCCGCCACCAGGCGCGGAGGCCCGCGGCCGGGCGCCTCACGAGCCGCGCCTCGACCACCTCGGCGCCGCGCTCGTAGCCGAGCCGGCGGTAGGCACGGACGGCGTGCGTGTTGCGCGGATCGACCGAGAGCGCGACGAGCCGCGCCCCCCGCGAGAAGAGCGCCTGCGTGACGGCGCCGGTCACGCGCGTCGCGAGCCCGCGCGAGCGGTAGACGGGGTGCGTCATCACGTTGCCGACGACGCCGACGGCCCGCTCCGGCGAGAGGACGTGGGTGCCGGCGACCGCCGCCAGCCGCCGTCCGTCAAAGGCTCCCCAGTAGGGGAGGCGCCGGAGGTCGGCCTCGGTGTGGTGCGCCGGGGCGCCGCCGGCGCGGTAGAGCTGGTTGAGCGCCGGCACGTCGACGCCCTGAAGCCGCCTGATGGGCAGCAGCCCGGGATCCCCCGGCGTCTCGGGGACCGGACGGAAGGAAACGGCGGTCGCCTGCATGCGGCGCATGACGAGGCGGTCGGTCGCCTCGTGCGTGGCGGCCAGCGCCGGCAGGTGCTCCGGGGCGGCTGTGGCCAGGTAGCAGGAGCGGGGACCCGGGTGCAGCGCGAGCGCAGCACCCACCGCGGCCGGATCCCCGATCACGAGCATCGTGCGTCCGTTCCCGCGGGCCTGGAGCACCAGCCCGCTCGCTCCGTCGGCGCACCGCGCCAGCCAGACGCGCGTCCGGCCGAAGCGCGGGGGATCGAGCTGCGCGAGCGCGTACGCGCAGTAGGCGCGGTCGCCGCCCATCGCGGCCTCGATCTCCTCCGGATCGCGGCTCTCGTGCACGCGCACGAGAGCGCCGGCCGGCCGGCCTCCCGCGGGGGCGGCTCTCATCGGCCCCGGGCGGCGGTCGCGTGGACGCGCCGCGCCCGCCCGCTCGCCGCGACGCGAAGCGCCTCTGCCACCAGCGCTCCCCCGCCGCCTCCCTGAGGACCCCGCGCGGCGCGCCCGCGCGCTCCGCCGGTCGACTCCGACGGGGACAGAATAGCGGCGCCGCCGGACTCGCGCCCGGCCCTCCCCGCCCCGCGCCGAGCGTGTAGCATCGCGGCCGTGGAGTCGCGCCCGTCCTCAGCCGCCTGCGGCGCCCGACCGGCCCGCCCCCCGCCCCCCCCCGCCCCGCGCGGAGCGTGTAGCACCGCGGCCGGGGATCCCCCCCCCCCCCCAGCCGCCCGCGGCCCCCGGCCGCCTCGCCCCGCCGCGGCCTCCGATCCGTTCGCCGAGCTCGCTCCCTTCTACGATCTCGACGTTGCGGGTTACGACGCCGACATCGAGCTCTACGCGAACCTGGCGGCAGAGGCCGGCCGGCCCGGCGGCCGCCCGGCGCGCGTGCTGGAGCTCGGTTGCGGGACGGGACGGGTCGCCTGCGCGCTCGCCTCAGCCGGGCACACGGTCACGGCCGTCGACGTCAGTGCGGCGATGCTGGCGCGCTGCCGCGAGCGCTCGGCCGGCCTCCCGGTGAGGGTCCGCCGGGGCGACATGCGCAGCGTCCGGCTCGGCGAGCGCTTCCGCCTCGTGTTGGTGCCGCTCGGGGGCCTCGAGCACATGCCGGGCGCGCGCGAGGTCGCGAGCGCGCTGGAGACCGTGGAGCGCCACCTCGCGCCCGGCGGGCTCGCCGTCGTCGACGTGGCCGCTCCCCAGCCCGAGGATCTCGCTCCGGGTGCGCAGCCGCTCGTGGAGCAGTGGACGCGCGAGATCCCGCCGGCGCCGGGCGAGCGCGGGGAGCGCGTGACCAAGCTCGTCTCCCTGGAGGCCCGTCCCTCCCAGGGCCTGCGTGAGGTGACGTGGCACTTCGACGTGCAGCCGCCCCACGGCGCGCTCCGGCGCGTCACTGTTCGCTTCGCGCTCCGTATGATCACTGCGGGCGAGCTCGAGCTCGCGGCGGCGCTGGCGGGCCTGCGCGTGACGGGGTGGTACGGGGACTACGACCTCACGCCTTTCGGCGACGGCGCGGAGCGCATCGTGGCGACGCTGAGCCGCTCGCGGCGCCGGAGACGCCCATGAGGAGATCGCGGTGTCGCCGATAGCTCTCGACGCGATGGGGGGCGACGATGCTCCCGGTGTGCCGGTCGCCGGCGCGCTGCGCGCGGCGGCGGCGGGGATCGATGTCACGCTCGTCGGGGACCGGGGCGCGCTTGAGCCCGAGCTCGAGCGGGCGCTCGGAGAGGCGGCGGGCGGGGGGGGCGCGGGGAGAGGCGGCGGTCGCGCGGCCGGGGGGGGACGGCGTCCGGGAGCGCCTCCGCCTCGCCCACGCGCCCGATCGCATCGGGATGGAGGAGCATGCCGCCCTCGAGGTGCGCTCGCGGCGGGGCTCCTCCATCTACGTCGGCACGGAGCTCGTCAACGCCGGCGAGGCCGACGCCTTCGTCTCCGCCGGCAACACCGGGGCCGTGCTCGCGACCGCGCTGGTCGTGCTGGGGCGCCTTCCGGGCGTGGAGCGGCCGGCACTCGGCGTCGTGCTGCCGGCGACGAGCGGCCCGCGGCTCCTGGTGGACGCCGGGGCGAACGCCGAGTCGCGCGCCTCCCACCTGGTGCAGTTCGCCCACCTCGGCGACGCCTACGCGCGCGTCGCGCTCGGGGTGGCGAGCCCGCGCGTCGCGCTGCTCTCGATCGGCGGGGAGGCGAGCAAGGGCTCGTCGGCGGTCGTGGAGGCGCACGCCGCGCTCGCCCGTGCGCGGCTGCGCTTCGTCGGGAACGTCGAGGGGCACGACCTGATCGCGACCAGCGCAGCCGACGTGATCGTCGCCGACGGCTTTTCCGGCAACGTCGCCCTGAAATCGATCGAGGGCGTGATCGCCATGCTCTGGGAGGAGCTCTCCCACGTCGCCCGATCCTCCGCGCGGGGGCGCCTCGGGGGCTGGCTGCTCACGCCGGGGCTGCGGGCGACGAGGGGGCGCCTCGACTACCGCCGTTACGGGGGGGCGCCGCTGCTCGGCGCGCGGGGGGGGCGCGGCGCCCGCGGGGGGGCGGGGGGGGGCGGGGGGCCCCCTCGACTACCGCCGTTACGGGGGGGCGCCGCTGCTCGGCGCGGGGGGGCTCGTCTACGTGGCGCACGGTCGCTCCGATGCGCGGGCGATCGAGAGCGCCCTCCGCACGGCGTCGGAGGGCGTGAGCGCCGGCCTGCTGGCCACGATCGCGGGTTCGGTCTCCCCGGCCGGCGCGACGTAGGGGATGCAGCCGGCGGCCGGGGGCGCTAGTCGTCGGTGACCGGGATCGCCTCGACGGCGCCGTGCGCGCCGGTCGGGCCGAGACCTCCCGAACCGGGCGCGAAGCGCCACCACAGCCGCATCGACTCGCGGAGCGCGGAGACCTGGTCCGTCGAGGCATCCGGGGGAAGGCAGCTCTCGAGGTGGTCGTCGAGGACCAGCGCGCCGACGGTGTCGATGCCGGCTCGGATCGCCATCAGCTGCGTGACGACCTCCTCGCACGATCGGTCGTCGTCGAGCATTCTCGTGATGCCGCGGATCTGGCCCTCGATGCGGCGCAGGCGCGCCCGCATCGCATCCGGCGAACCGCCCTCGCTCATGATCGGCCCCTCGTCCCCGCGCGTGCCCCGGGACCGGGCTCCGGCGTCCCGCCTTGACATACCCCCAAGGGGTATGTACGATGCTAGACGATCGCGTGACCACCTGTCAATTGCATGCGTGGTCGCACGGGCGGGCGGGGGATGCGGGCTGATCCGCTACACTGAAACCAGACGGGACGGCGCGCCCGTGCCACGGAAGGACTGATGATGTCTCATCCTGCCGACACGACAGACGACACCTTCGACCAGGACGTCGTGAAGAGTGACCTCCCCGTGATGGTCGACTTCTGGGCGCCGTGGTGCGGGCCGTGCCGGATGGTGGCACCGATCGTGGAGGAGCTCGCCGACGAGTACGAGGGGCGCGTCAAGTTCGTGAAGCTCAACACGGACGAGAACCCGCGCATCGCCGGACAGTACGGGATCCGCTCGATCCCCACGCTCCTGGTCTTCAAGGGCGGGCAGCCCGTCGGCCAGATCGTCGGTTTCCGGCCGAAGAGCGATCTCGCCAAGCATCTCGAGGCCGCGCTCGTCTAGCGGGCGAGCGGACGCAGAGCGGGACGGCGCGCGGCTCTGCCCGCGCGCTAGGTGAGTTCGCGATCGGCCCGCGACGACTTCCCGATGCGGCGTCCCTGCTTCTCCTCAGCCCGCGCCAGCGCGCGTCCGCGCTCGGGGTGCGGGTCAGGGACCTCGCCGTAGATCGCCCGTCCCTCGTGGTCCTCGGGGAGGTGCTCGGTGACCGGAAGACCTTCCGGCGTGCAGAAGAGCAGTCAGTGGCAGTACTTCCAGCGCTGCATCTCCTCGCAGGGGCAGATCCAGGTCGAGCGCGTCGCCTCCTCCGCCTTGTCGACGTAGAAGTTGCACGGGCAGAGCGGACGTCCGACCTCGTCGATGTGCTTCGCGAGGCCGATGACGAGGAACTCGGTGATCTCGGTCTGCGGATGCAGGTAGCTCCCGCTCTTGCGGGCGAACGAACTGACGAAGCGCGACATCTTCTGGAGGTTGCGGGGGTCGGCCTGCGCGCGATCGTCGTCGGTGGGGCGGTCGACCGCGTAGGCGCCGTCTTCGCCCGGGTCGCCCCCGTCTCCCCCCGGGCCCCTCCCCCCCCCCCCCCGCCGCTCCCGTCTCGCCCGGCGTTCGCTGACAGTATGGGGACGGCGAAACGTGGGGCACAAGCGCGTCCGGCGTGTTTCTCTGCGCGCCGCCAGCGGGGCGGCTGCGGACTCCGGCCCAGACGGCGGGAATGGGCGGCAGGGGGGACTGAGCGGTCGTGAGTGAGATCGACATCGCGATCATCGGAGGGGGGCCGACCGGGCTCGCGGCGGGCCTCTACGCCGCCCGGGCCCGGCGGCGCACGGTGCTCTGGGAGCGGGGCGTCCTCGGCGGCCAGATCGCGCTCACCTCGCTGGTCGAGAACTACCCGGGCTTCGCCGACGGCGTCCTGGGGCCGGATCTCGCCATCGACATGCAGCGCCAGGCCGAGAGCTTCGGTATGGAGACGGTCTACGGCGGAGTCGACCGCCTCCGCCGCGAGCCGGGGTACTGGGTCCTGGCCACCTCCGAGGGCGAGGTGCGCGCGAGGGCGGTGATCGTCGCGGCCGGTGCCGATCCTGTGAAGCTCGGTGTGCCGGGCGAGGAGGCCCTCACTGGCCGCGGCGTCTCCTACTGCGCGACCTGTGATGCCGCCTTCTTCGGCGGGGAGGTCGTCGCGGTCGTGGGCGGCGGCGACGCCGCCGTGGAGGAGGCGCTCTTCACGACGCGCTACGCCCGCCATGTCTACCTCATCCATCGCCGCGACCGGCTCCGCGCCTCGGCCGTCCTCCAGCAGCGCGCGCTCGCCCACGAGCGGATCGAGCCCCTCTGGGACACCGTCGTCGAGGAGGTCGCCGCCGGGCCGGACGGCCAGGTCGCCTCGCTGGCGCTCCGCCACGTCGCGAGCGGGAGCAGGCGGGATCTTCCCGTCGCCGGCGTCTTCATCTTTATCGGCCACCGCCCGAGCACCGAGCTGCTGCGAGGCCTGGTGCCGCTGGACGGGGGCGGCCACGCCTATGTGAACCTCTGGATGGAGACGGGGCAGCCGGGTCTCTTCGCCGCCGGCGAGGTGCGCGTCGACTCCGCCCGCCAGCTCGCCACAGCCGCCGGCGACGGCGTGACCGCGGCCGTCCGCGCCGAGCACTACCTGCAGCAGTACGTCGACTGAGGCCGGGCCCCGGTGCGCTTCCCCGACCGACTGCGGGCCCCCCGGCCCGGTTAATTCCGCCTTAACCGCTCGCGCCGAGACTCACGGGCGTCAACCCGAGGGTGCGAGGAGAGGCAGAAGGGGGAGAGGGGGAGCAAATGGGAGCGACGAGGAGGGGACGTCTGATGAGAATGGTGCGAGACCCTTGGCGGTCGGAGCGGGCACTCCTGCTCGTGCTGGTGGGGGTAGCGCTGTCGCTGGCCGTCGCCTGCGGCGGCGACGACGACGGCGGCGCGACGCCGACGGCCGCGACGCCGACGGCCGCGACGACGACGGCCGCGACGCCGACGGCCGCGACGCTCTCCGGCACCGTCAGCATCGACGGTTCGAGCACCGTCTTTCCGGTCTCCGAGGCCGTGGCCGAGGAGTTCGGCAAGCTCCACCGTGACGTGCGCGTGACCGTGGGCGTCTCCGGCACCGGCGGCGGCTTCGAGAAGTTCTGCGCCGGGGAGACCGACATCTCCGACGCCTCGCGGCCGATCAAGGACTCCGAGCGCGAGAAGTGCGCTGCGGCCGACATCGACTTCATCGAGCTTCGCGTCGGCCTCGACGGACTCGCCGTGGTGGCGAACCCCGACGCCGACTGGCTGACCGGCATCACGCTCGAGGAGCTCAACATCCTCTGGGGCCCGGAGGCCGAGGAGACCGTCACCAGCTGGAGCCAGGTGCGGTCGGGGTGGCCGGACGAGGATATCGTGCTCTTCGGTCCGGACGTCGACTCCGGAACCTTCGACTTTTTCACAGAGGAGGTGAACGGCGAGTCGAAGGCGTCGCGTGCCGACTACACCAACTCGGCGGACGATAACGTGCTCGTGATCGGGATCTCGGGCTCTAGCGGCGCCTCCGGCTACTTCGGCTACGCCTACTACGTGGAGAACGAGGACAAGCTGCGCATCGTTCCGGTCGAGGGCGTGACCCCCTCCGACGAGACGGTGGGCAACGGCAGCTACCCGCTGTCACGACCGCTCTACATCTACGTGGCGAAGCAGTCGCTCACCAAGCCGCAGGTGCGCGAGTTCGTGCGCTACTACCTGAGCGAGGAGGGTATCCCGCTCGTCTCCGACGTGGGCTATACGAACATCCCCTCGACGGAGCTCGAGCAAGCGCGCGCCACGCTCGAGGCGGCGATCGCGGAGGTGAGCTAGGCCAACCGGATCCGATTCGGAGGTCCACCGGGGCCCTCGCCACGCGGCCTCACCGCGTGGCGGGGGTCTCCCCGCGTCCCGCGCGCCGATCACTCCCGGCGCACCGCTGCTCTGCGGCCCCGTCCGGCGCGGCTCCCCGCTCGCCACCGGCGACCCCCCTGCGATAGCGTGTGAGGGCCCGCCGCGGGCGGCCGCGCGCCGCCCCGGGAGAAGTGGAGGTCGGGGTGGTCGACTGGCGTGGCTTCGGGACCGACGATTGGGGCGCCGGGCCCGCGGCACCGACCTCCACGCGGAGCGCTCCCGACCCGCCTGAGGCCGAGGAACCCGCGCCGCCTCCCGGCGAGGCGAGAGGGACGGGGGACGCGGGGGGGACTCCGGAGACGCAGAAGCCGGGGGAGACCGCGCAGAGCCACGAGGCGGGAGAATCGGCGGAGCCGGAGAGGGCATCCTCCTCCCTCCGTGAAGAGGCGGATGCAGGCGCGCAGTCCCGCCCCGCGGGCGAGGGGCGCGGGGCGGCTGCGGCCGGCCCCGCGCCCGCTCCCGGCGAGGCGGCGGCGGGCGCGCAGCCCCGCCCGGGGGGCGAGGGCCGCGAGCCGGCTGCGGCCGCCCCGGCCCTCGTTACCGGCGATGAGGCGCAGTTCCTGCGGGAGCGAATCGAGCAGCTTGAGCGCTCGATCGACCGCCTCGAGCAGCTGGTGGGGCGGGCGCAGGAGCTCCACCTCGCCGAGCAGCGCGCGCACGAGGCGACCAGGCACCGGCTGCAGGAGTCGCAGGACCGCGTGATCGGGCTGCTCGAGGCCCCCCGCGAGGCGCGCTCCCAGCCAGCGGCCGCGGCCCGGTCCCCGGATTCTCCGGCACCTCCGCCCCCGCGTCCCGGCCCGCCCGGCTCGAGCGCGGCCGCGATCGTGACGCGGGACCTGCGTCTCGGCCTGATCCGCCTCTCGCGCTGGCTCCGGGGGTAGCGGAGCCTCCCTACGCCGGCCCGGCGCGGGCCTCCTGCTCCTCCGCCTCGGCGAGGATCGCCTCGATGTCCCGGCCCGTGTCGCCCCGCGCCGACCCGGGCACAGCGTCGACGAAGCTTCGAACGCCCGCCGGCTCCGCGCCGATGTGATCCGCACGCGCGCCGCCGCCTCGAGACGGACTCCAGTTTCTCCTCTACCGCGAGAGCGCCGCCGAGCCGGTGCAGCGAGCGTGACCTGAGATCGAGGACCGCGACACCATCTCACGAGGCGGGCAAGAGACCCGGGAAAGTGAGTCCGCGTCCGCTGCTCCTCGTCGAGAGTGCCGCGCCCGAAAGGTGCCAGCGCAGCTGCACGTTCGGATGCCAGAGCGGGGGGAGATCACCGTACAGGCCCGGCGCGGCGCTGCTCGCAGTACCGAGGAACGCAGGTGGGCTGCGTGCCCGGTCGCCGAGGCGCCGCCGCTGACGACCGGGATCTTGTCATCCTGATACATCCCCGCTACGGTGACGCACGTAATGGTGGGTGCGGATTCTCCACAAACCGCTCGTCGCTTCTGCGGCGGGCGGCGCTGGCGCGAGAACCCACGGCGGCGAGGGGAGGATGGAGATGGAATCTGAGCTGTTGAGGACGAGGTTCGGGAGGCGAACGCTCCTGAGGGGAGCCGCCCTCGGCGGCGTCGGTCTCGCGACGGCCGCCGTGATCGGCTGCGGCGACGACGACGACGACGACGAAGCGGCCGCACCGGTCGCGACCGCGGCCGCGACGGCTGCCGCGGC
>MKWU01005364.1_pt1 | contig 14029 bp, 10 predicted proteins | sample 809101 | NCBI WGS metagenome assembly MKWU01 (sample SAMN05860141, study PRJNA318959) | sponge metagenome | host: Aplysina aerophoba | place: Slovenia: Piran, Adriatic Sea, Gulf of Piran | collected 2013-05-07 | reverse complement strand
TATCCCCGGCCCCGGAAGCCATGAGGATGCGGTTTATTTTTACCTTCAACTTCTGGCCAGGGGAAATTCTACGGGAACAAACTTAGACCCAAATATTCCTGTCCATGCTGATATTCCGCTCGATGAGGGCGATGAAATAGTTTGGGCCGAAAAATTGCGTAGTATTGTTTTTGGGACGAAGGTGAAAGAGCTACAGGTTACTCCGGCCCCGGGGACTCCCTTTGGCCTCAACCCCTCTAGTATTGATAATGTCCAGGCCTTTAGGGGTAGTACCGGAATTGTGGCCAAGGGGGATTACTCCATTTGTTATTCGGATGCTCTGGGGACGGGAATCAACATTCTCTACTACGATGAGAAGGTGAGGGGCTTTCGGGTGGAAACGGCCACATACCAGGCCCGAGATTATTTCACCGCCGGAGTGGCCAGAATTGTTTGGGATCACGCCCGTAAGGCCTTTTGGTGTTTAAGTAAGGATGGGCGTTTAGCTCTCTTCTACCTATCGAGGGAATACGGGTTGAGTGGTTGGTCTGAATACCTCTTCGATGATACCGTGGGCATTGGCACGGGAGAGGATAGGATTCGAGATGTGTTTATTTATCAGAATAAAATGTGCGTTTCCACCAAGGATCAAATTTTTCAATTTGAGGCCCCGGAGTTTGAGGGGGTTCAGAGGGATTTGGAAACTGCGCATATTGATGGGGAGATGACCTTTCTCAAACATGCCCCCGCAGGCACTCAGGGCGATTCTGAGGGTGCTGTCAAGTCGGTGGGTTCCACTACAGTGAAAGGGCGCAATATCGCCTCTTTGACAGCGATAACTCCCGATGAGAACCGGACAGAGGTGGCCCTAACCCCGGAGGTGGACGGGGATGCGGAAGTCAATACTTTCGACGCTTCCAGCTACGTTTCCCAAGCTCGGCTCCCCCTTCTGGCCATGAAGTATAGGGCCGGACAGGACGATACCAAAAAAGCTATAATACTCAATACGTCCTCACGGTATGTAATCGGAGAAGAGTAATAATGGCAGCACCTTTAGCTATTGGCGCAGGAATCGGCATCGCTTCGGGGTTGCTCTCGGGCTGGAATGCCAAGTCCAAAGCGCAGCGGGAAAATAGGGCCATTCAGGCCCGGCAAGTTCTCATAGAACAAGAACGAAAATTTAAGCGAAAGATGTTTCGGGTGACCACCTTCTCGGAGTATTACAGTGCTCAAGAGGCCGGAGCGGCCAGAATCAGTGCTGCTATGGCATCCGGGTTTAAGGTGCACGGGACAGGTTCTTTAGTCACGGGAAGCATGGATGTTTTCCGGCGCAACAAATATTTGCGGCAATATTCCCTCCAATTTGAGGAGGCCCAAACTCAGGCCAAATTGGGCATGTTGGAAGATCAGAAGGTTGATCCTAGCAAGGAATTTTGGACAACCTTCGCCACCTCGGCGGCAACGGAGGGTTTAAAATCCTATGTCGCTGCCGGCGGAAGATTTGGGGGAAAGTAGATGGCCCTATTTGGAAAACCTGTTGAAAGTCTGAGCCGCCAGAGAGGTAGCGGAGCGGGATTGGGAACAGCACCTCCCACCACTGGGGAGCGGGTGCGTACCAGCTTAGGCCAAATGGCCAAGGCGTATGGTGATTTTGTTATTCAGGATAACAAGCGCAGAATCGCCTGGGATAACCGCCGCTTTGTCACTTCCTCCAATTTAGCGCAAACCCGTTTAAATTTTGAATTAGGCCGGGAGCTTTCCCGCCACTACCCTTTGGACGGGCGAGAGGAATTGCCACCCGAGGGGTACACCAAGGATTTAGGTTTCGGCGTCTCTCTTTCCCGTACCGATTTTATCGGCGAGGACGGAAAGAAAAAGGCCTATCCTGATATTGTCGATGGGATCAATGACCGTTTCTATAAGGCCCGTACACAACAGGCCCCATCTACCGATGCCCTTTCTGCATTTGAATTGCGATATAAGGAAGGCCGTCTTAGGGCCGGACTTGCTGCCAGAACTTACGATGCCCGCCGACAGGTGGGAAAAATGTCTTTGGGGATGAACTCGGTTATTCGTTCCTTTAGAGAAAATATTTCTATGGTGCGGGGTTTTGACCCTGCCACCTTTGCCGAGTCCATTGATGCTCTTACGGAATTGCGGGATAGCTCTGAGGGGTACGTTGATCCGGTTGCCGCCCGCAATGCTTTTGATTTGTCGGTCAATGACCTTCTGGCCTCCGGGATCACCGAGAGCCACACGGATAAGGATAATAAATTCGCTCTCGCTTTCTTAGGGGCCACACCGCTGAGAAACACAGAAACCGTGAAAAGGGCCATGGCGGGGCTTTCCGCTACCGACCAGAAATATATGGATTCTTTTCCCAAAACGGCCAATACTTTTAAGTGGGGGGATAAACTTCCCGATGATGTTTCCCAGTATATTCCCTGGGCCGTTCGCCAGGTTGATGATAAAAGAGTCGCCAATCTCCAGGCCAGAGCGGTCAAGTCCTTCGCCTCCCAAACCTCCCTTATGCGGGCGGAATTGGATGCCCGGTTAAAAGGGATTATGGATGCCTCGACGGTGGGCTCTGGGTTGTCGAGGGATGCTGGGCTTCGAGAGGGCATAAAAAGTTCGATAAGGGAGATGGTGGCAACGGCGGATAGGGCGTATCCAGAGGCCCTATATCCCCAACAGAATCGCCGTTTTAAGGCCTCCGCATTGGTAGCTTCGGAACTTCTCACATCAAGGGATTTTCTCGATGATACGCCCACCCAATTTTTGGACTCGAATGTGCAAGCGTCGGTTTCCCGGTTGGTGTCGGAAATTCAAAAGAAAGTCCCCCAAGCGCAATTTGAAGCACTCCCCCTCCTCCAAATTGCCGAAAAGGAAATGAGTAAGGCCGTACTGGCCGAAAAGAAATTGCGGGAGCAAAACCCTTATCATGTGTTGCAAAGAACCAGTAAGCCCATTCGGGTTTTGGAAAATAGGTTGGACAAAGGGGATTATGTTTCCCCCCAAGAAAAGGCCCTATTGCAAATGGAGCTTCGTTCTCAGGTGACGGCGCAATCGGCACGGCTGCAAGTGGCCCCTTCTTTTCTCACTTTCTCGGATGCCTCTTTGGTTCAAAACTTGGACAAGCTGGGAGATGTGACTGCTCTTCATACGGCACTCAAGGATTTGCGGGATAAGTATGGGGATGAAACCTATTTTGATTTTCTGGTTCCTCAAATTGCCAATATGGAAGGGGTGTCCGGAATAGGCCAATTTTCCGCTTTTATCCGGGAGCCACAAACGGGAGAAATTCTTTCCCAGGCCCAAGGTCGCTATAAGCAAAATTTAGAAGCTGCCCAATCCATTCATAGGGATTCGGAGGATTGGGGCAAGGATGAATTTTGGAGTGAGGTTTTAAACGCTGAAACCTGGCCTTCTGCTCTCCTTCCCTTTTACGAAGAGAAACCGCTACTCGATGCCTATGAACATTTAATAGGCCATGTAGAGGATATGTCAGATTTAACTCCTTCTGGTAGGGCCAGGTTTTCTGGGGCCGCGATAAAAGCGGCAAAGACCTTGAGTGTGCAATATTTGGCCACGGGGGTTGAGTCGAACCCCGCAGCGGCCTTCCAACGGGCGACTGATAATTTAATCAGTGCCATTGGAAGACCTATGGAATTTGCAGGGCGGAGGACGATAGCACCTTTACAGTATAACCTAAATGAAGTTCAGAATGAGAACTTGCAAGAAATTTTAAGGGACCCTGAATTTATCCGAAAGGAATTATTCCCTCATGTGAGATATTCTTCTAACATTGTCAATTTTGCCCAACAGAGTAATTCCACGGTGGAAGATATTGTGGTGGAACTTTTGGAGTCTGAGGCCAGAACGGAATGGCATTTTGTGGAGAAGGGCATCCATCCGGTATTTCCCCCCAGTATTACGATGGGGTCTTCTGTCCCTCTGGTGAAAAGCAACGGGCAACCCCTCATTCTCGATTATAGCGACCTACCCTCCATACTCACGAGGTACTAATGCCCTTAATATCAGGAAACCGCCACAGCGATTGGAACGCCCGCCAATGGATGGGTTTGAAACCCCCCAGGGATTGGGGGGATACTTTCAGGCTTGGTTTTAAGCAGGCCTGGGATTTGTCCATTGCCCAAAACCAGTTTGATTACTTCACTCGCCCTCTCAATATCATGGCCATTCAAAATGAGCATGAAAGGAACCGGGAAATCATCCCCGCTGAACAGGCCATTCGTGAGTACCCCAATTCGGCCAAGGTGATAAAGAAACCAGTCACCCGAGCGGAGGCCATCTATTGGGCCAGAGAGCAGGAAGGGAGAGATAAATTAAATAGGGCCTTTGCTGGAAAGTACGAAGGTACGGCCCCGGAAATATCGGCATTAGTGGGCGGTGCTTTGGGGGCCAATGTAGTAGACCCCGTAAATTGGGCATTGGCCTTCGCTACTTACGGGGCCTCCTTGTCCATCCCAGCGGCGAGAAATTCTTTAGCGATTGCCAACTTGGTAAACTCTGCCGCCAAGTCAAGAATGGCCGCTGGTGCTTTTATGGCCATGGATGGGGCAATAGGGGGTGCTCTGGCCGGGGCGGTTGCCAAACCTTTTTACTCTGCCAACCAAATCAATTATGGGATGGGGGAATATGCCGCTGATATTTTTGCGGGCTCCCTGTTTGGTGCGGGAATAGGTTTGGGTTTTCCCAAAACAGCGGCCATTCAAAAACCGCTTATTGGAACCAAAAACTCTGCCGATTATATCGCCACCTTGTTTGAGGTGAAGAAAGCCATGGCCGCTTATGGGAGTAAGGATATTCTCGACTTCATGGGAAACACTCGGGGTTTTATGGCCCCGGGGGAAATGATTTCCAGGATGGCCGGCCGTCGCCAGAAGGAGGCCGCAAAGTATCCGGGCAACTTGGATGCTGAATACCGGAAGAAGGTGCGGGAAGCGGAGGTTGAGTTTTTGGATAGAGGGGGTTTGGTTAAGCGAACCGAGGCCTCGAAGCTCCATGACTTTAGTGAGTTTTCAGCAAGGGCCAAATCGGGTTATTTAAAAACGTCCGGGCGGTTCAGTGAAATAGGTATAGGCCAGGGTGGGATACTTTCGTGGCGAGGACAGCGGTTCAGATACCCCCGTAAATTTTACAATGCGGATTTGGATTCTCCTACGGCCCCCCGGCCGAAGGAAGTGGAAAAGGGAAATCTTGTTTTCTATGAGCTTTTCACGCCCTACACCCGTGGGGAAATTGGCGGCCTTCAATCGGGGGTTAAGCATTTTGGTGCAACAACCGCAGAGGAAGCGGCCTATATTCATCATTTGTCGAATCCCGGTAGAAATATTGATGTGGGAAAGATTCAATTTGAGAAACCTCTTTTCCTTTTCAATATGGATCACAAACCCAACATCGAGCAATTTCGTTTGACTTGGAATCGGATGATGCCCAAGGAGGCCCAAACATTTTCGGCGAAGGATTTAGATTCTATAGAGAAGGCCGGAAGTTGGGCGAAAGTTCCGGAGCGTTTGAAAGCGAAAGTGATGAAGGCCATGCGGGTGCATCCTTCTTATGATGGGATAGGGTACAAGCGGGGCAAGGCGTGGGTTGCAGAACTGAATAAGGTGGGTGTCCGGAAGGCCTCAAAATTTTCAGATAAGTACCTCGCCTACGATATGCGCCGAGAGAATCCCGACCCCCAATATTTGCACGATATGGTCACGGGCAAGCACCCGGATTCTATCCCCCCGGCCGTGCAGGATTTAATGGATGATTTCTACGCCGGCCGGACGGTGGAGGGGGTTGATTATTTTGAGTCATTCGTCAAGCGTCGCTCTCCTTTGTCCGAGGACATTTACCAGGATGGCAGTGCTCCCATGGAGGTGCGCTATAAGGATTTCACTTTCAAGGATACTGATATTTTTGTCGACCCTAAAATCAATATGGGAAAAATGGCCACGGGGGTTCCCTTTCCCGGGGCCGCTATTTTGCAACGGGTGGTTCGAGCTATTGAGGGGGTTGGTCAAGAGGGTGTTCCGGGGTTTGATCCTAAAAAGTATAAGAAGATTAAAACGGTTCGGGATGCCATTCGCATGACCTCGACTTCTAATCTTCCGGCCCTTCACGCTCAATTGAAGAAGGAGGGGTTTGTTTTCGCCGATGCCGTCCCCTATAACTTCCGAGGGGATCAACATTTTTTCACCAATGACAGTGTGGTACTCGCCCGTAAGGCCCAAGGAAATATGCTCCAAAGAGTTTTCTTCGATGCCGGGTTTCCGGACAACGTAAAAATTTCCATGCCCGCCAGAACTTTAGATATTTCAGTCCACCCCAGCGTGATGACTCCGGAGGAGCTTCAACTAGCTCTCGGTTTGGTGGAGGATGGGCAGATTCCCGATGTGAGTGAAATCAACCGCAATACCCTCTTTACGGGCGGCAAACAGGCCATCATGGAAAGGGCCGGAGCACTCCGGGGGATGGGGGTTGCCAAGGTAAAATTTCGTCACGCCAGAGGGGACCTCGAGGTGGAGGTGGGCGGAACCCCCGGGGCCTACAGTGTGGGAGATTTAAAGGCCCGATATGCTGAACTGGCGAAAAGGAAGGCAGCACCTCTAGGGCCGGATGTGAAACCCAATGAAAGGGCGGCGGAGTACAAGGAGATGTTTTCCAAGTTCCGGGGAGACAGCCGGAGTTTTTTCTTTGTCGATTTGCTAAAAGGAATCCGGGCAAAGGTTTCCGGGGTTGATTCTGTGGAGGCCCTAAATAAGGCCGAAACTCAATATCACAATTTTTTAAAAGCGGCAGATAATATGGAACCGGGAACCCCTCGCTTTTTGGAAGTGGAGGGTAAGATTCGGCAATTGGAATCCTCCTTTAGAAAAATGAGTGCCATGGTCGACAATGTGGCCAATTCCAATATTGGGGATGCCGAGACAAGGTTGGGGCAATGGTGGCAAAAGATGACCCACCATAGTGAAGTGCTTGGGGTTATCGGCACAACCATAGACACCCCTTATTGGTCATTGGGTGGGGATAATATCGACATCACCCGCCGTTCCCAGGCCAGAAAGTATCACACCGCTCTCATCCGCGGCCTTGAGGAAATAGGCGGCAGTGATTTGGTCTGGATGGCCCAATCGGGGGTTTTTGATGAAGACCTCCTCAAAATCAAATATTACCGCATGATGAAACGTAAGGAGAGCCAGGGGTTGAGTGGAAAGCTCAAGGAGCAAACGGAGGAGCTTGAGGTATCTCCCCTGGCCTGGAAGGTTTATAACCATTTGGAAACGGTAATGCAGGGGTTGCAAAAGGAATTGTCGGATTCTGGTTTTTACCGGGAGCCTCGGTTTGATTATATTGGCACTCGGTTTTACGACCTGAGAGCTATTCAGGATACTGCGGCCTCGGAGTTTGTGGCGGATACCATGAAGTTCACCACTATGGACGAAAAGGCCGCTATAACTTTCTACAATGATTTGCGAGAGTCCCATACCATTATCTACAAGGATAGGAACCGACCTTTGGGGGATGTGACCGACAAGCTGGTGCACAGTCAAAAGGTGGATTTTAAGGATGCCGCTTCGGAGTTTGCCTTTCTCAAAAAGTATGGCGGGCTTAGGGATGTCTTTTCCAATTCGGTGATAGCAAAGTCCGACCCTCGGGGTGGCTCTGCCATCTTCACCGGGGCGGTCACTTCCATTCACCGGGATTCCAATTTAATGGCCATAAACAGTTTTCTGGGTTCCCGCCCTCTTTTGACCCTGGACTTAATGTTCGGAGCTATTGCAAAGAAGGTGCGCTCGGATGTCTCCGACGGGGCCAGGCTTTTGAAGGCATCGGATAGAAAATTTAAGTCATCCCAAAAGCACGCTGAAAATATGCTGGACTCGCTCATCTTCCCCGCCAGGGCATCCTTTTCAAAGGCATCGGAAACCAGAAAGGTTTTGAGGGCCGTGCAGAACGTCGGGAAATTGTTTGCTTCTCTACCCCGGATATTTTTTGGCGACCTCGCCTCATCTTCCGCGGCCATGTCGAAATTGAAGAATTTTAAAAAGGATGGCTCCGACGCACTCTTTGCTACCAGTATGAAATTGCTGGAGGGGCGGATAAAAACTCTAAGGCCTAAAACTAGAGCGGAAGTAGGGAGAAGGTTTAACACCCTCCTTTCTATGGACACTCGAAATTTTGCCGGGAGGTTTGAGTCCGACACCGCTGGCATCACCTCATGGTTGGAATCCCTTTCCATGAGAGCTTACGGAATTGCAGCGGCAACCGACATTGCCAAGACGGGTAATTCTGCCTTCTTAGGCCATTGGCTGGCAGAGGCCTTTAATGTGCCTTGGAATGGCCTGAAAGATGATATACAGAACCAACTACGGACTTTTGGTTTCACCCCTGAATTTTGGGATGAGGTACGCCAGATTCCCAATTTGAGGGAGTCCCATGATGGGGTGGACTTGGTGTTTCTGGATACGCTGGGAACTAGGCTCCGGGAGTACGGGGAAGGGAAAAATTGGACAACCAAACAAATTAACGATGCCTATAGGGCCTTCGATACCTTCTTTGTTCAAAAGGCGGAAGAGAAGGGTGTTCCCATGCAGGGAATTTATGAGGCCTCATGGTTCGATATAAACCGCCATGACCCTGATTCTATTCTGTCCAATATTGGAAAATTGTTGGAGCAATTTAAGTCCATTGGTGTGGCCGCGGCACGGGTTATCTTTGGGGAGATGACGGACAATATGCCCGGTAAGAGGTCGGAGTTTCGATTACAGCGAGTGGCCAAGGTTGCGGCCTATATGACGGTGATGAGTGCACTGGCCCTTCAAACCAGAAATTTAATGTTGGGGAGAACCACCCAGGAAATGGATGCTAATTTCTGGATGGACTCTATGGCCGCCGGAGGAACCTTCGGGTTGTTTGGCGATGTCCTTTTATCCGACTTCACTTCCGATCAAAGGGGCTTCATGCAATTTATGTTAGGCCCAGCATTGGGGGGTACGGTTCCCGATTCTCTGGCAGCGGTTCGCCATGTGATTTCGGATGGGGATTTAGAGAAGGCGAAAAAGGATGCTATGAAGGTCATCCGTGGGGCCACACCGAAAGCGTTTTTCGGTCAAGACTTTTTGTTCAATGTTTTCTTTCTGCGGTCACTCGGTGCTTTGGGGGATAGTATCACCTCAAAGAATAAAGAGTTTGAGAAACGTAGGATGAAGGAATTGGGCTACGATTATATCGCTAGGTAATTAAGTCCCCTTCTCGATATTGGCCTCGTATTCATTTCTGTACCCGTGCCAAACATCCTCATGGATCGAGCCTAGTAAGGCCTCGATTGTCTTCTCGGGATTGCGGTCAAAGTCATTGGACCTACTATTTAACTTCTCAGCAAGTTCTTTGGATAAGTAAAAGGAGAAATGATACTGGGGGATACTTGCCTCGCTCGGACTGGAAACCCTTTCCCCTGTAACCAATATTGGTGTGCTTTCGTCGTCCATGTATTAGTCCTCCAATGTGACACCCAGCTTTTTAAGCTCGTCTTTTTTACGATAAACGATTCGGTTTGCGGCCTGGATAAGTTCCCCTGCCAAATAATTCCTTTCTTCGATGGTGCTGAGAACCCATATTTTATCGGCCGTTAAGTTTATGTGGGGGTATTTGGCAAGGTTCTTTCCTTTTATGTTATCCATTGCTGTAAGGGCATCCCGTATTACGGACAGACATTTTTCGGCCTTTTCTACAGTGTCAAGTTTCATAGGTTGTATTCCTTTATGAATTTTAAAAGTTTTCGCCAGCGATGGCCCCAGGGCTTTTTGGCCAGAAGTTCAATTTTATAGAGGGGCATTTTCTGGAATCCATTATCAACCCCTAGCAAAGCAAGGACGGAATCCCAGCGATCCGTGTGGGCCTTAAGGTGTCTCCAAAGGGGGTCGTTCCGCCATTTGGTCACCTGTTCGATCATGGCCTGTCGGGGTTTGGATATGTAGTTAGTGGGTGTTATTGGTTTCGATTTTCTTTTTGGAACAAAGAAGGAGCAGACCTCATATTTCTCCGGCCCTGTTTTAATGTAGATGGTGGTGTTGGAGATTTGCTTGCCCATATTTTCACAGGCAAGGTTTTTTAGGGGCTTCCATGTTTTTTGTCCTCTGGCCACTTTATCCCAGTCTTCCTCAAAGCAAAAGTCTGCGGTTTCAGCTACTAGGCCTCCAAAAGGGAAAAACTGGCATCTGTAGGAGTGCGCCTCCAATTCATGGGGCCTTCGATCAAACCCCCATTGGTCTTTTGCCTTGAGATACCGGGTTCCGTTCTCTCGCTTGTACCATTTCTGCTCTGGCGGTGGTGGGTTTACTCCATCCTGGCCCATGGCCCATTGGCCTTTTGATTTGGCCATTACAAGGTTGTGCTTCATCACTGAGTGCAGTTCCAATTTATTTTCATTTAGAAGAGCAGTTGCGTTTCTTAGGGTTTCGGTGAACAGCATTATTGCTTCGCCATGGGCCTCTCTCCCCGCAGGCCTCATGTGCAGAACGGCCTTCTTTTGTAGGTTCTCATGGACATGAATACGTTGGCGGCAATAGGTAATAATCTTCCGGTACTCAGCGGCCCAGTTTTCTCGTTCCAAATTCTCCCCTGTCAATTTGTTCCAGCCGATGTGAATTTTCTGGGAGTGGTAGTCCACCCCATCGACAGACCAAGTGAGCTGGCAATGGCCCCAGCTCTTTTTTAAAAAGCCGCCCACAAATGCCCTTTGGGTCTTTCCGGGTTTGGGTATGCGGCCCCAAGAGGTGGAGCTACCCTTATCGTTGTAAACCATAAGGTAGGGAAAGCTGGCATCGGAGGGGACTAGGTATTCCACCGTCCCCGGTTTCAATTCTACAATGTGGATTTTTGCAAAGTTAGATTTTTTCATTGTTCTGCTCCTCAGAAAATAACCCCCCTTTTTGTCTAGGACATCAAGGAGGGTGGAGTTAGAGGGAGGACGTCAATCGACCCGCAACCCCACCATACTATTTGACAATTCTTCGATTGTCGAGCTTTTAGAAGCCCCTTGGATAAGCGTAGCGGTAATTATAATTTTTTGTTTCACTTCCGCCCATACCGAGAACCCTTTGCAAGGCCAGGGTGGCAACGGCGCCGCCAGCGGCGTACATCCAGGGGGAGCCGCTCATGCCCTTACCGCCACCTCCGCCTTTCCGTGCCACGGCAGAAGAGAGCGAAGTTTTCTTTTTCTTCTTCATTTTCTTCTTAGGCGCAGGGGTGGGGGTTGCCTTCGGCGTAGGGGCCGGGGCCGGAGTGGGAACGCTGGGACGGTTTCTCATTTCCTGCATCCGATCAGGGTGAATACTCGGGGCCGGGGGATACTGGATACCGCCGCCTCCACCGCCGCTGCCCATTTTAGGTTGCTTGCTGCCCTTGTAAGCGTCGTATCCCATCTTGGCAATAGACAAGGCAGTGATGGCCGCTCCGGCCCAACCAGCACCTTTTATGGCCCTACCCCAGCGGGGGTTCTGGGCGCTGTATTTGGGAATGGAGGGCGCCTTCAATAACTTGGTAGATTTCACGGCCCCCTTAATCATGCGAGGCCCTTTGGTTTTGGGTGCTCGAATAACAGGGGTTCCGTAAGGGCCAGGAACGCCGGGTGGGATATAGGGGGTTACTTCTCGAGAACTGTGAGGAAGTCTTTTCATTTTGTATCTCCTTGCGGGTTTACCACCTAGGGGTGTAAGGCGTTCCGCCTCCACCAAAGTAATGATTATAATTGACAGTTTTCTTTTTACCAGCACCCAGCACTTGTTGAAGGGCCAGAGTCGCAAGGGCCCCACCGGCGGCGTAGAGCCACGGACTTGTGCCGCTACCTTTCCCTTTTCCGCCTGCCCCTTTTTTTACCGACTCGGAAAGTTTCACTTTCTTTGCCGGGGTAGCTGTGCGTTTGCCATAAGTGTTGAAGGCGACGGGGGTTTCTTTCGGCCCCATGGCGGTCTTTTTCTTAGGGGTGGTTCCCGTGGCCGTCATAGTTTTCTTTTTCTTGGCGGGGGCCAGAGGGACGTTAATCATCTCCCCCTGATATGTCATGGTAGGCCTTTCGCTCCTTGAGCTACGGGGCAACGGTTTGCCGTATTCATTTAAGAGGGGCATGAAGTTACGCCTTTCCCACACTCCTATCAATAGCACCGTCTTCGTTCATCCAAGAACTTTCAGTGGGCGGAGCTGTATCGGTGGGGGTATCAGTGGTTCCGGCCGGAGGTATTTCAATGTTGAGTGGTGGGGGTGGTGTATTGGTTTCCGCTCCTTCGGGAAAGAGGGTGTCCTTTAAGAGGTTGTTCAGTTCCCGGCTTTTGTTTTCGGGAACGTGGGCAACGCCGAGGTGGGTGAGCCAAGCGATGGTATCCGCTTTGTTGAGCTTACCGATTTCGGTTCTATTTCCTGGCCTTTTGGTGAGGTCTATCGTTCCCATTTTCAGCACTCTCTTTTTCTAGGGCCTGGTTAAAGGCCTTGAGTTGTTCGTTTTTGGCGTCGATACTGCTTTGTAGCAAGTCTATATTCTTCTTTAACATTTCACCATCAATTTGTTTGTTTTTCAAGTCTTCGGCCTTTTTCATGTTGGTTTCGAGTTGTTTGACCTTGCGGGCGATTTGTTTTTTGGTTTCGGCCAGGCGTTCACTTCTGGCCATAATGTCGGGTAGTCCGTCCATCATGGCCTTGTAATGGGGGAGTTTTCCGTTGAGGGTGGCACTGGGTTGGTCGGTTTTGAGGAGTTTTTTGAACTCCATGGAGATGTGGTAATACTGGATGAAATACGGATGCACATTGTCATAGAACATATGGACAATTTCCTCGGGGGTGTTATGCGGTGAAACATTCATCACCACGGAAAAAACGTAGTTAAAGAAGGCGTCATTCTTTTTCAGTTTTGAGGGAACCCATGACTTCTTTCGTTGAAGGTTGACAAATTTCCTTTCCTCCGTCACCCAGCGGCTCATTTGCTTTTTGGATTCTTGGCGGAAAAAGAGCTTACGGTCTAGCTCCCTTTCCTTGGCCGTAATATCGGCCAGATTGAGGATATAAAGCACGGCCCCTTTGCCGATATTCCAAATCCTTCTAAAGATGGAGCCAATTAAAAAAGCGATATTATAGAGTGATTGTTTCACAGGTTTGCCTCCTTCCGTGCGTGGGCCATAATTCCGTACATATCTTCAATATAGTCCGTCTTGGCCATAATGTTATTTAAAATGATTTCGTCCACTCTGCAAAGGATGGAAACCTGGAAGCAATGCCGGGTCTGTCCAATCCGCCACACCCTGCGCTCGGCCTGGGATATGGAGAGGGGTCGCCAGGGAATGTCATTAAAGATGACGGTATTGGAAACCTGTAGATTAACCCCCTCCGATAATGTGCCGAAGGTGGCAAAGAGGAAATGAAACTTGCCTCCTTCTTTAAAGGCCTCCACGGCGATCCGGCGGTCATTGTCGGACATTTCCCCGTGTACCTGTGCCGCTTGATAGCCCTTCTCCCGCAACATCTTCGCGGCCATTAACATCGGCTGAACAAACTCAAAGAACACCACCACAGGGCCGTAGGTGCTTAAATATTTCTCGGCCATATCTAAGGTATAGGGAACCTTGCACTCGGACACTTGCACCCGGATTTTCTGAACCGCTCCCATGGCCGAGGAATCCTCATCGTTCAGCTTACGGCCAGAATCTTGTTGGTGCATAAGAGCTAAGGCCTTTTTAAATTTTTTAATAAGGTCATCGAAATCGACATCGGGAAAGAAGTCATCCGGTAGGTTTATGGTCTGGTCGGTTTTGCCGGGCATTTCAGTGATGTCGGTAATGTTTCTCCGGACAGGTCGTTTGCCCCATATATTTTTGATGACGGGGAGTTTCTCCGCTCGGTAGGAAAAGTAGGTTCCCCCTTTACCTCGGGGGAGGGCGAACTGTTCCTCGAAGTGGCAGACATTGGGGAAGTGGTCGGTGAAGGGTGTTCCAGGAACGGAAGGGTTGAGGTCGAGTAATTGCAGGTAGGCGTACATTTCCCCGGCGTA
>MKWU01005363.1_pt1 | contig 14029 bp, 10 predicted proteins | sample 809101 | NCBI WGS metagenome assembly MKWU01 (sample SAMN05860141, study PRJNA318959) | sponge metagenome | host: Aplysina aerophoba | place: Slovenia: Piran, Adriatic Sea, Gulf of Piran | collected 2013-05-07 | reverse complement strand
CCTCGTCCCACACCATGGGGCCGATGGCGGCTGCCGAGTCCTTCCTCGCGCTGCTGGCGGAGCGGGTCGCAACGGACCCGCCGCCCGACTCGTGGCTGCGAATTCACGTCTCGCTCCATGGCTCCCTAGCCTTCACCGGCCGGGGCCATGCGACGGATCGGGCGATCGTGTTCGGATTGCTCGGCCACCGCGCCGGCGATATCGACATCGACAGGGCCGAGGCTGACGTGGCGGTCCTCAGGGGAAGCAAGACCCTGCCGTCGCTCGGCGGCAACACGATCGTGTTCGATCCGCATCACCACATCTTCTTCGACTATGGCCCGCCGCTCCCGGGCCATCCCAACGGAATGGAATTCCATGCCGTCGACGCCGAGGGCGTGGGCTATCTGAGCCAGATTTACTATTCGATCGGCGGTGGCTTCATCGTGACGGCCGAAGAGCTCGCCCGAGGGGCGGAGGACGCCGGAGACGATCAGGACGCGCAGGTCCCCTTCCCCTTCAAGAACGCCGCGGCCATGCTGCGAATGGCGGAGGAAAGCGGCAACTCCATCGCCGAGATGATGCTCGCGAACGAACGCGCCACGCGCTCCGATGACGAGGTCGATGCCGGGCTCGCGGGGCTCTGGGGTGCCATGGACGCCTGCATCGATCGCGGGATCTCAGGCCAGGGCGAGCTCCCCGGCGGGCTGCGCGTGAAGCGGCGGGCGGGCGCTTTGTTCGAACAGCTCTGCGACGAGCAGGGCTCCAACAGCGCCCAGCCGCACGTCTATTCCGACTGGCTCACCGTCTACGCCATGGCGGTCAACGAAGAAAACGCCGGCGGAGGCAAGGTGGTCACCGCGCCCACCAACGGCGCCGCCGGCGTGATTCCGTCCGTGGTGCGCTACTACCTCGACCATTGCCTGGATGCCGGAAGGGCGCGGATCGGGGAATTCCTGCTCACCGCCGCGGCCATCGGCGGCCTGATCAAGGCCAATGCGTCGATTTCCGGCGCCGATGCCGGTTGTCAGGCGGAGGTAGGCTCTGCCGCCGCCATGGCCGCCGCCGGTCTCTGCGCGGTGCTGGACGGCACGCCGGCGCAGGTGGAGAACGCGGCCGAGATCGCCCTGGAGCACCATCTCGGCATGACCTGCGATCCGGTCGCCGGCCTCGTTCAGGTGCCGTGCATCGAGCGCAACGGCATCGGCGCGATCAAGGCCGTCGCCGCCGCGTCGCTCGCGCTCAGGGGCGACGGCACCCACTTCATGCCGCTCGACAATTGCATCGAGGCGATGCGCGAGACCGGCAAGGAAATGAGCGCCAAGTTCAAGGAAACCAGCCTCGGCGGCCTCGCCGTGAACATGCCGGAGTGCTGAGCTTGGCCGCCTCTGCCGATCGTCACTCGGCGGCCTCTTCGGTCCGGGGCTCGATCAACTCTTCCGCCTGAGCCTCGCGGGGGTCGAGCTCGACGGGCTCCAGCGTCGGGATCGAGGACGAGGCTGGGGTAACGCCCAGCGATTCGAACTTGCGCGCGGCGGGTAGCACGCGGCTCTCGAGTGAGCCTACGCCCTTGTTGTAGCGATCCACCGTCTGCCGCAGCGACTTCCCGAGATCGCCCATGTGCCCGCCGAAGACCTTGATTCGCTCGTAGAGATCGCGGCCCTGCGCGGCCACGACCTGCGCATTCTCGGCCAGCTTCTCCTGCTGCCAGCCGTAGGCGATCGTTTTCACCAGCGCGATGAGGGTGGTCGGCGTGCTGATGAGGACCCGCTGGCGCACGGCGTTCTCGAACAGCTCGGGGTCGCTCTCTATGGCCGCGGTGAAGAACGATTCCCCGGGCACGAACATCACGACGAACTCGGGCGTCTCGGGCAGGGCCTTCCAGTAGTCCCGCGATGAGAGCGCGCGCACGTGGTCGCGAACCTGGCGCGCATGGTCGCCGATGAAGCGCTCGCGCGCCTCCTCGTCGGGCGCCTCCACGGCGCTGAGATAGGCGTCGAGCGGTGTCTTGGCATCGACGATGATCGACTTGCCGCCGGGAACGCGGATGATCACGTCCGGCCGCAGCCGGCCCTCTTCGCCTTCGATGGTCGACTGCTCCACGAAGTCCACGTGCTCGGTCATGCCCGCCATGTCGAGCACGTTCCGCAGCTGATACTCGCCCCAGCGCCCGCGGGTCTGGGGCCGCCGGAGCGCCTGCACGAGGCGGCTGGTTTCCGTGCGGAGGCCCGTCTGCCCCTCCGCCAAGGTCTTTACCTGCTCCGAGATGGCCCGGTAGGCGCCCTCGCGCGCCTTCTCGATCGCGTCCACCTTGTGCTCGAACTTGGTGAGGCTTTCGCCCAGCGGCTTGACCAGGGTCTCGATCGCGACTCGGCGTTTCTCCAGGTCGTCCTTGGCGCTCGCGCTGTGCTTCTCGAACCGTTCGCTCACGAGCTTCAGAAAGCTCTCGCTGTTCTTTCCGAGCACCTCCGAGGCGAGGCCCGCGAACTTCTTCTCGAGCTCGGCGCCCATCCGGGTGAGCTCGGCGACACGGGCCTCGTGGCTCTTGCGCTCGGCCTCCAGCGCCGCTTCGAGCGCCGCCTTCTTCCTGTCGATGTCCTGAAGCCGGTCCCGCAGCGCGGAGCTCTCTTCTTCGAGCCCGGGCACACGCTCGGCGGCGGCGGCGAGGCGGGCGACCTCCGTTGCACGCGCCTCCCGCTCCCGCGCCGCTCTCCGCGTCGACGGGAGCACGAGGGTGACAAAGCAGACCACCGCGCCCGCAAGAGCCGCCAGCACGATGACGATGATCGTCAGCCCGAGGCTCATGTCGTCGATCCGTCGTTCCCTTGCCGCAGGCCCGCTGTCTTCAGAAGTTCAGGCGCTTGAGGTCGATGACCGCGGCACGGGCCCGCAGCTTGTCGACCACGTCGTCGGGTACCACCGAGTCCACGCCGATGAGGCCGATCGCATCGCCGCCCGGCTCCCTGCGCCCCAGGTTGAAGGTGGCGATGTTGATACCGGCCTCGCCGAGGATGGTGGCCACCGCGCCGATCAGGCCCGGCCTGTCCTCGTTGGTGAAGTAGAGCATGTGCGGGCCGAGCTCGGCCTCGACCTCGATTCCCTCGACTTCCACGATCCGCCGCCCGCCGCGGCCGATGAGCGTGCCGGCCACGCCCTGCGGCTCATCCTGCGACAGAACCTCCACGCGCATGAGGGTCTGATAATCCGCCGTCGTCGCGCTCTTGACTTCGCGCACCGCGATGCCGCGCTCGCGGGCTATGAAGGGGGCGTTGACGATGTTGATGTTGTCGAGGCGCGGGGCGAGCAGGCCCTGGAGGGCGGCAGCGGTGAGCAGCCGCGAATCCAGTGCACTGGCCTGGCCTTCGTAGGCGACCGTGACGCCGCGGATGCGGCCATCGGCGATCTGGCCGGCAAAGCTCCCTATCTGCTCTGCAAGGGTGAGATAGGGGCCGAGCTTCGCCATCTCCTCGGGCGACACGGAGGGGGCGTTGACCGCGTTAACGACAGTGTCGGTCAGCAGGTATTGGGCCATCTGCTGCGCGATTTGCAGCGCCACGTTCTCCTGTGCCTCGACCGTGGAGGCGCCGAGGTGGGGGGTCGCGATCACCTCATCGAGCGTAAAGAGCGCGTTTTCCCGCGCCGGCTCCTCTTCGAACACGTCGAGCGCGGCACCAGCCACGTGGCCGCTTTCGATGGCGCTCTTCAGGTCGCGCTCCACGACGAGCCCGCCCCGCGCGCAGTTCACGATGCGGACGCCCGGCCTGGTCTTGGCGAGTGCATCGGCGTCGATGATCCCCCGCGTCTCGTCCGTGAGCGGGACGTGCAGGGTAATGACGTCGGCCTCGCGAAGCAGCTCGTCCATCGTCGCCAGCGTCACGCCGAGGGAAGCGGCACGCTCCGGCGCGAGGTAGGGGTCGAAGGCGATGACCCGCATTCTGAGCCCTTGGGCGAGGGTCGCGACGATGGCGCCGATGGTGCCGCAGCCGACAACTCCGAGCGTCTTGTCGCGAAGCTCGACGCCCATGAAGCGGCCGCGCTCCCAACTGCCCTTGCGGGTGGAGCGGTCGGCCTGCGGAATTCGCCGCGCGAGCGCGCACATCATGGCGATGGTGTGCTCGGCCGCGGTCACGGAATTGCCGTGGGGCGTATTCATCACCACAATTCCGCGCTTGGTCGCCGCGTCCATATCGACGTTATCAACTCCGGTGCCGGCGCGGCCCACGACCTTGAGCCGGGCGGCCCGTTCCACCAACTCCGCAGTCACTTTGGTGGATGAGCGGACAACGAGGCCTTCATAGTCGCCGATGATGTCGGCCAGCGCCCCGGGCGTGAGCCCGGGTTGCACGCTGACCTCGATGCCGCGTTCGGCGAACGCCTGCACGGCGATCTCGCTGACCTCGTCTGCTATCAGGACTCTCGGCATCGCCTCAGGACCCCGCGACTGGGCGGTTCAGCCCACTCCCTGCCGGTGCATCTCGTCCCAGGCCCAATCGAGCCAAGGGGTCAGCGCTTCGAGATCGCCGCGCTGCACCGTGCCGCCGCACCAGATGCGAAGCCCCGGCGGAGCGGCCCGGTGGGTCTTGATATCATACGCGGCGTTCTCCGCCTCCAGCAGCGCGCACATCAGCTTGATCGCGTCCCACTGCTCGTCGGTGCCGAGGCCGCTGAACCAGGGGTCCACGATGCTGAGGCACACCGATGTGTGGGAGCGGGTCTCCGGCGCCTCCGCCAGGAAGTCGACCCATGCGCGCTCCGCGACCCATGCCTCGACGACGCCGAAGTTGGCCTGTGTCCGCGCGATCATTCCGTCCTGCCCGCCGATGGACTCGATCCAGCGGAGGGCGTCGAGCGCGTCTTCGATCGCCATCATCGAGACGGTGTTGATGGTCTCGCCCCGGAAGATGCCCTCGTTGAGGCGGCCGTCGCCGGTGGTGAGCCGGAACACCCGGGGCACCGGCCACGGCGGCGGCACGCTCTCCAGCCGCTCCACCGCCCTCGGGCCCAGGATCAGCATGCCGAACCCCGCTTCGCCCCCCAGCACCTTCTGCCAGGAGTAGGTGGTGACATCGAGCCTGGTCCAGTCCATCGGATAGGCGAGGACGGCTGAAGTGGCGTCGCACAGGGTGAGACCCGCGCGGTCGACGGCGATCCATTCGGCATCGGGCACGCGCACGCCGGACGTGGTGCCGTTCCAGACGAAGACCGTGTCGCGGTCGGGGTCGACCTGCGCAAGGTCGGGGATGCGGCCGTAGGGCGCGTCGATCACGCGCGCGTCCAGCGGGCGCAGCTCGCGCTCGCCGTCGATGGCCCAGAGCGCGCCGAAATTGTCCCAGCGCAGGAAGTCTACTCCGCGCGGGCCGAGCAGCGACCACATGGCCATCTCGATGGCGCCCGTATCGGAGCCGGGCACGATGCCGAGGCGCCACTCGTCGGGCAGGCCGAGAAGCGCGCGCGAGCGCTCCAGCAGCTCCTGGATTCGCGCCAGCGGCTCTCTCGCCCGGTGAGACCGGCCCAGCAGCGCGCCCGAAAGGACGTCGACGGACCAGCCGGGGCGCTTGGGGCAGGGCCCGGAGGAGAAGAGCGGATTGTCTGGACGGACGGTGGGCTTCATGGGGCGGAACGGTCGGTACAGGCCTCTCGGGCTCAGACCGCGATCGATCCCTCGAGATACTGCACGGCGCGGCCAGAAAGCCGGACGCGGTCGCCCGCGACCGTGCACCCCACCGCCCCGCCGCGCGCCGAAACTTGGTGGGCGTGAAGAATTGTCTTGCCCAGTCGTTCCCCCCAGAACGGAGCGAGCATGCAATGGGCGGATCCGGTAACCGGGTCTTCGGGGACCCCGAGTCGGGGGGAGAAGAAGCGTGAAACGAAGTCTGCGCTCTCGCCAGGCGCGGTCACGATGATCCCGCGCCTCTGGTCGAGGCGGGCCAGTGCCGTCATGTTGGGCTCGATTGCCCTGACTTCGGCCTCGGTCTCGAACAGCGCGAGATAGTCCATGTCAGCGAAAACCGCCACGGGCTCGGCCCCGAGACCCTCGGCGAGGTCGGCCGGCGGCTCGACGGGGTGGGCCGCCAATGCCGGGAAATCCATGATAAGGCTGTCGTCGTCGCGGGCGACATGCAGGCGCCCGCTTCGGGTCTCGAAGGCGACCGAATCGGCATCCGGCTGCACGTGGCGAAACACGACATAGGCGCTGGCGAGGGTCGCATGACCGCAAAGATCGACCTCCGCCAACGGCGTGAACCAGCGCAACGCGTAGGTGCCGTTGGCCGGCAGGAAAAAAGCGGTCTCCGACAGGTTGTTCTCGTTCGCGATGGCCTGCAGCGTGGCATCATCGAGCCAGGATTCCAGGGGGCACACCGCAGCCGGGTTGCCGCCGAACACCGTGTCGGTGAACGCATCGATCTGGAATATCCGCAGGCGCATGCAACAGTTTATTGACGATCGCAGACAGGCGTGCAAGGTGAGGCAGGGACTGCGGCGCCGCACGCCGCACTGCAACGATCGGGTTCCGCCGACGGCATGGACCGCGACTCCTTGCGAGCATTCCGGACAATCGCGTTGGCTGCCTCCGTGGGGGCGGCAGCACTTTGCATGTCGGCGTTCGCCACGCCGAAGGCAACGGCAGCGGACTTCTTCGAGGCCTACGAGAGGTTTCAGCGGGGCGAATACCGCGAGGCGCGCGCCATCTGGTCCAAGCTCGCTTACGCCGGCGACGTCGATGCGCAGTTCAACCTCGGCACGCTCTACGAGAACGGCCTGGGCGTGGAGGCAGACGCCGAGCAAGCGGCGCGCTGGTATCGTGCTGCGGCGGCGCGCCGGGTAGACCTTGCCCGACTTGCGTTGGCGCGCCTGCAACGTGCGGGCGCGCTGGAGCCCGAACCGGATGAAGACCAGATCAAGCTTCTCGAAACCGCCGCTCGCCGCGGTCTGGCCGAGGCCCAATATGAGCTCGGCGTGGCCTTTGACCGCGGGCTCGGCGTCACACAGAATCATGCGACGGCGGCGGGCTGGTACCAACGTGCGGCAGAGCAGGGCCTGACCGACGCTCAATACAATCTGGCGACTCTCTACGACGAAGGGCTGGGCACCCCGCGCGATATTGGGCAGGCGCGGGAATGGTATGTCCGCGCCGCCGACGCCGGCGAGGCGCGGGCCATGAACAATCTCGGCTACATCTACGAGAAGGGATTGCTCGGCGTCAGGGATTACGGCAATGCGGTCGTGTGGTACCGCCGCGCGGCGCGCGAGGGTCTGGCCATTGCGCAGAGCAATCTGGCGGCGCTTCACTACCTTGGCCGGGGCGTGACCCGCGACTTCGAGAAGGCCTACCACTGGTACAGGGCCGCTGCCGCGCAGGGCGACGCGCTGGGGCAGAACGGCCTCGGCCTGCTCTATGCCAATGGCCTCGGCGTCGAGCGCGATCTGGTCCAGGCGATGGCCTGGTTCAGCTTAGCTGTCTATGCCGAGGGGCCTGCCGGCGAAGATGCGATCCACTACCGCGATCGGCTTAGCCGCCTCATGTCGCCGGAGGAGCGCGCCGAGGCGGCGGCCCTGAGCGCCGAACTCCTGACGCGGGCCGACATCCAGGAAGCACCGGAGCAACCCATATTCGGTGTCTCGCTGCCAAGGCCTGCGAACGGCTTCCGCGATTCTGCCATTTACGCGCAGCGGCTGCTCAAGTCGCTGGGATACTATGGTGCGGCGGTAGACGGAGTCGCCGGGGAGCTCACCATCAAGGCGACCCGGCAATTCTTGAGGGATAATGGGCTGCACATGGAACCGCAGATCACGCGCGATTTGGTGGAGGCGCTGGAAGAGGTGCGAGAGGACCGCATTGCGGAGGCGGCCGCTGCTGCTGCCGAGGAAGAAGCCGCGAGGCAGGAGAGCGTTGAAGAGCCTGCCGACGAGATGATCGAGCATAACGGGCAAGGCCGGTCATGAGGCGAATGCGCGCGTTGGTTCCCGCAACCCCGGTGGCGCTGGCTGCGTCGATCGGGCTGGTCTTGGTACTGCTCCTGGGCTGTGCGACGGGAGACGAGGAGGCCTACGTCGAACGCTCGGTCGAGGAGCTTTACAACGAGGCGATGGACAGCCTGCTGAACGATGACTTCGACGCCGCGGCGGCGGGCTTCCTCGAGGTCGAGCGTCAACACCCCTATTCCGTCTGGGCGACGCGGGCGCAGATAATGTCGGCGTTCGTCTACTACCAGGGCAACCTCTATGACGAGGCCATCGCCGCGGCGAGCCGGTTCGTCGAGCTGCACCCGGGCCATCGAGACGCCGCCTACGGCTACTACCTGATCGCCATGTCCCACTACGAACAAGTCTCGGATGTGGGCCGGGATCAGAGCACCACTGGGCGCGCGTTGCAGGCCTTGGAAGAGGTGGCGCGCCGGTTCCCCGGCAGCGTCTACGCGCGCGATGCCCGCCTCAAGATTGATCTGGCGCGCGATCATCTCGCTGGCAAGGAGATGACCGTTGGCCGCTACTACCTGCGGCGCGGGAACCCTGTCGCGGCGATCGGGCGCTTCCGCATGGTCATCGAGAACTACCAGACCACGAGCCACACGCCGGAGGCGTTGCACCGCCTGACCGAGGCGTATCTGGCGCTGGGCGTGCCCAACGAGGCGCAGACCTCGGCGGCGGTCCTAGGCCACAACTATCCGGGAAGCCGTTGGTACCAGCACAGCTATGCTCTGCTCGTCGACTCGGACCTCAAGCCCGAGGTCGACGAGGAGTCCTGGATTAGTCAGATCTTCGGCGACGTGTTCTGACGCGGGCAGATGCTTCGGCGCCTCTCGATCCGCAACTATGTTCTGATCAGCAGCCTGGATATCGACCTCGGCGCCGGCATGGCCGTCTTCACGGGCGAGACGGGCGCCGGCAAGTCGATTCTTCTGGATGCCCTTGGACTCGCCCTCGGCGCCCGCGCGACCTCAGGAGTCGTGGCGCGTGGCTGCGACCGTGCCAGCGTCGCCGCCGTGTTTGCCATTGACGGCAGCGATCCGGTCCACACCCTCTTGGCGGAGCACGACCTCGACCGCGGCGGCGAGCTTCTGCTGCGCCGCGTGATCGGAGCCGACGGGCGCAGCCGTGCCTTCGTCAACGATGCGCCGACGGGACTCGCCCTGCTGCGGAGAATCGGCAGCCTGCTGGTCGAGATCGACGGGCAGACGGAAGCCGGCGGGCTGCTCGACCCGGCACAGCACCTGACCATGCTGGATGAGTTCGCCGGGCAGGGGGCAGAGCGGGAGAGCCTCGCCGCCGCTCATGCGGCATGGCGGGCGGCCCAGGCAGCGCAGGAGGACGCGGAGGCCACGCAGGAGGCATCGCTGCGGGAAGAGGAGTATCTGCGGCACGCGGTTTCCGAGCTGGAGGCGCTCGCACCGGAGAGCGGCGAGGAGGAGCGCCGGGCCGCCGAGCGCACGATGCTGCTGAACGGCCAGAAGATTGCCGAGGCGTTGGACGCGGCATCGGCCGGCATGACCGGGGAGAGCGGCGTGGGCTCTCGTCTCCGGGCGGCGCGCCGCGAGATCGAGCGTGTCGCCCCCGCTGCGGCAGGCACGTTGGACGCCCTGCTCGAGAGTCTCGAACGGGCAGCGATCGAGGCGGAGGAGGCAGAGGGTGCCTTGAGCACGGCGCTCGGCGCGCTCGACACCGACGCGGTCCGGCTCGAAGCGGTCGAGGAGCGTCTGTTCTCGCTCCGAGCTGCCGCGCGCAAGCATCGCACCGTCCCCGATTCCCTGCCTGCGCTGCTGACAAGACTGCGGGGAGAGCTCGATCAGATCGAAGGCGGCGCCGACCGCCTCGTCGCGCTGCGCGCGGCGACTGAGGCGGCGCATGGGGCTTACCGCGACAAGGCCGATGCGGTGCGGCGTGGGCGGCGGCGCGCGGCATGCGCGCTCGACCAGGCGGTGGCGGGTGAACTCACGCCGCTCAAGCTCGCACGCGCCCGCTTCAGCGCGGCGCTCGACCCGGTCGCCGAAGGGGCGGAGAGCCGGACCGGGATCGACCGCTGCCGCTTCATGCTGGCACCCGATCCCGGTGCGGACCCGCAGCCGCTGGCTAAGGTCGCCTCCGGCGGCGAGCGGGCCCGGCTCCTGCTAGCGCTCAGGGTCTGCCTCGCGCGCGCGGCCGGACTCTCGACGCTGGTCTTCGACGAGATCGATCGCGGCATCGGCGGTGCGGTCGCGGACGCCGTCGGCGAGCGCCTGGCGCGGCTCGCTCAGGATGTGCAGGTGCTGGTGGTCACGCATTCGCCCCAGGTCGCGGCGCGCGGCGATCATCACTATCGGGTCACCAGAAGCGAAGGGGAGCAGGGGGCGACTGCACGGGTCGCGCTGTTGGACGAGGATCAACGGCAGGAGGAAATCGCGCGCATGCTCTCGGGTGCGCAGGTCACCGAGGAAGCCCGCGCCGCCGCCGACAGCCTGCTCTCACGGGCCAGCGCATGAGCGACGAGACGACAGTGCCCGAGGAACTCTCCCGCGAAGCGGCCGAACGCGAGCTCGAGCGGCTGGCACGGGACATCTCCCGCCACGATTCGCTCTACTACGTCGACTCCGCGCCGGAGTTGAGCGATGCCGAGTATGACGCGCTCAGGCGGCGCAACGAGGCCATCGAGGCATGCTTTCCCGACCTGAAGCGCGCCGACAGCCCGAGCGAGCGTGTCGGCGCGCCGCCGTCGTCGAGCTTCGCCAAGGTTCGTCACAGCCGACCCATGCTCTCGCTCGGCAACGCCCTCGATGACGACGACCTGGCCGAGTTCGAGGGCCGGGTGCGGCGCTTCCTCAATCTGGGCGAGGACGAGCCCGTGGTGCTCTACGGCGAGCCCAAGATCGACGGGCTCTCGGCGACGCTGCACTACCAAGCGGGCAAGCTCGTGCTCGGTGCCACCAGAGGCGATGGCGAGACCGGCGAGGATGTGACGGAGAATCTGCGCACGCTGCGCGACCTGCCGCACACGCTGACGGGTACCGACGTGCCGGAGCGGCTGGAGGTCCGGGGCGAGGTGTACATAGGGCTCGCCGACTTCGCGGCCCTCAATCGGGAACGGGAGGCGGAAGGCGAAGAGGCGTTCGTCAATCCGCGCAACACGGCCTCGGGCGGCCTGCGTCAGCTTGACACGGCGCTCACCGCGAAGCGTCGGCTCCGCTTCTTCGCCCACGGCTGGGGCGAGGCGAGCGCGTCGCTGGGCGAGTTCCAGGGCGACGTCCTCGCGCGGCTCGATAAGTGGGGGTTCTCGCTGGCGCCGCTCGCCCGGCGCTGCGTCGGTCTCGACGAGGCTCGCGCGCTGCATCGGGATATCGAGGCTGCGCGTCCCACGCTCGACTTCGAGATCGATGGCGTCGTCTTCAAGGTCGACCGCCTCGATTGGCAGAAGCGCTTGGGCGCCGCCGGCCGCGCGCCGCGCTGGGCGATCGCCTACAAGTTCCCGGCCGAGCAAGCCGAGACCGTGCTGCACCGCATCTCGATCTCGGTCGGGCGCACCGGGGCGCTGACCCCGGTCGCCGAGCTGGAGCCGGTGCATGTCGGCGGCGTCACCGTCTCCCGCGCAACGCTCCACAACGAGGACGAGATCGCGCGCAAGGACATCCGTGCCGGCGACGCGGTGGTTGTGCAGCGCGCCGGCGACGTGATCCCGCAGGTCGTCCGCGTGATCGAGGAGAGGCGGCCGGCCGGGAGCGAGCCGTTCGTTCCGGCCGACGTCTGTCCGGAATGCGGCAGCCACGCGGTGCGGGAGGAGGGCGAGGCGGTGCGGCGCTGCACCGGCGGCTTGGTCTGCCCGGCCCAGGCGTTGGAGCGCCTGCGCCATTTTGTCGCGCGCGATGCCTTCGACATCGAGGGGCTCGGCGCCAAGCAGATCGAGGCGTTCTATGCGGAGGGACGGGTACAGAGCCCGGCCGACATCTTCGACCTGGAGACAAAGGACGGCACCGAAGAGTTCCCGAAGCTCGCGGAGCGCGAGGGCTGGGGTGAGACCTCTGCCACCAATCTCTATCGCGCCATCGAGGCGCGCCGGCGCATCTCCCTCGACCGCTTCATCCACGCGCTGGGGATCCGCCATGTCGGGCAAACCACCGCGCGCCTGCTCGCGCGCCGCTACGGCACGGTCGAGGACTGGCGCACGGCGATGGATGCGGCTTCGGAACCGGAGAGCGAGAGCCTGGAGGCCCTCAACGATATCGACGGGATCGGTCCGGTGGTCGCCAAGGCCATCGTCGAGTTTGTGGCCGAGCCCCGCAACGGCGCGATCCTCGATGCGCTCTGCGAGCGGCTCGAGATCGAGCCGGTCGAGGCGCCGACCGCGGATTCGCCCGTTGCCGGCAAGACGGTCGTCTTCACCGGCAAGCTGCGGCAAATGACCCGGCAAGAGGCGAAGGCGCGGGCCGAGACGCTCGGCGCGCACGTGGCGGGATCCGTATCGAAGGCGACCGATTACCTGGTGGGGGGCGAGGAGGCGGGGTCCAAGCTAAGGCGGGCCGAGGCGCTCGGCGTGACGGTGCTGAGCGAGGACGAATGGCTCGCCGTTGCCGCCGGGGAGTCGCCGCCGGCAGCGGACGATGGCGGCGATGGCGACGGCTAGACCCGCAAGCAGCGAAGCCTCCGCCTCGGCCGAGAATATGGTCGAGTGGTTGGTCGCGCCGGGACTCGTGCCTTATCCCGATGCCGTCGCCTCTATGGAGGAGCGTGTCGCCGGCATTCTCGCGCACTCGGCGCCTGAACAGGTTTGGCTGCTGGAGCATCCGCCGCTCTACACCGCCGGCACGAGCGCGATAGCCGATGACCTGCTCGATTCGCTAGGTCTCCCGGTCTTCAAGACGGGCCGCGGCGGCCAGTACACCTATCACGGTCCCGGTCAGCGGGTTGCCTACGTCATGCTCGACCTCGCCGGGCGCAGGCGCATGGACCTCCGCTGCTTCGTGCGCGATCTGGAGCGATGGTTGATCGGCACACTCGCCGAGTTCGGCGTGACCGGCATGTGCCGCGCCGGCCGCGTCGGCATCTGGGTCGAGACAAACGGCGGCGAGGCAAAGATCGCGGCGATCGGGGTGCGCGTGCGCCGCTGGGTCACCTTCCACGGCGTCTCACTGAACGTCGCTCCCGATCTCACCCATTACCAGGGCATCGTCGCCTGCGGCATCCGTGAGCACGGCGTTACCTCGCTCGCCGCCCTCGGGATCGAGGCCACGATGGCGGATGTCGACCAGGCGCTCCGGTGCAATTTCGACGCAGTGTTCGGCTAGTGGGCGCCGCGGGAGAGGTTGAGCCCGACCACGCCGATGATGATGAGGACGATGGAGCCGATTCTGAGCGGCCCCATGGGCTCCTTGAACCAGACGTAGCCGATCACGGCGATTACTGCCGTTCCGATACCTGCCCAGATCGCGTAGGACAGGCCGAGGTCGAGCTTCTTCAGCGCAAGCGCGAACAACACGAAGCTGACGCCGTAGAGGAGGAATATCAGCGCCGTGAAGACGGGCTTGGTCAGCCCCTCGCTCAGCTTCATGGAGGTCGTGCCGCCGACCTCGAAGATTATGGCAAGGGCGAGATAGAGCCAGTGCATGATGCGACTCCACGCGAGTGCTGACCGAGGCCCGTCAATCTTTGATGCGCTGCCGGGAGTCAAGGCATGGCGGGCGTACGCCTGGAGGGCGAGCGTCCGGCGAGGGAGTTGCCGCGCCTGAGATCGCGTGCGGGGTGGTGCGGTTGCCTCTGGGCCGCTCTCCCCATAACATCCTGCCGCCCGGCACAAGGGGAGGCCGGGGCATGATCGAATCGGTGCGTCGCCGAGCCGGAGCGGCCCGGCGCGCGCTTTAACGCGTGGGAGAGTGGCGTTGACGGATTATCTGGTCGGGATCGATGTCGGCGGTACGTTTACTGATTTCGTGAGCTACAATTCTGAGACCAGGGCGGTCGATGTTTGGAAGATCCTGTCGACGCCCCACGACCCCAACGAAGGCATCCTGGGCGGCCTCGGGCGCTTCGATGCGCCGTCGGACATCCGCAACATCAGGCTCGGGACCACGGTCGCCACCAACGCGAT
>MKWU01005362.1_pt1 | contig 14029 bp, 12 predicted proteins | sample 809101 | NCBI WGS metagenome assembly MKWU01 (sample SAMN05860141, study PRJNA318959) | sponge metagenome | host: Aplysina aerophoba | place: Slovenia: Piran, Adriatic Sea, Gulf of Piran | collected 2013-05-07 | reverse complement strand
GAAATGCTGGGCGAACTGGACCGCGCCGGAAAGCCGATCCCGTATATCCAGTTGCACCATGGCTGGAGCCCCGAGGGAGGTCCGGGCCGGCAGGCCCAGGAAGCGCAGATTGCCGATCGCGCAAAGTATGCAACGCCGCATATCTCCGCAAACGCGATAAAGCTGTTTCTCGACGGGGTGCCGGTGCCGCCGGTCTTTACCCACGTCCCCATCGGCGCGGACGGCGAAGTGGACGAGACCAACCTGTTGATCCCGCGTGACGTGCTGGCGCAGAAAATAACCGAGTGGGACCGGGCCGGGCTCAGGGTGAAAATGCATGCCGCCGGGGACGGCGCAGTGCGCGTCGGGCTGGATGCCATCGAAACTGTCAGGAAAACCAACGGTGACAGCGGTATCCGGCATGAGATCGGACATACGTCGGACGTCTCTGAAACCGACCTTCCACGATTTGCCGAGCTCAACGCGACTGCGGAAATGTCTCCCTATTTCTGGAGCCCGGGCAGTATGATGGGCAACGACGGTTACCAGTTCCGCTCATTACACGGTCATGGCGCCCTGATCACGGTCGGTTCGGACTATGCCGTTGTTGATTCATTCAACCCGTTTCCACCCATCCAGGGCATCGTCGAGCGCGGCGCTGAATCCCTGCCGGTTGAGACCGCGCTGGAGTTTTATACCCGCAATCCCGCGCAGGTTAATAACAACATGGACAACATGGGGAGTATCGAAGCCGGCAAAACAGCCAACATGATCGTGCTCGACCGGAACATACTGGAAATACCGGGCAATGAGATCGGCGCAACCCGGGTATTGAAAACCATCCTGGATGGCAAAGTGGTTTACGAAAGACCGTAACGAAGCGCGTCAAAACATGGGGTCAGGAATTAAGAATCAGGAATTGGGAACAGGAGGAGAGACACCCTGGGCTGTTACTAACACTGGGCCTGGGCATGGATAACACCGCGACAATACTGCTATAGTAGAACTTCTCACAGAATAACTGACAAGGAGGCTGGCACATGTCAAATCTACAACTGTTTCTTTCGCTCGCAGGGTTCCTGGCCGCTATCTTCGCCTGGTTTCGTTTCGATATCAATAAACGCTTTGATGAGCAAAAAGAGTGGATAAACAAGCGTTTCGATGACGTGCACAAGCGCATCAATGACCAGAACGCGGCGCTGGCGCAACAGTTCGACAATATCAACCAGCGCTTTAATGACCTGACCACGTTCATGAATAAACGCATTGACGATCTCAATGCCGCGCTGAAGCGGGTCGCATAGCCTGATAAAGCGCCCGGGGCAGGCCTGCTGTTACGCTCGAAAATACTCTCCTGTTACAGTTGCCGCGAAGCGGGGACGGAATTCAATTCCGTCCCCGGACTTGCTCAGGAGAGGGAACAGGATTCGTCTCCTAATAGTTATAGTTGGCTTGCAGGTAAAACGTCTGCGGTGGATTGACTGCGCACACCGGCGCGGCGCCATTGGAAAAGGCGATGCTGCCGACGAAGACGCAGCTGACCTCATCCGTCACGTTGGTTCCCAGCAGGCTGACCGACCATTTGCCGTTGTTGCTGCCGACGCCGACCTGGAAGTCGAGTTCGGTCGTGGAATCCAGCTGGTATTGCGGCCGGCTCAAAAAGTTGGTCGGGTCCCAGTTGGCCCCATCCTGGTAGGTCAGCGTCAGCGTCGCCAGCAAATCCAGCGAAGCGGTGATGGGCCGAGTGAAACGAAAGCCGGTTGCCCCGGTTATTTCCGGAATGGCAGGCACGTCACCTATGCGTTCCGGGGCAGCGTCAAAGGTGGTGATCTGGTTGTCCACGTAGCCCAGGTTGCCCCACATCTCCAGCCCGTCGGTGGCTTGTAAAGTGAGGTCTGTCTCGAAGCCCCGCACCCGCACTTCCGGGGCATTCTGCACGTTATAACCGGCTACGCCGTCAAACAGCGATTCCTGCAGGTCCTCAAAATCCGAGTGGTACAAGGCCCAGTTCCAGCGCAACGCCCCGTCCAGCCACACCGACTTCAGGCCCACTTCATACGCCAGGGCGGTTTCTTCGTTATACTCGAAGTCATAAACCAATCCTCCCACCACCGCGCCGTCAGGTCGTTGCACGCGGGCGTCAAAACCGCCGGCCTTGGAGCCCCGGGAGATGGTGAAATAAGCCGTATGTTCGCCGGCCATGGCGAATTGCTGTTCCAGGCTGAAAGACCAGTCCAGGCGGTCCTCCGATCGGCTGCCGTTGTTGGTATGCGGGGTGATAAAACCCATCCGGTTCATGGCCGCGGGGGTCAGGTTGCCGACGGGCAGCACATCAGCGACGATCATTGTCTGGACGGCGTCTTTCTTGGTGTTGGTATAGCGCACCCCGCCGGTGGCGGACAGGCTGTCCGTCAGGTGGAAGCTCAACTGCCCGAACACGGAAATATCCTCTTCGTCCTGGTCGAAGTCCGTGGCGAATTTCTGGAAAAAAGCCTGCACGACGTCGATTTCTTCGGTAAACCGGTAGTCGTTGCTCTCGTAATAGAGGCCGGCCACCCAGTTGTAACGCCGATCCTCGGGCGAGAGCAGCCGCAATTCCTGGCTGATCTGCTCATACTCCTCGGTCTGCACGTTGGTAACCAACGGCAGCGGGCTGGTATCGCCGTCCACAAAGGCGAAGTAATCATACGTGGCATAGCCGGTTGTCGACTCCACGCGGTAGTCGCCGACCTGGGCCTCGAACTTCAGGTTCACAACCTGCGTATTAATGTTCGTCGAATCGTTCTCCCGGTCGCTCCCGACAAACCCGGAAAAGTCGTCACCGATAGGCCCCGGGACAGGCCCCAGGTCCGCGCCGCCGGGGCCGCCCCGGTTCGGTGAATTGGTGATGCTGGTGACAAAATCCACCCCGACGTTGTCCGGACTAATCAGGGCGCCCCAGAATACGGGGTGGCCGGGGAAGGCAAAAGGATACTGGGGAGACGCGGCCTCCAGGGACCTGATCTCAAACGGACGGCCGTTGTTCTCCCAATCGGAATGATCGACACTCAGAACGGCGGTCAGGTCGTTCGTCACGTCCCATTCCAGGGTGCCGCGCAAGGCGTATTCATCGGTTTCCGGCCGGTTGTCGCCCGCGGCTTCGTTTACCACGTAACCTTCCGAATCCCGGTAACGCATCGCCAGGCGCCCGCCCAGGGTATCGGACAGCGGCCCGGACACAAAGCCTTCAACCTCATAATCCTGGTCTTCATCCAGGGCAATTTGGGTGCGCCCGCCGATTTCAACTTCCTCCGTGGGCCGGTTGTTGCGCAAGGTAACGGCGCCGGCGATAGTGCTCCTGCCGAACAGCACGCCCTGGGGTCCGCGCACCACCTCAATGGCGTTAACGTCCAGGAACGGCAGGCGCGACAGCGCCGGCTTGCCGGTATAGACGCCGTCCCGGAAAATGCCCACGGATTGCTCAAAACCCTGGTTGCCGGCGCTGCCGACGCCCCTGATGTTGATGACGTTGTCAATCATTCCCTCGGTAATATACATGCTGGGAATAATGCCGTTGAGGTCCTGCATGCGGTGGGCGCCGATGGATTGAATGTCCTCATCAGACACCACGGAGATGGAAATGGGCACGTCCTGCAGGGATTCGCTGCGCATGGTGGCGGTGACTATTATCTCTTCCAGCACGTCGCCATCTTGCGCAAACATCGTGACAGGGGCAAGCATCATGGTACTTGCGATTATGGTAAAAATGCTTCTTATCATTCTGTTATTCACTAACATGACTTTGTCCTCCACTTCTTGTATTTGTCAGATGTAATACGACATACCACGCCTGCGGCGCCTGTTGTTCAAATGGCGCCGCAGGGGCAGGAATTGACAATATCTTTAACGTTCTTTTGCCTGGTCGGTCTCGATAATCACAATACCGTTATCAAGCTTATACCAATTTTCATTATTTTACAAGAGTCTCATATAATGTAAACTGCTATATTCATTTGCTGAATTAAGAGGCTCCCTTAAGACAGGGTGACTATATGACTCAATTACATGATGAAGATATAAAAACCAAAGAGGTGCTGGAATGGAAAGGAGTGCATCTTTTTCATTTTCCCGGATCTTCCTGTTCCCAGAAAACCCGTATTTTTTTGAATTTAAAAGACATTGCCTGGACATCTCATATCATTGATCTTTCTGAACAGGAACAATTTTCGCCCTGGTATCTTGGAATCAATCCCCGTGGCCTGGTGCCGACCCTGGTTCTCAATGGAGTTGTTCATATCGAAAGCAACGATATCATCCAGTTGCTGGACAGGGCATTTCCGGAAAAACGTCTTATTCCAGGCGGTTTTGAGGACCAGGTCAGTGAACTGTTGCGTCATGAAGACGATCTTCACCTGGACCTGCGCACCCTGTCTTTTCGATTTACCAAACCGGCAGGAAAAGCTCCCAAGTCGGCAGAGGATTTGAAAAATTACCGCGCCGGCGGTTCCGGCACAGTCGAGGGAAGAAAAGATCTGAATAAAGAACACGAAATCAAGTTCTGGGAGAATGTTTTGCAAGACGGAATAACAGACGAAGCCGTCCGAGTCTCCGCCGGGCGGTTTCATGAAGCTCTGACGGAACAGGATAAAAAATTAGCTATCAATCGCTTTTTGCTGGGTGAATCACTCAGTGTGTTGGATATAGCGTGGTTTGTGTACGTGAATCGGCTGGTACTATGTGGTTATCCTCTCGAAAAGCTCCACTCAAACGTAAACGCATGGTTCCGGTCTTTACGAGATCGACCGGAATTTGCCAATGAGATCAAGGCGTCGCCGGACATGCAAAAAAAAGTAGAGGAAATTCAGCGAAAACAAAAGGAATCGGGCACAACCCTGGCTGATGTTACCGGGTTATAGTTTAATTTAGGGGATTATATACATTAGTGCCCAAAGCAAATCAAGGCATAGCGGCTTCCGTTTATCCCGCCATCTTCCTGTCTGCGGCGCTGTTGTTACTCTGCGCCTGCGAGGGGCCTGCTGCAGGCTACTTCCCGGTGGAGCCCGGATACGAGTGGAATTATGATGTCAGCAGAACCAAGCCGCTGCTCCAGGGGCTGGTCACACAAAAACTCATCGTGCGCAATCTCCGCCCCCGGGTCGAGGGCGGCAACACCTACTACCCGAAAATATACGCCAACGGCAGGACATATTTCTATACCAGGTCAGCGCAAGGAATAAGCCGCAGGTCACCTGGTGACGACGGTGTCGAACAGGTCATCGGGGTTCCGTTGCGCCAGGGCACCACCTGGAGCAGCGCGGCCAGGCTGCAGTTGTTCGACCTGCCGAAAGAACTGGAAGATGGCTGGAACGGGCTCAGCCGTTACATGACCATGGACTATACCATCACCAGCCTGGACGAAACCGTAAACGTGCCCGCAGGCCATTTTTCCCGGTGCCTGCGCATCGATGCGGTCGGGTTTCTCGACCTGCCGCAGCGCATCATGCTGGGGATCCGCAGGTTCAAGGTTGAGCAGACACAGTGGTATGCGCCGGAGGTCGGCCTGATCAAGATGACACGCAGGGAAGTCGCCATCCCGAACCTGTACCCGAGTGAATACACCCAGGTACTGACCTCTTTTGAACAGGGGTAACCGGCGGCTGCAAATACCGGCGCCCATTTTACCGCGGGCGAAATCTCCGGTAGTATCGGCGGGCGAGCAAAATAATTTGATTTGTCAATTTACCCCTCCGGTTGTCATCCTCCAGGCCGACATGGGAGACTCGCATTTTTCTTGAAAATGAAGGAAAATTTTTTCAGTATCAGAAAAATAACTGAAAAAAGAAAAGTAACAATTGGAGCCCCGAATGTTTAAAGTCATGATGCTGGTACGTCGAAAACCCGGCCTGACCCACGAAGAATTTCGCCGGCGTTTAACCCTTCTGCTATCGAGATTAATTATTTTCCAAGAGGAACCCCAGTCATGACCGATCAAACCCTGGAACAAAAACTGCAGGGCTATGCCAGTCCCTTCGAGATGCTTTACAATGCGCCTGCAAGCCCTTTTCAGTTCCCGGTAAAACCCGAATTCAGCAACTTTCGTGACGAACAGGCGGCCTGGAAAAACGCCGCAATTTTCCAGGACATGTCCCACCACATGACAGACTTGCAATTGCAAGGCCCCGGTGTCTCCAAACTGCTCCAAGGCCTGGCAATAAACAGTTTCGGCAACTTCGGCGCAATGAAGGCCAAACAGTTGGTCGTCTGTAGCTATGACGGTTTCATGATCGGCGATGCAATCCTGACTTGCGAAACGGAGAACAAGGTCCATATCCTGGGCCGGCCGAGCTCGATAATGTGGATTGCCTACCACGCGGCAACCGGCGGCTACGACGTGGAGACCCTTTGTATCGACAAGCCGTCGCCAAACCTGGCCGACAGACAGTTGTATCGCTACCAGGTTCAAGGTCCCAATGCCAACAAAATCCTGGAAGCCGTAAACGGCGGCCCGTTACCCGATATCCCGTTTTTCAAAATGGGTAAATTCAGGATAGGCAGCTACCAGGCCACGGCCTTGAACCACCGCATGTCCGGCGCGCCGGGTTATGAGTTCTGGGGCTCAAGTGAAGAAGGTGAGGCCGTGCGCGCACTGGTGTTCGAAGCCGGTGAGAAGTATGACCTGACACCTGTCGGCGGTCGCATCTATCCGTGCACGTCGGCTGAGTCCGGTTGGTTTGGCGGCGCGGTTCCCGCGGTTTACACAGGGGAAAAGACGAAAGAATATCGTGAGTGGCTGCCTGCGAAGAGCCCTGAAGGGTCCGGTTCCATCGGTGGCAGTTACTATAGCGAAGAGCACGACATCGAAGATCTGTACCTGACCCCTTATGAGCTGGGGTACGGTTTCATGATCAAGTTTGACCACGAGTTTATCGGTCGTGAGGCGCTGGAAAAGATGGCAGAACAGCCCAAGCGCAAAAAGGTGCGCCTGGTCTGGAATGCTGAAGATACCAATGAGGTCTACGCCAGCCAGTTCAGACCTGGCGCTGAACGTTACAAATATATGGAAATGCCGGTAGCCAATTACTCTACCTTCTCCTGTGACGAGGTGTTGCTGGATGGCGAACGTGTGGGCATGTCTTTCGTTCCCGCCTATTCCGACAACCTGCGCGCCTGGATTTCCCTGGCCTGCGTGCGGGAGGACCTGGCCGCAGACGGGAAAGAACTGGTCGTCACCTGGGGTGAGCGGGACGGCGGTTCCGCCAAGCCTACGGTTGAACGTCACGTACAAAAGGCAATCCGCGTAACCGTTGACGCCAAACCGGTTAAACGTGGTTAGTTGTTTAAGAAAGTAACTCAAATATCTGAACTTTCATGATCATGGTTCTGCACACCCCGATAAAATGTAACTCCGGCCGGGGACAGACTTAAGTCTGTCCCTTGAATTTACACAAAACAGGAGAGAAAAATGTTCAAAGTGATAGCGCTGATTCCACGCAAACCAGGCCTCACCCACGAAGAGTTTCGCAACTATTACGAGAATAACCACGCGCCGCTCGCGGTTAAGCACGTGCCCCAGTTTCGGGGTTATATCCGTAACTATATCAGCCCGATAGAAGGTTTTGAGGGTGAGCCGCCAGGATACGACGCCGTGGTTGAGTTCTATTACGACTCCAAGGAAGTCTGGGACGAGGTCAGCAAGCAGTACCTTGAAGGCGAACTGGGAAAGGTATTGATTCCGGACGAAGAGACATTCATGGACCGCAGCCGCATGCAGGTTCTTGTTGCTGAGGAATGTCCCAGTGATATTGGCGAGTGACCGACGATATCAGGTTATACTACCATTTGCACAGTCAGGAAGTTCAAAATGATTCAACACATAGTACTGGTGTCTTTCAAGCCGTCTGTTTCAGAACCCGAAGCGCTCGGCCTGCTCGCGGAAATGAAGAAACTTCAGGATACTATTCCACAGATCCGGTCGTGCACCTACGGCAAAAACAACAGCCCCGAAGGCCTTAGCCAGGGATTTGAGTATTGTTTTGTCATGACATTCAACAATGCCGAAGAGCGGGCGCTATACCTGGAGCATCCTGCGCACGTCGCGGTCGCACAAGAGAAGGTAATGCCCGCGTTAGAGAACGGGGTGAAGTCGGCGATCATATTTGATTACGATTTACCGCAATGAGCTGCGACCGCGAAATGTGTATTGACATAGTTACCGGTCGCGCCGGTTGCGGCGTAACGGGTGAACGCGTATGACCAGGGCCTTGAAAAGCGGCGCCCATTTGAGCGCCGCCAGACATGTGGCAACTTATGCAGAACGCCCCGGATTCAGGATCGTCGAAATACTCATTGCCGAGGGGCAGGAAATTCCGTGGCATTCCCATTCCAATATTACCGACACAATGTATGTTCTTGATGGCGACCTCGTTGTGTCCGTCAGGGAACCAACGGAGGAAGTTGAACTGGGCCCGGGTGATACCTGCGTTTTGGGGCCGGGACGGCCGCATCGCATCGTTACGAAGGGACCGGGCCTCGCTACCTTTCTGGTACTTCAAGGGTTGGGAGAATACGATTTCGTTCCAGGCGACAGCCCGGATTCAAACTGAACTTTCATGATCATGGTTCCGCACACCCCGATAAAATGCAACTCCGGCCGGGGACAGACTTAAGTCTGTCCCCTTAATTTACACATAGCAAAACAAAGCCAACGTGAGTCACTACGTTTCGGAGACAAGGCCTGTCTACGCATGGTACGTAGTTACCGTCCTGATGTTGGCGAACACAGTCTCGTTTGTCGATCGCCAGATTCTCAATTTGCTCGTTGAGCCGATTAAGGCTGATCTAGGGTTTACCGACGTACAAATTTCGGCGCTTCAGGGAATCGCGTTTGCGCTGTTCTACGCCACCATGGGCATCCCGATAGCGCGGTTGGCCGACCTGTCATCGCGCAAGCTCATCATATCGCTGGGTGTGGCCTGCTGGAGCATTGCGACTGCCGCCTGTGGTCTCGCGAAGACGTTTACCGGGTTGTTTACGGCAAGAATGCTGGTTGGAGTTGGAGAGAGCTCTTTGTCACCGGCGGCCTATTCGATGGTCGCTGACTTGTTTCCCAAAAATCGAATGGCCAAGCCGATGGGCGTTTTCGGCGCCGGAATTTTTGTCGGCGGCGGGCTGGCCTATATGGTGGGTGGCAAAGTCGTGGAATGGGCATATAGTATCGACAATATCTCGCTTCCTGTATTCGGGCAGGTGGCGCCGTGGGCGTTTTGCTTTCTGTTGGTCGGCGGCCCGCTCGGCCTGATGATGCTGGTACTGCTTGCCACGATCAAGGAACCTGAACGTCACCTGGGACATGATGCCCGGCAGGACGACCTGAGCATCAAGGCGGTGTTAACATTTATTCGCTCGCGCCTCCTTATGTTTGTCTTGCTGTTTTCCGGTTTGGCGCTGATTGCGATGATGGTATACGGAATTCATGCCTGGACTCCCGCCTTTTTCATGCGTGAATTCGATACCGGAATCGGCGCTCTGGGAGTGAAACTTGGCGGCATTCTCCTGGTCTGCGGCGGCGCCGGCGTGTACTGCGGCGGGTGGTTCGCCGACAGGCTGTACTCCCGCGGCAGAAATGACGCACACATTTTGACGATGATGGCCGTGGCGGCAGGCTTGTGCGTGTCGATTCCGTTGTACCCCTTGATGCCCAGCGAGGCCTTGGTCTATGTCGCGTTCGGTGTCGTTCAATTTATTGCCGGGGCGCCGGTCGGGGTGGCTGCGGCATCCATCCAATTGATCACTCCCAACCGTATGCGCGGGCAAGTGACGGCTTTTTACCTGCTTATCGTCAACCTGGTCGGCGCCGGTCTCGGTCCGATGATCATCGCCTTCTTTACGGATTATGTATTCATGTCCGAGCAAAAACTGGGTTTGTCGCTTGCCCTGTTCGGCGCTGTTTTCGGCCCCTTGGCGCTGCTGTTATTGTGGAGTTGCCGAAAGATGTATGCCGCCGAGGTTGCGCAGGCTTCTGCCTAGATCGGTTCAAATTTTATATGTACTGACCGGTGCAATTTTAGTAGAATTGACGGGGCCATGCCACTTGAGGCATTGGACGAAAATAATTGAGTTGCGCGCCGATTTTTGCGGCGCGTGTTTTTGGAATATCTAAGGAGGATTACATTTATGCTACCCTCAGCAAATCCCGGCGCCATCTTATTGATCGGCGAAAATCCATACGTCTGGCTCAGCGAAACCCAGGGTGGTCCCATGACCACACAGGCAAGTGTCTGGACCATTGTTTATTCGGAAAAAGGCGCGGGGCACGCGCTGTTTATCAAGAGCGAACTGACCGGTGACGAATGGCGCATATACACCGATAACGTTGAGCTGAGCCGTTGGTTGCAATCGACTGTACAAGGGATGCTCAACCCGGAATCTGCCGACCCATCGATTCCCGTTATTAAAGCAGTATTTTCAAGACACGGTGATGCCAGGGATTCCTGGACCGAGGAAATCAAAAGTGATGAGGACGAGATTGCCATTACGTGGCGCGATATCAGGGAGCCTGTGCTGATGAGCCACCAGGATGCCAGCGATTTGCCGGACAGGCCTTACGGCGTGAGCGTGGTGATGGTTCCCGCGGGCGGCGCCCAATTAACGCTCAACGGCAAGAGTGCGGGTGGCCGGCTATGGCCGATGGACGTAAACGGATACCCGTTAAGCACCGGCGGTCTGGCCTTCGCGGAGAGTTGGCGGGAAGATCGCTAGATTATGGAGAATTTTTCATGCATACCACACTTGCCGGCCTGGTCAAAACTGTCATCTCAGGCCTGATAATTGTTCTGATTACAGGTTCTGCAACAGCACAGGATAATCCCAATCAGCAGCCCCCATTGAAACATGTTTCCTTTGCCACCAAGGCCATGCCGGTTGAAGTCGCCAGAGAGTTGCGTAAAGGTTTCAGGCCTTCGGCAATCTTTCCTGCTACTGATCATAACCTTTATTACCACTTGCACTGGCCGGAGTTTATTCCTCACCACGTGGTATCCCGCGCCGGGGGTATCAGCGAATTGGAATATCAACTCAACAAGAAAGCCGATCAGGCCAAAGCCAGGACAAAGCTGGGCGAGCTTACACTGGATGAGTTAATTAAACACCCTCATTCACGGGTACAGGGTTTCATTGTCGTGCATAAAGGAAAAATTGCCTACGAGGCGTACCCGGGGATGCGCAAAACCGACAACCATATCTGGATGTCAACATCAAAAACCATCGCTGGCCTTTTGGTCGGATTACTGGAGGAAGAAGGTAAAATTGATGTCAACAAACCTATCGATTCTTATTTGGATGAGTTCAAGGGGAGCAACTGGGAAGGTGTCAGAATTATAGACATATTGGATATGTCAAATGGTCTCGATTCCTCTGAAAATTTTCCCAACATGGCGAACCAGTATCATCCGGTGAGTCACTGGCAAAGATTGGTTCTCCATGGCGGTAAAGACCTGAAACCCATGAATTCCAAGCAGGCAATCCTGGCGGTCAATAAGGAAGATTTCGGGCCCGGTCAGATGTTCCACTATGCTTCCATGAATACCCAGGTGCTGGGTTTCCTGGTGGAACATATGGAGGGTAAACTTTTATCCGACATCATCAGTGAGCGAATCTGGTCAAAAATCGGCGCCGAGGGCGATGCTATGCTTGGTCTCAATGATTCAGGTGGCGCCGGTATTTTCGCTATGATGTCCACCCGACTAAGGGACAAAGCTCGCTATGCGATGCTCTACACACCAAGTTGGAGCAAGGTTAGTGATGAGCAGATTATTTCAGCTTCGTTGATTGAGAAAATTCAGAAAGGGTGCCGTCCCGAAATTTACCAGCGCACTAAAAAAGCGGCGCTGAAAGCAGGGAATTGGTTTTTCAGTGTAGATAAAGACGTACACTGTAATTCACGACAATGGGATGCGTTGTATAAAGATGGAGACATGTTTAAAAGTGGTTCTCACGGTCAGGGACTCTACGTTTCACCCGCTCGTGACCTGGTTATCGCCTATTTTTCCACTTCACCGCTCGACTGGCAGGATTATGCCCGGGCGGTCGCCAAGGCAGTGGTTCCCAATCCATAATTTGATGTGTAAATTCCGGGGACAGACTTAAGTCTGTCCCCCGCCCGAGTTACATTTCGCCGGGGTGCGCAGAGACCTGGTCATGAGGGTTTGGTTAATGGATTATCAAAAGACAGTAGTGAATGAGAAATTTAAGAATGTGAAGAGTAAAGGTAAAAATCAGTGTTTGGAAATATAAGTAAAAGATTAGCGGTGCGTATAGTTGCAGTTATTTGTTTATTCGGTTTCGGGTCAGGGCTGGCTGCCGCCGGCCCGGCACAGGAACACGCCGACGTTGTTTATCATAACGGCAAGATCTACACCATGGATGAGCAACGTTCCCGGGCGCAAGCTGTAGCCGTTAAGGACGGAAGGTTTATCGCCGTGGGGAGTGATAAACAAGTACTGTCAGCAGCTGGACCGGATACTGAAAAAATTGATCTTGCGGGCAGTATGACGCTACCGGGATTACATGATGCGCACTTTCACCTGATGGTCGCGATGATGAACCTGGAATGCACGCCCGGTAACTTCGACCAGGAAGACCTGCGTGAGATTTTAGAGGACTGCAAGGCAAATCCCGAAGTGCCCGGTTACCCATGGTTAATTGTCCATGGGATGGAGTTCGAGGAAGACGTTAAAAAAATCAATAATGATCTCCTTAACGAAATGTTCCCCGACACACCGGTACTGGTTCGCGGTTTCTCCGGCCACAATCGCCTGGTTAACGACAAGGCGCTGGCATTGGCGGGCATCGATAAAAACACACCTGACCCCAGCGGCGGGGAGATTGGGCGCGATCCGGAAACAGGGGAACCCAACGGTTTATTGATAGAACTGGCCGCTGGTTTTCTGGTACGGGAAAGATTTCCGCCTTACCCAAAGGACGTCGTTCATAAGGAAATGAAAAAAGTCTTCCGGGAACTCCTGTCCTATGGCGTAACCTCTATCCAGGATGCGTCCGTATTCGATGAAGAAGTATTGCAGACTGTGTCAGCGTTGGATAAGGAAGGTTTCCCCATACCTTATGTGTTGACTCACCAGGTCTGGTACCCGCATGAAGGTGAGACCCGGACCCGCGTTGAAGAAATGATCCGCAACCGTCAGCAATATGATACCGAGCATTTGTCGACCCGGGCCATCAAGGTCTTTCTTGATGGTGTTCCCATCCCGCCCAAACCCACTCATGTGCCAATTCGGGACGATGGCACCATTGATGATACCCACTTGTTAATTCAACGAGATGTTCTGGCAGAAAAATATATCGAATGGGACAGGCAGGGGCTTAAGATCAAAATGCACACTGCTGCTGATGGCTCTGCGCGTATCGGACTGGATGCCATAGAAGCGGCGCGTAAAGCCAATGGCGACAGTGGCATTTGGCACGAAATCGTCCATGCTTATGATATTTCAGACGCCGATCTGCCGCGCTTCGAAAAATTGCGGACAGTGGCCGAAATGTCCCCCTATTTCTGGCACACCTTATTGGGTGGCTTTGGATATCAATTTGCTTCGCTGGATGAAAACAACGCATTAATGACCGTCGGTTCCGACAACCCTTCCGTGCCGTCCTTCAACCCTTACCCGCCACTTGAGGGTATGGTGAGCAGTTTTATTCGTTTCTTTACCGGAGAGTCTTTGCCAATAGAAAAAGCGCTCGAGTTGTATACCCGTAATGGCGCAATCTCAATGGGTCGCTTTAGGGATATGGGTTCAATAGAAGTCGGAAAGATCGCTAATATGGCGGTTTTGGACAGAGACTTGCTGGATACCTGGTCATGGCGCATCAGTAGTACTGAGGTGTTGAAAACCATTCTTGACGGGAAGATTGTCTATGAGAAAAAGCAGGCGCATGTGACGCCGCTGGATTGAACGTCCTCGTCAGATACTACGGTAATGGAAATGGGCGCGTCCTGCAGGGATTCGTTGCGCATGATTGCGGTAACGACTATCTCCTCCGGCGCCGCGTCATCTTGCGC
>MKWU01005361.1_pt1 | contig 14032 bp, 12 predicted proteins | sample 809101 | NCBI WGS metagenome assembly MKWU01 (sample SAMN05860141, study PRJNA318959) | sponge metagenome | host: Aplysina aerophoba | place: Slovenia: Piran, Adriatic Sea, Gulf of Piran | collected 2013-05-07 | reverse complement strand
GGCGTCGGCAACCGTCACGGCCGCGGCACGACAGGCAGGTCATCGAGCCGCTTGCCGTCGTGAACCGTCGAGACGTGCGCGAATCGATCGCGCTCGGCACGGTCGATCAGGCTCCGTTCGCGGATCAGGTCTCGGTCGAATATCGGGTTACGCAGCACCAGCAGGCCGGTGGGCGACGCGAGCGCGACCTGCTGGGCCTCGCCGCTCTGGGGTTTCACCTGGCGCTCAGTCTTGGCAGCGCAGGATCGAAGCTCAGGACGAAGATCCCGGCGTGGTCGGGGGACTCGTCCGCGGGCCAGGATGTTGCCGCGCGGTAGGTCGTGCCGTCCATGACCAGCTCGACGTCGTATCTGTGCGGCGTCGGGTCCAGTGCTTCGGCCAGCATGGCATCGGTGTGGCGCGGCTCCAGTCGGACCCGGCCAACTCGGCAGCCGGCGTGAGCGCGCTGTGGATACGCCACGGAGGCGCTGGTGCCACGTGCGGTCGTCACGGTCACGGTCGCGGATGCCGACTCAGGCGTGGCGGCGAGCCCTGAGATCGACAGATCACTGAGCCGGCTGGTCACCTCCCCGTCGCCGCCCCATTGCAGGCTCAGCCTGGCCCGCGGCGTATCCAGCACGCCGTCGACGGTCGTGTGCCAGACGAACGACGCATGCACGTCACCGCTGGGTCCCCGACCGGACACATCGACGACATAGACATCGGCGTATCCATGCGGCACCAGCTCATGGACGGTGGAGGCGACCTCTGTGAGCGACACGGACTGGGCCCGGCCGCATTCCTGGTCACCCAACGGCGACATCGATGCGCTGAACTCCCACCCGCTGCGCGGGAATTCGACGTACACAGGTCCGGTGCCGCTCACGGTGGGAAGCCGTTCGGCGGGACCGCGCCACCCGTCGGCGCACGCGCCTGCACTGCGGCCCTCTGCGTCTGCAGGCGCGGTCCAGCAGTAGGTCCAGATCTGCAGAGTCATCTCGCGGTCACCGTCAATGAGCTTGAGAGGCGGCGGCGCCAACTCGCCGGGCCGACTCTCCGTGTCGCTGACAGCGACCTCCGTCGGGACCGCGCTGTCGTCACCCCCACTGACTGCACTGACACTCACCGAAACGTTGGTCTCAGTGATCACCGAATCCTGCAGTGCGTCTCCGCACGCTGCTGTCAGCACCGCTGCCGCACCCAAGCAGACACACAGCCGCCGACAGATCCACATCAAAGCGAAAATCCCCAGCCGACCACGGTCTCCAAGCATGGCACCGTGTCATCCGCAGTCGGCCGCCCGTGTCGCCCGGCGGCGATCCACAGCTTGCGCGTTCCATAAGCCGAGTAGTTGGCCCGCCACAGCGCCGCCAGCAGCGGGAGCGTGCAGCTCCAACGCCCAGTGTCATTCGGCCCTTCGAAGTCATCTGGCTGGGTGGGCAATTCTCGCGACGCCTCGGCATGCGAGCACGAACTGCTTGTCGGCGTCTTCGGGAACCCGACGGGCCGCTGTAGCGTCGAATTGGCGTGAACAGGTTGCTCGCACTCCTGGCCGTGTTGTCCTTCGTTGCGACCGCTTGCGGCACCTCTGTGGATACCGACGTTCCCGCCGCCAATGGGTCAGGCGCCGCCGCGACGTCCTCTGGTACAACCGCTGCTGAACCCACTGTTCCCGCGGCGATAGAACCGGTCGCTGATCGTCTGCCGGCCGATCCCGAGGCCCCGGCGGCCGATTGGGTTGCGGGGGTCAACACCGCTGGTTGGGACTTTCACCGGCACCTGCCGGGCAACGCGGTGTCCAGCCCCATGAGCATCGGCGTCGCCTTCAGCCTGAGCCGAGCTGGCGCGTCACCTGACACCGCGGCCGTGCTCGACGACATCTTCGGTTTTCCCGAGCAGGGCAGCCACAGCGCTGCCAATGCGGTCGATCTCCTGCTGGCCAAGGCCTCGGCAGAGCCCAACACCATCGAAGTGGCCAACCGGCTGTTTCCCAACGACGGATTCTCGCCGCGATCCGAGTTCTTGGAAACCGCAGCAGCGCACTACGGCGCGACGATCCAACCGGTCGACACCGCCAACGGCGACGCAGCGGCCGGCGTCATCAACGACTGGGTGTCAGGGCGCACACGCGGCCTGATCCCCATGATCGTCAACCGGGCCACGGTCCAAGGCCAGGAACTGGTCTTGGTGAACACCGTGTACCTCAAGGCCGACTGGAGCGCGCCGTTCCTGGCCGACCTCACCCACGACGGCGAGTTCACTACCGACACCGGCGAGCGGGTGACTGTTCCGTTCATGCGCGACCCCGAAGCGGTCACCCGCCGTTATGCCCGCCTCGACGGCGCTGATGCGGTGGAGCTGCCCTATGTTCGCCGCGAGCTGGCCATGTGGCTCATCGTGCCGCACGACCCCGACGGCCTCGCAGCCGTCGAAGCTTCGCTCGACGCTGCGTCACTGACCGAGCTGGCCGAAATTGCTCGACGAGGCACGGTCGACCTCACTATGCCCAAATGGGAGCAGACGCTGCCGCCCGCCGACCTGTTCGAGTGGCTGTGCCCGCAAGGATTCTGCGCCGGCGCAAGCTTCGACGGCGTCGCGCCCGGCATCTTCATCACCTCAGCGCTGCACAGCGCCAAGGTGATCGTCGACGAGAAAGGCACCGAAGCCGCAGCAGCGACAGCGATGGACTTCGCCATGTCTGAGCCTCCGCCGCCCGACCTGACTGTCGTCGCCGACCGGCCGTTCCTGTGGGCGATCATCCACCGCGACACCCAGGCCATCCTCTTCATCGGCCGCCTCACCAACCCAGCGTGAGCGGCTGCGTGGAGGATGACACTTGGATGGACGCAGATTCGCCGTCGCCGTGGCGCAGGCGCCAGAAGACCGTAGCGGCGGTCGTATTGGTGGCTGTCGTCGCCGCTACTACCTCCTGCACCGCTGCCGACGATTCTGCTCAATCGCTCGACTCGTCGCGGGAGTCCTGCTTCGTCGAGGATGCTTCCGCGTCCGGGGATTTCACGGCACCGCGCAGTATGAGCCTGCAGCGGTCGGCTCAACCGGTTCTGCAATGGACGCCCGTCGATCCGCCCGCCGAGCTGCGCGGGTGGGGGGCGAGCGAAGCAGCCGGATCGACTGTCGGGCCGCAGGTTGTCTCAGACTTTATTCCCGCCGAGGACGGGAGGGTTGCGGTCGTCGTTGAAGAAGATGAGACATTTCGGCTTGAGGTGACGTCGGACGGCATCGAATGGACGGCGTTCCCGCTCCCTGCGACGATCCATCCACAAGAGGTGCATATCTCCGATGATCGATGGGTCGTCGTGGGGCAGGTTCTCGAGAGCGGCGACTCGCAGAGTGAACCCTTCAGATTCGACAAGGTGTTGCTCACAGAGGACAGTGGCGCGACGTGGAGCGAGGTGAGGATCGATCCGGGCACGCCACCCTTCTTCGACGTCTACTACCTCGGAACAGCCGCGCTGCACGTATCCGAAAACCGGATCGTGCTTGTTTCCCACGTCAACTTCGTTCCCCGGTTCGCCGAGCTGCTCGTGGATCGAGGCCTGATTGACAGCACAGACGGCGTCGAGAACGCTGGACTCGGGGATCGCACCGTATCGATGTGGATGCCGCCCGACGATTCTGACGACGGCTACTCGCTCGTCAAGTTCTCCTACGACGAACTCAGGCTTTCAGAGGAGCAAGCAGCGGCAACGGATCTGTGGTTCGCAGCCGCCCGCCGCGGCGGCTTCGGGCATGTACGCACCTACGCCGGCCATGCCGGCGGCCTCTCAGCGACCGGCGATTTCATTTCCGACTCCGTCAGCAGCGCCGCAAACCAAGACGGCTTCATGCTCAGCGTCGGCGCAGACGATCGCGACGGCTGGCGCCTCTTGGCGGCGGCCGACGGGCGCAAGTGGACCGAAGTTCTTGTGGAACCTCCAGTCCGGGCTCGCCTCGCCGGCGCCCACCATGACGGAGCCCTGTGGGCAGTTATCTCTGTCGACGGCCCGTCAACCGTGATCGCCACACTCGGTTGCGGTCAGGCACCTCGACCGTTAGCGGCGTTCGAGAGTCCCACTTTTGGGCGGCCGCACGATGTGTTGCTCACCGTCGGCACCAGCGGTCTGGCAGCAGTCGCATCGTTCGAGCGTCCATTAGTGCCGACCTTGGTGGGCTGGTCGACCGACGGCACCGACTGGGACTGGCAATCCGCGCCCGACGCGTTCGGATTCGAGTCCAGAACACTGGGCCTCGAGATATTCGAGTCCAGAACACTGGGCCTCGAGATAGCCGTCGGCGACGGCTTCGTCTTGGCTTCGGCCTACGGCAGCGACATCGAGAACCAAGGGTGGTTCGTGGCAATGACAGATCGCAACTAGGCCCAGCGTGGCTTGTTTGCGACTTAGCGCCCGGTACCTCTGACCTGCGGGTTTGCTCGACCTGCTGAGGCCCCAGAAGGAGGCTCCACATTTCAAACGGGGGGTACTCCATATTTGCGATCTGCACTCTCAGGGCCGTTCCGCGCGGCCTCTTAGCCGGTTTGCCTGACGCTTTTCGGTCCCGATTCCGACTGCCAGCAGCACGTCGAACCATCCGAAACCGGGTCGCAGGCTCGCGTCGCGAACGGGATCAGCGAACGTATCTGTGGGGGCCGTTGTGTCCCGAAGACAGGGCGCATCGCACTCGGGAACGCACGCCGATATGAGGGCATGTCCCTGCGGGCGCGGGTTGCGACAGTTCGACTCTCGGCACGATGTCGTGAAGAGCCGTTGCAGAATCCGGGGCTTGTCCGTTGTCGGTCTGCTGCCACAGGGCTGTCAGCAGTGCTGTGCGTGTGTCCACGATGTCGATCAGCGACGGGATTTCTGCGACGAGCGGTTCGCCGGGTGATCGTTCCCGGGTGACGCGGACGAGGCCGTCGTCTTCGAGCCTGCGTGCGGCTCTCTGGGTTGTTCTCGGCGACAGGCCGAGTCGCGCTGCCAGGTCGGGGACAGCCGCTGCGGGGGATGAGATCAACTGGTCCATGACGGCGCGGCGGGCGGTTCCGTGACGCATGGATGCGGCCTGTCGGACGCAGGCGTCAACTTCGTCGGCGACGGCTTCGGCGTAGGCGCATGCGACTTCGACGGCTGTCGCTGCCCATTCGATCATGATCGTGACGCTTTGGGAGCGTTCGTCGTCGTCGGGGCCGCCGAGGTAGCTGTCGAATGATGCGAGCGCGTCCATGTAGGCCGTTTTCCGGGCATCGATCGCTGCGGAGACCGGCAACGGCGCAGGGTAAGGGCTGTGCCGTGCGAGGCAGGCGTGCATGAACGCCCGCCCGACTCGTCCGTTGCCGTCTTCGAACGGATGGATGGTCTCGAACTGTGCGTGGGCGACAGCAGCAGCGCCGACTGGCCCGGCCGCTGCCATGCATTGCCGGCTGCTGGCCCACGCGAGAAGGTCGTCGACGAGCGCGGGCACTTCGGCATGGGGGGCCGGCACGAACCGTGCCCTGCTCGGCAGATTCGTTGCGCTGCTGCCGACCCACACCGGGCCGGTACGGAACCGCCCTGCGTCGATGTCGGTGCCCGCGTCCTCGAAGAGCGTCTTGTGCAGGGCGAGCAGGTCGTTGGTTCGCATCGGCTCGTGACGGTCGCCGCCGACGGCGTGGGCTGCGACGGCGATCCGTGAGGCGCCGTCGACGAGGCGACCGCTTCGCCGGGCTTGCGAATTCGGGCGCGCGGTGTCCCACAGCGAGACTTCTCTCAGCGAAGCGATGATGCCTTCGATGCGGCTGGACGCGATGCCGTCCGCGCGAGCGAGGCACAGGGCCGCTTCGGGCGTGCTGGCGATTCGTGCGCTCGTCGCCGCCAGACGGGTTGCCGCTTCGTGGCCGCGCACAACGGTCTCTGCCGGGATTCTCGGGGTCCATCCGGTGAGCGGATGCGGCAGGTACGCCTCATAATGATCGACCTGCTGGGAAGTGCGAAACCAGTAGGCGTGCTGCTGCGGCACCATGCTGCCCATGCCGGCGAGCGTAACCGAACAGACTGCATTTGCGACACATTCTGCACTTCGATGACGCAAACCGTAGTCTTTGCGTCGCAACAGCGCCGAGCCGCTCAGAACGCCACCCCGATCAGCAACAACAACCGGCAGCATGAATCCAGTAATCCGCCTCCACCGAACGCAGGGACCCCCAAACCGACAGCGAGGCGCGGCCTGACGAGTTAGCTGTTGGATTCTGACGGGCGTGACGGCATTTCGTCACAGATAATCTGCGGCATGAAACGTCGCCACAGGTAACTGGCTTCGCCGTGGCGGTGGTGGCTGCATCCACACAGCAGAGCGTCGAGCGAGTCAAGCTCGGCTTGGAGTTCGCGGGCGTCCTTGACCATCGTTTCGTAGATTCTGTTCTGCACGGACTTACGGAGCGCCCGAGTTTCGAGCGCTGACTGGTTCTGTTCATAGCGTTCGCAGACTCGCTGCCAGTTGGTCTGCTGCTCGGGGGTGGCGTTGTCGCCGCATAGCGCTATGCGATCGCGCAATGCGAACCAGTGCGTGCTGCGACCCTCGCTGTGTTTCAGCACGGCTGCTGTGATTTTCCGAAGCGCTGAGGGTTGGCAGATCATCCACTGGCTGGGAAACAGGCCGGGTTCTCCCGCCATCGGCATAGGCAGCAGGAGGCTGTGTCCGATGTCCTCGGTCACAACCTCGACCTGCTTTGGAGGCAGCCCCATAGCGCCGTTGATCATCATGCGGGGGGTGAGAGGCATCATGAACCGGGCATCGACTGTGTCGCGGGGACCCCAGGTCTGGGTGTCGAACACCGGCACGGCACCGAGGGCGTAAGGGGAGCCCGCTGGCAGCACTGTGATCACGGCACCGTGGTCGTGGTAGTCGTGTGTGTTATCCCAGCGTTCTCGGATCATGGCTTCCGCTTCGGCGCTGTCGGCGACTCCCTGCGAGTTGATCAATTGTCGTATGGAGACAGGCAGCGAGCGTGCGTAGTGAAGTCGGGCTAGGTCAATGAGCGCTTCGAGATGTTCTGGTTCGGACAGGAACGCTCTTGCCGCTTCGTAGTCCGTGGTTTGGGGGCCGAGTGACTCCACCAGCCCATCGAGCACGAGTTTTGCTGGGTCTTCGATGCTGCGACTCCAACCGGCTTCCTGTTCAGGCGACGACAGGGAGTGCACCCAATGGAGCTTCTTGTAGGACACGGTCGCGCTGTTGCGGTGGTACATGCACACCACGCCAACGTCGCCGTTCTCGGACCACTGCTTGATCAGGAACTTGCTGATGTAGTGCTGCCGCTGAGGTTTCGGCACCCCGTGAAGCTAGCCACGCTCTCGCTCATGCGGTGCAGCCGTGTAACCAGCGGGTTCAGGTTTCTTCGGTGGTGCATCGCTGCCGGATGAGTCAGGGATCGTGGGCTCTGACGAGCAGACAGTCGCCGCATCTGCCGATGTCCAGCTCCTGATAGCGACGGACCGGCGACGTCGGCGAAGCCGCTGGCGCGTTCCGGGCGGCTGCGCGGGCTCCTCGCCGCGCCGATCCCGAAGCCGACGAGCGGATCAGTCCAATTCGGCGCTGCTCAGCAGTAGTGGCACGGGTCGACGCTCGGCTCCTTGAACCGCTTGCGCACGGCGAGCGACAAGCAGGTGATCCACCATCTGAGCCAGCCGATCCGCTTCCCCTCGACAGCCTCATATGACCAGTGCCGCGTGCCGGCCGCGGCAGGCCGTACGACCAGGTCGCGATCATTGTCGTGGCGTTCGTACGCCAGCGCGTTCCCGTCGAATTTCTGTTCGGGATGGTTCTTCTGGTCGAGATGTTTGGGGCATCGCATGGCCAGGCGAGGCAGGTGCGGATGGTGAGTGCGCGGGGCACGGCACACCACGAGCCGCTCGCGGCCGTACCGCCAGTAGCCGACTCCCCACGCGATGAACTGTCGCAGCAGCGCGATGGCGATCATCGCGGCCACGAACCAGAACTGGATCGCCTCGAGGGGCCAGCCCCACAGGGTCGGACCGGACGAAGTGTGTGCCATCGCGGCATTTGACCACGGCCGACCAGCGGTGGGGAGGAATCCGGCTCACAAGCCGAAATCGATCCTCGGAGCGTTCCGCGAGACGCCCTCGCAACCGCACCCGATCGGCGACGGGGTGTACGCGGGATCGCTCAGCCGCACCGGTGCATGACGACCGATGCGACTACTGACGCGACGCCGCCGGCGACGAGGACGAAGCCTGCCGGGGACACGGTCAGCCGTTCCGTTCCGCCGACGAGAACTGTTCGGGTGCTGCGGGCAGGGCCGGTGTGCGAATTTCAGAAACCGCGCACCCACAAGGGGTTCGGCGGGATGACTTCGGCGCCACGGAACGTGTTTGGCCGATTCGCGGAGCGTGTTGTCTGCCTTCGACGACATGCCGGCTGCGGTGGGACTGCCCATATCGTCGAGAGCTTGATTGCGAATTGGTAACCGATTGGCATCATGGCATCTGCCAATCCACCCGAATAACTGCAGGTCAGAGGCGCTATTGGCACAAGTTGGGTGGCTGAGATCGCGTCGCGAGCCGAATCCTGCGTCGCGGATCAGGATCACATCTTTCCCGAAGCGCGATGTGGTGGAGCCATGAGCCCTTGGCGCGTTGCGGTTCAGGTCCCGCGGGCTTTGAGCCGGATGCGGTGCTGGATCCGTGGTCCGCTCAAGTGAAGTGGTTACGTTCGCGCGCGTGCCTTCTGATCCATTGGTGTCGCTCGCTTCGAGCATTCACGCAAGCCCCAGCGCGTACGCCTTCTTGCTCGGTTCCGGGGTGAGCAGCGGGGCGGGCGTAATGACAGGCTGGGGCATCACGTTGGACCTCGTCGAGCGGTACGCGAGATTGATCGAGGAGGACACTGCCGACGATCCGGCGAGCTGGTACCGCGATCGCTTCGGCCAGGACCCGAGTTACTCGACCTTGATCGCCGAGCTCGCACCGTCAGCGGACGATCGGCAGCGACTGCTGTCGTCGTACTTCGAGCCAGACGAGGCCGAACGCGATCAGGGGCTGAAGCTGCCCACTGCTGCACATCACGCAATTGCACAGCTCGTCGCTGCTGGCTTCGTGAAGGTGATCGCGACAACGAACTTCGACCGCCTGCTCGAAACTGCCATTCGCGATGCAGGTGTGGAGCCGCGTGTGATCTCCAGTGCCGATCATGCCCGCGGAGCGCTGCCGCTCGCCCTCAGCGACTGCACGATCATCAAGGTCCACGGGGACTACTTGTCCACCAACTTGAGGAACACCACCGCGGAACTCGAGAGCTATCCGACGACTCTCGGCCGGCTGCTGCGCGAAGTCTTCAGTCAGTACGGACTTGTGGTGTGCGGTTGGTCCGGGGATTCTGACGTTGCTCTCCGGAAGTCCCTGATGCGGTCTATTGGGCGGAGGTTCTCCACCTACTGGATGCACCGAGGCGCCGTCTCCGAAACAGCGGACGACGTGGCCAGGCAGCGAGACGCGATCAATGTCGTCATCGCCGATGCTGACAGCGGATTCGACGGGCTCGCGCAGAGGGTCCTCGCTCTCTCGGAGGCCGCCGACCGTCAGCCGAAGGACACTTCAACAGCTGTTGCGCTGCTCAAGCGGTACCTCGCCGATCCCTTGCATCGCATCAGGCTCTCGGACCTCATCCGGGACGAGACAAGACGCGTCATCGATGCAGTCTCGGGATTTCCAGTCAACGATTCCAACGTCGCTGATGTCTACGGTGAGCGGGTGCGAGCTTGCGAGGAAGCGTCGATGCGACTGGCTTCCATGCTCGCCGTCGGTGCGTACTTCTCCGACAGCCCCGAGCATGACCAGCTCTTGGTGCGAACAGTCGAACGGCTCGCCGACTGGAGCCCCAATGTCAGCCACTACTCAAAGGCACTGCTGGACTTGCGGCAATACCCCGCACTGCTCGCGATCTATGCCATCGCGCTCGGCGCCGTCGCAGCAGATCGGATCGAACCCATAGCCAGAGTCCTCGCGACAGTAAAGGCCGACTACCAAGGCGTGAAGTTGCGGGTCACATTCGTAATCAATGTCGAGACCGTCTTCAATCGGGACTTCCTCAAGCGCGTCGTCGATCTCCCCGAGCGAACCCAGATCCCCGGCTCACATCGCCTCTTTCATGTGCTCCGTGCCGCCACCAGCGACTTCATCGACGACGACCGCCGGTACCAAGCAGCCTTCGACGAGGTCGAGTACCTGATCGGTCTCAGCTACGGCCCAGAATCCGCAGAAGGAAATGGCCTCGGCGGAATCGGCGCTTATCGTCGCCCGCCAATCCGCGACTCGCCGGATCGGATCGTACGGCGCCACAGCGACACGCTGATAGCCAACAGCGTCTTCCGCGACGCACAGCACATGGAGACCTGCAGCGCTGCTTACAACGCTTCGTTGAACGCTGTCTTCCTATAGCGCTCCTAACGTCATCGCTCCCTCGTCTCGACCGACGAATTGGACCCTCGGCTCGTTCAGTTGACGACGTCGGCTTCTTGCTCGAAGTAGCGCTGCGGCGCCCAGATGGCGACGTGCCAGGGCGCGTCGGTGTCCTCGGGTGTCGCTCTGTCCCCGTCAGCGGTGAGGTGGATCATGCGGAATTGCATGTCTCGTGGTTCATCGTTGACCGTTGCTGTTCCGCCGACATCAGCAGCACCCGGGAGCGTGTAGGTGACTGTGTCGAGAGACCAGTCTGTTATCTCGTGCCACTCGAACGTGTACTTGGCCTCGGTGATGGCCTCGCCCTTGGTTCGGCGCTCGCGGAGAGCTGGCGGCATGAAGTCGGTGACGATCCCCCACTGGCCGCGCTCCCAAGCCTGTAGGAAACGCGACGCTTGCAGTACGACTTGGTCGTCAGAGAAGCCTGCGTCCGAGCTCCGAATCGTCTGCGGGACGAATGTCTCGTCGCGCTTTCTCGCGTCAGCGTTTCTCTTGATGCTCGCGAACGCCTCCCTCACCGTCGGCTTGGGTTCTTGGGGCTCGGCCGCTTTCGTTGTCGCTGTTGCCCAGTCCGCCACGGCGAAGAGCATGTTCCATGCCTTGGTCGCGACGACCTCGTTGTCGAATTTGACGACGGTGCCGTGCATGATCCCGTTGCGGTGCAGCTCGAACACTTCGTCGTCGATGCGCTTCTTGATGGTCTTGCGGAACGTCTCCATGGCGTGGGTGAGCCCGAGGTGGTGGCCGACGATGCTGTCCCAGGCGACCATCTCCTCTGGTGCGCGTGCGTGGAGGCCTTTGCGGCTGTCGGCTTCGAAGTCGTTGACGAAACCGTCCATGACGGCAATCAGATGCAGGACGCAGCTGTCGAACTCGCCGGAGTCGTAGTGCTTGAGCGCACGGTCGATCTGACGGCGTCGGGCCCGCAGCCCCTCGTGCAAGTAGAGCCTCTGCAGCCGCCACTTGAAGAAGTCGTCGCCTTGATACAGCTCGATCAGCCGCTTCTCGGCGCACTCGGGATCGGAGTTCTCAGCGAGCAACGCCTCAACTGCGTCCAGCGGCAGAGCGTCATGGAAGATCCAGTTGCGCCGCCCGAGTCGCTCGTAGAACTCGTCAACCGCAGCGATCAGCCGGTTGAGCTCGCCCTCAGCCTCAAGGACCTGAGGCCGCAGGCGACGCAAGGCGATCCGTGTCAGCAGCTTGAAGCCATGCACCTGCAGGGACATCTCCCGAAACGAGGGGAGGTCACGCGCCGACCCGTATGGCGCAGGTGCATCATCAGTGTTCGCTGACAGCAGTCTCACTCCGCTCTCGGGCACCGACACCGGCGTCAAGGACGTGCGGCCGACGCTATCCAGACCCGCTTGGGTCCGAACCGTTCCGATAGCCCGAGCATCGCGGCCCGCGACGCGATGTTTCGGTGCTACTACTCGATGACCTCATCTTCGTTCTGGTCGCCTCGCTCCGTCTCAGGCCAGTGCGCTCGGGTGAGAGTCCCATCCGCGAATCTGCCGTCGTCGAGATCGACGGACTCATCTTGGCGGTCGTCAAGTATCCCCTGCAGCTGATCGCTGAAATGCGAAGACGGGTTCGAGGCAGCTTCGGCGACTCAACGGTGCAGTCCGATGGTCACGTCGGCATTCGCAAGCTCAAAGACGCGGTACTCGCCCGACTCATCCACTTCAGCCCGAGTGCCGCCGACCAGATAGTCGATGCGCTGGTACGTCTCTTCTGCGAGATCGTTCCAAATCGAATCGATGCCGCGCGGTTCCGCGGGGTCCAGCGCTGCGTCGTCTAGGAACCCATCAACGCGGGACGTGTGCGCGACCAAATTTTCCAGCGCCCATGCGCCCCGTAGCCATCCGCCGCGAGGGGCATGCAACGCGAAATACCGAATTTCGCGACGCGGGCCGGCTGTTTCGCTGGCCAGAGCGTGGCGGCAGCCTGCAACTGGAGTTTCTCGACCCTTCGCGTAATCGGGGTCGATCATGTCCCGCTTGGGACAAGCAGCGGGCGAGATGCGCATGCTTTCAACACTCTGCCGGATCAATTGCATGTCGTCGGCACAGACGCAAGCTGTAGCAGTGCCGGCTCAAGGAAAAATCCTCGACAGTTCTTTTTTCGGTCATCGAGCTTGTCTACGGTTTCGTGGCGACTGCTGACCCACGATTGCATGGCCTCATCGTCCATCGCCTGCACACAGGCATCTGAAGCGATCACACTGTCGTGGGCCGCAATTTGGTCGTAGAGCCCAAGAATGGTTCGCGTATAGCTGGCCGCGACCGCTTCGTAGTCTTCGCTCGCGCGATTCATTATGCGGTCCCCGATGTTGGATCGCTCTGCTGATCGGCGGTTCTCTATGACGCGAATCGCTTCTGCGATGATTTCGCGGCAGCGAGCAGCGTTTCGTTCACGCTCCTCGCGAGCGGCATCGGCAGCCCTTGCTGCTTCTTCTTCCTCCCTCCGCCTGCGTTCCTCGGCGGCGCGTTGTTGCTCCTTCTCGGCGGCAATTTGCGCTTCCGCCGGCAATGTTTCCTCAGCGGAAGACTGTGTCCCGACGTCGTCACTGGCTTCTGCTGTGTCTTCAGCTGCGCTGACCTCAGCTTCGGACTCTTTTCGGTCCTGGGCTTCGTCGCTTTCCGCGGCCGTGCCATCGCTCGCGTCCTCGCTGTCGGCGACACCGCCGTCAACCGCAGAACCATGATCAGCGGCCTGGGCCGCGCCCGCAAACACAACGGCTGTGGTCGGTGTTGTCGCCTCATCGGCCGCGTCGCCGCCGGCTGACGCCGTGCCAGCAGGATCGGCGGGTGCAGCACTGTCCGGGCCAGGTCAGCTGTCGGCGGAGCACGCCGACACTGACACCAATGCGACAACCGCAGCTGCCAGCCAACGCATCAGCGACGGACGGTGGGAGTACGCGGTGCAGTCCATAAGTGGCCGACATCGTCGCAGATTCCGCCGAATCGCTCGTGCGTCGATCTGAGGCGGAGGTGTGAGAAATTCGACTGTCCAGCGGCCATGGGGTCTGTAGCCACCTGTCGAGCGCAGTGCTGAATGCCGGAGTGCGTCTCGGCAGTGAGCGAGCGTCAAAGCGTTGGTCGGACGATCTGCACGGTGGCCGACGCTGACCGTCCCGGGGTCACTGCTGACGCTGGGTTCGTCCTCGGCTTCCCGACAGGGTGCAATCAAGCGGAAATGGCAGAAGCGCCGCCGAGGCTTTCGCTCCGACGGCGCTTCACGCGGGAAATCCCGCCACTAAGGAGTGACAGTGCCCTGACCATAGAAGCAGCCCACCTGGCGCGGCCCTCAATCCTCTGTAGGCCCGGGGTGGGCGATACAGGAGTCGAACCTGTGACCTCTTGCGTGTCATGCAAGCGCGCTAACCAACTGCGCCAATCGCCCGAAGGGCGATGCAAGCTAACACAGCGCCCGGAGGGCGACTCACGCTAGCACCGTGCCCACTTCGCCCGGCCAGCGCCATGGACCTGCTCGGCACCCGGCCCGGTCGGCGAGGCGGAGACCGGATTCGAACCGGCGTACACGGCTTTGCAGGCCGCTGCCTAACCACTCGGCCACTCCGCCAGGGTGCCCGCAGGGTAGTG
>MKWU01005360.1_pt1 | contig 14033 bp, 10 predicted proteins | sample 809101 | NCBI WGS metagenome assembly MKWU01 (sample SAMN05860141, study PRJNA318959) | sponge metagenome | host: Aplysina aerophoba | place: Slovenia: Piran, Adriatic Sea, Gulf of Piran | collected 2013-05-07 | reverse complement strand
TCAATGGGGTACAGAACGTTTCGTATTACAGCTGAAGAAGGTCCACGGAACGAAACGTTCTGTACCCCATTGAAGTTAATGCTGTGCTATAAGCTCAATACCTTGCCAGTTCACACGTGTAAGAGTTGCTTACAAGCGTACACAGGTGTACGACTTGCATACAAGGATTGACTCTGCGCTCTATCTCTCCATGTTTATTGCCTATACGTCTTGATCGTAAAGAATGTCGACTTTTGAACTAATCACCAAATAATAATTATGAACGATGAGGCAGAGGCTCTTACTGCCACATGCATGTGATATACGTATGCATAAGACATGGCATATATGTACGTAGAGCTGAAGCTTACATGTACGTATACAATAAAGTTGTGTCATTCATTTGCATGGCCCCTATCAGAGAGTGTGGTAGCACTCACTATGTGGGTATGACATAGATTGTTTAGTTTTCTCAATACATTGGTATAGGAGTACAATTCCAAAATACGCAGAATTAATATATGTAATACCTGTGTGTTACTGCCCTGTTTAAGTACTACGTGAGAATAATATAGCAGTTCATTCTGGATTTCTATCTCTCTGACAAATGCTTAAAAACATATGATGATGGCTCAGCGGTTGAGCCACTGATGATGACAGCTGCATAGCTGTCGAAATGTATGGCAATTATATTTTTCATCCTAGATCCTGGCTAGTGAAGTTTCTTTGCTACCTTTGCTTTTCTATTCCAGGAGTGACTTTGATGCCCGTGATTTGGGTGGGCAAAGCATCTCTTTCTTTGCCATGATGACCTTAGCCAGTCAGAAGCTGCTGAGTGCCGTGAAAGCAGTGAGCCCTCTGGGTGGCTTTGGACTGAAAATGCTGTGCGGTGAGCTCCTTCAGTTGCTGGTTTAGACTTGATTTATGCATGTTAGTGCACATCCTTATGAAATGTAGAGGCTACGTACTGTACATTGATATTCATCAGTTTTACACGTTAAAATCACCAACATACCATAATGGTATTTGATGTGCATACTCTTATAATTATTAGTAATCACTGTACATACTTCTATCCACACATGTACGCACTAATGTACTGGACTCCACAGTATTACATGCACATGTATGTATGCATACGATGTTCTTGCCTTGAATCATTTGTGTCTGTACCCTGCAGTTTATGTGAACCTGGCATTCAGCTGTCAGGTGACAGAGACAAAGGACCTTGTTGGTAGATGGAAGAGGTTCATTGGTGATGAGGTATTCTTTAGTTTCATCATATCTTTTACACATCATTGTGCCTAATAGACTGTTGGCATGGCTTACATACAGTATGAGGTAGATGGATTTGTATGTTTTCTTTGTACTTTCTGGACTCTGAGATGACAGTCAATGACTTGCCTGTGTACACTACTCTGGCACCGTATCCTCTGCTTTCTGCCCACCGTGATAATTGTGCAGCAGTGAGAAAGTAGGGTCTAGCAGAAAGTGTAAATGCCACCCCTCATCTTTGCCAATCAGCTTATGACTACTGATTTTCACACCTAGATGGGGATCCCAGTAACTTAATTTAAGGCACTTACTTGCAATGAGTGGCAGTTGATTTAGCTGTCTCGGGAAGGTGCAGCTACACGTGTTGAAAATATGTATGGTTGCTGTAGTACAAGCTCTCACGGAGGTGCTGCGAGCGACAGGCTAGTGACAGGCAGGCTTAAACTCGAAATGTGCTAATCAGTGCGGAGGAGCAGCTACGGCAAGAGCACTTTTCTACCAGCCTTTACCTGTTCCCACCAAATAAGTCCTGTTCAACTTGAAGGTCTGCCGGCTTGCACGAGATACCTACGGCTGTCAACATGCTTGAATATGATTCTTCCTTCTGTACTTTTCTGGGCTTCCATGAGGTGGAAGTAACGAGATGCTTCAGTAGAAGCCATCATCTGCCAAAACAACCCTCCGAATATTGGTAGACTGTATAAATACTGTACCAAGGGCACTTATCTACGAAGGTGTGGCATTTGTAGTACATTAACTGCTCACCCCTGCACAATTATTGCGGCGGGCAGGAAGTAGGGTATAGCAAGCCAGTGTTACACTAAGCCACAGTGTTGAGTTGATTGTGTATCATATCATGATTGCTGGAATTATATATATTGAGTATTCGTATGTTTACACTAGTAAGGAGAAACAGAATTAAATGGAAGCCAGAACCCACGAGTCTGGTATTATTATTACTAATAAACTCTGAATGCTAACAGCCTTTTGCCCCTTTCTCCCAATTGCATATGTCTGTCAATACGTACAGCATGAAATGTTGCTATTTGCAGATGTAAAGCAGGTTGTTTGATGCGTATGTGTAAAATTACTTACTACATAATGACTGCTGTTTAGCAGCATGGCTGCACCAGTAGAGAAATGAATTGCAAATGGCAGTACAGTAGATGTTGTTCAATTGCTGAGATTAATGCCACTTTCCAGTCCCTTCCTGCTGTTGCCCTGTGTACTTACCTAGGTACACGTGAATCTCTTGTTAACTGCTGGTTGCATTGTAGTTAGTCAACAGTTCCATGGTTTTATACACACTGCATAGAAATACGACAAGGTCAGCGTGACCCCAGAAGAGTTGAAAGGCATCAGTGCCGCAATCCATCTTGGCAGCAAATTGGACCTTCCACTTCAGATATGCTTCTCTGGTGTGGACCTTGCCAATATGTTGGTGGACCATAGCAAGCACTGTCATTTCACCCAGCTCAAGTAAGACGAGCAAATACTGCATATCCCTGCGCCTACTTGAATGTGCATGCTGTGTGTGTATATATATGTAGCTATTTATGCACTGTGCATCTTTCACTTCACCTATTGATTGTTAAATTGAATGCAGGATTGTGTAAATGTTTCAATGGGGCAAGATAGCTTCACGGCTGCCAATTTTGTGCATTAGCTACAACCTAGTCTTGTCCCCAGACCCTACGTATGTACATATGTAGGGTCTGAGAAGACTGGGTAGGAATACATGTCTGCAGAGCCAATCAGATTCTTCTTGGCAACGTATTACTAGCTACATCTGTCAGCAACATATCAGTATTGTTTAACTGGATAGTGCAGCAACATACGTATCAAACCTGTACACAAAGCACTCTAGCATGAATGTATGTAAGTAAATGCAGCTTTAGGGGTGGGACAAGTGCTAAATTTGGCTTCGAATATTCGTTCTACGTACATATTTGATGAATATTCGAATTACTGTATTGCAAAGTTGGGCATGCCTATTCTGCTTGTGGCTTATATATAATTATGTGCATTTAATAGTGTAATACAAACATTGTGGTTTATGAATCTACTGATAGACAAGTATGACGTGTATACGATTGGTTCCAGCTGAACCCAGCATTATTTTAGTCTCGTGAACCAGACCCACCCGTCCACCAGACATGTAACAAATAAATGGCCGACAGACGGGTGGGGTCTGGTTCACGAGACTAGCACTATCTATGGAGGAAGTAACAGTTCTGCTTGCAGTCTAAAAACGCTGATATCCTGGTGGTAAACCATTCCACTGAAAGGATTTGTGCTAGTGGGAGATTCTGGTTGGAAGCTTATCTATCCGCCATGTTCTGCTGAATTTATATGCCAAAGTATGTTTGTTCTATGCATGTGAAATAGTAAACGAATATTCAAATAGGCTTAAACATATTCGAATGTTGGATAACATTGAAATATACCAATGTCAAATATTCGTCCTACCCCTAAGCTGCTATACACACTTCTCCTTGTCACCCAGCTCATGTAGGGTGTATGGGGTGGTGGTTATGATCCAAGCGAGAAATCTTGTGACAAAAAGGGCATGCAAATTTGATCCTTGTAGCATGTGCTTTAGTAACCTTCAAAGGATTTGAGGGGAGTTACATTAGAACTATTTGTTAAGATCTACTTGTAGAGAAGCCTGCCTTTGGTCTGCTGTGGCGGGTCAACAACGGAGTTCCTTGATGCAACTTCAATGGCAATGTTTTCGCAACAGTGCTTCAACAAAGCACTTCTATTGCCAGCTATTTTGATGACAATAAGACTAACAGCAAAAGACAGCTCATGCCCATTGACCCAATGTTAGGGTGTTCTGTAGCAGAGAAGCCTGCCTCAGTGGGCTTCTCTGCTACAGTGTTTCCATTGTTAAATTTTCAGACCCACTCTTCCGTGGCAGCACTTGCTTCTGTTGGGAATATGATCTCAGTCATTGTTTGTCGCAGTGTTAGCAGGTGCCAAATTAATAACAATTGTTCCGCAGTCTGCCCTGCCATCTAAAAAGGCAAGATTAATAGATGTCACTAGTTTCAATCGTTCTTCTTTACAGTATGTAGAACCCCTAACAGCCACGGTGACCTGATCAGTGCGTGGATGTGTGGTGGTGGGGAGGTGGTGGGGTGAGGATGTAGTTTCAAACCATTGGAAGGAGAAGGCCGGTGTCAAGGTTCATGTTCGATATGGATTTTCTAATTTGAATGGCTTCCACAGTCTTTCTCTGCCGGAACCCTTTACTTTGTCTTTGGACTGTGGCGCCTTCGCAGTTGATGCAGTGGTTGGTCTTCTGAGCATTAATTGCAATACTGTTCTTGGGGTCTCCTCCTCTTACTGCTTGTCTGTGCTCACTCAGTCTGACTTTCAGTGTTCTCTTGGTTTCTCCGATGTACACCTCCAGGCAATCCTTACAGGGAAGGAATCTCATACACCATTCTTCACTGTTTCTGTTCTGGGGTTCTGTTCTTCACTTGCATCAGTTCTCTATTCAGAGTCTTCATTGGTCTGAAGACAGGCTTTACTCCCAGAGGGGCACAGGCCTATTCGATCTCCTCACTGACACCCTTGGTGTAAGGCGTGCACTATGATACGGAGGCTGCTGGGAGAGGCGATGGGTGGGTTATTGAGTATTTTTCACCAAGGTTTCTAGGAACTCATTCGCCTGGAGCACCTGATTTAGGTGGCCCATTTCCTGCTGTATCTTTATGGGATGGCAGATATTGCATTCTCTGTCCCTCATGCACCTACCATTCTGGTCCTCGAGTGGTGTGTGTATGTACCTTTCGATTTGGGTGGGATATTTTGGCAACTCTTGGCATGAGCCCAACAGCAAGGACACTGTGACCTGACATATAGCGTCTGGCCAGCATGATCAGTGACAAGAGCAAGCAGCAATACAATATCAGGTGGCATTGATCAGATGTCAGATCAGCTTCTCACTGGCTGTTCTAACCAGCCATAATGCATGCATGTTGTTGAGGGGCTGGAATAGTATAATATTATTTGTAAAATGACATATCCATGGGTTGCCCTAAGGACTTACTGTAGTGATGGGGTATTTAATTGAAATTACAATTATGTTGCTTTTGTTTCTAACTTTTGCTGAGATGTGTCAGTTGGACTTTTGTACATGTGCAGCGTTGTGCATAATGTTTTACGACATACGTACATTGTCAGCTCTGTCTCCCTGGTATTGCATATACAATTCTTCATTGCTGCACAGGGAGCTTATTGATGTAATGGCTGGTAGCCTTTTCCAAGACAAGGCTCAACTTGTGAAGTTCATTCGCCATTCGCACACCATCTGCTTCGTCCGGAACAACAAGTCAGCATATAAATTACTAGATAGCATGAGCGCCAGCAAAAACAATGCAGAGAGAACCTTGGAGGAGGTAGGTATGAATGGATTCTGTTGTGCTTTGAGTTTGAGTAATGTGGTTTGCAATGATTAAGAGTATCGTTTTTTGTGCAGGGTGTGCAATTTCTGTTTGTAGCTGTTCGCAACTTTGAGGATTCTGACAGTTCAGAAAATGAGACACTCTTCATCTCCTCCCTTTGTCTATGGTGGGGGAGCATGATAGATGCCACTTTGATCCGCCACCCTGAAGCCATGTGCAAAGCAGTGAAGGACCTAGCCAATGAATTGAAGGGTGAAAATCTGTCAAGGATAAGGAGTGGCTTGAGGGAAAAGGTGTGTGCATGTGTGTGTCTGTGCTTATTCAGGTGGAGGTGTATGAGTGTGCATATGTGTCTATGTACGACATGCCTTCAGATTTTTAAGTACGGTCAATATTACCTGTGCAGTAAGCAATATACGTATGTACGTACATACGCACCTAATCTTACGTTGCAGTTTGTAAGAAGGTTTGAAGAAGAAATGAAGATCATGACTCTCAGTCAGTTTGTGGTGTACCTGAAGTCCTTGACCATTATCCGCAGTGAGGTATGTACAGCTGCACATGCATGGATATAGTATACATACAGTATGGTACAGGTGTCTCAATGGTAATATGTACATCGTGCATTGCACCTTGGTTGATTACTGCATTGGCACACATTGCATCACCAGGTTGTTCAGAAGTATTTGGAAGGTTTCCAAAACGGACGGCCCAGGGTTGGCGACCCACTCGAGAAAGATTTCAGTCAACTTCTTCAGACCTTCTTTGGAAAGTGAGTGGTAAATTCATACCATTAAGTGTAAATAGTTGGCCTGAGGGCTACCTCACAAATGCCTGAGTGTGCTGAGTATATGATTATAGTCTAAAGTGGCAGAGGCACCAGTAACAAGTATTTCGAGTTAAAAAAACTCACGGGACACAGATGGGGTGCCCCAAACTCGAACTACTTGCTAGCAATGGTGTCCACATTTGTCATGCCATTTATCATCCCTCTAAGTCCTAGAATGACCCCAGGATGCACCATGCAGATGTAGCATGAATGCATCAGGGTTTTAAATACAAACCAAGAAGCTGTGCCTAAACATACACACTCATTGGAAAGTTGGCAATTGCATGGGAAAGTGCATTAAGTGTTTGGATGCTTTGCACAGGATAAGAGCCCTGCAATTACACAGCTTCATGCACTTTGATACCCAACTGTTTATCGCGGGTGAAGGAAGGTGATCCCCACAGAAATAGCGTGCAAACACTGTCACGGAATTAGCAACTGAATTGCCAACTGCTGCACTGGCATAAGGCAGCCAAAAGTACACATGCTTAAATACAAAAAGGTACAGGAAGCATAAGGCACACACTAATAGAAAGGAAAAGTGAATAGTCAGCAATGTTGACAGTCACATGACAAACACTAGGAAGTACAAACTAAGATAAACTCCATGTGACTTTACATAGAAGCCAAAATAGCAAACACTGAAGCCATTGTAAAGTACAACATTGTGTGTCTGTGTGTACTGCACGCCACATGTTTTAACCCAGCTAGCTAGCTAGCTATTCAGTTGCCTTGCCCTGAATAATGCCATCTAGACAAACTGATAGCTGCTGTCCAAAATCTAAAATCTCACACCGAAGCTAGCAGCTGAAGCAGTGGTCTTCGTGTTACATGCAGAACCATGCGAGAACGTTAATAAAATGGCCGTTCAGCCTCGCTAACATTTGAGCTGTAACCCGAAAGCAAGACTTACTAGGCATACGCATAGCGCATAAGACATGCCTTGCGTACAAATGATCGAGTTATATATGCCGCTTTACCTATTGTCTCGCCGTCGCTTTGTCTCTTGTCTAGTTTTCTTGCTAACAATGGTAATGGTAGACTGTCCGGTCCTTAGCCGGCTATTTCGTGCACCAGCAGAGTGTTATCCAGCATTTGTAGAGATTGTGAGCTCTGAGTGTGAATCTGCGGACGATACGGACGCTTAACAGCTGGCCACTGCGCATTGAACCAGCCCACAGCAGAGTGTGGGAGGAGGGAGTGTGTTTGCTATGGCGAAATCCAATCGACTGGCTGCGGACCTCCTGCGGACGAAACGCGCAGAGCGGAGGAAACTGAAGAGCGTGCTATGCGGCTGCAGAGCTATATACCGCAAGGTGCAGCCATCATCAAAGCTTGCACAACTGCAGCACCCGCTTGCGTAGTTTGCCCATTTCTGCCATCGCCGTTCGCGTTGCGGACATACATATAATATATAAAATGAGAAAATGTCCACCAAGGGAGAATTACCTACTTGATTGAAGAATTAAATCTCGGTCCTCACATATATATGGCAGAGCGCTCACCTCTTCGGCCAGTTCTGATTGTCCTAATAATTCTCCTACCACTGAGCCTCTCTTCCACAACGGGCGCCATGCCAGGCAGGATTACATCGGCCCCCTGCGCTGTCTGTGGACGAACTATCCAAGTCCGTCTTGACGGGAAGATGAAAACCCACGGCCCCCAGGCCCATCGCTGTCCTGGGTCCGGAGAACTGCCTGCCAACACTGGTTCAATATCGCCACCAGGGCCGAACTCTTCGACTGCGTCCCTCTCGCCCCAAGCAACGTGGAAGGGGCCTCTCCAACAGGATACCACACCATCAGTAGGACCCACATCTCCACCTTCAATCAATCCCGGTTGTTTTAATGGTAGAATCCTCAAACGAATCCCTAGGGCCTCCAGACTGCAGTTAGCCCAGAAGCTGACATCCATCCTGAAGACCATCAACACCCAGAACGACATAGAATCCTGGGAGCGCCTTATCCTCTTCCCCAGGAGATGCCTTGCTGCTCCCAAGAGGGGGGGGCCACAGACGAAACCTTGCCTCTATAATCAATCAGGCCATTCAAGACGAGGCTGACCCACCCTTAGCCTTACCCCAGAGAAGCGGAGTCCAAAACAATTTACCTCACCCAACAATCTTGCCGTTAGGGTTTCAGCCAAGCTTGAAGAGGGGGACTTCAAGGGGGCTGTTCGCTTAGCGAGCTCAGCGGAGTCCTTATGCATCCCAGATGAAAGTTCCCTTATCCAGCTAAGCAAGAAGCACCCTCCAGCACACCTGGGTTCTACTTTTCCTGCTGCTCCGTTGCTGCAAGACACCATAGTGGTCAGTCCCACCGAAGTTAAGAAGGCAGTTATGTCCTTCCCTGCAGGGTCTGCAGGGGGGCCTGATGGGCTGCTTCCTCAACATCTCAAGGACCTCGTCTCCCCCACCCTAGGAGAAGTCGGAGCCTCCTTCGTCGAGGCCTTGGCTTCCTTTGTCTGCAAGGTAATTTCAGGCAATGTTCCCCACCCCGTCGCTCCATTTTTCTTTGGGGCCAGACTTCTTGGCCTCAACAAACCGGATGGGGGTGTTAGATCCATTGCTGTGGGATGTACTCTCTGCCGGCTGGCGGCCAAGTGCCTGGGGAACTCAGTTTTTGAAGAAATGGGCTCCCTGCTCTTCCCCCTTCAAGTGGGCTATGGCACCAGGTTGGGAGCAGAGGGTGCTGTTCATGCTGCCAGAGCATACCTCGCCCTACTGCACCCGAGGAACCTGATGTTGAAGTTGGACTTTCAAAACGCCTTCAACTCCATCAGAAGGGACGTCATCCTCAAGGAGGTTCTTGTCAAGGCTCCCAAGGTGTATCTTCTCGCTTACTCTGCCTACAGATTTCCATCCTTCCTATTTTATGGAAGTAGCACCATCTTATCTGCTGAGGGCGTGGAGCAGGGAGACCCCCTAGGGCCACTCCTTTTCTGCCTGGGGATCCATGACCTAATCTCCTCCCTCCAGTCACAATTTAGAGTGTTCTATCTGGATGACGGGACCCTAGGAGGTACACTGGACGAGGTCGATGCAGACCTGGCCCTTATCGAGAGCCAGGCCCCTCTCCTTGGCCTGATCCTGAATCAGGCTAAGTCGGAAGTTATCTGCGCGAACAAGGATACATTGCCCTCAATTTTGACCTCCTTTCCCACCCTCCACCCCTTCGACCCAAGCATGCCATCCTCCTGGGATCACCAATAGGGGGCATCGAAGCCATCGAGGACACCATCAAGGCCAAGGTCGCTGATTTGCAGAGGATGGGTGAACGTCTGCCTCTACTCGAGGCTCACGATTCTCTGTGCTTACTCCGGAGCACTTTTGCCATCCCAAAGCTCTTGTACATCCTGAGAACTGCCCCCTGTTTTCTGTCACCCCCATTAGACCACTTTGATGGTCTCCAGAGATCTCTGATTGAATCCATCTGCAACATCCAGCTAAGCGATGCCAGCTGGCTACAGGCATCCCTACCCATCAACAGCGGAGGTCTGGGAATCAGGAGCACTGCTATGCTGGCACCGTCAGCCTTCTTGGCTTCAGCTGCTGGCAGTGCTCCCATCTCACAGGCCATCCTACCCGCAGGCATGACCCCTTCCCTTCCATCCATCCAGGCCCAGGCTCTGGTCAATAGGGGAAAATGGGTGGACCAGTCTGTCTACCCGCCACAGGTATGGGCGCCACCAAACAGAAGACCTGGGACTCATTAGTTGTTGAGAGTTGCTTCTCTCGCCTGCTCAACCAGCAAGCAGCTAACCCCAGGGAAAGAGCTCGGTTGCAGGCTTGCAGTCAAAAAGAATCAGGTGCATGGCTCACCGCTCCACCAATCAGCTCCCTCGGACTGCGGATGTGCAATGCGACTAGTCTTCGATTGAGTGCTCATTTATGTGCTCCCCATGACTGCACCCATTGTGGAAGGCGGGTGGACAAAACAGGGCTACATGGCTTGAGTTGTCGCAGGAGCACAGGGAGACTCCCCCGTCACAACCAGTTGAATGCCATCATTAAACAGTCTCTCGCTAGTGCCAACATACCATCAGTACTAGAACCACAAGGACTGTCCCGCACTGATGGTAAACGCCCCGACAGAATGACTATCACCCCTTGGGCCCAAGGTCGCCTCCTCATCTGGGATGCCACATGTTGGGACACAATGGCAGCTTCCAACATCCATATAGCCATATCAGGCCCAGGACGGGTGGCTGACATGGCCGCGAGAAGAAAGAGGGAAACCTACCGGGAAATCTCGTACAACCATCACTTTGTCCCAGCCGCTGTGGAGACCATGGGATCTTTTGGGGAGGACACGATTGCTTTCCTTCACCAAGTGGCATCACGCATCCAGGCAATTTCAAAGGACCCTCTAGAGTATCTTAAATTGTGCCAAAGGTTTAGTGTTTGCATTCAGAACTTCAATAGGTTGCTGTACTTTGGTTTGACATAATAATTGCCTAGATCAGTAGTTGATAGTTTTAAAATACTGTATACCGTATGGCCAGAAATTTTGGCGGGGAATTTATTTTGGCGGATTGGCGGTTTTGAGAGCAATCCGCCAATATTTCATCCGCCAAAAACTTCACAGTATGATGTCATCATTATTGCGACATCATAGCTTGTGTGCTAGGCTACAGCTAGACGCGCCAGTCTAATTGTCGGCACGGAGTTTACCATTGAAAGCTGCGTACGGGGACATTGCTTCTCCAAAGAGTTTTGTACACCGAAGGAAAGAGGTGACTTGTCTGTCAACGCGAGGAAGGCGATCCAAACGACGTGTACACGGTCACTGTAAAGACTGACGGGACGAAAACAGTTCAGAGTAAGCATAACAACGATTTGTTAAGTTCTCAGTTGCATTTAATCACCGATTTCGTCCTAACTCAGCGGAAACTAGCTTACGGCCCGGTTAAATTCCCAGCGCGTTCGATTAGCCATTTTGCTATGAATATCATTATGGCTAAGACTGGCTCAACCGCCAAAGTAAATTCCGCCAAATGACATATTTTCAGCAATCCGCCAAAATATCTTCCCGCCAAAATATTTAGCAATGACACCACTGTATCTATATATATATTTATTGTATGTTGCCATGGCAACATCGAAAAGATGAAAGGGTTGAATCGTGACACGAACCTGAATGTTACTTATCATTCAAAAGAGTTCATTAATAGCTACGCCCTTTAGTGGATCAGTTTCAGGTGAAGGCTGTGGTGTAGATGGCAGTGCCTCGTGAAGTTAACTGACGTTTGTGGCCTCTCCTGTCTGATGTATCGCTGCAGTCCACACAGAATTAGCTGGATACTCCGCGGTGGATACTGGGTTTTGACAGTCTTTTGTCAGATTTCCATCACAAATTTACACACACAGCGCGTCTCTGTTGTCAGTCAGCAGGCTCATTTCGGTAAGGTTTGTCTCATCTATACGCTCCCTGCGTGCCTTGCCCACTCACTGTAGGTTTTCAGGGCTCAGCAGTTTGATACCGTGTTCTTTGACTGAAATCCTTTAGCCAGGTCCTCGAAGTCGTTATCACTACGAGAGAAGTCGAAACGGTCGTCAGAAGTAGTTGCTGAATACTTTCTTTTCTTCGACAACGAGCGCTGCCCCTAGCTTGAGCCATTCTTGGTCGACCAGGGCTACGTTAGCGACAAAACGTTCGAAAGATTGGCGAATTTCGAACGGCGAATGAGCGACGTTTCTTTTGAGCGTTCGTAACAATAAGCCAATTATAGTACACTAAGCTGGGCGATATGCATTTTATTTCACTCGCCCTGGGGCGCTTCGCGCCCTCGGGCATCGTGAAATAAAATGCATACCGACCAGCTTAGTGTACTATAATTATAACATATAATCAAAAAAATATATACATATATATAATATATATATATGTTATAATTATAGTACACTAAGCGGGGCGACATGCATTTTATTTCACAATGCACAAGGGTGAGCGAAATAAGAAGCATGTCACCCTGCTTAGTGTACTATAATTGGCTTATTGTTTTGAACGCTCAAAAGAAACGTCACTCATTCGACGTTCGAATTTGCCGATCTTTCGAACGTTTCGTCGCTAACGTCGCCCTCGTCGACCAAGAATGGCTGAAGCTACGGGTATCCGCTCTTTGTCGAAGAAAAGAAAGCATTCAGCAACTACTTCTGACGACCGTTTCGACTTCTCTCGTAGTGATGACGACTTCGAGGAACTGGCTAAAGGATTTCAGCCAAAGAACACCAAGGTATCAAACTGCTGGGCCCTAAATCTACAGCGAGTGGGCTAAGGCACACAGAGAACATATGGATGAGTCGAACCTTACCGAAATGAGCCTGCTGACTGACAACAGAGACGCGCTGTGTGAAGAATTGTGCAAATTTGTGGTGGAAATCAGAAAGACTGACAAAACCCAGTATCCACCGCGGAGCATCCAGCTAATTCTGTGTGGACTGCAGCGATACATCAGACAGGAGAATCCGCAAACGCGAGTTAACTTCACGCGTGACCCAGAGTTTCAGAAACTTCGAAATTTGTGGCAGTAATAAGGAGCAAATGCAATCTGGCATGCTGACAAATTGATATAATATTATAGTAGCTACGACAGTTATGTCTACTAGACAGGAAGAACAACAAACTGTAAAGTACAGTTATCATAGTGGAGCAAAGCGATTGGCTGTAAATAAAAGCCCAGGGCTCCTGGCCAATTTATCAACCAGCTAGCCATGTTATATACATGTCACGATTCAACCCTTTCATCTTTTCGACGTTGCCATGGCATCATACAATAAATATATATACATAGCCAAATCTCAAATAGAACACGATCATTGGCCTCGCTTCGCTCGCTCACGCTCGCCACTCGGCAATTAAAGCTTCTAAGCAACATCAGCCTTCTTGAAACACTTTGTGAGCAACTTGCCTTCGTTTGGTAAAGGGAGAAATGGTAACAAAGGCGATTTCTAAGTGGGTGAACAGAAGCCTCCGGGGCGGCCATTTTGTTATCGGACCTGCTCTTTTTCCGGCTGTTTCGTCCTGCGCAGGCTTTGCGCTGGCTTAGTATTACGAAGAAGTGTTCTGGAATACTTCACACTCAATTGAATGGCTGCGCAAGTGAGGACAAAGCGAATAATAGCTTAGTAAAGTCAACGAACCCCACGGCACCGCCATCTTGACAGATATATATTAGTTAACACGGACGCGAGGGCGCTGGCTTATTTATTGCACGAGGGCGCGAAGCGCCCGAGAGCTATAAATGAGCTAAGCGCCCAAGCGTCCATGCTATAACTAGTCTCGTTCCCAGCCCCACTTCCGCAAAAGTGGCTGCCGCCTGCGAAAGATGGGTCTGGCACATTTCGCCGCATTTCTTGGTCTTGCTGACTCAGCATTACCAGGATTCTGGTTGGCCAATCAGATTGCTCGAAAATATTATATTATAAATAGTATTAGTATAATAATAATAATTGTGAGCACCGATTGATGTATGAGCATTGGCATCGCTGGCGCTCGGCGCAGAATGGAGGGATGTGTAACTTTTCAGTTCCTCGT
>MKWU01005359.1_pt1 | contig 14033 bp, 9 predicted proteins | sample 809101 | NCBI WGS metagenome assembly MKWU01 (sample SAMN05860141, study PRJNA318959) | sponge metagenome | host: Aplysina aerophoba | place: Slovenia: Piran, Adriatic Sea, Gulf of Piran | collected 2013-05-07 | reverse complement strand
GACTCTGTGCCGTCAATCTGCGTTACGTTTGGAAGGTCGCCAAGCTTCGCTAGCCATTCCGCAGATCCGGCAACCACGGTCGGGGCTCCCCCTAGAATGGCCAGTGTCGTGTCCTTGATGTCACTCGGATTGTGGAGCCTCCAACCTTGGGGCGGGCAGTCAAGGGCTACGCCAAGCCGCAAATCGCTGGCGGTGGAAATTGCTGTATGCGCTCCGAGCAAGTCGCCGAGGACCATTGCCATCCGATTGGCGCCCTGATGGCCTCCAAGCAGCGGGATGACCGAGTTTCCGTCCTCGGGAATGCACAGAACCGGAGGGTCAAGCTTCTTGCGGGAAAGCGCCGGGGCGAGAATGCGCACCACTATGGCGGCGGCGCACACCCCAATCACTGCATGGCCACCAACAAAGGCCGATCGCATGGCCGTTGCCAGGTTGGAGTATCTGGCACATGCTGTGTCCACCTGTGCGGATGCGCTCAACCTGACTTCTCCGTCAACCGCTTCCGCAACCTGCCGTGCGACCTCGTAGCCGCTCGCAGTCAGGCAGAACACTCTAGGCCTGGGTTGAGCCATGGAGGTCGAACCGCCCGGGAACCAGAATGGTTGAGAAATATGGAGCGTCTTCAGGGGCATCGGCAAGCGGCATCATTCGTTGACTTGGCAGTGTCGCATGAGACACATATGTCGAGTCTTCCAACATGCCGAGTTCCCTGAGCACTTGGCGAACCCGTGCCAGATGCCTGCCAATCTTGACAATGGCGAATGATCCTCCTTCACCGAGCTTTCTTTCAAGCAATTGATTGTTCATGGTGCCGGTCAGGACAGTCAGGCTTGAGGTTCGGCCGCAGAGAGGGCTTGCGGCGACGGCTGCGCAGGCTGTCAGCGATGTGACGCCGGGAACGATGTCGACTTCATGACGGCCGGCAAAGCGGGCAAGGAGATACATGAACGAGCCATAGAACAGGGGGTCCCCCTGGCAAAGGACAACGACATCGGTTCCACCATTGAGAATTCCTTCGATTTCCTGCTGTGCCTGATCGTAAATCTCCGCGGCAGGAAATCGCTGGTCATAAATTGGAATGACAATTGGCAGTTCAATGGCTTGCCTAGGCATGAATTCCGCAGCGATGGAACGCGCAAAGCTGTGCCCGTCATCGGGTGCGGGATACGCGATCACTCGGGCCGCACGAATTGTCCGCACAGCCTTGATCGTCAGGAGCTCGGGATCGCCAGGGCCCAGCCCGACGCCGATCAGTTTGCCAGACACTGACTTAGGCGCCATTGCACGACAGGACGTTGAGGCTTCCAGCCTCTGTGTGACCCGATGGGCATGCAATGCGAGATTGCTATGTTCACGAGTTCACCTCCATGCACCATGTGCAGGGAGCTTAGAGTTTGCTGGCTCTCAAGCGTGACCGCATTTGCAACGATGCGGCCGTGGCCTCCAAGTCTGGACAGGCACTGTTCAGCCAACCTCCGTGTCAGCCCGCCTCCTATGAATATGCTGTCAGGTGGTGGAAGCGTCGCCACGACCTCGCTGGCTTCGGCAATTCGTATGTCCAGCCGCGGAGCGCCAAGCCGCTTGGCGTTGCGACGCGCCATTTCGGCACGCTTGGCATTGCGTTCGATGCCGACCGCACGTGCGTCCCTTCCAGCGCGCATCCACTCAATGGCCACGGTGCCATGTCCGCAACCAATGTCCCACAGCAGTTTGCCGCGGCCGGGACGAAGCGCGCAGACGGTGATCGCCCTGACTTCGCCCTTGGTGTAGTTGCCGTCCGTGGCAAATGCATCGTCCGGCAAGCCAGGCCCTCTCGGCAGGACGTCGCGATCGGCATCGGCCTCGCACTCGATGCACAGCGTGTGGAAATCGGGAACCCGGCTGTTGGCCTGCACTTCCGTCCAGCGACCTGCGATGCCTGCCATGCGCGTTTCGTGCTTTCCGCCAAGCGCACCCAGCACGGTCAGGCGGCTTCCCGAATAGCCGTGTTCAACCAGCAGTCGAGAGATCTCCGCAGGCGAATCCGCATTGGCCGTAAGCACGACCAGCCGGCTGCCCGGCGACAGCCATGGCAGAATCTCTTCCGCCGGCCGGCCGTGAACCGTAAGGGTTTCGACATCGGCAAGGCTCCATTTCATGCGGCAGCATGCAAGCTGGAAGGCGGAAATCTGAGGATGAAACCTAACAAGCTCGCGTGGCCATTGACGAGCGATCAGCGCGCCTGCCGAGTACCACAGCGGGTCGCCGGTCACGATGACGGCCACGCGCCTGCCTCCGTGCTCTGCAAGCTCTCCGATCATCTTCGAAAAGGGGCTTGGCCACAATACCCTTTGGGCTGCACAGTGGCCAGCCAGCTTGTGATGCCGCTTTCCGCCGATGATGACTTCTGCCCTGGACAAGGCTTCCAGCGCCGGGGTCGACAGGCTTGCCCGGCCTGATTCTCCGACGCCGATGACGTCAATCGAGGCCGGCATCGAATCACGCATGGGCATGGTCTCCGCCGGGTTGCCCTGTCGCATGCGAAGGCAATCGACAAAGCGCGTTGACTGCCGCGGCAGCCATGCCGGAGCCTCCCCGCCGCCCTCGCAGCGTGATGTATTCCGCTCCGCGCGGATCTCGTTCAAGTTCGGCCTTGCTTTCCATGGCGCCGACAAAGCCAACCGGAAATCCGATGATCAGGGCTGGCCGGATGCCGGTTTCATCCATGATCTCCAAAAGGCGAAACAACGCGGTGGGTGCATTTCCAATTACGGCAACAGCCCCATCAAGCATGTCCTGCCAAAGCTCAACGGCGGCGGCCGAACGCGTAATGCCCTTGCGAGCGGCGGCGCTTGTCGCCTTGGGATCGTCAATCAGTGTCGAGACGACGGCATCTGGCGGCATCTGGCGGCGCATGATTCCGGTGGCGGTCATTCTGGTGTCGCACAGGACAACGGCGCCATCGTCCAAGGCTCTGCGGCCGCGGACGGCGAAATTCGGGGAATACCGAAGGTCGTCGACGATATCGGGCATGCCGCAAGCGTGCACAATGCGCGCCAAGACGACGGCAATCTCATGAGGCAGGTCCTCCAGCCGGCATTCTCGCTTCACCGCTTCAAAGCTCAGCTGGTAAATGCGACCGACATCGCGTTCGTACTTCAAGTGGGTCTCCGCAAGTGCCTTTTTACGCTGTGCGGTCCATGCGGATGCGAAGCGTGGGGATAGGGAGGATGGTGGTGGTGGTGATCATGGTGGTCGTGATGATGATCATGCGCATGATGATGGGAGCGCTCTGCTTGAAGGCGGCAAGCCCCGGTACAGAAGTCGTCGCAAAGACTGCAGTTCTCCACATTTGAACCGGGAGCGGATGCACCCTGTCCTTCAACATGATGATGATGACTGGTTTGCGGCGTGCCGACCTCGGATTCGAACCCCAGCACCTGTTCCCTGTACTTGCACATCGAGCAATTCATCCGAGTTTCGCCTGTCAGTGTCTCTCGGACTCGATCGGCGAACACATGCAGCACCATGGGATGGTCGCCAAGGTAGCCCGCCTTGATGAATTCCAGTTCAGGATGCCTGGCAGCGACCATGTCGGTGAAACCGTAGATGCGATCAATGAGGATCCCGCTGAACAGGAAGTAGGGAAAAACGACGATGCGCCGATATCCGAGCTTGCTGGCATGCTCCAGGCAAGGCTCAACCAGTGGAAAGGTAACCCCCGAATACCCAACTTCGCACCAGCCAAATCCAATGCCCTCCCAAAGCAAACGGGCAATCTTCGAGACATTCGAATTGGCATCGGGGTCGGAGCATCCACGGCCTACAACCACCAGGCAGGTTTCCTCTAGCGGGACCTCCTCCTTGCCCGACATCTGACTGCGCTCGATGGCATCCATGATGCGATCGCGGCTGGCCAGAAGCAGCTTGGTGTCAACCCCCAGTTCGCGTCCGTACTTGACCTCGACATCGTGGCTCGCAGCATAGGTGTTCAGGACCGACGGGATGTCGTTCTTGGCATGCATGGCGGCAAACAGCATTCCCGGCACCGCCAGAATGCGCTTGCAACCCTTGGCGCGCAGTGTGTCGAGACCGTCTCGTATCACTGGGTTCGCAAACTCCAAGTATCCGTATTCGACAGGCCATTCGGGCAGCAGTAGCCTGAGCTGCCTTGCCATGTCGGCAAATTCCTGGACTGCGTCCTGCGACCTCGAACCATGGCCACAGATCATTACACCTGTTGAATTCATCAATAGTCCTTTGCGCCCATTCTTGGCAGGAAGGAAACCTAATACTGCGCATTCCGCGATTTCAACCGCATTGATCGCGCCGGCGACGAAGCAAGCCGCTTGCCTCGACAAGTGTACCTGCAATTCCTCCGCAAGTACATTGACGGTCGAACATGGCGCCGGCGACGTCAGCGCGATCCTTGAATCATGAGGCTGATCTCCATGCTTCAGGTCAGGCTGGTCGCGAACGCCCACTTCTGCAACCCGGCCTGGCCAAAGGTCTACCTTGAAAACTTCTTGTACTTTGCCCGGCGCGGCGTAACCGAATCAATCCCCAACCGCGCAATCTTGTCGCGCAGGTAGTCCTCGAAGTTTCCGGCAAACCACTCGACATGCGCATCGCCCTCGAAGGCCAGCATGTGCGTGCAAAGCCGGTCCAGAAAGAAGCGGTCGTGCGAGATTATCATTGCACATCCGGCAAACTGCTCAACCGCCTCCTCGAGCGCCCGCAAGGTTTCCACGTCGAGATCGTTGGTCGGCTCGTCAAGCAGCAGGAAATTGCCGCCGGACTTCAGCAGCTTGGCGAGATGAACACGGTTGCGCTCGCCTCCCGACAGTTGACCGGTCAACTTCTGCTGGTCGCCGCCTCGGAAATTGAATGACGAACAGTAGGCTCGAGAGTTCACTTCTGCCGACCCCAACTGGATGACGTCCATGCCACCGGCGATCTCCTGCCACACGGTGTTGCCGGGAGCCAGGCTGTCGCGGTCCTGATCCACGTAGGACATGCTCACGGTTTCGCCGATTTCGATTGTTCCGACATCCGGCTGCAATTCGTTCGCCAGCAGGCGAAACAGCGTGGTCTTGCCAATGCCGTTGGCGCCAATCACTCCGACAATTGCGCCTCTCGGCACGGTGAAGCTCAAGTCCTCAATGAGAAGATTGTCTCCGAGTGCGATGCTCAGGCCGCGTGCGTTCAAGACGTTTGCTCCCAGCCTTGGACCGTTGGGTATCACAATCTGCGACTTGTGAATGCGATCCCGCGTCGATTGGCTTGCCAGCTCGTTGTAGGCGTTGATGCGTGCCTTCTGCTTTGCCTGTCTTGCGCGTGCTCCGGCACGGATCCATTCCAACTCACGTTCCAGCGTTCGCTTGCGCGATCGGTCCTGGCGTGCCTCGTGTTTCAGTCTCAGGGCCTTTTGCTCCAACCAGGAAGAGTAGTTCCCTCGATACGGAATGCCGCGACCCCGATCCAGTTCCAGAATCCAACCCGTGATCTGGTCAAGGAAGTATCTGTCATGGGTGACGATCAGACAGGTGCCTCGATAGTCAATCAGGAACTGCTGGAGCCAAGCAACCGTTTCTGCATCGAGATGGTTGGTAGGTTCGTCCAAAAGCAATATGTCCGGCTGCGTGAGAAGCAGCCTGCACAAGGCGACACGGCGTCTTTCACCTCCCGACAGGGAATCAGCGCGAGCATCGTCAGGCGGACAGCGGACAGCTTCCATCGCCTGGTCAATTCTGGCATCGAGCGTCCACAGGTCCTGTGCGTCGATGATGTCCTGCAGCTCCGCCATTTCGTCGGCAGTTTCGTCGGAATAGTTCATGGCGATTTCGTCATAGCGAGCCAGCACGCGCTGCTGTTCCTCCACGCCCTTGCAAACGTTCTGCCGCACGGAAAGTCCGGAGTCGAGAACCGGTTCCTGCGGAAGGTAGCCGATGCGAATCCCCTCGGCGGCCCACGCCTCGCCGCCAAAGTCTGAATCCAGGCCCGCCATGATCCGCAGCAAGGTGCTCTTGCCGGACCCGTTGACGCCAACCACACCGATCTTTGCTCCAGGGAGAAACGAGAGCCTGATGTTCTCGAAACATTTCTTGCCGCCGGGATAGATCTTGGTAACGCCATCCATGTGAAAGACATAATCTCGCTGAGGCATCGATGCACTGTCCGAATTGAAGTGGGAAGTTGGAGTTTCCGGGATCGATGAACACCGCCCGGAAATCATGTCATGCCATTGTAGCGCCGGTCTGGCGGTTGGCAATGCCGCAATTCGTCGCCATGTCCAAAAAACAGGGTCGCCACAACGAAAGCCGGCGGAAAGTTTCGCTGCCGGTTCCCCGCCACACTGGCGCCCTGACCTGACATGCAGGGCTCCACATGGACCACTTCACGCATTGCCAATTGCACGGAAGCTTGAATGTATTATATGTGGCCTCATTGAGAGTGAAGCGAGACTGGGAAAGCCATTTGCCAGTTTCGCAAGTTTGTGGTGGGAACAACCCTCCAGCCCCAGCGCTTGTGCACAAATTGAGCATGACGCACCAAATGTGGTAGTGCAGGGCGAATCGTTAGCACCATGGAGGATGTCCATGTCCTTGGAACAAGCCACTCACTGCAAGTACAGCCGAAACGGCAGGATGCATGGCATCGAACTCCCGACGGCAAATGCGTACAGGCGGTTGAGGGCAAGCTTCCAGGAATGTCGGCACACCGCAGACCATGCGCGCGAGTCGGCGGCTCGGGCGCCGGCCTTGGCAGACAGGCGCGGACTGACCATTGGAGTGCTCGGCGGTTCGTTCAATCCCGCCCATGGCGGGCATGTGCATATATCGATGCATGCAATCAAGAATCTCGCGCTCGACGAGTTGTGGTGGATGGTTTCACCCTGCAATCCACTCAAGCCCCTTGCCGCCAATGTCCCCGTCCACACGCGCCTTGAACGCGCTGCCTCAACCGTCAGCCACCCGAGAATACTGGTCACGGACATCGAGGCGCGCTTCGGAACGATGTACACCGTGGACACGTTGCGCAAGTTGAGCATGCGCAGATCCGGCATAAACGTCATATGGCTTATGGGTTCCGACTGCTTGGTGCAGATGCACCTGTGGAAAGACTGGAAACGGATTTTCGAGGCGGTGCCGATTTGCGTGTTTTCGCGCCCGGGAGAATTGCCGCGAGCCCGCAATTCGGTTGCCGCAAGGACTTTTGAGGCTTCAAGGATGCAACAGAGCGAGGCTGCTCGCCTTGGGCAGATGGAGCCACCCGCATGGGTGTTCGCCACAATTCCTCTCCACGCCGGGTCCTCTACGGAATTTCGACGGGTGAATGGCCCGCTGGAGCATTTGTAGCGTTGGCTGCCACGACTTGGCGCAACTAGTGCAGAGGAGGCTGCCGGACATGGCAGACTTGCAGACCATGGCGGCAGGAGCCAAGTCCTGGCCGTTTGCCGAAGCCAAGCGGCTTGCAAAGCGGTTCCGAGGCCACCCCCCTGACAAGGGACATGTCCTGTTCCAGACGGGATATGGCCCATCTGGGCTGCCGCACATCGGCACGTTTGGCGAAGTCGTGCGCACATCAATGGTGCGTCAGGCCTTTGAAACCCTCACGGAAATCCCCACGCGTCTGATCTGCTTTTCGGACGACATGGACGGTCTTCGCAAGGTTCCCGAAAACGTGCCGCATCGCGAGCGGCTGGCCGAGGACATTGGATTGCCGCTGACCCGAGTGCGCGATCCGTTCGGCGAGTACAAGAGCTTTGCGCACCACAACAATGCAATGCTGCGGCGGTTTCTGGACAGGTTTGGCTTCGAATACGAATTCGTCTCGGCGACCGAAACCTACAGGAGCGGCAGGTTCGACGAGGCGTTGCTGACCGCTCTCGAACGATTTGACCAGCTCATGGAGATTGTCCTTCCCACATTGGGAGGAGTCTCGGCGGACCGCCGCCAGACCTATTCGCCGTTTCTTCCGGTAAGTCCGAAATCCGGCCGCGTGCTGCAGGTGCCGACGCTGGAGCGCAATGTCTCAAGAGGCACGATCGTGTATGCCGAACCTGACGGCGAGAGAATTGAAGTCCCCGTAACTGGCGGCAACGTGAAGTTGCAGTGGAGACCCGACTGGGCGATGCGCTGGGCGGCCCTGGGAGTCGACTACGAGATGTACGGCAAGGATCTCATCCCATCCGCCGACCTTGCCAAGCGCTTGTGTCGTTCGTTCGGAAGACCGCCGCCGACCACGATGTTCTACGAGTTGTTTCTAAACGAGTCCGGGCAGAAGATTTCGAAATCCAAGGGAGGCGACGGGATATCCATCGATGAATGGCTGGACTACGCTCCCGACTCCTCTCTTAGCTATTTCATGTATCAGCGTCCCAAGGCGGCAAAGCAGCTGCATTTTGGCGTCATTCCAAAGGCAGCCGACGAACATGAACGGCACTTGCAGCGCTATTGGCAGGGGGAAACACCACAGCTTGACAACCCGGTCTGGCACATTCACGCCGGAGTTCCTCCACATCCGGGGAGCGGCATTTCCTATGCCATGCTGCTCAACCTGGTGAGCGCCACAGGCGCGGTCGATCCAAGCGTGCTGTGGAAATACATTCAAGGCTATGCACCCAATGCCTCTCCTGAAAGCGATCCAGCTCTAGATCACATGGTCAACGGATCGATGCGGTATTTTCGTCGAAAGCTGCTGCCGGCCCGAGAGTTTCGAGTTCCGGATGACAGGGAAAGGGCGGCACTGGAGAGCCTTCGCGACCGGCTGGCGACCTGGGGCGGCGATGCGCTTGCCGAGGAGTATCAGAAGGCAGTCTATGAAATCGGCAGGGAGTTGGAATTCGAGCCGATGCGTGACTGGTTCCGCGCAATTTACGAAGTGCTGCTAGGCGCCAGTCAGGGGCCTAGATTTGGCGGTTTCATCGCCATGTTCGGACACCTGGAAACTGCTCGGCTGATAGAAGACCGCCTTGGATCCACTTTTCGCCTCGCAGCCAAGGAGTGACCGGGCCGGTGGCGTTCGGACAAGGCAAACCGTTGCAGAGTCTCAACTCGAAACTGCACATGTTTGCCGACGGACGCCGCAGACCGGTCTGGATGTACTGACGGCCGGCACCATCAGCGACTACACCGAGGCGCGGAAGATGTTGGAAGACTCTGGCAAGGAAGTGCTTTGCCTATCTCTTTCTGCGCTTGCGAGGCCGAACTCCCGGCTTGCCCGCAGTCGAACGTCCGCTGTTGCCGACAGCTGCCGAGACACGCTTTGAAACGTCCTTCTGCCTCGCCAACGGGTCGTCCGCTATCATCAGCTCAAGCGTTTCCAGATGCCTTATCTCGTCGCGTATCTCGGCCGCTTCCTCAAACTCGAGGTTGTCCGCAGCCTCCAACATCCTTTTGCGGAGCGCTTCCAGGTGTGTTGCCAGGTTGGCGCCGATCTTGACGTCGGGGATGGCTTCCTGACGCTTGCTTGAATCGGAATCGGATTGATAGAAATTGGCGAATGCATCCTCAATGTTCTTGTGGACAGTCTTCGCAACTATTCCGTGCTTCTCGTTGTGGGCAATCTGCCTGACCCGCCTTCTGTTGGTTTCGGCAATCGCCGCCTCCATGGCGGCGGTGACCTTGTCGCCGAACATGATCACCTTTCCGTCGACATTCCGCGAGGCGCGTCCCACCGTTTGTATCAGCGACCTTTCGGAGCGAAGGAAGCCCGGCTTGTCGGCATCGAGTATTGCGACCAAACCGCATTCAGGGATGTCCAGTCCCTCTCGAAGCAGGTTGATGCCCACAAGGACATCGAAAACGCCCAGTCTCAAGTCACGCAGAATCTCAATTCGTTCGAGTGTTTCGATGTCGGAATGCATGTAGCGCACTCTAATGCCCTGCTCGTGCAGATACTCGGTCAAGTCCTCGGCCATGCGCTTGGTCAAGGTCGTTACCAGGGTCCGGTATCCATTTGCGGTTACCTTGCGCACCTCGTTGATGAGCTCGTCAATCTGGCTGGACACCGGACTGACGGTGATGACTGGGTCGGGAAGTCCGGTTGGCCGGACGATTTGTTCGACGAATTCGCCATGCGTCCGCCCAAGCTCCCAATCGCCGGGCGTTGCCGAAACAAAGATTGTTTGGGGACGCATGTCGTCCCACTCCTCGAACTTTAGCGGACGGTTGTCGGTGCAGGACGGCAACCTGAAGCCATGCGTGGACAATGTGGACTTGCGCCGAAAGTCACCTCGATACATGGCGCCGATCTGCGGCACGGTCGCGTGCGACTCGTCGACGAACAGGAGCGCATTGCTGGGAATGTACTCGAACAGCGTCGGCGGTGGCTCACCGGCGTTTCTGCCGGTCAAATAGCGTGAGTAGTTTTCGACGCCGGCGCAGCTGCCCATGACAGTGAGCATTTCGAGGTCGTAGTTCGTGCGTTGCTCGAGTCGCTGCGCCTCCAGCAACTTGCCCGTGCCTTGAAGTTCCCGAAGCCGAACCGCCAGTTCCCGGCGGATGTTGCTGACCGCCTGGGAAACGGTTGGACGCGGGATCACGTAATGCGAATTCGCATAAACCCTGATGTGGTCAAGCTGCCGTTCGATTTGGCCGGTCAGCGGGTCGAACTCATGCATCAGCTCAACCTCGTTCCCAAAGAAGGAAATGCGCCATGCCCGGTCTTCAAGGTGAGCCGGCCATATTTCCAGGCAGTCTCCGCGAACTCTGAAGCAGCCTCGGGCGAAACCATGGTCGTTTCTGCGGTAGTGCAACTGCGCCAAGGACCTGGTCAGCTCTCTCATGTCCTGCAACGTGTTGATGCGAATGTCCTGCACCATGTCGCCATATGATTCGACCGAACCGATTCCGAAGATGCAGGAGACAGAGGCAACTATGATGACATCGTCTCGTTCCAGCAGCGCCCGTGTTGCGGCGTGCCGCATGCGGTCGATGTGCTCGTTTATTTGGGCTTCCTTCTCGATGAAGGTGTCTGATCGGGGGACGTAGGCCTCCGGCTGATAATAGTCGTAGTAGCTTACGAAGTACTCGACGGCGTTGTTTGGAAAGAACGAAGAAAACTCGGAATAGAGCTGCGCTGCCAAAGTCTTGTTGTGTGTCATGATCAGCGCGGGACGCTGGAGCTCCTCGATGACCTTGACCATCGTGAAGGTCTTGCCGGTGCCGGTTGCACCCAGGAGAACCTGGTCCCTTACCCCATGGGCAAGGTTTTCGGTCAGGTCCGCTATGGCCCCTGGCTGATCTCCGGCTGGCTTGAAGTCGCTGTGCAACTCAAACCGTATTCCACCTTCCAGCTTTTGCCTAGGGGGAATGACGGAGCTGACCGGATCCGAAACAAGAGCATTTGGCATGAATGACCTTTCCGCTGACATTGGATGGGGAAACAGATCGCGGCAATCCCAATTGTCCAAGTGAATTTGCCCTGGACAGAGAATCGTGACATCTTCCTTGTATGAATTGGCTGCCCTTTGCCAATGCACTTTCCCGTTGGGGGACCGCAAGCGCCAAACGCGGCGCTGCTTCCGCCGTCGCTTTCTGTATGGGCACGACCCGGTTCATTGATCGGGAGCTTGCCTGCAACGCTGCCGTTTCCCGCGGATGCCGTGCATCTGCGAGTCGATGGTCGAGGAACACCCAATCTTCAGCTTCATGTGCTTCTCCAATGCAACGAAGTTCAGAGAGGCGAGCGCTCAAGAGGAAGCTGTGTGCGGACGATGCGTACGATTTCTTGTGTTTTTCTCAAGAGGCAGGGTTGAAACTTTTCGTCGAAAAATCAAGAGATTCCAGTTTGCGGGAACAGCGCTTGCTCACCCGACTGTGGACAGTGAGCTGCAAGCAATCCAAGGGTCGATCAGCTGGTTGCCGCGAATGGCGCTTCTTGCAGGACTCTCAAACTTGAACTAGATGGTTTGCATCGGGTATGCAGCAGCGACAGTTTTTGCGGAGCGGAAAATGAAGGCAAGAATATTTCAGCCCACAAGATCTGTAATGCAGTCAGGGGTGGGCCGGTCGAGGCACTGGGTCCTTGAATTCGCGCCAGGAGCCAGGCGCGACATCGACCCGCTTATGGGTTGGACGAGTTCGGGCGACACGCAAACACAGGTGCGATTGACCTTCGGCAGCAAACAGGCTGCCGTCGAATACGCTCAGGAACACGGAATTCAGTACGTCGTGGTGAATCCAAAGCGCAGGAAACAGGTTATACGTCCTCGCGGGTACGGCGAGAACTTCGCCTACGAACGCAAGGATTCCTGGACCCACTGACCGCAGAGGCAAGGTGCAGTCCGTCGCCGATTTGCAAGGATGTACATGTGCATCTGTTCTGAGGCGCATTCAGCATCCATTGCCTGGCAAGAGCTTTATGGACTTGTCAGCCTCACGGTTGTTCTCATGGAATGTGGACCAGTTCCGCAAATCGCGTTCCATTGTGCAACTTCGGCCGAGGCACATTCGAATTGCAATGCCTCTGGCGTGCTGAAGTCTGAATTCGGAAACACTCTTGCAAACAGGCGCACAATGAAACAATACCCGCGCGGCAACGGCCCCTTAGCTCAACTGGATAGAGCAACAGACTTCGAATCTGTAGGTTCGGGGTTCGAGTCCTCGAGGGGTCGCCAAGTTCCGGCGGCGATCAAGTGCATCTCGGCTGCACAGCCTAGCTGTTGGCCGACGAATTGATCGCTGCCGGACCTGAAATAGCGCGGCCCCTTAGCTCAACTGGATAGAGCAGCTGACTTCTAATCTGCAGGTTCGGGGTTCGAGTCCTCGAGGGGTCGCCATTTCGACAAACAGGGATTCCTTCGCGAGCATCGGCTAGAGCTTGCACTCTGCATGTGGATGCAGAGCAGAGGCAGGATCGAGGACTCTCGCCAAACTGAATTCCGCCATTGCTGAGCGCTCTCCCCCAAAGCCGCAAGCGAGATTGCCCTGCCTACGGTTGTAGCCGAATGCAACGCTCAATCCGGAGACTGCGAGGCGTCCGGATTCTCATCCAACACATCCTCGTGGAAACGCCACCATTTGGGTCGCATCCAGAGGAGAGGACATGAGCTGCAGCCAAGGTCGATGTAGTTTTGCCTCCGAACGGAATCTTCTCCAGAGGTCTGACTGTCCTGAAACTTTGGTCAGGAAGAAGGAGGCTGCGTCTCCCATTGGAGTTTCTCCACACGCGCACAAACAGGGCCAGTGTACATTTGCGGTCTGTGGATCGATTTCCGGGCTCACAGTCTTCTTCCTGGAAGATCGTCCGAACCGATGCTGTAGTTTGTTCTCTTTGCGATGCCCTGATACTGCGAGTGGCAAACAGGATGCTGCGATGGCATCACCGCTTCCAAAGATCGCCTCTACCGCCTTTGATTCGTAGGGCAATGCAGTGGGCGCGCCGACCATGTCGCTGCAGCGGGTCACCGCAGCGCTGACAGCGCCCGCTTCGAGTGTAGAATGAGCGGCATTCCCGATGTAACGAGCCCGAATGGCGCGAACTTTAGCTCTTGAGCCAATCACATTCTCAGGGTCTGACTGCCGAAATTCCATCTGCCGACTTGCGCCCAAGCAGATGATGGACATGAGACCCCAACGAGAGTCCGTTGCGGAAACTGCCCCGCCTGATCTCCACGCAAGTGATCCTCGCACTCGGCATGCAATGCCTGCACGACCTGAAGCATACCGTCAATTTACACACTTCCAGGGAATTGATGCCGGTGACAGGCAACTGACCAGATTGGCTCCGACAAGCGGACAACGGCTGCCGGAAGACAAGAAGATTTTACCGGGCCAGTACCTTCCCAAACTGGCAACACCCATGTATATCGCCCAATGGGCGGACATGATCTGATGTTGCCGCGCTTCAAGGCGGCCAGTCCCGCGATCGGTCCCACAACGAACCAACAGGTCGCTGGCATGTCCGCTTGCGCAGCCACAGTGAGGCCCTGAATTGCAATCGAAACCGCCTACAAACGACACTTGCTCATCGGCTGGTTCTGCATGAAGATCAGGGGTGTCAGCGGTTTCTCCCAGCACGTTGTCGCCGAGGGCGACAAGGAAGGCCCG
>MKWU01005358.1_pt1 | contig 14034 bp, 10 predicted proteins | sample 809101 | NCBI WGS metagenome assembly MKWU01 (sample SAMN05860141, study PRJNA318959) | sponge metagenome | host: Aplysina aerophoba | place: Slovenia: Piran, Adriatic Sea, Gulf of Piran | collected 2013-05-07 | reverse complement strand
ACCTCGGCCCAGGAAATTCCCCACGACGAGGTCGAGGAAGGGGACGTCATCGTCCACAACGACCCCTACCGGGGCGGCATGCACACGCCCGAGCACACCTTCATCAAGCCCGTGTTCCACAGGGGCGAGCTGATGGGCTATGCGGTCGCCATCGGCCATGTGGCGGAGGTCGGCGGCATGGTCCCCGGCGGCTTCGCCGGCGAGGCCACCGAGATCTTTCACGAGGGCATGCGCGTGCCCCCGGTCAAGATCAAGGAGCGCGGCGAGGACGTGGTCGAGGTGTGGAAGCTGCTGCTCGCGAACTACCGTACGCCCCGCGCCAACTACGGCGACTTCCGCGCGCTCATCAGCGCCGTCGACGTCGGCGCCGCCCGGCTCAGCGCGCTGATCGAGAAGTACGGGCCGGACACCTTCCACGAGACCGTCGACGACCTGATGGACTACGCCGAATCCCGCATGCGGGCCGAACTCTCCGCCTTCCGCGACGGGGTCTACAGCTTCGCCGACTACATGGAGGACGACGGCATCGAGGACCGGCCCTACAAGATCCACGTCGATGTCCACGTCCAGGGCGACGAGGTGGTGGTCGATTACGGCGCTACCGACAGCCAGGCTCGGGGTCCGATCAATGCGGTGCTCTCGGTCGCGTGGTCCGCGGCCTACAACGCGATCCTGCACCTGACCGACCCGTCGATCCCCAAGAACTCGGGCTGCTTCCGCCCGATCAAGACCGTGGCGCCCGGCGGCTCTCTGGTGAACGCGGACTTTCCGGCCACCTGCGTCGGCGGCAACACCGAGACCCACATCCGCATCGCCTACACGATCATCGCCGCGCTCGCGCAGTGCGTGCCCGATCGCGCCTTCGCCACCGACGCGGGCACCCACAGCAACTTCCTGTTCGGCGCCACCGACCCGCGCTCGGGCGACTACGTGGTCTGCTACGACTTTACATGCGCCGCCTGGGGCGGGCGCTCCTTCGCCGACGGCAACGAGGTCATCAACTGCATCAACGGCAACTCGCGGATGGTGCCGATCGAGGTGTTCGAGGTGCGCTATCCATGGATGATCGAGGAATACGCGCTGCAGCCGGACACCGCCGGGCCCGGCCAGTTCCGGGGCGCCCATGCGCTCGCCAAGATCCTTCGCTGCATGGACACAGAGATCACGGTGAGCTCGGTCTCCGACCGTCACAAGATGCGGCCCTGGGGCCTCCTCGGCGGCGGGCCGGGGGCGACGGGCGGGCTCTTCTACCAGGAAGCCGGCGGCAAGGGCTGGCGCCCCTTCACCGAAGCCTTCGGCAAGACTTCGCCCAGCAAGTTCGCCAACGCCACCATCGGGCCGGGCGACCGCGTCCGGCTGATCGCGCCGGGCGCGGGCGGCTACGGCGATGTGGCGGATCGCGACCCGGCCATGATCGCCGAAGACCTGAGCGAGGGCTGGATCACGCCGGAGGGCGCGCGGCGCGACTACCGCTACGGCTGATCGGCTGCGTCCAAAGCGTTGGGGCTGTCACTAAGTCAGCTCACCAAACCTCCATTTGGTAGGTAATGACCCATTGCTCTACAGGATGCTGCGTGGGCTTTTACTATCCGGTTTGCCTTACCAACAATTTCGAATCCGTTGCCCCTTGGGATAAACGCCTAACTCGACGTAGTTCCGACACATGAATGTCTCACAGGATTACTATTGTTGAGGGCTGTATGCCAGCCGCCCAATTTTCTTGAACTTGGACACTGACAGTACCCCACGCTGGTTCCTCGCTTTGCTTCCGGGCGCTTGCAACGCCTCAATAACTGCGTTTCGCCCCGCCTCCCAGATTTCCAATGTTTGGAAGCTCTTATCCATGAGAACCAGAAGAACTGCATCCCATTCTTGGTCAAGCTTGATAGACCCGACCATTTGGCTCTTCTTGCGGTCAGTCGCTGAAAGAGCACGGGACTTTATCTGGTAGCGGCGAGAGCCAGACTGATCGGTTGCGTCAAATCCGGGCGTCCTGGCGATCGCGAGTTTGAGTTTGAGGAGACGTGCCGCTTCGTATTCTCCTACCTCGCCTGTGATGCCGAGGGGCTTGCCTGTCAGTTCATAGTAGTCGATCGCTACTTGCTTGGCTCTTGCAAGGATATCGCCGATTTCTCCCAGCGACATGGCCCTCTCTCAACTTTGACTATTGGGCTGTTCCAAATGTCAATGTGCGAAGAAGCGCGCGGCGCATGTGCGTCGCTCAGAGCCGCGCGACGCCCGCCCTGGCGCAATCCTCGTCCTCCTCGCCGGTGCCGCCGCCAACGCCGCAGGCGCCGATGACCTGACCGTCGCGGATGATCGGCACGCCGCCCCGGCCGAGGATCATGTGCCCGCCGTCGGCCGCAACGATGCCGCGGAAGGTGGGATGGTCCGCGCGTTCGGTGAGATCGCCGCTCGGGCGGCCGAACGCGGCGGACGCGGCGGCCTTGCCCTGACAGCCGTAGACGGCGGCCCAGATGGCGCCGTCCATGCGTTGAAACGAGACCAGCTTTCCGCCCGCATCGCACACCGCGACGCAGACGAGAATATCGAGGCTTTGCGCGTGTTCCATCGCGCCCTGGGCAATGCGGTTTGCTTCATCGAGCGTTAGCGTCATGGCAGTCCTCCCATTCTTCGGCGGGCGCCGGAGGCGCCCCTACTCGGCTGCTTCCGAGAGCGGCTCCGCCCGCTCCGCCGCCGGCCCGTAGCCGCCTCCCGTCGGCGTTTGCAGAACGAAGACATCGCCCGGCCCCACATGGGTACCGTCCCGCCCCTCCAGCTCCGTCACGGTACCGTCCGCCCGCTCGATCCAGTTGCGGCCACACTGGCCGGGCTCGCCGCCGGCCATGCCGTAGGGCGGCACGATGCGGTGATTGGAGACGACGACCAGCTCCATGTCCTCCAGGAAGCGGATGCGCCGGTCGCAGCCCGAGCCGCCGACATAGGCGCCCCTGCCGCCGGAATCGCGCCGCACCGAGAAGGTGTCGAGCATCACCGGGTAGCGCCATTCCAGAACCTCGGGGTCGGTGAGCCGCGTGTTGGTCATGTGCGTGTGCACCGCCGAGGTGCCGTCGAAGCCCGGGCCCGCACCCGATCCGCCGCACACCGTCTCGTAGTACTGGTGCGTGTCGTTGCCGAATATGACGTTGTTCATCGTCCCCTGGCTCGCCGCGAGCACGCCGAGGGCGCCGAAGAGCGCGTCGGTCACCGCCTGGCTGGTCTCGGTGTTGCCAGCCACGACGGCGGCCGGATACTCCGGCGCCAGCATGGAGCCCTTGGGGATGACGATGTTGATCGGCTTCAGGCAGCCCTCGTTCAGCGGGATGTTGTCGTCCACCAGGGTGCGGAAGACGTAGAGCACGGCCGAGCGGCAGACCGCCGACGGCGCGTTGAAATTGGTCGGCCGCTGCGCGCTGGTGCCGGTGAAGTCGACGGTCGCCTCGCGCCTCTCCTTGTCGAAGCTGATCTTGACCTTGATCTTGCCGCCCTCGTCCAGTGGATAGGTGAATTCGCCGTCCGCCATCACGTCGATGACGCGGCGCACCTGCTCCTCCGCATTGTCCTGGACGTGGCGCATGTAGGCGTGGACCACGTCAAGGCCGAACTGCGCGATCATGCGGTGGACCTCGCCGACGCCCCTGTTGCCGGCGGCGATCTGCGCCTTGAGGTCGGCGACGTTGTGGTCTGGCTGACGCGCGGGGTAAGGGCCGGCGGCGAGATGCGCGCGCAGCTTGTCTTCGAGGAAGACGCCAGCATCCACCAGCTTGAAGTTGTCGAAAAGGATGCCCTCCTCCTCCACGGTCCGGCTGTCCGGCGGCGTGGAACCCGGCGTGCGCCCGCCGATATCGGCGTGGTGGCCGCGGCTCGCGACGAAGAACAGGATCTCCTCACCCGCCTCGTCGAAGATCGGCGTGATGACCGTCACGTCCGGCAGGTGGGTTCCGCCGTTGTAGGGCGCGTTCACCACGTAGACATCGCCCGGCTTCAGGGCGCCGCGGTTCTCCTGCAGCACCGTGCGCACCGATTGGCCCATCGAGCCCAGGTGGATCGGGATGTGCGGCGCATTGGCGACCAGATTGCCGTCCGGATCGAAGAGCGCGCAGGAGAAGTCGAGCCGCTCCTTGATGTTCACCGAATAGGCGGTGTTCTCCAACGTCACGCCCATCTGCTCCGCGATGGACATGAAGAGGTTGTTGAACACTTCGAGCATCACCGGGTCGCACTCGGTGCCCACCGCGAAGGTGCGCTCCAGAGGGACGACGCGGGTGAGCACGAGGTGGCTCTTTGCCGTCAGCTCCGCCTGCCAGCCGGGCTCGACCACCGTCGTCGCCGTCTGTTCGCGGATGATCGCCGGGCCGGTGACGCGGTTGCCAGGCAGCATGGCGTCCCGGTCGAACACAGGGGTGTCGTGCGTGCGCCCCTCCAAGTGGGCCTGCACGGTCGCGAGTTGCGGAAGCGTGTCGCCTGCCGCGCGCTCGCCCCGGTCCGGCTCCTGAGTCTCAGCCATCACACCGATGCCTTCGACCGCTGCCGCTTCGACGATCAGCCTCTTCTGGGGCATGAGGAAGCCGTAGTGCCGGTGATGCGCGTCCTCGAAGCGCGCTTGCATCTCCTGCGGCGTGCCGAATTCGATGGGGTGCGGCGTGTCGCTCCCCTCGTAGCGGATGTGCGCCCGGCGCAGGATCTCGATGCGCGCATCGGGGATGTCCTGCTCGCGCAGCTCCGCCTCGACCTGCGTGGCGAGATCATCTAGCTCCCTTGTCAGCGCCGGCATCAGCGCGTCGTCGAGGGGCGCTTCGACGGCCCGCTCCCGTAGCGCACGGATGTCGGCGAGGCCCATGCCGTAGGCCGAGAGCACGCCGGCGAAGGGGTGGATCAGCACCGTCGTCATGCCGAGCGCGTCGGCCACCAGGCAGGCGTGCTGGCCGCCGGCGCCGCCGAAGCAGTTGAGGGTGTAGCCGGTCACGTCGTAGCCGCGCTGCACGGAGATCTTCTTGATCGCGTTGGCCATGTTCTCGACCGCGATCTTGAGGAAGCCGGCGGCGACCTCGGTGGGCGTGCGTTCGTCGCCAGTGGCCTCACAAATCTCCGACGCCAGCGCCGCGAATTTTTCGCGGACCACATCGGCATCCAGCGGCTCGCCCTGGCCCGGACCGAAGACATGGGGGAAGAATTCCGGCTGCAGCGTGCCCAGCATGACGTTGCAATCGGTAACGCAGAGCGGCCCGCCCCGCCGGTAGCTTGCCGGCCCCGGATCGGCGCCCGCCGACTCAGGGCCCACGCGGTAGCGCGCGCCATCGAAGAAGCAGATCGAGCCGCCGCCCGCCGCCACCGTGTGGATCAGCATCATCGGCGCGCGCATGCGAACGCCCGCGACAAGAGTCTCGAAGGCGCGCTCGTAGGCGCCGTCGTAGTGCGCCACGTCCGTCGACGTGCCGCCCATGTCGAAGGAAATGATCTTGCCGTAGCCGGCCTGGCCCGCGGTCTCAACCGCACCGACGATACCGCCGGCCGGCCCGCTCAGGATGGCGTCCTTGCCCTGGAAGAGCGTGGCGTCGGTGAGCCCGCCGCTCGACTGCATGAACATGAGCCGCGTGCCGCCCAGCTCCGCCGCCACCTGATCGACGTAACGGCGCAGCAGGGGCGAGAGGTAGGCATCGACCACCGTGGTATCGCCACGGCTCACGAGCTTCATCAACGGACTGGTCTCGTGGCTGGTCGAAATTTGGGTGAAGCCGATCTCGCGCGCGACTTCGGCCGCTGCCTGCTCGTGCGCGGGGAAGCGATAGCCGTGCATGAAGACGATCGCGACGGAGCGGATGCCGTCGTCATAGGCCGCCTGGAGCAAGGGCTGCGCCGCTGCCTCATCCAGGGCGCGGAGCACGGTGCCGTCCGCCATCACCCGCTCGTCCACCTCGACGACGCGCTCGTAGAGCATCGAGGGCAGCACGATCTGGCGGTCGAAGAGGTTGGGCCGAGTCTGGTAGCCGATGCGGAGCGCATCGGCGAAGCCCGCGGTCGTGACCAGCAAGGTGCGGTCGCCCTGGCGCTCGAGCAGGGCGTTGGTGGCCACCGTCGTCCCCATCTTGACGACGTCGATCTCGCCGCCGGGGATCGGCGCACCGGCGGCGACGCCCATCAGCTCGCGGATGCCCTGGATCGCGGCGTCTCGGTAATGCTCCGGGTTCTCGGAGAGGAGCTTGCGCGTCACCAGGGCGCCGTCGGGCGTCCGCCCCACGATGTCGGTGAAGGTCCCGCCCCGGTCGATCCAGAATTGCCAACGCGGCTGGGAATCAGCCATGTCGCGATACTCCCGCTATCGATAGATCGGCGGTCGGTCTGCCGCCCTCAGTCCACCAGCGCGATTTCGTCGCCGGCCTTGACCGGCCCTTCCTTGATCACCGCCGCGTAAACCCCTGCGAAGCCCTCGCGCGTCCGGTTGACGTGCTTGAGCAGCGCGGGCGTGGTCTCGGCGGTCTCAGGGTGGATGGTGATGAACTTGCAGCGCGGGTCGCGCTCCACGACCATCAGCTCGACCGCATCGCCCACCGTAACCCTGCGGCCCACCAGCTCGTCCTCGTAGAAGCCGCCCTGCTCCGCCCAATCGACGTAGAAGTTGGCGCGGAACTGGAGCTTGTGGACATCGATGCCGGTCTCGTCCGCAAGCTGGCCCACGGTCTGGAGCGAGAAGAGCGTGACCGGCCGGCAATCGACCAGGCTGCGCTGAGTGAAGCGCAGCGAGAGCGCGCCCTTGGACCTGTCCTTGATCCCCTCCAGGAAGGCCGGATCCTCGATATCCAGGACCGAGCCGTCGGGGCGCTCGACCTCGACGGCGAAGGCCTCGGCCTCCGGGAAGGGCGCATGGATATTGGCGGGGTGGCCCATCGCCGCTTCCATGTTGTCGGGCTTGAGCGTGCCCTCGCGCTCCTTGAAGCGCGCCTGGTAGAGCACCAGGTCCTCCTGCTCCCGCGCCGTATGCCAGGGAAACGCCGGGTCTGCGGCGGAGGACGCGATCGCATAGACCCGATCGCCCATCAGCCCTGTGAAGGCCACGAAGATCTCGTCGACCTCCTCGCCCCGCATGCTCTTCACGGGGTAGCGCCAGACGCTCTCCACCTTGCCCAACATCGCTCCGCTCCTCCCAGTTGTGGCAACCACTGCAGGTCGCCGGCCCACCTCTGCCCGCCCCAAACTTCCGCAAACAGAAAATGTACTGCAATCGCGCTTATTCTCAACACTTAGGTAAATTTTCGCTAGCCTATCGTCAATACACTGTATCGATGACCAATCGTTCGACCGCCACAATTTGCCCATGTAATCATGCATACGTCGCCTTACACTCTTGTCATTCTCCACTCATAAAATCGCTCTACAACGACTTTGCTGTACGCAACAATTTTTCTATCCTGCTCGGTGATAATGGAGGCATCTCGCTCAAGTAACGTGTCATGCCGCACTTCAATAGTTACGGGATCTCGCTTCAACTCTTCAGTGAAAGCCTGACGTTCCTCGCTTGAGCTAAAGATAATCACCGGTACGTTAGGGCCTCTTCCTCCAGATAGTCCGTGTTGCAGGAGTTCCTGGCGGTCTATGCCCGTCAGGAACTGAAGAAACAGGAATTCGAGTGTTTCGGCGCACAACGAGAAGAACCAAACACCTTCCGTGAAGTCAGGGCTCGTCGCCTGCAGCGCAGGGGTTCGTTCTCGCATTTCGTCATAAAGTATGCATTGAATTTCAGCCAGCACCGTTTGGTGAAAAGCAATCCTGAAAGGTCGAACAAATGCGGAGGGATTCGTGGCTGCACGCACCCAGTTCTCGCCTCCTTGCACGGGCCATGCTTCGACTTCTGTCGGGGAAATGGTGAACTCTGGAAACTGCGAGTAATACCACACACTTTCTGACGATTCAGTCCAGCCGTCCCGGTCGAGAAGGTAGGTCTCGACCCTCTGAATTGGAGTCTGGTCGAGACCGAATCTCTCGCGCCACATCTGCTCGATATCTTGGGGAGAGGCTACCTGATCGCTTGGCGTGTTCGAGTCTCGAACGCGTGCGTATATAGTCCCCGGGTTCAGTTTGACGCCACGTTTGCAGTACTTCTTTTGGAGATAGTACGGCTTCTCAGGACGATCCTTGATTAGCAGTATCTCAAGTTGCCGGCCTTGCAGCTCAATCTGATGAAGATAAATATCGGGAAAAACACCCCCTGCAAAACCGGCATTCGATAATGTGTCCACGATGTTGGCCTGAGTCCGGTGGTTGCTAGCCTGTAAACCCACTACTGATGCTTTGTTGTCCACGCCGAAAATGATGTAGCGATCCCCAGGGTGTCGCGTCGAGTTAGCAAGGCAAATGATGTCCTTGATCAGGTCACCGGCTTCGGTATACCGCTCACGTTTGAAGTCCCAGTGATCGCCCTCCTTCCCAGTGGCAATCAGATCTTCGATGATTCTTGTCAAGTCTGTCATGCGATGACCAGCACGTTCTCGCCACTCGGGCAGATAACGCTGGGCATCAGGCTTGTCACTAAGAGGTCTCGGATCCGGTCGGAGAACCGTATCTCATGCATGTTCTCGGAGACGCAATCAGGTACAAGAAACCACATGTCCTTCGCATCTCCAACTGGCCGAACTAGGTCTACCGCTTCTTACGCCCCTTTCGCCCTCTCACCCGCCCACGGGTCTTCCACCCGAGGCCAGTAGGGCTTCGCCAGCTTGGTGTAGGGGATCGCCGCGAAGTCGGGCGCGATCGCACCGGGCGCCGCGACGTAGAGAATCTCCTTCGCGATCGGGGCGAAGCCGGCATGAAAGTGCTGGGTGGACTTCACCACCACGATCTTCTTGCTTGCCGGATCGAGCCCGACGGAATCGAAGGCGTCGGGATGGAAGACCTGCGTGCGCACCGTATTGAGCACGAGGTCGAGGCCGCCGTCCGCGCGCACCCATACCGCATCTCCGATCCTGTTGCGGGCCGCGCCGAAAGTCTGCGCGGCGCCGGTGACGATGCGCTCGACCCTGACCGCGAGATCCACCGGATCGCCCGAGTCCGGGCCGCACTTGCCGCCGACGCGAAGCCGGAGCGAGGCCCCCTCCCCCGCCTCCATGCAGAAGCGCACCGCCACCGGGTCCCAGTAGAGCCCGCTCGCCGCGTCGCCGACGCCGCGCGCGATCAGGCGCTCCAGGATAAAGGTGGAATCGCTCGGCGCGCCGCCGCCGGCATTGTCCGAGACATCCGCCAGCACGACCGGCCCGCCGTCGACCGCCAACGCCCGGTCGATGGCGTCGTCGATCCCGACAGCCGTGGGCCGCGTCTCCTCACGCATCGCCCAGAGCCGGGCACCGAGGTCGGCGGCCAGCACCGCCGCCTTGCCGACATCGCTGTCGGCCACCACCAGGGTCTTGGCGCCCACCTCTGCCACATCGCCCCAGGGAAAGCCGTGCCCGAACGAGGCGGCAAGGATTCCGTCGCTCCCCTCGCGCGCCTTCATGTCGTTGACGAAGGTCCGCATCGGCTCATCCGTGGTGCGCCACATGCTGATCATGCGGCAGTCGTGGGCGGCCATCACCGGCGCGGTGCGCCCCTCTGCCGCGTCGTGGCAGAGCCGGAACAGATCATCCGCCCGCTCGCCGATATCGATGTGGGGATACTCCTTGTAGGTGACGAGCGCCGTCGCCGCCTCCAACATGAGCGGCGTGATGTGGCAGTGCAGGTCGAGCTCGCCGCCGATTACCGCGTCGGAGCCGACGACCGCGCGCAGCCGGGCCAGCAGGTCGCCCTCGCAGTCGTCGTAGCCCTCCGCCACCATCGCGCCGTGCATGTTGACCAGCACGAGGTCGAGCGGGAGCGCGGCTTGCGCCTGCTCCAGGATGCGATCGCGGTAGCCCTCGTAGACGCGGCGGATCGTCCGCCCCGCCGGCTGGGCGAAGGCGCAGAGCCCCTCGACCACCCCATGCCCCTCCGCCTCGGCGCGCTCGCGCCAGATGTGCAGAGGCAGGCTGAAGGGATTGGGCGCATGGCGCGTCGCGTCGTTGTCGAAGACGGCCGTGTCCCGGTAGGTCTGCTCGCCCGTCGGCAGCGACGAGAAGGTATTGGTCTCGGTTCCGAGACAGGCAATGAAGACCCGCATGAGCGCCCTCGTTCCGTGTGCGTCAGGGCCGTGCGGTCCCGCGACTCGCCCGGCGCCGCGAGGCTACCGCGCGCGCGACGACGCTTCCAGGCAAGGGGTGCGGGCGGCATAATCCCGCCGCGCCGGAAACCGGGCGAACGAAAGGGGCAGCATCATGGAAGTCGGGCTTTACGGAAACACCCACGGCCAGTCCTACCGCGACGACGTCAACATGTTCCTCCACCACACGCCGGCGGAGCAAATGGACCCGATCCGGGTCGCCCAGACCGCCGAGCGCGCGGGCATCCACTCGATCTGGTATCCCGACCATGTCTGCATGCCCTACGCTTCCGAGAGCTTCCACACCGCGAACGTGTCAGGCCAGCGCGCCTACCAGCGCCGTCACAACATGCTGGACGCCGCCGTCGTCATGGGCGCCGTGGCGGTCCACACCACGACACTGAAGCTCGCGACCAGCGTTCTCATCGCGCCCTATCGCCACCCTCTCTCGGACGCGCGCCAGTTCATGACCGTGGACCAGCTCTCGGGCGGCCGGCTCATGCTGGGCGTCGGCGTCGGCTGGATGGTCGAGGAGTTCGACGCGGTCGGCATCGACTACGAGGAGCGCAACCGGCGCACCGAGGAGTGCATCCAGATCTACAAGGCCTCGTGGACCGGCGACCTCGCCACCTTCGAAGGCAACTACTACAGCTTCAAGGACGTCTCCCAGGACCCGAAGCCGGTGCAGCAGAACCCGCACCCGCCGATCGTCTTCGGCGGCAACACGATCCGGGGTGCGCGACGCGCGGCACGCTTCTGCAACGGGCTCTATCCGCTCTTCCTCGATTCGCACGTGGAGGCAGGCCGCTTTGCCCCCCTCCAGGACGAAGTACGCCGCGAGCTCGAGGCGCAGGGCCGGAGCCCCTCCGACTTCCTGATGCTCTGCGCCGCCACCGCCCGCATCACCGACGCCGGTGACCCGGCCGCGCAGGCCAATCCCCGCCTCACCTGCACCGGTACGGCCGAGCAGATTCTCGAGGATCTCGCGGGGTTCGCCGACGCCGGCTTCTCGATGGCGGTCTGCATGCTGGATTGCCCCTCGGGCGCGCTCTCCGAGCAGCTCGACCAGATCGAACGCTTCGGCGCCGAGGTGATCCCCGAAGCCAAGAAGCTCAAGCCGGCGGGTGACTGGAAGCCCGTCACCTGACGCGGCGCCTCCGCCCAGGACCTGGGCCACGAGAAAGCCGGGCCGCGCAGCGGCTCGGACGGCGCGACTGCGCCGCGCGCGCAGCGCGGAGCGTCGCGCGTCAACGCGCGCGGGGCGCACGATCGAGCGGAGCGAGCGCCCGGCGACTGAGGGAACCGATTAAACTGAGGGCCGGGGTGAGGAGGGGTCGCCGAGGTTCAGCCCGGCGCCGGGCGCGCCCGCTGGTTGTAGAGCAACGCGTGCCGCCGCGCCTTCTCTTCGTCTGAGAGGGCATCGGGGTCCTCGGGCAGGTCTTCACCCGCTACCATGCCGCGCTGCACCGCCTCACGCTCAGACAGTTCCTCAAACCAGCGCTTGAAGTACTTGAATTCGCCCAAGTCCTGGCCCTGCGATTCCCAGTAGACGGCCCAGGGATAGGAGATCATGTCGGCGATGGTGTAGTCGTCTCCTGCCAGATAGGGCCGGTCGTAGAGGCGGTTGTTCATGATACCGTAGAGCCGGTTGACCTCGTTGCCGAAGCGGGCGATGGCGTAGGTCTGGTCGCCCTGGTCGTCGCCCAGCCGGCGAAAGTGGCCAAACTCGCCGAACTTCGGCCCCTGGTTCGCCATCTGCCACATGACCCACTGGTTGACCTCGTAGCGGCCCTGCAGATCCTGCGGATAGAAGCGCCCGGCCTTCTCGGCGATGTACATCATCATCGCACCCGATTCGAAGACGCTGACCGGCGCGCCGCCGCCGGGCGGGTCGTCGTCCACCAGCGCGGGCATGCGGTTGTTGGGGCTGATGCTGAGGAACGAATCCTCGAACTGATCGCCCTTCCCGATGTGGCAGGGGACGAGGCGATAGGGCATCCCGCATTCCTCCAGCAGGATGGTCACCTTCTTGCCGTTGGGCGTCGGCCAGTAGTGCAAGTCGATCATGGCTCTCTCTTCCTCCTGGCGTCAGTCCGTGGGCTGAGTCGCGGCGACGCTCGGCCGGCTCTGTATGTCTTCGTACCACGCCGTAAGCGCGGGGCAATCCGCCCGCCACGAGTCGTCGTGCCGGAACTCCAGGTGGCCCAGACCGCAGATCACAGCGATGTGGTCGATACGGAAGGGCGCAGCAGCGTAAGCGTCCACCTCGCCGTCGAGCGCCCTGGTGATACGCCGCACCCGCTTCTCGAAGTGGGTCTTGAGGTTGACGCTTTGCTGATCCGCCGGCTGGCGCTTCTGAAAGAGCCACTGGACGCTCGTCTCCGTGAGCGCGGTGCCGAGGGTCAAGCGGCGCTGCCAGTCCCAGCGGTCGTCATCGGGATAGAGCGAAGGTCCCCCGCCGATCTCGTCGAAGTAGGCGCAGATCGCGTGGCTGTCGTAGAGCAGGGTGCCGTCGTCCATCGCCAGCACCGGAATGAGCCTGGCCGGATTGAGCCGCTCCAACTCCTCCGACTCGAAGGGGTTCACGTTCACGATGTCGAGCGCGATGCCGTGCTCCCGTGCCACGATCGCCGCCTTGCGGCCGAAGGGCGTGGCCGGGCTCGAATAGAGCTTCATCGTTGTCCTCCGTGCTGGCGAGCGGGTCATAGACCGCGGCTGCACCCTTGTACAGCGCGCCCGGGGCTCCCGTGTACAGCGCGCCCAGGGCTCCCGGAAGTCGACTGCCGGCGCGGGTTAGCGATTGCGGGCGCTGGTACTGATGCCTAAGGTATACGCGGCGGCGTGCGTCGCCCCGACCGGCGCGACGAAACGACCCCTGCGGCATGGGCTCGCGGGACCGCTGCCGCGCATGCCAGAGGCGGAGGCTGAAACGATGGCAGAGACCCTCTTCAAGAACGTGACAATTTTCGACGGCAACGCCAAGCGCCCCTACGCGGGCGAGGTGAAGCTGCAGGGCAACCTCATCAAGAAGGTCGCGCGCGGCAAGGGCAAGATCAGGGCCAATGGCGCGACCGTGGTGGACGGCGCGGGCGCCACCCTGATGCCGGGCATGGTCGAACCCCACTCCCACGTTTGCTACATCGATTCGACGACCCTGCCAGAGATCGGGCGACTTCCGCCCGAGGAGCACATGGTGCTCGCGCTCGACAATGCGCGGACGATGCTCGACCACGGCTTCACGAGCCTCTTCTCGGCTGCCGGCGTCGGCTACAACAAGATCCGCATCGAGCCGGTGCTGCGCGACGTGATCAACGCCGGGCGCTATCCGGGGCCGCGTATCAAGGCGGCTTCGCCCGAGATCGTGTCGTCGGGCGGGCTCGGCGACGAGCGCATGTGGCACATGCACCAGGAGTCGGTGGGTTACATCGCCGACGGTCCGGACGAAGTGCGCAAGGCCTGCCGGCTCTGCGTGCGTGAAGGCGTGGACAACCTGAAGATCAACATCTCGGGCGACGAGTTCTGCATGCCCGGGCAATCCGAGAGGATCACCTACTTCGATGCCGAGGTCGCCGCGGCGGTCGAAGTCGCGCGCGAAGCCGGCGTCAACATCATCACCCACGCCAGGGCGGACAAGGCGGTGCGGCTCGCGCTCAAGCACGGCATCAACATCATCTACCACGCCGACTACGCGACGAATAAGACCCTCGACATGCTGGAAGCCAAGAAGAAGGACATCTTCATGGCCCCGGCCTTCGGCATCGTCTACACCTTCGCGCACGAAGCCGGCGAGTGGGGCATCACCCGCGAGGTCGCCGAGAGCTACAACATGTTCTACAAGATGGAGAACACGATCCGCACCTATAAGGAGGTGC
>MKWU01005356.1_pt1 | contig 14037 bp, 13 predicted proteins | sample 809101 | NCBI WGS metagenome assembly MKWU01 (sample SAMN05860141, study PRJNA318959) | sponge metagenome | host: Aplysina aerophoba | place: Slovenia: Piran, Adriatic Sea, Gulf of Piran | collected 2013-05-07 | reverse complement strand
TGCGCGAGGTCTCGCGCGAGCTGGCCGGGGAGGCGGGGCGCGGGATGTCCGTCTACACCCGCTACGACACGAAGGTGGCGGACGCCACCGTCCGCTGGCTCCGCGAACGTGGGAAGAGCCGGGAAGACGGGAAGCCGTGGGTGCTGTTCTCGTCGATGGTGTCGCCCCACTATCCGCTCATCGCGCCCGACGCGTTCTACGACCTCTACGCGGGCATCGAACTCCCGCGCCCGCGGTTCTACGGGGAAGCCGAGCGGCCGGATCACCCGGTGATCGACCACTACCGGGCGACCTGGAACTACGACGAACACTTCGACGAGGAACGGCTCCGGATCGGGCTCACGGCGTACTACGGTCTTTGCTCCTTCCTCGACTTCCAGATCGGCCGGATCCTCGCCACCCTCGAGGAGAGCGGATTCGCCGACGACACCCTCGTCCTCTACACCTCCGACCACGGCGAGAACCTCGGCAACCGGGGCCTGTGGGGAAAGTGCGTCATGTACGAGGAGTCGAGCGGGGTTCCGCTGCTGATGGCGGGTCCCGGCGTCGCCGCCGGGGCCCGATGCGCCACCCCGGTCTCGCTGGTGGATATCTACCCGACGGTGGTCGAGTTCGCGTGCGGGGCGCTCGATGCCCGCGAGCGAGCGCTCCCCGGCAGGAACCTCGTCGGGCTTGTCGGGGAGCACCCGGCGGACCGCGTCGTCTTCGGCGAGATGCACGACGACGGCTCGATGACCGGTACGTTCATGGTGCGCCGGGGCGACTGGAAGCTCGTCCACTACGTGGGCGGTCCGCCGCAGCTCTTCGACCTCGCGGCCGACCCCTTCGAAGCGCGTGACCTCGCCGGGCGATCCGATACGGCCGAGGTCCAGCGCCGCCTTTACGAGGAGCTGCACCGGATCGTGGACCCCGAAGCGGCCGACCGGCGCGCATTCGCCGACCAGGAGGCCCGGATCGAGCGCCTCGGCGGGGTCGGGGCCATCCTCGCCCGACCCGACTTCAATTTCACTCCGCTCCCCGTCTCCTGACCGCATCGCCGATGGCGGCCGGCGCGCCACGCAGACCGGGACCCGATTGCGCACGAGCCCCGGGATCCAAGGGTGGGCGCACCGGAGCCTCCCGGCCTCCCGGGAGCGTGGTTCGTGTCCGCAAGCGCAACCGGCGCGCGGACGTCCGAACGGGTCAGCGGGTGCTGATCCGGCCGTCCGTCTCCGGTGCCACCTCGCCCCGGGCCTCGATGTAGTCCATGACCATGGTCGCCATGAGGGTGGCTCCGGAAGCGTCGATCAACTGCCGGCCGTTCCCGAGCGATGCGTACCCGTCGCCGCCGCCCGCCATGTAGTCGTTGGTGGCGACGGTGTAGGCCCGCGCGGGGTCGAGGGGCGCGCCGCCCACCTGAACCTCCGCCACGCGGCTCCCGGCGGGCGCTCCCGGGTCGTAGACGAAGGTGAGACCTGCGACCTGCGGGAACCGGCCGGCTCCGTCCTCGATCCGGGAAACCCCGTTCTCGAGCGCGGCCCGGAGGTCGGCTCCGGCAAGCTCCATCAGGACGACGGTGTTGCCAAAGGGGAGCTCGGTGAGGATGTCCTTGCGGGTGAGCTCGGTGCCTTGCGCGTAGGTGCGGTCGCCGCGGATACCGCCCCCGTTGGTGAGTCCGATCTCGGCCCCGACCCCCCGCCGCATGGCCTCGGCGATCAGGTTGCCGAGGTTCGTCTCCCCGGAGCGAACGCTCGCCCGGCGGCTGTCGATCTCCACCGCGGTTCGGCCGATCACCACCCCGAGCTCCTCGTCGAGCCTGGCTTCGTACTTGTCGACGAGGGCCTGGACGTCCGGGTCCGGCGCCACCCCGGCGGTGGCGATCAGGCGCCACTCGGGGAGCACCGCGAGCGATTTCCTGCCCCGGCGCTCCACCCGTTCCACGCGCAGGTCCACGACCCCGAGGTAGTGCGCGTCGTACCCCGCCTTGAAGATCGGCACCCCGCCCTCGTGGAACGCGATGGGCACGTGGTCGTGCCCGCCGAGGACGAGGTGGATACCCTCGACCGTGGCGGCGAGCTCCCGGTCCTCCGCGATGCCGAGGTGGGTAAGCGCGACGATGAGCTCCGCGCCGTCGGCCTTCAGGTCTTCGACCGCCTTGCGGGCGGTCTCGACGACGGGGGCGAAGGCGATCCCGCCACCAGGCGACGAGAGGACGTCCGTTTCCGGGGTGATCACGCCGAAGAAGCCGATCCGGAAGCCACCGCGCTCGAAGATCCGGCGCTCGACCAGCCCTGCGGCGGGCATGCCGTCCGCGCCGCGCACATTGGTGCCGAGCCAGGGGAACGTGGAGGCGGCGAAGTTCCGGGCCGCCACCTCGGGTCCGAAGTCGTACTCGTGGTTGCCGACGACGGCGATGTCGGTGCCGATGGCGTTCATCATCTCCACCATCTGCGCCCCCTGGGTGAGGCCCGACATCACCGACGGCGAGAAGAGGTCCCCGCCGAAGGTGGTGACGGTGTGGGAGGACGCGGCCCGCTCGCGTGCGAGGAGAGTCATGAGCGGCGCGAATCCCCCCTGGCCGCGCTTCGGGGAGATCTCGTAGACGTCGTTGACGTGCAGGAAGGTGATGGTCGTCGGCTCGGCCGAGACGCCGGCCGACACCGCCAGCAGCGCGCCCGCAAGCAGGCGCATGAACGAAGTTCGCAAGGTTTTCATGATGGATCCTCGTGCCGGGGACTCCGAACGGCGTCCCGGTGCGAACGCGGGGAGCATGACGGCCGCCACTCTCGTCGACATGGCGGACCTTCATCGACCCTCCACGGCGGTTCAGTCCTTGAGCTTGACGGTGACCTCGACCTCGACGGTGATGTTGTTCGGGAGCGATCCCATCCCCACCGCGGAGCGGGCGCCGATGCCCGCCTCTTCGCCGAACACGTCCACCATGAGGTCCGCGAACCCGTTGATGACCTTGGGATGCCCGCCGAAGTCGGGGTCGGCGTTGACCATGCCGAGGGTGCGGACCACGCACTCGACGTGGTCGAGGGACCCGAGGGCCTTGCGGAGCTGGGCGAGGGCCTGAAGGCCGCAGAAGCGCGCCGCCTCCACCGCTTCGTCCACCGTGCGCTCGCTCGGCACCTTGCCGATGACCGCGCCGTTTCCGTCCGGACGGCTCGGCCCCTGGCCGGATACGTGCGCGTATCCGCCCGCAATCCGCACCGGGATGTAGGTGCCAAGAGGCGTGCCGGCCTCCGGCAGGGTGATTCCGAGCTCTGCGAGTCGGGCTTCTGCACTCATGCTCTGTCTCCGTTGGTCGTTGGGGGGGGCGAAAGCGCTCCCCGGCGGGGCTTTCCGCGGGCGGACCGAATCAGCGGCCCTTGAATTCCGGGGTGCGCTTCTCGACGAAGGCGCGGGCGGCCTCCTTGTGGTCCTCGGTGAGGCCGGACCGGGTATGGCCCCACGCCTCGAGATCCATGCAGTCGGCGAGGGGCCGGCTCTCCGCCGCGTTGAGGTTGCGCTTCATGTAGCGAAGGGCGATGGAAGGACCGCCCGCGATGCGCTCCGCGGTCTTTTGCACCTCCGAGTCGAAGTCGTCGTCGGGGAACACCCGGTTGGCGATTCCGAGGGCGAGGGCCTCGTCCGCCCCCACCAGGTCCGACAGGTAGTAGAGCTCGCGCGCCTTCGCGGAGCCGACGAGCCGGGTCAGGAACCACGACCCACCGAAGTCCCCCGAATAGCCGACCCGGGCGAACGCGGTGACGAAGCGGGCGGAGGCGGCGGCAAGCCGGAGATCGCAGGAAAGGGCGATGGAGAGTCCGGCCCCCGCGGCCGCCCCGCGCACCGCCGCGACGGTCGGCTTCGGCGACTCGTGCAGGAGGCGCGCGATCTCCATCCGGTCGCGGAGCGACTGCGCCCGTTCCTCCAGGGTGCCGGCGAACTCCTCGTCGCGGGCCATCGCCTTGACGTCGCCGCCCGCGGAGAACGCGCGGCCCGCGCCGCCGACCACGATGCAGCCGACCGCGGCGTCGCGCGCGAGCCGCGGTATCGCTTCGAGCAGCCCGTCCATCATCTCGTCCGAAAGGGCGTTCAGGCTGTCCGGCCGGTTCAGGGTGAGGGTCGCGACGCCGTTCTCGCATCGCTCCAGCAGATCGCTCATCGTTGCTCCTGATTCACTCGTTCGCCAGCGCCGGAGGCGGTCCCGGCGCTCGGGCCCGCCGGTCGTGCCGGCCTGCGTGCCGCGTCGGTCCCCGACGCCTTGCCCCGGCCGCCGGATTGCGGCCTCTCGTCAATCGCCCGGCCTGCGCCGGGCAGCTCCGGGCGCATGGTCCGAACCCCGACGGTCTGTCCGGCTTCGGTCCTCACGCGACCGACCGTGCCGGCCGCGGTGTCAGAACGTCACCACGCTGCGGATCGACTCCCCGGCATGCATGAGATCGAAAGCCCGGTTGATGTCCTCGAGGGGCATGGTGTGGGTGATGAGATCGTCGATGTTGATCTTCCCCTCCATGTACCAGTCGACGATGCGGGGCACGTCCGTCCGCCCCCGTGCCCCCCCGAAGGCGGTCCCCCGCCACACCCGGCCGGTCACGAGCTGGAACGGTCGGGTCGCGATCTCCTGCCCGGCGCCCGCGACCCCGATGATGACGCTTTCGCCCCACCCCTTGTGGCAGCACTCGAGGGCCTGGCGCATCACGTCCACGTTGCCGATGCACTCGAAGGAATAGTCGGCCCCTCCGCCCGTCAGATCCACGAGGTGCGCGACGAGGTCTCCCTGCACCTCCTTCGGGTTCACGAAGTGGGTCATCCCGAACTTGCGTCCGATCTGCTCCTTGCCGGAATTGAGGTCGACGCCGACGATCATGTCCGCCCCGACGAGCCGAGCCCCCTGGATGACGTTGAGGCCGATCCCGCCGAGCCCGAACACCACCACGTTCGAGCCGGGCTCGACCTTCGCGGTGTTGATGACCGCGCCGATCCCGGTGGTCACCCCGCAGCCGATGTAGCAGACCTTGTCGAACGGAGCGTCCTCGCGGATCTTCGCGACCGCGATCTCGGGGAGCACCGTGTAGTTCGAGAACGTCGAGGTGCCCATGTAGTGGTAGATGGTCTCGCGTCCGAGCCGGAAGCGGCTGGTTCCGTCCGGCATCACCCCCTGGCCCTGGGTCACCCGGATGGCCTGGCAGAGGTTCGTCCGGCCGCTCGTGCAGTACTCGCACTCGCGGCACTCGGGCGTGTAGAGGGGGATGACGTGGTCGCCCGGCTTGACGCTCTTCACCCCTTCGCCGACGTCGACCACCACCCCGGCCCCCTCGTGGCCGAGGACGGCGGGGAACAGCCCTTCGGGGTCGGCCCCGGAAAGGGTGAACTCGTCGGTGTGGCAGATCCCGGTCGCGCGGACCTCCATCAGGACCTCGCCGGCCCCCGGGCCATCGAGCTGCAACGTTTCCAATGTCAGCGGGGCGCCCGCCTTGTGGGCGACGGCGGCACGAGTTTCCACGGCTAACCTCCTTCCGCGATGTAGCGGTTGAACTCTTCGTTGAATGCGAACAGCTTGGGATCGGCGAGGCGATCGACGTAGAGCACGCCGTCGAGGTGATCGAGCTCGTGCTGGAACACGGTGGCGAGAAAGCCTTCCGCGACGACCGTCGCCGGTTTCGCCGATTCGTCGAGATAGTCCACCTGAACCCGGCGCGGACGCTCGACGAATCCCCGCATCCCGGGAACCGAGAGGCAGCCCTCCCAATAGCCGGCCGGCGTCGGGTCGAGCACCGTCGTGCGAGGGTTGAACACGGTGAACGAGGTCCGCTCCGCGTCGAGGTCGCGCTCCGCGTCGCCCGGGTCGAACTCGATGATTGCGACGCGCACCGACTCGTGCACCTGGGGGGCGGCGAGCCCGACCCCGTCGTACTCCGCCATCGTCTCGCGCATGTCGTCCACCAGCCGCCGCGCCACATGCGACCGGATCTCGGAGCGGGTCAGCTCGCGGCAGGGCGCGCGCAGGACCGGGTGTCCGAGGCGGGCGACCTTGCGTATCGCCATCAGAACCGGGTGCGGTGCGAGGCCCCGCCATCGATGGTGATGATGGTGCCGGTGGTGTTGGCGGAGAGGTCCGAGGCGAGGAACGCGACCATGTCGCCGATGTGCTCGGGCTGGCCGGCCGGGTAGTCCTGGCTTGCCACCTCGCGCCAGCGCTCCGGGTCGCCGAGGTCGCGCTCGGCGGTCGTGCGCAACATGGTGACGAGGCGCTCGGTCTCGATCTGGCCCGGGTTGATCCCCACCACCCGGATCCCGTCGATGGTGCTTCCCCCTCCGAGGGCCCGGGTGAACGCCATCAGGCTCGCGTTGCCGGCCGAGCCGGCGATGTAGCCCGCAATGGGGCGCTCGCCGGCCGCCCCGATGACGTTGATGATGACCCCCTTGCCGCGCGCCTTCATGTTCCGGTAGGCGGCCCGGCAGGTGTTCTGATAACCGAACACCTTGAGGTCCCACGCCTCGCGCCAGGTCTCCTCCCCCACCGACTGGAGGTCGCCGCCCGGAATCGCCCCCGCATTGTTGACGAGGATGTCGACGTCGCGGCAGGTCTCGATGAGGCCGCGGGCCGCATCCCCGTCCGAGAGGTCCACGGCATGAATCTCGACCCCGACGTTGAATCGGCCCCGAATCCGGTCGCGGGCGGACGCGAGATCCGCCTCCGTGCGCGCCGCGAGATGCACGTTGCACCCTTCGCGCGCGAGGCTCTCCGCCGCCGCGTAGCCGATGCCCTTCGATGCACCGGTGATGAGCGCCGTGCGCCCCGCGATTCCGAGATCCATCCGTCGAGTCCCCCTTGCTGACTGTCCGTTCCGACCTTCCGCCCTGGTCCGGCGGGCGCGCGGCGGGGCCGGCCCCCCGGGCTAGCGCGCGCCGATCCGTGCGCCTTCGCCCGCGACCCGCTCGAGGAGCGCGGCCGGACGCCACTCCTCGCCGTGCGCCGCTTCGAGCTCCTTCATTCTCGCCACGATCCGCTCGATCCCGACCTCGTCGGCGTGGAACATCGGCCCGCCCCGGTAGACCGGCCAGCCGTAGCCGTAGACCCACACCACGTCGATGTCGCTCGCCCGGAGCGCGATCCCCTCGTCGAGGATCTTCGCCCCTTCGTTGATCATCGGGTAGACGAGGCGTTCGAAGATCTCGTCGCGTCCGATGTCGTCCCGGCGCCGGAGCTGGCGCTCCTCGGCGAACTTCCGGATGATGCCGTCGACGACCGGCGACGGCTTCGGAACCCGGCTTCCCGGCTCGTAGTCGTAGTAGCCGGCCCCGGTCTTCTGCCCGCGCCGGCCGGCCTCGCAGAGGCGCTCGCGGATCGTCGAACCGGTGGACGTCTCCGCGTTCCACCCGAGGTCGAGCCCCGCGAGATCGGCCATCGCGAACGGCCCCATCGGGAGCCCGAATTCGTAGAGCACCGCGTCGACCTCGTGCGCCGGCGCCCCCTCGAGGATGAGCCGGTTCGCCTCGCGCTGGCGGGCGAAGAGCATCCGGTTCCCGACGAAGCCGTGGCACACCCCGACCAGCACCGGCACCTTGCCGAGCCGGCGCGAGAGGGCCATCGCGGTCGCGACCGTCTCGTTGGCGCTCTTCTCGCCGCGGACCACCTCGACCAGGCGCATGATGTTGGCAGGGCTGAAGAAATGGGTGCCGATGACGCTCTCCGGCCGAGCGGTGACGGCCGCGATCGCGTTCACGTCGAGGGCGCTCGTGTTGGTCGCGAGCACCGCGTGGCCGGGCGCGAGGGCATCGAGCCGGCGGAAGGTCTCCTGCTTGACCTCGAGCTCCTCGTACACCGCCTCGACCACGACGTCCGCCTCGCGGGCCGCTTCGAGGTCGAGGGTCCCGCTGATGAGGCCGAGGCGCTCCTCGACCTGCCCGGCGGTGATGCCGCCCCGCGCCGCGGTGTTCTCGTAGTTTCGGCGGATGGTGGCGAGACCGCGATCGAGCGCCTCGCGGCTCATCTCCACCATCGACACCGGGATGCCGGCGTTGGCGAAGCACATGGAGATCCCGCCGCCCATCGTCCCCCCGCCGACGACGACCGCCCGCTTGACGTCGAGGGTGGCGGTGCCGCGGGGGATATCGGGGATCTTCGCCGCTTCGCGCTCGGAGAAGAAGAAGTACTGCTGGGCGCGGGCCTGCACCCCGCCCATGAGCTGGCCGAAGATCTCCTGCTCGCGGTCCATCCCTTCGTCGAAGGGGAGCTCGACCGCCGCCTCGACGGTCCGGATGCACGCTTCGGGGGCCTCGAAGCCCCGCATCCGTCGCGCGCGCTTCTTGCGGAAGGCGTCGAAGAGGGCGGAATCGCCGCGCGCCGGGGCGACCTTGTCGTCGCGGTCCCGGATGCGCACGAGCGGGCGCCCCTCGGCCACCACGCGGCGCACGAAGGCGACGGCGCCTTCGGTGAGGTCGCCCTCGACGATCTCGTCGGCGAGGCCGTGGGCCAGGGCTTCGGGCGCGCCGATGGGGTTGCCGACGACGATCATCTCGAGAGCCTTCTCCGGCCCCACCACCCGCGGCAGGCGCTGGGTGCCGCCCGCGCCCGGGCACAGGCCGAGCTTGACCTCCGGCAGCCCGAACCGGGCGGAGGGGGCGGCGACCCGGAAGTGACACGCGAGGGCGGTCTCGAGCCCGCCCCCGAGCGCGGTGCCGTGGATCGCCGCGACCACCGGCTTCGGCGAGTCGTCGAGGACGTCGATCATCTCGAGGAAACCGGGGGGCTGGAGCGGCTTGCCGAACTCGGTGATGTCCGCCCCGGCGATGAACGTGCGGCCCGCGCAGGCGAGGACGACGGCGGTCACCGCCGGATCGCCGGCCGCCTCGCGCATCTTGTCGCAGAGTCCCTGGCGGACGTGCCGGCTGAGGGCATTGACGGGGGGATTGTCGATGGTGATGACGGCGATGCCGTCACGTACATCGAGCTGAACGGAATCCGGTTTCGCGGCCATGGGGGCTCCCGTGCTGTACCGTCACTGGGCGGGAGCGCTCCCACCGACCCGTGATCGTATCACCGGGCGGACGGGCGGGGTCATTCCTCCCATCGAACCTGCCGAAGGAAGACGGCTCGAAGGTCGATCCCCCACGAACCGACGAGCGGTATACTGACGGCCGTCGTCCCGCGGAGCGGATGCTGCGATGACGCGAAGCACATATCATTCCGGGCACGCTGGCCGCAACGAGCGAAGCCGCATGCCTGCCGTCGCCTGTACCTTCGACACCCTCGCCGCCGCCAAGGAACTCGAGACGGCCGGCGTCGACCGCGAGCAGGCCGAAGCCATCGTGGCACTCCACGTCAGGAGCGGCGAACTGCTCGCGACGAAACGCGACCTCGAGCCTCTGGCCACCAAGGCGTTCGTGTTGCAGGTGGCGATCGGGATCGTGCTCGCCAACGCCTCGCTCACAGTCGCGCTCGTCAAGCTGCTCTGACCCCCTTTCCCCGAGCTGAGCCCCGGTTCGACGGGGAGAGTCGTGGCTCCGGACCCGGGAGCGACGACAGGGCGACTTCCCACGTCCCTCGAGCCATTTGCCGACACGTTCCGTCGCGCCCCGATGACGACGCGGGCACGTTGCAACCCTACCCTTTCCGCAGTAGCCTTCAGCCGCACGGCAGGGAGCCGATTGAAACCCATGCGCGATACGCTCTCCGCCCTTCGCGACCTCGAAGCCGCCGGTATCGATTCCATGCACGCCGAAGCCATCGTCGGAGTAGTTGCCAGGGCACACGAGGAGCTTGCGACGAAGGACGACCTCGCGGCCGCCGTGGCCGCGACGAAGGCCGACCTTGCGGCTCTCGAGGCGCGTATCGAAGCGCGCATCGAGGCGTGCATTGAGCGAGCAATGAATCGCAACCTGCTCGCCACGATCGCGGTCGGGGGCGTCGTCATCGCCGCCGTCAAGCTGCTCTGACGCAAGTCCCGGGCCACCGGCCCGGGCGGGCGGAGACGGGTTCCAGGTTCAGGTAGCGCGGCGCTCCGACACGGAGAAGACCGGCTCGCCCCGCTCGTGGGCGAGGAGCCGCGCCTTGCGGTCGAGCCCGCCGCCGTAGCCGACGAGCCGGCCGTCCGCCCCGATGATCCGGTGGCAGGGGAGGACGATCGCGACGGGATTCGCGCCGTTCGCCGCGCCGACCGCGCGCGCCGCCCCCCGGGAAAGGCCCGCGCGCCGGGCGAGCTCGCCGTAGCTCCATGTCTCGCCGTAGGGGACTTCGGCGAGCGCCGCCCACACCCGCCGCCGGAACGCGGTTCCCTCCGGCTCCACCGCCATCTCGAACTCGCGAAGCTCGCCCGCGAAGTAGGCTTCGAGCTCCCCCACCTCGCGCGCGAGCCCGGCGTCGTCCCGCCGCCAGCCGGGCTCGGGCTCAGGCTCGGGCGGGCGCGCGCCGCCCGGCCGCGGGGCGTCGGGACGCAACGGATCGCGGTCCGGGATCGAGACATGGCGCACGGCCAGGTCGTCCTTCGCGACGAGGAGCCGTCCGATGGGCGACTCGTACCGGGTGTAGCGCATCGTGGTTGCTCCTTCGACGCCTCCCCTCCGTCGCATGCCGTCGCCTCCGGTCCTGATTGCCGGCGCGAGCTCCCGCACCGTGTCCGGGCCGACTCCGGAGCCCGCCGGCCGCCGAATCCCGGCCGCCCGAGACACCACTCGCGCGCCGCCCGGCAGGACGCGAACGGCGGCGCTCAGGCGTTGCCGGCGCGGGCGGCGACCTCGTCCGCGATCGCGAGCGCCGCGGTGAGACCGGGCGATTCGATCCCGTAGAGGTTCACGAGGCCCGGGACTCCGTGCGTCTCGGCCCCCTGGACGACGAAGTCCGGCTGCGGCTCGTCCGGCCCGTGCAGCTTCGGCCGGATCCCGGAGTAGTCGGGCTGCAGGCTCCCGTCGCGAAGATCGGGGTAGAACGTGCGCACCGCGGCGTAGAAGCGCTCGGCGCGCTCCGGGTCCACCGAGTAGTCGATCTCGTCCACCCATTCGAGGTCGGGACCGAAGCGGCACCGGCCGGCGAGGTCGAGGCCCACGTGCACTCCGAGCACCGACGGTCCGGGCATCGGATACACGAGGTGCGAGAAGGGCTGCGCTCCGGAGAGCGAGTAGTAGTTGCCCTTGGCGAGGTGCTGGGGCGGTATGGTCTCGGGAGGAACTCCGGCGAGCGAGCCGGCCACCTCCTGGGCAAAGAGACCGGCGCAGTTCACCGCGGTCCGGCAGGCGAGCTCCGTCGGCGACGCCCCCCCGACCCGGAGCACGATCCGGTCGTCGTGGACCTCCCCGCCCTCGACGGGGCTGCGAAAGGCGATCATCGCCCCCGCGTCGGCCGCGTCGCCCTCGAAGGCGTGCATGAGGCGGTGGCTGTCGACGATGCCCGTGGAGGGCGAGAAGAGCCCGGCGACCGCCCGCACCGCGGGCTCGAGCCGCTCGACCGCGTCCCGGCTGAGGCGACGCAGATCGTCCACCCCGTTCGCCGCCGCCCTCGCCTGGAGGGCGTGCAGGCGCGGCACCTCGCTCTCCTCGGTGGCGACGATCACCTTGCCGACGTTCGCGTACGGAACCCCGTGCTCCTCGCAGTAGCGGTAGAGGGCGCGGCGGCCGTCGACGCAGGCCCGGGCCTTGCGCGAGCCGGCGGGGTAGTAGATGCCGGCGTGCACGACCTCGCTGTTGCGCGAGCTCGTGTGGCTGCCGACGATCCCTTCCGCTTCGAGAACGATGACCTCGCGCCCGGCCATCGCGAGGCGGCGGGACACCGCGAGCCCGACCACCCCGGCCCCGATGACGACGCAATCGACCGATTCCACTTCGAGACGTCTCCTTGCGGGGTCCGGACCCGGGGCTCCGCGGGGCCGGCGGTCCCGGGACGTGGAAGGCGGACGGTGAAGGGGCCGGACCCGCCCCGCCGTCGCGCCCTTCGGTCCGTCCTGGCCCGGGCCGCTGGGCCGCCCGGCCGGCTCAGCCGACCCCGAGCGAGGCGTTGCGCACGTCCGTCACCAGCATGTGCGCGGGGGTGTGGGTAATCGCGATGGGCGGGCGCGCGGAGCGCACCGCCACCTGGGGGGTCACCCCGCAGGCCCAGAACACCGGCATCTCCCCGGGCGCGATGATCGGATCGTCGCCCTGCCAGGCCCGCCCGACGTCCTCGATCCCGATGCGCTCCGGCATCCCGAGATGGATGGGCGCCCCGTGCACCCGCGGATAGCGGCTGGTGATCTGGACCGCCCGGATCGCGTTCGCCGGGGTGAACGGCCGCATCGACACGACCATCCGGCTGTGGAACCGCCCGGCCGGAGCGCACTCGATGTCGGTGAGGAACATGGGGCACACGCTGCCGTCCTCCCAGTGCCGGATCGGGAGGCCGGCATCGACCAGGGGCTCCTCGAAGGAGAACGAGCATCCGAGGGCGAAGGCGACGAAGTCATCCTGCCAGTGGTCGCCGATGCTGCGAACGTCGCCGTCCAGCTCGCCGTCGCGGAAGACCCGGTAGCTCGGAAGGTCCGTCCGCAGGTCGAGGTCCTCCCCGAGCTCCGGCAGGCGGGGATCGCCCGGCTCGGACATCGCGAGGAGCGGGCACGGCTTCGGGTTGCGCTGGCAGAACCGGGCGAACTCCGCCGCGTAGTCGCCCGGCAGGATGGCGAGGTTGGCCTGGACGAAGCCCCTCGCGAGCGCCCCCGTGTGACCGCGGTACTCGCCCGCGCGGATGCGGCGCCGGACCTCGACGGGGTCCGCGGTGTTCCAGTCGAGGCCGAGGCCATGGGTCGTTTCGACGGGGGCGGCTGCGGCTGCGATCGCGCTCATGGCGGCTCCTCTCCCGGTGCTCCGGGCACGGTGAACGGCAAGGCGGAAAGTCTATCGCGCGCGCCGCGCCGGCGCACCGGCGCGCGCCCGCTCCGGAAGGAGGTCCCCTCTCCGGGAGGAGCTCCTGCCGGACCGCGGACCGAAGACGCCTCCCGTCCGCAGCCGGATCGAGTCGGATCAGTGGATGTCCGCGGAGTCCGACATGGCCTGCCGCAGCCGCTCGATGTCGAACCCCGGGCTGCGGGCGCACTCGAGGATCACCGCCTCGCGCCGGGTGAGGAGATCCACCGCGGCGGGAAGCTCCGTCACCACCTCGGGGGGAATGACGACCGCTCCGTGCCGGTCCGCGTGCACGATGTCGTCGTTCCGGACGGCCATCCCGCACACGTTGACGGGCTGGCCGAAGTCCACCACGTGAACGTGGGCGTGGCTCGGCCCCACCTCGCCGGCGAGGAGCTGGACCCCCGGCGCGCAGTCGTCGAGATCGCGCATCGAGCCGTTGGTGACCGCGCCGAGCGAGCCGAGCCCCTTGTGGACCGCGGTGTTCACCTCCCCCCAGAAGGCCCCGAACCCGGGCTCGGGGTCGATGTCCTGGATCACGGTGACGGTGGAGCCCGCCCCGCTCGCGACATGCTCGTAGTAGGCGATCCGGGCCTTGCGCAGCTCCGCGGCGCTCCGGGAGGGGGTGTCCATCGCCCGGATGGTGGCGGTGCGGGCCCGGCCGACGATGGGCTTGCGCGCGGGATCGAGGCAGACCATGGGCCGTACCGTGAAGCCGGTGGCCCGGCGGTGGGGCGCCACCAGCTCGAGGGCGTTGCAGATGGTCGGGGTATCCCAGGTGGTGAGAAGCTCGAGGTCGGCATCGGTGAAGTCGGTCATCGGGGGTCCTCGGTACGGGCGAAGGGGTTTCGAATGGTGGAGGCCCGATATTTTGCACGCCTGCGCCCCGGTTCGCCTCGCTCGGCGCTTGCGCGGATCCACCGAGCGCACCGCGCCCCTTCGTCCGCGCGGCCGACGGGACCGCGGATGCCGGCGATGTCCCGGCGCGGTGCCGGCGTGGATCCGGCGCGGTGCCGGCGCCGTGCCGGCGCGGCCGGGCACGCGCGACGGGATATGATCGGTCCCGCGGGAGGCTCGGGCGCGCGAGCGCGCCCGCACGCGGGCGAACCGGCTCGGCGGCGTGTGGACCGCGTGGCTCTTCCTTCGAGGATGGAACCGGTCCGAGACAGGAACCGCAGGGCGCGAAGCGGCGCGGGG
>MKWU01005355.1_pt1 | contig 14037 bp, 15 predicted proteins | sample 809101 | NCBI WGS metagenome assembly MKWU01 (sample SAMN05860141, study PRJNA318959) | sponge metagenome | host: Aplysina aerophoba | place: Slovenia: Piran, Adriatic Sea, Gulf of Piran | collected 2013-05-07 | reverse complement strand
CTCGCCACACCCGTCGCGGCGCAAGAGGAACAGCGGGCACGTGTCTCCGAGCTCGAGGCTGGCGCGGGCTGGTATCAGTGGAATCCGTTTGGCGTCAGCGACTTCATCGTCTTCCCTTCCGCACCGAACGCCACGAAGCGGCGTTACCGCCGAGCAGTACCTGCGGCGGGTCCAAGGCGAGGGCGGGGGTACACGGCTCCTCGATGTCGCGCAGATCCGCGCTGACCTCGATGGTTGCAGGTCCGAGGCGCGGCTAGTCAGTCCCGTGCGCCTCGGCCTGCTTGACAATTCGCTGAAGATCGGCGCCCTTCGCTCCGGGGTGACGGGTCTGAAACTGCCGCGCTTGCCGATTTCGTTGTACCCGAGCGCGCCTTAGATCGACTTCGAGCAAGCCTGCGGGCGTGCTACGCTGCCGATCGATGACGCTCCGGAGCGAGTGGAGCAACGGCGAAGTTCTGGCTCCAATCGAGGCGGCTTCTTGGGCGCTGGACACCGGCGATGTCATCGGCTGGTTCGAGACGGCGGGGACGGACGACATCGTGCGGCTGGCGGTGGAGACGTGAGCAGCCGCAGGCTGCTGGGGGCGCACCTGCCGACAGCGTCTCCGGAGCGTCGGGAGACGGTGGCAGCGGAGTGCCTGGGCTGCCGGACGCAGTTCGCCGTCGACGTGCGGCTGCCGCTGCCGTCGACGTGTCCGGACTGCGGGGCGGATGTCCTTGCCCGCTCAGACATCGAGGCACCGGCCGCACAGCGCCGGTTGCCATTCGACGTGCCGCGAGTCCGGAAGGTGAAGCGGTAACGCTGCGTTTCATCGCGGCTCGTATCCTGCGGGACGGGAGCTGATCGAGCTGGCCGAACGCGACGAGGACGCGGCGCTGGTCGACGCGGTGCACGATGCGGTCGATGTGGTGGTTGCTGACGGCCGGACCGCGGCGCTGAGGTCCGACGGGGAGTCGTCGACCTGAAGGTGTGACTTGAGACTCGCGATCCCCGGGACGGAGCGTCACCGGCTGGGAATGTTCCGGCGGGGCGAACGGCAGGTGGGAGTGGGTCGATACCGGGATAGTGCCCGAACGGGTGCTTTGAACGTCGCTGGCGCGTGCTCGCAAGAGGCCGCGGGCTGTTCGCGATCAAGGTGGACGACGGCGGCGGGTCCCGCGCGGCGACGACCGCCGAGGTGGATGCGGCGCTGCGGGAGTGGGAGCTGTACGGGGCGGCGGAGTACCCGGTGCAGTGCGTCGGGCCGGAGGATCGCGCGGTCGACGTCGATGTCGGTTAACGGCGTCGGGACTCGGTGGCGGTGATGGACGAGCTGTATGCGGTCGGGTGGCGGGCGGCGGGCCGGCCCGCGGCAGTGGATCTGGTCGGTGTGCCCTTCGCTGGGACTGGCGGTTCGCGTGGCGCGCGGCTATGCGGCGTGCGTGGGCGGCGGCCGGTGGCGGGTCTACGGCACGCAGGTTGCCGGAGTCGATGACGGCACGGTCGAGGCGGTCCTGGGACGCCGGCTGGCGGGGGGGCTCGAGACGCGCCGACAGGACTGATGGCGGAGCAGAAGCTCGTGGTCCCGGCGTGCCCGCACCGCGAGAACGGACACCTGTGGCGGTTCGACAGGGAGCGCTCGACGGGGGATTGCCAGGCTGACGTGTGCCAAGCGTGCGGGTTGGTGCGGCTGACGTCCTATCGCACGGGGCAGGTGTACGCTACGCGGGTTCGGGCGCGTGCGATGGCGCATGAGCGGCGCGCAGGACGCGCCGTTGCACCGGTGCGCTCGCTGTCGACGGCGTGGACCGCATGTTGCCGTCGTGCGCCGGGGGCGTGGAGTTCATCTCGATGTCCGCTTCTGCCCGGCCGGCACAGGGCCCTGACTGGCCAGAGTGTCGGGTTCCTGCTCACCCTCGCTGCCGGCGAGGTTCTCGCCCCAACGACCGCGGTTCCAGCCTGCCCGCCGGACTGGACCGGGCCGAGAGGGTGCAGCGACTCGACTTCGAGGCACTGAGCGGCAGTATCTTGCCGGCGATCGTGTTCGACGACGACGGGTGGCGGTTGAAGTCAGACCCGGCTGAGCACCCTGTTTCGTGAGGCGCTGCATCAGTGCAGCGTGGCTTCGCGCGCGGCCGGCGTCCTCGAGGTCCCCGGTGTAGGACGCTGCGACCGCCAGGTAGGTCGTGTTTCCCTTCGCGTCCACGGCCTCTGCCATGATGGTCTCGTACGCGAAGTCCCTGATCTGCTCCTTCTGAAGGTCGGGTCCGTTGTCTCTGGCCAGGGGCCGGAGTTCGAGTCGCGAAACGGTCCGTCGGCACTCGAGGTCGAGCTCGTCGGCGATGACCTCGATGTTCTCGCGGGCCTTCGCGTAGGCCAAGGCGTCGAGCAGTTCATCGCTACGGAAGCGATTGCGATCCGAGTGACCTCGTGCGAAGAGATCAGCGAGAGCACGCAGGAGGTCCGAATTCGCGGGCGGTGAGCACGAGTTGGCGCGGTGCCGGACAGGAGATACGATGCGGCAGGAGCGGATCCGGTTCCCATCCACGAGGGCTGCGGGGTGAGCATAGATGCCTCTTTCCAGATCGTTCCGAGGTGCGGCGGCGCTGGCTGTCGTCTTGCTCGTTCCCGCGGGCGCGTTCGCGCAGGCCGTGGCCGAACCGGAAGCGGCGGCGCCCGACACGCTCACCGTCTCGCCCGAGGAACTGACGCTGACGGCCGGCGAGACCGCCCGCATCAGCGCCACCGTGCTCGACGGCGACGGGAACGAGGTCGAGGCCGAGGTTCTATATCTGCCCCTCTACGGGCAGTACTGGAACCTGGAGGAACGCACCTGGGGCTTCAATATCTTCACTGTCTCGCCCGACGGTCGCGTCTCGACCGTGCGTCCCGGCGAGTACGCCGTGCTGGTGCGGGTGGCGGGCACGGCGCGCGATGCGTCGGCGACGGACTCGGATGGGGGCGGCTACCTGCAGCGGCGCGTGCCGCTCACCATCCTTCCGCGGCCGCCGGCCTCGATCGCGCTGAACGCCCCGGGGCCCTTCCATGCCGGCACCGAGGTGACGCTCGAGGCCACGCCGCTCGATGACAACGGAGCGTTCGCGGACGACGTCGAGGTCGAGTGGCGCACCTCGGACGCTTCGATTGCGATGCCGATCGGGCAGCCGCCGGCCAACCAGCGGACCACCCGCCGGGGCGTGCTGGCGCTCGGAGCGCCGGGCAGGGTCGCGATCACGGCGACGGCCGGCGCGGCGACGGCCGAGACGACGCTCGACGTGGCACCGAACCCGGCCGCCCGCATCTCGCTGACGCCCGACCGGAGCACCGTCCGGACCGGGGACGTGACGCGGCTGACCGCCACGGTGACCGACGCCGAAGGACGGTCGCTCGACGACATCCCGGTCGCCTTCAGCGTGTCCGCAATCACCGACGCCATGGCCAGCGGCGGCCCCTCATCGGGTCTGATCACGCAGGACGGCCGCTTCGTGGCCGATCTTCCCGGCGCCTACACCGTCGTGGCCCGCACCGGCTCGGTAACCGCCTCGGCCCTGATCCGCGTCGTGGAGCGCGGCGTGCGGCGGCCCATCGAGCTGGTCGGGCACGGCCGCGTGCAGGATCGCGCGACGACCGACCTCTGGGTGTGGGAGGCGCCCAACGGGCGCGATTACGCGCTGACCGGGACGCACAGTGCCGGCGGCCACGCCTACGTGTGGGACGTGACCGACCCGGCGAGCCTCGAGGTCGTCGACCTCGTGCGGGTGGACGCGCGCTCGGTGAACGACGTCAAGGTCTCCGAGGACGGGGCGACAGCGGTGATCTCCCGCGAGGGCGCCTCCAACCGCCGGAACGGGCTGGTCATCCTCGACGTGTCCGATCCGGTGGTCGGCGTGCGGAGGATCGCCGAGTACGACGACCGGCTCACGGGCGGCGTCCACAACACCTTCATTCACGACGGTCACGTGTACGCGCTCTCCGCCGCCCGGCGCTTCGACATCATCAGCATCGAGGATCCGGCGGTCCCGAGGCGGGTCGGGAGCTTCGCGCTCGACAACCCGGCGCGTTCGATCCACGACGTCGTGGTCCGCGACGGCATCGCCTACTCCGCGAACTGGACGGACGGGGTGGCGGTGGTCGACGTCGGCGGGGCCGGCAAGGGCGGAAGCCCGCGGGAACCGAGGCTCATCGGGCAGTTTCCGTTCCCGACCGGCTGGAACCACGCGGTCTACCCTTACCGAAGCGCGTCGACCGGCAAGTTCTACATCTTCGCCGGGGACGAAGCGGCGCGCAGCGGCCCCAACTACAGTCCGGAGTCGGCCATCGGCACCGGTACGCCCGGCTACGAGAACGAGCCGCATCGCTGGCGCGGCTGGGTCCACATCCTGGAATGGGACGAGGAGTTCGAGTCGCCGCCGCGCCTGGTCGCCCGCTACGAAGTCCCGGAGGCGGGAAGCCACAACATCTGGGTCGAGGACGACGTGATGTACGTGGCGTTCTACAACGGGGGCCTGCGGGTGGTGGACGTCTCGGGCGAGTTGCTCGGCAACCTCTACCGGCAGGGCCGGGAGATCGCCCGCTTCCTGCCGCTCGACCCCGAGGGCTTCGTCCCGAACGGGGCGCAGGTCTTCGGCGTTCAGCCCCACAAGGGGACGATCTTCTTTTCGGACATGAACTCCGGCCTCTGGGCGGTCCGCCTCGGGGAGCTTCCGGGCGAGGAGACGCCGGACCAGCCGTAATGCCCGCCGCCACGAACGGGCCGAGCCTCGTGACGGCGAGAAGACGCCGCGCGTGAGGTTGCGCCGACTATGCAGAGCTTGTGCTGCCTGAGCGGAACTGTTGGATGACCCGGTGAGCGGACTCGAACCGCTGATCTGCTGATTGTGAATCACATTCAGGGCCGTCCAGCCGCGTCCGGATGCGCCCAGATCCGTCGTTTTGCTTAGGGAATTCGCGAATTCCGGATCCAGCCGCGTCCAGAAATCGCACCCGTGTCCGCTCCGTAGGGTGTCAGATAGGGCGTCAAATGTCGGACGCCGCCGAGCGTAGAATCCACCGTGAATCGGGATCGAATCGCAGTGCCGGAACGGAGGCTCGGACTGCGCGACTGCGGCGGCCGATTCGCTCACCGCAAATTCCTCACCCTCTCGTCGAGATCTTCGACACGAGCTCCCGCCGCCGCGCGTCGACGCGGCCGTGTGATGCGCGATGATGGCGCGCAAGGCTGTTCGACGGGCTGGCACGGGGTGCGGGTGTACGGGCTTTCACCGTCAGGGTCGATGCTGGAGAGCGCCGACGGTTTCGAGCGTAGCCTCCGGTTCTGCCCGTCTACTCCAGAACTCGGGTTCCTCCGCTCCCGGCTGGAGGAATCCCCAGCCAACAGCAATGTCCCCGCCCTTTAGCATGTTGAACCAGAGTCGGCAGCCACTCGGCAGGTTGTAGATGATGATGCTCATGTTGCATCGTGCAGCGGTACCGTAGTAGATCCGCTCTTCGTCAGGGTCACGGCACATCTGATCGGCAATGCGGTCTCTGTACATCGCTCCCTTGCCGTGCACCTGCTTCATGATGGCCAAGGCAGACTGTGCATCTGCATCAGATCGGCTATTGACTATCAGGTACTCAGTTGCCCTCAGGAGCAACTTGAAGAGCCAACCGCTGCCGCCAGTCATAGCAGCCGGGAACAGTGCCTTCAGTGCCTTCAGGAGCCAAAGTCGTGGCTTCAACGCCAGTCCGATTCTGTTCAGGCCTGCAATCAGGCGAAGGAAGTAACCGATCCTCAGATGCATTGATCTCGTTGTAGTCCAGTCGGTAGTGAATTCTCCACAATCGTCTCCGCGCCCGCCGAGGCCGGAGGCTGCGACGCAGCGCCACCGCGCAACGCCTCGAGTCGCGTACCGTCGAGATACCCGGTCGACGTTGCCCGTCGCGACGACTGCCAGCGACGGATCGCCGAACGCGTCCGCGGGCCGAACAGACCGTCGGCACCATCAGGGTCAAAGCCCGCCGTTTGCAGGCTCAACTGCATCTGCCGCCGTGCGTCTTGCCCGGATGACGACAGCGCTCAGTCTACCATTGGGGCGGACTGCACGGTGCCGCCGGGCCGACCGACCGGCATGTCAACGTGTCGATCAAGCATGCTGTCTACGTCCCCGTGGGATTGACGTGGGTTCGTGGGTCTCAGCGCCAGCCCCGGTGGCCGTCTCAGCGAGTGGGAAGTGGTCCAGTGCCTGCTGTTGCATGTGTACAAGTCGACGAGGATGTCGTGGTCACCGATCTAAATTCGGACTCTGCCGTGGGTCGAACCGATGGATGTCCGGCGTTCCGAGCGTCAGGGGCAAGCGCAGGCCGGGTTCCCGCGGTGCTGCTCCAGCCTCTCGCGCCTGGAGGGCTCGCGGGCGCTGCGGGCGGGGTCGCTGGTCGGCGGCAGCAGATCGGGTACGTCCGGCGCGAAGCGTGCTCGACTTGCTGACGGCCGACTACAAGTTCGTCGACGAGCGGCTGGCCCGGCGCTACGGCATCCCGAACGCTCACGGCAGCCGGTTTCGGCGGGTCACGCGTGCCGGAGGTCGTTTCGGCGTGGCTTTCGTGCTCGCGCGGCTCCGAGCACTCGACACCGCTGGTGTCGTCCTCGGCCGGACCAGCAGCCTCTTTCGGGCTGCGTTGGTCGCGATGTCCTTGCAGGAGCTTGCGTACCAAATCCTGGCTCCGCCGGTGCAGTTCCCGTTCGAGTTCGCTCTCGCTCATCTGCCGGGCTTCGCTGGACGAGAGGAGGGCTTTGGCATCCGCGAAGACAGCATCGGCCGCTGCGCACGGGGCTCGGCTCGGGAGATCGATGCAAGGGACGGCGGTTCGCGGCACGTCGAATGTACGTCCCTGGAATCCTGTCTGGAAATGGCAAGCAGAAAAGGGACTTCTGTGGCCACGCGAAGAGGGACCCCCGGTGACGGGAGCCGTAGCGGGAATCGAAGGCGTCTGCGTACCGGGACGACCCCGCCCGGCTCGTTCAGTGCATCAATTGGTGAGCACCTCCTTCCTTGAAGAATGGTTTCCGGCTGTCGGGCAAGATTGCCTGTGACCGTGCGCGGAGCCGGTGTCAAGGCCGCAGCCCCGCGTAGCGGGGGCGTCGCGCAGCGACGCGCCTTGACGCCGGTGAGCAGACGGTCACACTGGTCGGCCCGACAGCGCGGGTTGTCGATATCCGGTGCTCAACGCAGTTGAGCATTTTTGTCGAGCCGACGAGCGTTCGGCGTTCACTACATTTGGCCGGCGCGCTAGCCGTCACGTCCGAAGCCCCTGGGCAGCTCGACAGCCTCCAGTACCGACAGATCCAGATCGCAGACCTGCTCGAGCAACTCCGCGGTCGCGGACCCGGCGAGCGATTCCGGCAACGCGTCCCGCCACTTGGGCGCACCGCCAAGATTGGCCACCGAGACGAACGGCGCAGCGAAGGCATTGGGGTGGACCATCGGGTCGGCACCCGGGGTTCATAGCACCGCCGGGCCAAGCAGCTACTTGCGGGTCAGGTAGGTCGCGATCGCCGCGGCGAGCCCCACCAGGAGTTCCGCCTCCTCGCGATTCGGATCCCGGCCCTCCTGAACATGCCGGACTTCGTTGGAGGCATAGCCCCAGAGGTGTGCGAGCGCCGTATCCAGGGGCTTGGGCAACAAGTCGGGATGGCGCTTGATGATCTGGCCAAGGGTCGCATTTGAATCACCGGTGAGGTCACGAGCAACGGCCTCCAGCGCACCCGCGGCGTGGTACATGGCGCCCGACAAATCGGGCGTCGGCCGCCGAGACAGATCCTGCAGCGCTTCATGCAAGTGTCCAGCGGTCGTGGGCCGTCCGGTATCGCTCAGGGCCGCAGTGGCGGCCGTCACGACGGATTCAAACGTCTCTGGTCCTCGCGTGACTACCAGCCCGTCCACGAGCTGCCAACCAACACCCTCCTCAACGAAGTAGGCGTTAATCTCGTCGGTGAAGGTAGCGGCAGCTTCGTCCGTGCGACCGGCGAATCCCGCGTACACCGCCTCAATGATGTCGTAAACCTTGAACCACTCACAGGCGTGGATCAGGTACTGGATCTCGTCCCAGACGTTCGGGTAGTCGGTCCAGTTGCTCGAATCAGGGCGTACCCGCAAGACGGGGCAGATGATGCTGCGCAACCGCGTTGGACTCCAACCGAGGGCGATCGAAGTGTCGAGCACAGTTACCCTCAACCCCTCCGGAGCGTCCTCCCTGATCGTGATCTCCTTGGCTGGGCCCGCGTAGCGGTGGCGCCGCGAGAACGGGGCACGTGGTGTCATTGGCTCGTGAGCATAGCCGAGAAGCGGCACGCCTTCAACGGAACGACTTTCTTCAGGCACCGGGGTCCACGAGTGAGCACCGGCAGGCCGGCCGCGCAGAAGCTCGTGACGTGCGATCACAAGCTGAGGGGGACCGGGAGGACCAAGCCGACCGGCCCGATCAACACGAGTCAAGTGTGGGACGGAACGTGGAACCGGCACCAGGAGTCGAGAGCAAGCCCCATTCTTGCAATGGTTTAGAGACCACGTAGCAGAAGCGGGGATGAACCCCCACGGTGTTCGCAATGATGACCGCGCGCGCGAACTGCCCGAGTCGAAGCGGCAGGAACCCGCGAACGGCGAACCGGACGCGGTGAACCTGCGCGAACGATCACCGTCGGCCCCGGCTATCATCCGGCGAATCACGGAAGCACAGGGAGGCAGCAAGATGACGCTACATGAGGTCGACGTTGAATGTGACGTGGAACGCGACATTTGCCAAGTACGGGCCGCGTTGTTTGGCCGTGGTCGTCCACCGGGACGCGCAGAGCTCACACGTGCAGTTCCAAGCCGGGCCGAAGATCATCGTCCCGTTCGATGATCCGAACGGAGAGTACGAAGAACTGCTGCACGGCTGGACCTATCAGGCGACGGACGACTGATGCGGAAGGGCAGGGAGTGCTGAGGTGATACTTCTCCTTGCAACGATTCACGCCATGGTTGACCCGAGATTGGTCGCCTCCATCGGCCTGGGCTTGGACATCGTGGGGATCGTGCTCCTGTTCTGCTTCGGTGGTATCGGGAGCAATTGGATCCATGCCCCTACAACAGTGCAAATGGTGTACGAAGTGAATCCGGGGGACGCTGAAGAAGCGGGCGAAGCTCGGGACAAAAATGTGCGCCGCGCGACCGTGGGAGCGGCTGTTGGGCTTGTCTTGGCCGTAGCGTGATTCGCGTTGCAGCTCATCGCCCAATGGCTGTAGACCTGCGACCGTTCCAGCGACGGTTCGCCCGGTGTCCGGAGCGACGGTTCGCCTGGTGTCCCGGTTGAACCTCGCGCCGGCCGGTAGACGCGTCGCAGCCGGCCAGCAGGCCGGCGACAGGGGCACAATGAGGGTGTGCGGGACCCTGTTCGGAAGCCGGATCGACGCCGGGTACCGGTGGGGGGCCTAGACTGTGCTAGATTCCAGGCTCAGGAGCGCGTCTGCCGGCCCTTGGCGTCCCGTAGCATTCCGTGGATGTAGCCGTGTCCAAGACCCGCGCGACGTGCGATCTGCGGCACCGGAAGGCCACGGCCCTGAAGCACGACCACGACCGAGCACGCCTTCCAATAACGCTCCATCACAGCTTCCACGCCGGTTGCAGCAAGACTTCCCGCTTCATCCTCATGCGCGGCCCCGTCCATGTGCTCTACGCCGACAACAGCGCGAGATAGCCGCTGCAGGTGGTCTGCGGAGAACTGGGCATCGCGCCGTGCTCCCGCGTAGTCCCCGCCCAACGATTCGTTGTAGCCGTGCGGGGTCATCGTCCGGCGTGCCATGATCTCGCGGCGTTCGGCGTCGCAGGCCGCGTACATGTCAAGGCCGGAATGCAGCACTTCCACGGCCGGGTCGCCGAACCGCGCAAACGGGAGCCTACGGGCCTTTCGGTGCTCGTGGACTCGCCGGTCAACGTCCTCCGACATGCCGATGTACTGCAGCCCACCTTGACGTTTCCAGGACAGCAGGTACACGGAAAACTCCCGCGTCGACCCTCGCGCCTTGGTGCTCATGCAGCAGCCCCATGATAGCGGGGCGGGCTGGACCGTGGCGGGCAGAACCGCGCATCCTAGCGCGCCCACGGGCCGCGGCTCATCCGACGACTCGAAGGCCGCCGGCGAGACGGGCGGCGGCGGGCTGATCGATTCGCTGATGACCCTTCGCGGCGGGCTGGCGCTTGTGCCGACCTTCGCTGGCGGGCTCGGGCTCGGTCAGCACGCGGCCCCGCAACGCGACTGGCGCGTGACCTGCGCGACAAGGTGCACGCGGACCTGGCCGACGCTGCCGGCGTGCCGGCGGTGCTCCTGGCCCGCGACGGCGACGGGACTTCGCGGCGGGAAGCCTACCGGCAATTCGTCCACGAATCCGTCCGGCCGATCCTCGATCAGACCGAAGAGGCCGCATCCGACCTGCTGGAAGTCGACGTCAAGCTGTCGGCCGAACGGCTGGCCGGCGCGGATATGGCGAGCCGTGCGCGTGCCTTCCGCGCCCTGACCGGCCGGGACGTAACGCTGCCCGTCGAAGACGCGCGGGAGATCGTGGGACTGTAGCGATGGCTGTCGCCGACGAAGTCGCCTCGTGGATTCGCCAGCACGCGGCCCCGGTCGGGGCCACGGTGCACGCCCACCGGCAGCCCGCCAGCTTCGGCGCGGATGACGTTCTCGTGGTGGCCCTGGAACGGCAGGCCGATGACTACCTGTTCGGCGCGGGCCGCGGCTTCGCGTCGTGTGGCGAGTCCGAGATCCGGATCGGGTTGTGGTGGATTGCGAACCGGCGCCGGCCCGCGGCTCAGCGCACGCCACAGCGCGCCCTGGAAGGGCTGCAGCCCGTTTACCAAGCGCTCCTCGGTGTTCGGCGCATGGTCATCGGTGTGACGATCAAGCGGCAGACCTTCCGCCGGCCGCATCAGACAGGAAGCCCGGATCACCGTCCCATCATCGAGGCGGCGGTCCTGGAAGGCGTGGCCGTCGTGAAGGCTGCGATGGCCGGGAACGTCGGCCGTCATCAGGCGGGGGCGCAAATGACCGGGGGGCTGGACCAAGCGAGGTCGGCGGCCGGCCGGGCAGCCCGCGTGGCGCGGGAAGAGGCCGAGTGTGTTGGCGAGCTCGAGGAAGTGATCGGTATGACCACCTGGTCATACTGATCACTTATCGAGGCTCGTTGACAAGTGTGCCGAGACCCTCCCAACGACCGTCAAGCGCCCTTGCATCGTCTGTTTCCGCCCTACCCCGGTCGGTGCGACCGTCAGCCGGCCGGTATGCAGCGCACCCTGCCGCGCCGTCGAGGACAGCCTGAACCCGCGGACCATCAACCCGATCCGCGTCCAGCCGCCCCCGCCTCCGCGGGTCTTGACGGAAGACGAGACCCGCGTCCGTCTCAAGCCGAAGCGCAAGCCGAAGACGACCGGCGATTCGCGCTGGCGACCGTGGACCGAAGCCGAGGACCGCGCGCTGCTCGAAGCCCCGACGACCGGCGCGGCCGGCCGGCTGCCCCGTGGCGTGCTTCCGGCGCTGACGAAGCGGCTCGGCCGCACGAAGGACGCGGTCGTGCAGCGACGTCGGATGCTTCGCCAGCGGGCGGCCTAATGTGCGAGCGGGTCGACGGCGAGTTGGTCGACGGCGGCGCGGCGCGGCGCAGACGACGTGCGCGGCCGGCCCCGTTCAACTGCCGCTGATTCCGTTCGGGCTCGACCCCGGCCGGTCGCACCCGTGGGATTCAGCCTAGAATGAGCCGATGGGAAGGCACACAGCTTGCCGAGAATGCGGCAAGGACATTCACATGCTCGATGAGGGGACCGGTCCCGACAAGTGCCCATTCTGCGGATGCTCAGACCCCGCGCGCAAGACGCAGCCCGAGGTCGGATCCGGCGAGGGGGACGGCGCAGCCCGATGAAGCGGGACATGGATCTCTGCCGCAAACCGCCCTCGCTCAGCACGATGCTCGCCATCCACAGGCCCGGGTGTCGATGACGATGGTGGGGGGAGAAGTCGTCCGCGAGACCGGGGGGGACTGAGGCCGCCGGGCAGGTGTGTCCGGCTATCGCACACGCTCCACAGCCATCGCTCGGCGTTCCCCCTGCCGCAGGATAGAATCGCCCCGTTGGGCTCCTTGGAGGTGACGATAGGAGTACGGCCAAGCCGCGAGTCCGGGTATCCCTGGCCGCCACGGGCCTCCTTGGCGCCGTCCTTCTCGGTGCGACGCCCGCCCTCGCGCAGCACGGTGCGGCCGGAGGCGAATGGCGCAGCTACGCCGGCGAGGCCGGCGGCACGAAGTACTCGCCACTCGACCAGGTCCACGCCGGCAATGTGCAGGACCTCCACATCGCCTGGCGCTGGCGCTCGGTCGACCACGAGCTGGCCGACGCCGATCCCGACCTGCAGTTCAATCCGCTGCTGCTGACCACGCCGCTATGGTCGCCGGAAGGCTCCTAATGAGCACGAACCTGGGCCAGGCGGCCGCCATCGACCCTGCCACGGGCGAGACGACGTGGGTCTACGGGGCACTTGAGGACGGCGCCGGGCGGCCCCGCGGGGGAGCGACCCGCGGCGTCGGGTACTGGGACGATCCGGAGCGCGACGACGAGCGGGTCTTCGTCGTCAGCGGCGAGCAGCTCGTGGCGCTCGACGCACGCACCGGCGACCCGCTGCGCGAGTTCGGGACCGGCGGCAAGGTCGACCTGACGGCTGGCGTGCCGCATCTGGAGGAGTACCGCTGGACGGCGGCGCCGCTCATCTGCCGCGACACGGTCATCGTCGGCATCTTCACCATCGACCAGTTCGACCGGCGGGACCAGGCGCCGGGCTACATCCGCGGCTACGACGCCGTCACCGGACAGTTGAAGTGGCGCTTCAACACCATTCCGCAGCCGGGCGAGTTCGGGCACGAGACGTGGGAGGACGGTTCCTGGGAGCACACCGGGGCCAGCAATGTCTGGACGGTGGCCAGCGCCGACGAGGAGCTGGGCTACGCCTACCTCCCGACCGCCACCCCGACCCACAACTGGTACGGGGGACACCGTCCGGGCGACAACCTGTTCGCGGAGACGCTGCTCTGCCTGGAGTGCGAGACGGGACGCCGCGTGTGGCACTACCAGTTGATCCACCACGGCGTCTGGGACTACGACACCGCGTCGACGCCGATCCTGGCCGACATCACCGTCGACGGCCGGCCGATCAAGGCGGTCGTGCAGGTGACCAAGCAGGCGTTCGCCTACGTCTTCGACCGGGTGACCGGCGAGCCGGTCTGGCCCATTGAGCTGTTGCCGCCACTCGGCGTACATGATGGGCGTGCCCTTCCCGCCCTTGCGGACGTGGCGGCCAGCTTCCTGGATCTTACGGTAGCCGCCCCAGCGCGGGTCGGCGTAGCCGCGGTCGAGCCCCTGCATGGCGAGGTACACCGTAGTGATGGAAAGAGAACGGCAGTGCGACAGGAGTCGCCGCTGTGGGAGATCCGACCCGCCACCGACGATCCAGTCCAGGAGCTGACAGCCGATGCGCTTCCCGCTGGCGGACCGCGCTCCGTGTAAGGTACCCGGCGAGCTATGAGCGACGCTGAACGTGTTCCCGCCGATTCCCAGGATGTCCGCGCCCGCTTGGTCGAGGCCCTGAAGCTCGATCTGGTCGGACCGTGGGCGGGGCATGATCTCGACGACGAGCGGTTGCCGGGGCGCGAGCGCCCGTCGAACTGGTATGTCGCCGGCTTTCTGATCCCGACCGGTACGCCACCGGATCGGAGCGCGGACGCCGACGAGGACGACGATCTCGACACGGTCCCCGAGTCGGCGGGCTTGGCCGAGGAGTCGAACGACGAGCGCAAGGCGGCGCGCAAGGCGTTCTTCCCGTCGTCAATGGGGCTGAGCTTTCTCGTAGGCGGGGTTTGCCGCGCGCTGGCGGTTACGGTGCGGTGGGGGGACTACGCGCCGGCCGAGATCGAGGACGCCGACGGCGGCAAGACATCGGTGTGGCAACGGACGCCACGCGAGGCGGCGCTGTCGGTCCCGCTCGGCGCAGGGCCGGTCGTCC
>MKWU01005354.1_pt1 | contig 14039 bp, 12 predicted proteins | sample 809101 | NCBI WGS metagenome assembly MKWU01 (sample SAMN05860141, study PRJNA318959) | sponge metagenome | host: Aplysina aerophoba | place: Slovenia: Piran, Adriatic Sea, Gulf of Piran | collected 2013-05-07 | reverse complement strand
CCCACGAATTCGCCCGCATGGCCGGCAGCACGATCTCCCGCCCCGTATCGAATCCGGAACGGTATACCGCACCGGCGTCGTACAGCAGCGTGTGGGAGCGGGTCTCAACCAGCACGGCCAGTCCGTGACCCACGTCAAGGACATCCGCAACGGCGCCACCCTGGACCGGGCGCTCCGGTTCCCACCACAGCACCGGCACCAGAGCGAGCCACGCGAGATTGCGCGCCGGCAAGGGCCAGGCCGCCATCGCCGCGAGCGTGCCCAGCGCAGCGATAGCCAGTATCCATGCCGGCGGAGGTGACAGAAGTACCGATGACCAGGGCCATTCCCCGACCGCGGCAAGCCCATTCCACGTCCACTGCAACGGCATACCGGCGAGCGCAATGAGGTAATCGCCCACCGGATGCCAATGCACCGTGGCGGCCGCAAGCAAGGTCAGCGGCACCAGCACGAAACTGAACAGCGGAATCGCAATGACATTGACGAAGGGCGAAATCAGCGACACTTGATTGAAGAACAAGGCCGTCACCGGCACCAGCCCCAGGCTCATGTACCACTGCACCCGCGCGACGCCCGCCACGGGACGCAATGCATCGCGGTCCCCCCCACGCGAGTACTCGCTGCGGGCCAGTTGCCACAGCAGCGCCACAGCGATGAAGGACAACCAGAACGAGGCACTCAAGGGTGCCGCCGGGTCCCACACAAGCACCAGCAACACGGCGGCCGAAAGCCCGCTCGACATGTCCACCGAACGCCGGCTGAGCAGTGCCAGTTGCGCCACCACGAGCATGATCAGCGCGCGCTGCGTGGGCACGGTGAATCCGGCCAAGGCCGCATACAAGCCCGCCGCGAGGAGGCACGCCGATGCGGCGACTTCCGCGTTGCGCGAAGCCACGGCGACGGGCATGCGCAGTGCAATCCAGCGGGCAATCAGGAATATCAGGCCCGCTACAAGTCCGACATGGAGCCCGGAGATCAAGTCTTTTTTGAGACTGCACTTGAATAGTCAGCCTAATGCATTGATTTAATGGATGTTATTCGAATGGTTGGAATTACTGGAAGAACCGAATATGTAGGGAAGTAAGCAAAGAGTAAGCAAATTGAATCAAATTCGAGCGTGTCGTAGCGTAGCGAGAATCGAAATGCCGGAGGTGGGCCGACTTACACAGATACGCCTCCAGAATACCCGAGGCGGTTCATGCGGCCTCCACACTCATTAGCAGCACTTGCGTTCGTGTGTTCGGATTTTCAAGTGCTACGTTCCACGCGACAACGCGGCACGCAATTTCGCCTTGTACCTGCCGCACCAGCACACGAACCGCCTAACAAGATTTGAACAAGATAGCTAGCTGGTGCTAGTGTGCGCCCGATTCGGGGGCCAACGACAACGAGGGATCGCAGGTGGAGACAAGAGAATCGCCCGTTTTCGCGATTGCAAAGTACAGCGACTCGTACTTAATCCCGACCTGCAACGCGTTGCTATTGGTTAGTCTCCGTTGCCCAATACAAGCTTGCGGCACGGCGATTACGGCTCCCACCCTGCTGGCTCGGTCGCGACCATGATGCAACTTTTTGGCGATAGGACAATTTGGCAAACCGTGCCTCCCAGCTACTCAATGGCTCAGTCCAACCCGCGAGATATCGCCTGGCAGCATGTACAACAAGTGATGCGAGTAGCTCGAAATACCAGCGGCGACACACTCGCTTAATCCGAATCGGAGGCTAGCAACTTGCCGGAAAGAGACTGGGGTAGCGAGACGCTGGCAAGATTCCGCTATCAAGCAGAAGTTACTCTTCCATACTGCGTCTCCGCACTACTATGCGAGAACGATATCCACTCGGTAGTTGCCGAACATCTCGAAGACATAGCGATTGAAACAACAACGGGCTGGCGATTCTTGCAAGTAAAGAGTCGCAACCCGGAACGCGGTCTTTGGAAAGCGTCTGATCTTTTTGCAACCAAAGGTGGCCCACTCCGATCCCTGTATCGAACCTATTTATCGACCAAAGGGCAAGATCATTCGCTAGAGTTGGTGTTGGAGGGAGCACCCAAAACGAACGACTTGATAATGGCCCTTCGCCCGCAACAAGACCGTACTCCGCTATTGCCGATGGTGATGCAAAAGCTGCATGCGACCAAAAACTCTGCGGAAGACTTCCTCCGGAGAGTAACTCTTAACGAGAGTGCTTCTCATCGAACAAACATTCACGCAACCAACGCCCGACTACTACACATACATGCTCCGTCGCTGACACAACCAGAGCTCGAAGCCTTGCACAGATCCTTACTCGAAGAGATCGAAAATGCAATGCGCTGCGAACCATTTGGTGCGCTTTGGCCCCAAAGTGTCATACATCCAGAGAAACGTTCTCCAGAAACGAAAGAGAGGCTCCAAGCAAAGACATTGGATGCAAATCGTATGCCTCACATTGTTGATCTGCTGTCAAGTGCCGGACGACCTCTCTTGAAGCGACTCGTAGAGTCTGGCAGCGGCCCAGTCTCCTCATTGACCCAAAAGCTCGTGGTGGGTGGGGCTACCCCGGCTCTGATTGACCGAGCCCGGAATTTACAAGCCAATGCGCAGCGCCATCGTCTTTTACGGGCAGCCACAACTGTTTCCACGGACGATGCTCTACTCATTGATTTGCATGAGCGCATTGGTACGTACGTGGACACCGCTGCCGCTATACATGCGTCATCTCCCAACCCAGCAATTGGAATTTGGGACCATTTGCTTGCGACATTCGGGACACACGCAGCCACGATAGACCAGAACAACTTGCTACGCGCGGATCCTATGCTCCTGATGGGCGAGAGCTGCATTCTCTCAGATCAATGCCTTTTCGATTGGGGAGGGCAACCCAATGTCACTGAGTAGTTTCCAACCTTCTCTTGAGGGAGAGGCTCGGCTATTGCTCCTGATCGAGGCGTTCAGTCGTAAAGGAAAGGTACTCGAAGGACGGACGAAACTTGCAAAACTTGATTTTCTCCTCCGATATCCCAGCTACTACGTGCGTGCGCTTACGATTAGGTGCCCAAGTGCAGTGCACGAAGAGAACGTGCCAGAACCTGACTTGGAATCGCGTATGGTGAGATACCGATTTGGTCCTTGGGATCCGGCGTACTTCGCGTTACTTGGGCGATTGGTCGGAAAGGGACTAGTTCGGCCAGTGCCATTTGCACGTGGGATCGGGTATCGGGCCACTGACAAGGGACGAACGATTGTTCTGGAGCTTAAACGCGAGCCAGCGTGGATTGAGACTTCCGACCGCATTGTGCTCCTTAAGCGACACTTCAACCTTAGCGGAGCGACATTGAAAAAGTTTATCTACGAAAACTTTCCGGAGGTGACGCAGGCGACATGGGGGCAATCAATATGAGGGTACAGGTCAACAAGATCACCCTAGAAGGGGCCGATCGAACGGTGTCATTCGAGCCAGGTCTGAATATTGTCACAGGACCCATTGCCTCCGGAAAAACGACATTGGTACGCTACCTTCGCTTCTTTCTGGGTGGTTCATTGGGCCATCCTCCTGTCGAAGCACGCTCAAATATTTCCTCAGTCTACGGCTCCGTAGACCTCGCCGACAACTCTTTTTCCATCATGAGACCCGCCGTTACGACAGTGAATGCGCGTGTGGAGATCGCGGGTGCGCAGAAGACTTGGAGACTGCCAGCCAGGTCGTCTCCTGATGGCGCAACTTATGTAAATTGGTTACTGAAGCAATTAGATCTTCCAAGAATTGATGTGCCAACCGCACCAACAAAACCGGACTCGGATACGACGCCAGTTAGCATAAATGACTACTTCCTTTATTCGTATCTGGCGCAGGACGAATTAGGGTTTTCGGTTTTCGGTCATCGTGACTGGAGCAAAAACATAAAGCGAAAATACGTTTTCGAGATCACATACGGCTACTATGACGTCAGTACCGCACAGATTCAGGAACGCCTGCGCGACGTCCAAGCCCGGCTCAGAGAGCTGCGCTCCCGCAAGAAACTCTTCGACACGTTTTTTGACGGGACGCCACTGGAGAACAGAATGCGCATTGAAAGAGAACTGGGAGACTTAAGCGACCAGCTTGCGCAGACGGAGGCGGCTGCAGTGGAACTCGCTTCGGTGCCCCACGAAGTGGTCGATACAGCCCAGCTACAGGCCGAAATCTTAACTGCGGAGAGAGAGTCTGGCCAGGTGCAGGCAGCCATCGACGCCGAACAGCAGTCGCTCAGAAACCTCCGGGATCTCGTCAACCAGTTGGAAGCTCAGTCTGGCAAGCTGACTCGTTCGATTGTTTCAGACAAGCATCTAACCGATCTTGAGTTCATGGTCTGCCCGCGCTGCGGGTCGGATGTGGACTCAAGAAAGTCATCTAATGATATTTGTTGTCTGTGCCTTCAGGAACCGTCACTCGAGTTTTCCAGAGAGATTCTGATTGGCGAACAGGGAGCAGTTGAGCAACAGTTGAAGGAGGCTCAAGACCTAATAGCCGAACGGGAAAAAAGATTAGCCGGATTGTGCGGTCAGCTCGAGAATTCGCGCCAAAGACTCGCAACAAAGAGATTGGAGCTCGACTTCCACACCAAGAGCTATATCTCCGAAAAGGCGAATGCAATCGCTTCCACGGCCGCTCGAAGAGCGCGGCTCACCACCCGGTCGGAACAACTCTGCGAATACTTGGATGTGCTATCAAGAATTGACGACTCCCAAAAATTGGCGGCTCGGCTCACTACGGATAAGGAAACTCTTGAGCAAGAGCTTGTGGCTGCCACTGAGGAGTCCAGAGGCAGCCAGCGCAAAGTGCGTCACCTGACAAACCGGTTCAACGAGATACTCGAACAGCTCAAACCACCTAGATTCGGGGAACAAGAGCGGTCGGACATAAACTCGAATACATACTTGCCTGTCTACTACGGACGGCCATTCAATGAAGTAAGTTCACCGGGTCTAGCGACCCTGATCAATTTGTCCCACGCACTCGCCCATCACCTCACTTCGATGGATCTAGGTTTAAGGCTACCACAGATTCTAATTGTTGACGGGCTTAGCGAGCACCTAGGGCAAGAGGGCTTAGATCCCGAGCGTTTATTGGCCACTTACAATTTGCTGATCGAGACTTCAAGAAAGCACCCAGAACTGCAGATAATCGTAGTCGACAACGAAATACCGGAGAATGCTCGACCCTTCGTTAGGCTTGAATTGTCCGAGGATGATCGGCTAGTGCGAATTCCAGACCGATAGAAGACTCGAACGGAATTGGGTTGCCGTCACGCAGTAAACTCATGGAAGGTAAAATATAGTGGCAACTACCGCCCCAGAAATTCCGGAAACTCATTCGCGTGAGTTGGAGTGCCCCCCGGATTGGTAGACAATTCCCGCTTCGCAATCAGCTCATCCAGCAGCTCACGCGAGATGCCGTCGACGTGCTTCTTCGCCATACCTTTCTCCCTTCGAACAGTTCATGGTATGACTTGAAAACACGAAAAACCCTTACAGACTCACAGGTCGTTCCCTAGTGGCGCCCTAATCCCTCCAAGACTTCGAAAAAACAGCGCCCACACACACCTTGAAGTTCGTTAGTGGTCGAGCTTCGAACTTCGATCCTCGGTCATTGCAAAAATTTCTCATTAGGTCGACGAACGGGCCGACGGCCTTCGAATTGCTTGTCGAATTTGTGCTTCCAAGCGCTGCACGATCAGCGACGCCACTTCGTCCGGCGACCGTGCCTGTGCGTCGAGGTACCCGTCCAGCCGACTCATACCCTTAACGTCGCCCTCCCCAAGGCGCACGTACATGATCTCTGCTTCGTTGCCCGTTACCCGACGTTCCCGAATCTTCTGCCACTCGATTCCGCACCATTCCTTGGCGTCATACTCCGCGCAAACAAACGCCACCACCAAGTCCGACCGTTCGCCATAGATGTCCTGAAGCAGCACGTCCAAGTTTGGTCGGGCCAGCAGCGCCTCATAATACTTGTCGTAGAAGCAGGCATTGGGCACCAATCGCTGCTCCAGTTCAATCGCCACGCGTTCCACAAAAGCCCTGTGCTCCCCCGGAAAGGACAGAGCCACTTCAAACCGATGCCGAGAAATATCCAGTAACCTCTTGTTGCCCTTCGCCCAACCCGGCAGCTCGATCCCCCTGTGCCCTAGTGCCCGCGACAGATCGACATCCTTTACCGCCCAATGGCTCCGCCGAAGCTCCCACCCTTTTATGTCAAGCAGCTTGCTCAGCGATTTGAGATCGTTCGCTGATGCGAATGGCTCACAGGGCATCAACCTGTACTCCATCTCAAGTCTCTCGCCGCTTCTAGGATTGACTGAGCGCAACACGCCAAATCTCGGGTCCTTGCCGACATCTTCCTCGTAAGCGAACACGCACGGAAATGAGCACAGCGCCCTAACCTGCTCCCGGCTAAACTGGCCGAACCGCTCTACGATTTCGGCGTCCGTGTATTCCCACGTTGTGACACAACGCGACCGGTCCAGGACCAACGGATCGCCATTCCATTCCTCTTCCTCCCACGAGACAAACAAGTTGTACATGATCCTCCCTCGGAATCCGTTCCTACGCGAATCCACCGATGCCCGACGAAACGGGCCCAGACTTGCCCCATCAACTCCTCCAACACCTTCGCGCCGCCCTAAAGCACCGCCTACCGACTCGTGCCAACCCGAATGTCATTCCCCTGCGCACCTCAAACCCTACAACGAACAAGCATCGAGGCGCCGCGGATCCCTGGCGCTCGATCACTGGACCACAGCGCCGTCACCGGCGATTATCATACTTTCTACCATTTGCTTTCGTCCCGCCTCCTTCAACATTAGCTTTCTCATGCTGACTTTTTCATTGCCAGAGACGCGGACTTGGCCCAAGGTCGGTACAGACTCGACGAACGGGTAAGCTAACGAGAAATTCACTCGGTTTGTCCGGCCTCGTCGGAACCCGAGTGTTCATGGTCGCGCCAAGCATCCTCTACGTGCCGCACAAACTCGACCAGATGAGCCTTGCCTTCGAGCCAGGAGTCCTCGTCGAGGCGGCAATACCATTGCTTCGGCGCGCGACGCGTGGCGGGTGCATTCGGCGGCTTCTCTTGCTTGAACGCAATTACCTTCTTCAGCTCTTCGAGACGTTTGCGACCAAGGTCCACGGCCGCTGGATAGAACGTGATTCGAATCTTTGCCGACTCCTCGATTGACACGGAATGCGACCCGCGGACACGCACGTCGTCGGGCAGCGTGATCGTTCGCTGCAGGAAGGTAATGCCGAACTGCGTATAGTATTTTCTGATTCCGTGGTCCAACGACGTTTTCGCATCCTGCCAGATCTCCGCCACGCCAAACTCGCTGGCCTTCCGGTTCAAGCTGCTGGCGCTTGGGCGACCGTCGCGGGTTGCACGGGCATCCTCGCCAGTCCGTACCTGCCGTGCCAACAGCAAGCTATCGCCAAGCGTATAGCCATGAAAGGTCAACAGCCTGATGTCGACGTCCCTTGCTGCCAGATACTCGACCATTCTGTCGGCGCTGGCATCAATTCCCAGGCCGACCAGCACCATCCTGACGGGCCGAATGCTCTCTCCGGACTGATTCGCATACCATTCTTCGAAGTCTGCAATCTTTCTTGTCCCGCGCTTGCCTGACTCCTCCGCAATTAGCATTGCGATTTCCGAATCCGCGAGGGTCTCCAGCCAGGTGCAGTAATCCAGTACCTGTGCCACGGCGTCCCGCGTGAGCTTCTCGCGTTTGAGCTCAAAGACCACCAGTCGACCGTCCCCATCGATCCCGAGTAGGTCGACGTAACCGCTCCCTACCGGCACCTGTCTGCCAATCAGCGTGAGTCCACGCATCAGCATGTCGGGATTCTTCACCAGAACATCTTCCAGCATCTCTTCCGTCTCGAATCGGTCGGTTACATCAAGCTTGTCCCCGGCCCGGTACTCCTGGTCGATACTCCAGATTCCGATGTCAGCCTTCATCCGATCGTCTCTCAAGATTTCACAACCCACCGTTCCCGCAGCACGAAACTCCCGCACTCCCACTGGCGAACCACCGATGACCCCTAGTGTGCGGCCTGCGCGCTTCGACCCGCCTGAATCCTACCAACGATCGCTTACCGTCGCGCGTTCGTATCAGACAACACCGGGAAGCCGGTGCGTTCTTCACCGTCCCCGCCGTTCAATTTGCCGCGGTCTTGCCTACTGCCCGCCTTGAGCTGCTCAGTCACGCTGAACATGACGAGGGCTGTATCTCTGGTTGCTCTTGGCACTTCCTCCTATGCTCGGAACATAGCCCGGAAGTGTCTACCAAACTGGGGGCACTCCAGTCCCGCTCGCTGCCGTATTACCTCAGCACCCCTAATTCTCTCAATGCGCGTTTAGTCGCCCGCACGTCTTCCTCTATTCGTGGATTGGACCCATGACCGGTTAGCACGACTACCCGGAAGTCCTCTTGCGACATGAACTTATCCAGGATGTTCTCACACTGCGTTGCCAATGCGGCCGGATCGTTCATGTGCACTGGCAAGATCAGTAGTAGCTTCTTGCTTAATGAGTGGCACAAGAGATCCAGCACCGCACCTCTAACCTGCTTGCCGACCCTAGACTCTACCTCACAGGCAACTTCACCCTTGATGGTCCCGTCGATGCGTGCCCGTCCGCCGCCCCCGTAATCTATTTCGACACTTGGTCCCTTCTGTCTAAAAGCGCGCCCTGCCGCTTGACGAAGAACCTGCTTTCCGTAAGCGTCATGCCGCTGTGCCATCGAGCTCCTCCATTACCGGCCACTGCGCCTATCACAGTGTTCTAGTAACCGCAATAGGGGTGAACACAAGATCACAATATGCGACCATCCCGCCATGAATACGCGATTTCGACAGGGTGCAATGCTTCTCGGCGGGGCGTCAGCTATTGCGGCTATTGCGGCCGGGTTTATGCTTGAAAAGCTGTTTTTTGAACAGTGGCCATGGTGGGTTTGGGCCGCAATTGCGATACTCGCAGGTTTGATCGCCCTATTTGTTTCTAGCTTACTGCCCAAGCTAGCGCAGCGCCAACTCGATTTACCAGCCGAGTTCGAATTCAGACTCCAACGCACAAAAGCGATTCTATCCTTTCTCGATGGGAATATGATGTGGTTCTACATGATCTTGGTAATAGGAGTCCCATCAATAATTCGCGCCTGCGACAATACCTCTCCGCCCGAACAAATCACTGTTCAGGAATCTCAGATTGACGAAGAATAGGAAATTCTTGAGCCCGACTGACCGGCCCTGTAATCCGAGCCGTTTCCGATGAACGATACCCTTGAGTTGATCCTACTACATCCTACGTGGCTCGGACCAAGGGGAACGGTCAAAGAAAAAATCGTTGTGCATAGTTTGTGCCACCTGGGTGGATGGAGCAACGTCAGCATTGTACCGCATCGCAGCACCGTCTGCGGGAGGCGATATCGCGAATTGCCGACAGTCAAGGCCACCCTACCCACTCGAAGTTTGAACAAGGGAAATCTATTATCATGGACGTGTGTAGAGATGACACTTACGGGCTACCACGAGAATAGCATATGACGCGCTCACGAATCACATGTAATCAATGGGAGGCGTTAGAACTCGCTGATCTATTCTATGCATATAGAAAAGCGAAGGCAGATTGTTTTTTCGATCGATCAACAATGATCGCAACTGAGTGTGTGGAATTTGAAGCGAATTTGCCCAAGCATTTGAGTCAGCTCCATGGCGTTTTGGTGGAGGGGAACATATCTACCCTCATAAATCAGAATGTCGGCGATGTAGTGATCGGAGCAAAGAAATTGACAAGTACCTTGAAAAAGGACAGATCGAATTATCACGGCTTCTTTTCCGATCCAGATAAGGCGTTTTCTAACTTGTGCAGAACGCATGACATCACACCCGAATTCCGATTGCTGGGGCACTTCCCTATTGCTACTCACATTTTGTCTGCACTATGGATCAATCTCGTTGGTCATAAGTATGATGCTTGCCTTACGGCAGACGCATACGGTGCTCGACTTCGGCGATACAGACCGCTGCAAGATGCTCCGCGTGGCAGTTTAGGTGCATATCACATAGATTCGATCGGCTCGTTTGAGCCATATTTTCAGCCGTATAAGAGCTGGCGAGCAAATGGGCTTTCTGCCATTCGCAGAGAGTTGAAGAATGATAGGCCAGTTGTTGCGCTGTCCATGGACTTCGCGAACTACTATCATAATATCGATCCGCAGTTTCTTACCGACGAAACTTATCTTAAGCAAATTGGGCTGGAGTTGAATTCATGGGAACTCGATTTTACGGCTGCGATTGTGCGGATGATCAAAGCTTGGGGCAAACTAGCATGCGAGTATATGCAATCGTTCGAGCATCATGTCGAACAACCCGTTATCGGCGGCATTCCAATTGGTCTTTCAGTTTCTCGTTTGATATCAAATGTGCTATTGATTGATCTGGATAAAGATATCATTCGTGGGCTAGCTCCCGTTTATTACGGCAGATACATAGATGATGTCTTTCTTGTAATTCAGGATCCTGGTAACATCTATGACGCTCATAAACTGCAAAACTTTATCAACAAAAGGACGGAGTGTTTTCCTAATTCATATAGCGAAGACCAAATGGATTTAAGGCTTCCAGCGGGCTACCAAGGGCAGACCGTATTGCGCTTGCAAGAGAAAAAACAAAAGACATTCTATTTGCAGGGCGATAGTGGCCAGGATCTTCTTGACAATATAGAATCGCAAATTCGGGATGTAGCAAGCGAGCGCAAATTACTTCCATCGCCCGACAAATTGGAGTACATGGCCTCCGCTAGGGTACTAACTGCTGCTGGCCACGGAGCCGACGAAGCTGACGCTTTGCGGCGAGCCGATGGCCTGAGTGTACGACGCCTTGGTTGGGCTATTCAACTTAACGCCATGGAGACGCTTGCAGGGGATCTCCAACCGTCTGATTGGAAGGTAGAGCGTTCACGTTTCTATCAGTTTTCGCGAGATCACATTCTTCGTCCCGACAAGATTCTCGACCACATGGATTACGTAGGACGGCTCCTATCGCTTGCTGTGAGTGTAGCGGATTGGTCGGAGGCAAGGAGGCTCGTAGATACGGTATTCTCAGCAATATATGCCCTAGAGTCGGCAACAAACAAGGGGGCGATTCAAATAAATGGTTTTGAAATTTCCGTCTCAAAAAATAGGATTTGGAGTTCGTTGCGCGATCGCGTTGCGAGAAACTGTCAGGAATCAATTCTGCGGTCGTTACAATGGGATGAGACAAAGGGAAGGCCACACAGACTAACCGCGACGGCTCGGCGACTTTTCCACAAACTTAAATTGGACCCAGCTTCAAGAAACATATCCAAGAGAGCAGTCGATTTGCGTGAGTTGGATTGGTCGAAAACACCATATAAGGAACATCTGCGGCTCCATGCGACATCGCAACGCTCCAAGCTGGAAGACGAGGATCTACTTTACAACTGCTACGGACATGCTGATGCTTTGAGGGAGTTTCTCACCAAAGCCGACGCCAATGGTGAAGGTTCGAGCTTTAGAAGACTAACTCAACGGATTAGATCTAATGATTCAAACAAAGACGGTTCCTTAATTCCGTTCTTGTTTCCAACGCGCCCATACTCTACTGACGAGATTGCGCTCCTTTTGCCGAGCGAGTGCGTCCTCGGAAGTAAGGATTTCGTCACGGCTAATTGGTGTCGGTACGTACGCGCGTTGCGCGGAGTATGGGTTTTGGGCACAAGCGATGAAGGTGAGGAAGACACTGCGCCTCAACCACCGTTGCGGGAAGAGCAGAATGCTGCCGTCATCGGTGAGCAAAATCTGGCGATAGAAGTGCGCTTGGGAATTTCAAGCCTATCCACGTCAGACGAGGCATGGTCCGGTGCGGCATCCGGAACATCTGACCTATCCAGGCTCAGATATTCTCGTGTTGCAAACATTGTTAATCATGCAGTTCGGGCTTGGCCTCGACCGACGCATCTTCTACTTCCGGAGTTGTCGTTACCAGAGAGATGGTTAAGGAGTGTGTCTAAAGCGCTGGGGAATTCTGGTATTAGTTTGATAGCGGGTCTCGACTACGTACATCCCACCTCTCAATCTGTTTATAGTGAGGTCGTGCTTGTTTTGTCTGACGACAGGCTCGGTTACCCATCGTTCGTGCAAATCAGACAACGAAAGGGTGAGCCCGCACCACGAGAGGAAAAGAGTTTGCTAGTCCTCCATGGAAAAACGTGGGAGAGCAAGTCAGGGCCGAAGCCAGTCTACAATCATAAGGGATTCTGTTTTTCGATCTTGGTTTGTTCTGAACTCCTCAATCTTTCGTATCGAGCAGATCTTCAAGGAAAGATTGACAGTCTATTAGTGCTCTCATGGAATCGGGATCTCGAAACCTTTTCGTCCTTAATTGAGGCGGCAACACTAGACCTGCATGCTTGCGTTGCATTCGTTAACAATCGTAGATACGGTGATAGCCGGGTCCGCATTCCGGCCAAAAAAAATTACCATCGAGATCTATGCCGCGTTCGCGGTGGTGACAACGAGTACTTGCTAGTAGTACCGATCGAATTCCAACGGCTAAGGTCATTTCATAGCAGAGCCAAGCGATGGCCGAATGATGACGACTTTTTCAAACCAGTACCGGAAGGGTTTTGCATCAGTCGCGCTCGAACCACCACGCCCAAATAGCCGCTTTCCACACGGACTGACTAAATCGTAACTCTGTGGGTCGTCCTCGCGGTTGACCCGATACATTCGCTTGCGGTTGATGACGCGGCCTTCCTGCTTGAGCATCTCGTGAAGCGTCAGATAGCCGTAGCGGGGATAGCGCTCGGCCAAGACCTTCAACCGATGACGCAACGGCGCATCGTCTCGGCCCTTCAGTCGATACTAGGCCACGGAACGCGGCAAGCCTATCGGGCGGCAGACGCCCGCTGGCTGTAGGCGCGATCGGTAGGGTGATCCACGGCCGCTCGCCGCTGGGCGGGCCGTCACCATTCTCCCTGGACCAGCTCCTTCAGCGCCGCCTTGTCCAGTTCCGCTTTGGCCAACAGCTTCTTGAGCCTCGCGTTCTCCTGCTCCAGCTCACGCAGCCGCTCATTCGCCGACGCGGCATCTGGCGCCATTTCGAGCCGGTGGAGCTGGCGATGCTGGAATGGGTCGAGTGCTTCAACCACCGCCGGCTGTTTGAACCGATCGCCGACTTGACTCCGGTTGAAAAAAAGAATTTAGTTGATCAACATCAAGAGGGGGCCAAGGTTGCCTGACTCGCAGAAGCCAATCTCCGAAGTACACCCGGGCGCTTTAGCTTTTCAGACTTGTGCAATTGAAGAAGAAACAACCACCCCCATGCTAATAGAAAGAAACGAAGGCAAAGCATGCGATGCCGTTATTAGGCGCTTCGAGGCCCTCACCGGGGAGATACGATCATTTCGCATCGATCAGACGAGACGGTTTTTGCGTAAACAGGTTCAGTTTCGGCAGATCTTTGTTCGATTGCGACAATGACGGTTTCGCTCACGGCGTCCTTCCATTACCCGTTCCCCGCCGCTGTCGGCGCGGGGCGGCGGATTCTGGAAAATTCAGCATGTCACGTCAGTCGCGTGCACCATCTACCGGATCAATTCTCGATTCCGTTCGCGCTGCAATTCCACGCCGGCCCGGTAGGCGTCCAGCTCTTCTTCGGTCAGTAAGGTGGAAAGCCTTTCGATCGTGCCTTCGTCGACGGCCCGCAGGTCGCGGCGCAACGCCATGAGCGTGCGGATCCCGGGACGGTCCTCGGCGCCAGCCGAGATGCCATGCCTCTGGAATACCGCGATCCTGTTCTCAACGTGCTCCACGTAGATCGTCTCGAACGCCACCATCCGCTCGTCGTCCAAGCCGATCTCGTCACCGAGCTGCGGCTCGAGCTGGCTCAACACGGCGTCGCGGTACTGTGCGGGCTCCTGGGCCTGGGCGCACGATAATGCCAGCAGTGCGAGGGCAATCGTCAGTCTCATGGGGTTTCTCGTTTACGTCTTTTCACGTA
>MKWU01005352.1_pt1 | contig 14041 bp, 7 predicted proteins | sample 809101 | NCBI WGS metagenome assembly MKWU01 (sample SAMN05860141, study PRJNA318959) | sponge metagenome | host: Aplysina aerophoba | place: Slovenia: Piran, Adriatic Sea, Gulf of Piran | collected 2013-05-07 | reverse complement strand
CGATCTCGTGGCCACGTAGCAAATCCAAATCCGTCATCGCGATGCCTCCTCACGGGCTCCTTGCCAAGGCCCAGAGTCAGCCGCGAAATCAGATTCGGTGGAAGTATGGGGGACCGATACCGCTTACGGAACACCTCCACCGAGGACCTGCCGAAGAGAGCCCGGACCTGCCTCTGCGCGAGCCGCACCGTTGCTGTGGAAGCCACTATCTTCGGACGCACTTCCCTGTCACCGATCCGGCGCCGGCACAGGTGGTCGATTGCCGTCTCGTAGAGGCCCGCCATGGTGCCGAGGGGTCCGGAGATCAGGTGCAGCTCGTCCTGGATGATGAGGTCGGGTGGACGTGGGTCGTTCGGATCGCCGCCCCGGAAGAAACCAGCCGTCTCGCCGCTCCATGGCAGGGCCGCGAACTTGTCGGCAGTCGCGATCATGAATGCGGGCAGGCGCCGGTAGATCGGCTCGTCCACCGCAACGACCGGCAGGGAACGCTTGCTGCCCGAGAAGTCGCAACGTCGGTCGGCACAGCGCACGAGCAGGTCTGTCGGCCGGTCGAGGTCGGGGTGAAGCCGGAACGAATGCTTGCTGAACTTCGTACCGCACCAGGGACACTGATCCAGCGGTAGGGGTGGGTCCCGCGAGGTATCCCGCGCGAACCGCAACGTCTTCGCCCGCGCCGTGCTGTCGCTTCCGTCGCCCTTCCGGCCCATGTAGTTCGGTGTCGCGGCGCGCCCGACCCATAGGGCGATTTCGAATGGCCACTCTCCCAGCTGACCCGGTGCCGCCTCGCGCTCGAGTTCGAGCGCGCAGATCATCGCGGCGGCGCGGCCGAGCTGATCGAGCGTGAGCAGCCGCAGCGTATAGCGCATGAGCACCGACAGGCCGCGATAGGCGGGGTCGGGATTGCGGAGCCGGCGAAGCACGAGGGTGAAGGCCGCGAGACCGAGATAGGCTTCGGTCTTGCCGCCGCCGGTCGGGAAGAACAGCAGGTCGACCAGCTCGCGCTCGACATGGGTCGGCTCGGCGATGCCGCGAAGGTTCATCAGGATGTAGGCGAGCTGGAACGGTCGCCAGACCGGCGGATCGACCTTAGCCGGTTCACCGCCCTCATCCCTTGCGCGACGGCGGCGCGCCGAGGCCGCCATGGCGCGATTGGCGACGCGGAACGCCTCCAGGACGTCCGGATTCTCCAGCAGGCCGATCCCTGCCTCGATGCGGTCGGCTGTGCCGGTCGCGCGGCGCACAAGCTCCTGGGCGACCTCTTTGCGCCGTCCGGTGAAGGCGTTCGCAGCTTCGTGCTGGACCTCGATCCAGTCACGGTACTGGCCGACCAGCGGGTCCAGCGCCCGCTTCGCCGCTGCCGCGCCGGTTAGCGCGCCCAGCGCTTCCATCCCGAATTCGACATCGGAGATGACCGACGACTCCACCCGTTCCACTGCGGCTGTCGGCATCCATTCGGTATACACGCGAAGGCAGGCGCCGTCGCTTGCCTCGGCGCGTGTCGAGACGTTGTGGCCAACGGCATATTCGGCCGCATCGCGGTAGTGCAAATCGGCGAGGCGGTCGTCCCAGTCATTGCTGTCCAAGCCGTGCGCATCGTGCCTTGCAACCAGCGGACGGTCCGCCTCGACGGTCATCTCGACCTGGAACGCGAAGGCGCTGTCCTGGAGATCGTCGTCTTCAACCGGCGGCCGGCGGTTGACGACGAACAGCGAGACGGCGCGAACGTCGCGGTCACCGTCCGAGGTATGGAGCCGGGTCTCCCTGACCAGACAGACGAGTTCGAGGCCATTGCTGTACGGGATCGCGAAGGAGGCAGGATTTCCTGTGCCGACAGCCACGACGTCGATGCTCAACGATTCCGCGCGCGGCCGCCTGATCCAGGGCGCGAAGCGCCGCCTTCCGGAAGCGGCGCTCGCATCTTCTCCCGCGTCGTTCCGTTCGGCTCCGCCCCCGCCCTCAGCATTCTCCTCGTCCGGCACGTAATCGCCCCAAGAAAGCGAGACATCTAGGTGTGCCTTCGCCTTGTCGACGAGAATGCTCAATCCCATCGAAGACGGCAGAATGACGCGCTTGCCGCTGCCACGCTCGGGCGTGGTCGCATCGTCGGCCCCTTCCGGCGCTTCGGCAGGCTCGTCGAGCTCCTCTTCCGGGTCCTGGACTCGCTGGGCATCCGGCGCGCCCGTCGGAGCCAGGAAGCCCGTCAGGTACCAGCGCGACGGCGCCTGCGGCAGGCGCTCGTGCCGAAGGCTCTCGTCTTCGGGGCGGGGACCGATCAGATCGAGCCGCAGCGCATCCGTCAGGTAGTGACGGACGGCGGTGCTGTACGATGCTGTCGTCAGAATCTCAACCATGACGGCAATAGAGAGTGCACCCAGAATCCAAGCGCCTGCCGAAATCGAAGGCGTGTTGGCACTCTCCGACGCTGACGCGACGGTCAAGCGGCGTCTGTTCAGCCACGTTTAGCCCCCATATTGCATCCGGAATACATCACAGTCGCAACCGTAGACCGCCCAAATCGTTCATCATGTTTCGAAGCAATGAATTAAACCTAGTTTGGAGATCTGTTACGTCTTGACCACTATACGATTCAATTTCTCTTTGGTTTAGGAAAAATGTCCAATTGCACCCGACTGAATTCAACTTACTATCGATTGATATGGAAACTATTGTTTTTGTAGACTGAAAGTTGTAAAGGCCAAATAGGAATCTTGTTGCAATTTCGAGTGCAGTTTCTGGCGTCTTCAAACCGCTCTCATAATCGTAAGTGGAAATGCTAAATATCTTGTTATCGGTGCTCTTGCCATCAATGCTCCAAATGTCTTCCCTAATAGACACAAATTCATCCCGAAACAAATTTAGCTTTTCTAAGCAATAACCCCGGAACGGGACCACGACGTTTTCGACATATTCCCTCGCTTCAACTTGTTCGCATGCGGACCCGATCTTGACAAAAGACTGCCTAAACAACGCGATTTCTCGATCGATGTCATCAACTTCCTCAATCGATTCTCCGCGAGCCGCTCTAATGTGAAGGTTAAGTGCGTACTCGCAGCAGGATGCGATATAGTCAATGAATTGCGAGAGGTCCTCGGCCTTGTCCGCCCGCTCCAGCTCCCAGATATACCGGTCCCGTTGCTCCTGCCGCACGAGCGCCACGGTGTAGCCGTGCCGGATCAGGATCATGTTCATCAGCAGGCGCGCCATGCGTCCGTTGCCGTCGTCGAACGGGTGGACGCGGACGAAGCGGTAATGGAAGGTCGCGGCCAGGACGATGGGATGTTCGTCCGCGGCCTCCCGCGCTTCGTACCAGTCGATGAGGTCGCTCATCGCCGGTTTGACCTGTTCCGGCGGCGTGAAATAGTAGGTCTCGCCCGTCGAGGTCCTGACGTTGTTGGGCGCGCTCTTGTAGGTGCCGATCTCGACCCGGCGCCGGGCCGGGCGGCCGTCCGGCGTCTCGGCGTCGACCTCGTACGATTCCTTCAACAGGATGGCGTGGAGGCCCCGGATGAAGGCCTCGGTCAGTCCGCGTTCTTCCACGACGGCCTCCTCGACGGCCTTGACGGCTTCATCATGGCCCTTGATGTCGAGATGATCCCGTATGGGCTTGCCGTGCGCGGTCAGCCCGTGAAGGATCAGGCTTCGCGTCTCACCCAGGGTAAGGGAATTGCCCTCGACGGCGTTGGAATGGTAGTTCGATTCGATCCGCAGCTTCTGGCCGACCCGCGCGACCGCGTCGGGCGGCAGGGGACGCAGGGCGGCGAGTTCCCGCTTCAGCTTGTCGATCCGTGCGAGAACGTCGCTCATTGCCTGCGCACCCTCATGCTTATGGCGTCGCCGCCGCTCAGCGAGCAGTCTTTCTGTTCTTTGATTGCGCGTTCGGCATTCAGGGCAAGGAGTCGCGCCAACACATCGTCGCGGACGTCGTCGGGCCAGCGGTAGCGCCAAGGCTTCTTCTTCCTGCCCCAGGACTCCTCGTCGATGTCGTAGTCGAGCAGGAATTCGTAATCGGTCGGGATATCGCGCCATCCGTAGGCGTCTAGGACTGCGCGGTCCATCGCGGAGTGAAGCGCGCGAAGTTCAGCGATCCTTGGATCGCGCTCCGCCGGATCGTGGAAGCGATTGTAGGTCTTGGTCAGGCCCTCAGCGTTCTCGACCATCATCATCGCGCGGAATTCGTAGTAGGCCTCGCCCGCGGCTTCCAGCGCGGGGTGCGTTTCCCAGTCCTCGGGGAAGGGGAAGGTCTCGAAGCAGTCCGAGGGTGTGTAGCGAAGCCGGTCTTCCAATGACGAGCCGAAGAAGCGCGCCCAGGTTTCGTGAGGGCGGGATTGAAGGGCGCAGAACGCGGAGAGCGTTTCGAACGGAAAGACGATCATCGATTCCGCGTAGACTACGTCTCTCGGTAGGAATGCGTACGCTGCTTGCTGACCAACACGCGAAATCACCAGCACCCGATCCAGGCTGGCGATGGCAGCATAGAGTTCGGTTGCAGGTGATCCGTATTGCCAAAAAAACTTGGCTCGCTTCCGTCCGATGGCATTGGTCGTGAGATGTGCCCGCGCAGGCTTCACCCTCTCCTCGACGATGGCCAGCAACTCCGGCCGGTCCGCCGCCACCGGGTCCGGGTAGTCCAGAGGAACGATCCCGTCGCGCCGCCAATCCCGGCGCTGTTCGTCATCGGCATCGCGCCAAGTCGCTCCGAGATCCGCGCGGCGAAGAGGCCAGTCCCGGAAATTGATGACGTAGCGGTGGTGCACGTGGGTCGGGCTGGTGTTGACCTCCTCCCCGCCGATATAGGGGAAGATCGCTTCCCGATTGCGCGGTTCCGAGGCGATCAGCCGTTCCATTTCCGCGAGCGGCGTCGCAACACCCTTGCCGTCGGTATCGTCGAAGGTGAAGCCCATGCCGAGGACGTAGCTGCCGACGAAGCTCTTGTGTTCGTTCGCCTTAAGCCGCACCGGGTCATCATGGCCACCCCTGTGGAACAGGAAGGCTGTGATGGCATCGACCTCCCTGCCGTCGAGGCGCTTCGGACCTGCAAGGATTCCCTTGAGGATGTGAAGCACGCTCACCACCACCGCTGCCTCACCCGGCCACTTGATGCGCCGACGGGCGCGGTAAATCGTCCCGCCGTGCTTGCAAATCCAACGCAACCCGGTGGATCGGGTATCGCCCTGGCCGATGGTGTTGGTAGCAATCAGCCCGAGCGCACCTCGGTTGCGCAGCAGGCCGAACGCGCGTCGGAAAAAATGCGCAACGATGTCGGAATTGCCGTGGCTCTCGGCGTGCATCGCCTTGAGCCAGTCGGGATAGCCAGCGGCGTTGGCGGCGGCGACCGTGTTCTTGCCGCCGAAGGGAGGATTGCCGATAACGGCATCGAAGCCGGGGTTGTCGCGGTCGAATACCTCAGGAAATTCGATCTCGAAGTGAAAGGGATAAACCGGTTTCTCGCCCTTCCGCAGGCCCGCGGCCAATGGTGCCAACGTGTCCTGCCAACCCACTTCGCCGAAATCCAGGACTTCCAGCACCTTCGCGCGTTCGGCCTTGCGCGCCTTGGATTTCTCCGCGCGGAAGAAAGCGGCGACCACTGCGTCGCCGACCAGGCGCACATCGTCGAGATGGCGGTCGGCGCGGTCGAGCAGCGGCCTCAGCGCCTCCTCTCCGAGTCCCTCCGCGGCATCTCGGATTCTCGCCCGCTCAGCCTCCGCCCGCTCGGTGCAGTCCCGGGCAAGCAACAGCGCCATCTGCTGGCTCTCTCCGCCGGCCCAGTCGACCGCCGCGATTCGGTCCCGTGTAAGCCCGACCAGGAAGTCGCCGTGGCGCAGCGCATGGTCGACGAAGGTGAATTCGTGGTCACGCGCCAGCGTCGCCAGCCAGAGCGATAGCCTGGCAAGATCGACCGCCATGGGGTTCCTGTCGACGCCGTAGAGGCAGCGTTGCGCGATCAGGCGCCTCGCGTGCAGCAGTTCGTCCTCGTCAGGCGGGATGTCCGGCGGGCCGTCATGGGAGCTCCAGGCGTCCACAAGTTCGGCGGCCAGCTGACGGCAGGCTTCGACCAGGAAGGCGCCCGAGCCCATGGCCGGGTCGAGAACCTTGAGATCGAGAAGAGCCTCTGGCCGAGGCGTTGACCCCAGACCTTCGAGCACGGGGCGTAGCACCTCCGAGACGATGGGTTCCGTCAGCGAGCGCGGCGTGTAGTGGCTGCCCGACCGCCGCCGCTCGTCGGTCGGCTGGAGAACGGGCGTTCCGGCGGGCACGATGTCCGGCGTGGCGTCGCGGTCCACGGCCCGATCCAGCGCGGCGACGACGTCGGCCGGGTCCTTCGCATCGCGCAACGCGGCCGCTGCGGCACCGGTCAACTTCCGGTCCGCGGCATCCTGGAGCGCCCTCGTGCGCCTGCCACCCTCCATCGTCAGCAGATTGTCGAGATCGACGACGACCGCCGCACCGGTCCGCTTCGTGGAGCGCACGGCGATCGACCGGCCTGCGGTCAGCTCCACGCGAAAGCCCATTACGGCCTCGTAGACGGAACCGATCTGCTCGACGTCCAGCGTGCGGTAGGAGAGCCGCTCGCCGTCGAGCACCATCAGGCTTTGCAGCACCTTCCAGACCGTCGCGTCGGGCACCATGGGAAGGTCGGTCATACCGCTGTATTCGCGTCCTTCCAGGAAGGGGTAGCGCGCGGGATCGAACAGCGCGCCTCTGCGGGCGACGAACGACAGTCCGGCATGGCCACCGCCGCCGTGGATCAGCCGGAATAGCGACAGCAGTTGCGCCCAGGCGCCGAACCGCTGGTCCATGGTGTCGGGCCAAGCCGCCGCGTCGGCGCGCAGCCGTGCGAACAGCCCGCCCAGGGAATAGTGCTGCTGGTAGACGGGACGATCGGGCATCAGGCCGCGATCCTCGGCGTACAGCACGAACACCAGCCGCATCAGCGCCGTGATCATCCCTCCGTACAAATGTTCCGGCCGATCCCGCGCGAGTGCGGTCAGACTGCCCGCAACGCGCGCATCCGCGGCGATGAAGCCGCGCAGCAGTTCGTAGAGCGCGGCCAGTACCTGGCGCGACAGCCGGGTCGAGACCTCGGCCTGCGCCTCGCGGCTCTTCGCCAACAGCGCAGGCAGGCGCGCTTCCGGTGCGGCGCCGAAGAGCGCGCCGGCGGACAGAAGCATGTCGAAGGCGGCGAGGATCGGCCTCCCGGCGGGCAGCGCCATCTGCGAGAATTCGAAAGTGACATGCCCTGACGACTCGCCCTTCGGCGCGTAGATCAGGCGCATCCTCTCGTCGGTGCACAGGAGGCCGATCGGAATTCCGGTCTCGCGCAGCAGACGCTCGAAACGCGCGTGCCGGGTCGCGTTCCACCCGCCCCCGTCCGCCGGCGGCTCGTCGAGACTGGCGCCATCGTCCTCGATACGGACGAGCATCGTCCAGTTGCCATCCGTGTCTTCCTCGGACGGCACCGCCCAGGTCGGCGACAGCACGGCCTGCAGTTCCGGGAGGGCAATCTCCAGCACATCCCGGTGCCTGGCCGCATCCGCAAGATCAATGTCTTCCCAGCCGAGCCAGTCGAGGAAAAGCCGGCGCAGATCGGGTGCACGCCAGCCCGTCATGGAGCCGTTCCGCGTTTCTTCCAGCAGTTCACGCAACTCGCGCTGGCGACCGCCTATGTTGCGGTCGGGCACGACCTGAGCATCGACCATGACCGTCGGCGCGACGACGAGACCAACCGGCTGCACGAAGCCGAGCCATTCCTGGTGGGCGAAGATCGAGGCCCTTCGGTCGCGGTCCGCCATGGCCTATCCCGTGCGCGGCCAGAGATAGACCAGGCCGATGGGATCGACGCGCGTCGCACGAACCGAATAGACCTCGGCGATCCGGGCGGGCTCGGTCGCGAGCTCGGTTTCTATAGCCGCGAGCCGCCGGTCCCACGCGCGGCGGTCCGCCTCGCGCTGCCTCTGCTCGGCCGTGCCCAGGTCCAGCATGAGCTGCCTGTCGTCGACGCCCGCGGCGGCGGCGATGCGCCGGCGCTGGCGTTCAAGCAACGCGGTCATGCTTTGGCTCTCCGCCTCCGCGCGTTCCGCAAGCCGCGCCCCGGCCTGCCCGATGAGTTCCGCGGCGCGGTCCTCGAGATGAGGCAGCAGATCGCCGATGTCGGTCTGCGCCGAGGCCGCAAGACGGGCTTCCACCCGATCCGGAACGCTGCTCCGCCCAGCATCGTCGAGCGCCGTCTGCAACGACGCCAGCGTCGTCTGCTCGCCGGCCCGGCCATAGGGGACAAGCGCACCCGATCGGCGGGACGGCTCGATCCACCGCGCGGTGACAGGCACGATCTCTTCGTGCAGGCGCGCCGCGCCCGGACCGTAGACGGCGAGACGGCCAAGCAGGATGACGCGGGGAATCGCGTCCGGCGCCGCCGTAAGGCAGGCCTTGGATAGATCGTGGTGGATCAGCCCCTGAGCGGTGAAGCGGCCGAGAAGGCGGCGGACGGCGCGATGTTCCAGGTGGAGTTGCACGGCGTTCTCGCCAAGCCGGCCGGTGTCCTCGAAGGCGACGGGGCGGACGGCGGCGCGGCGACGCCATTCGCCGAACCTCTCTCCCCGCCCCCTCCGCTCCCGCAGGCTGTCGAGTGCGGCTGTCCATCCCGGATCGCGCGCCAGCGCATCGGTCGCCGGGAAGGCGAAGCGGCGCGGCGTGTCCGGCTTCCGTTCGACGCCCGGATCGATTTCTGCGATTTCCGCAGCGCCCGAGAGCCGCAGGCTCATCGACAGCGTCTGCCGCAACTGCGCAGCTGAGACACCGATATGCCGGCGAGACCGCTCCAGCCGCGTCCGCAGACCGTCGATATCCGCTTCGAGCTTCTCCTGCCGGAGGCGTGACTCTTCCAACTCCTCGTTCGCGGTCTTCTGCCGCTCGTCAGCCTGGAGGTCCCGTACGACGCGCGCGAGTTCGTCCAGGCGGTCGCGGCGCAGACCCTCCCTTCCGATGCTCTCCGCCGCGCGGCCCTCGAGCACGCTGGCGACGCTGCCGAGCTCCTCCCGGATGCGCTCCGCCTTCCTGACCAGGACTTCGAGCACGCGGTCTTCGGGCCGCTGCGCGAACACGAAATAGCGGCAGAACACCTCGTCCGCCGGTTGCAGCTTGCGGTCGATACGCCCGTTGCGCTGATCGAGCCGGCCGGGATTCCAGGGCAAGTCGAAATGAAACAGGTCGCGGCAATGGCGCTGAAGGTTGAGCCCCTCACGCGCGGCGTCCGTCGCGATCAGGATGCGCAGCGGATTATTGCCGGGCTCGGTGTTGAAGACACTCTTGATGTCCTCCCGCCGCCCCCTCGAGGTCATACCAGTGAAGGCTGCGATCCGCTCGTCCGCCCGGTCGGTGCGCGCGATGGCCTCTCGCAGACAGCGTTCGAGATAGCGCCGCGTGTCCTCGTATTCGGTGAAGACGATGACGCGCCGGTCGTTCCAGAGAGGCGAATCGCCTGATCGCGCGCCGAGGCCGGGGCACATATACTCTCCGATCCACGCGACGATCTCGTGGACGCGGGGATCGGCGCGATAGCGGCTTGCCTCGGCGATCTCGCGCATCTCGTCCACCAGAGCGAGTTCGCGCATCAGGGCCGCCCGCGTCTCCGCCCGGTCCGCGCCGCTCGATGCCGCAGTCGCTCTCGCCATCAGGTCGTCGAGCTCCAGCTCGGCCGGATCCGATCGCCCACCGTCCTCCGGCGCATCGTCGCCTTCTTCTACAGCACCGTCGCCCTCATCCGTTTCGGGCGCCGCACCGCCGGTCATCCGTTCGAATTCGGCGATCGTCCGTTCCGAGACATCCTCGGCCCTTCGGGCCTTCTCCAGCGCGCGCTCGGCACTCTTCCGATGGACCGAGAGCGTTCTCGCGAACGCCTCGATCGAGGACAGCAGGCGCTTCTGCAGCCCGCCGACTACCAGTGCGCCTGCCGCCTGGCGCGACCGCGTCTCGCCCTTGAGCCGCTTCTCCCGTTCCAGCCGATAGGCGTCCAGTTTCGCTGCCAGCACCAGCTCGGGGGCGTCCGGCGGCAAGCCGTCGATGTCGACCTGGACCACCGTGCGCCTGGGAAACCCGCCCTCGATCGCCCGGATGTCGGACTTGAGGCGGCGCACCATGACTTCGTCGAGCTGGCCCTTGAGGACGCGGACGCCGCGGCAGAAACGCTGAGGATCGAGAATTTCCAGCAGCGCCGAGAAGCTGTTCGAATGCCCGTTATGCGGCGTTGCCGAAAGGAACAGGCGGTGCTCGAAGCGGGGCGCAATGTCGCGGACGGCCCGCGTGGTCTGCGAATCGATGGCGTAGCGGGCGCCGCTCGACGGCGCCGCGTGGTGCGCCTCGTCCAGCACCAGGAGCGATTGGGGGGAGAACTCGCCGAGCCAGTCCCGCAGCCCCGAGGCATAGGCCTCGTCGATGAGCAGGCGGTGCGAGACCAGGAAGCGCGAATGGGTGGTCCAGGCGTTGACCGAGAAGCCGCGCTCGCGGCGCATTCGCGCGACATAGGCGCGGTCGAGGATCGTGAAGGTCAGACCGAAACGGGCCTCCATCTCGTCGCGCCACTGCTCCAGCATGGAGGGCGGGCAGGCGACGACGATCCGGTCGATCCGGCGCCGCAGCAGGAGTTCGCGGGCGATCAGCCCGGCCTCGATGGTCTTTCCGAGCCCGACATCGTCGGCGATGAACAGGTTGACCCTCGGCAGCCTGAGCGCCTTGCGCAGCGGGTCGAGCTGGTAAGCGTCGATCCGGATGCCTGCGCGAAAGGGGGACTGGAACAGGTTCGGGTCGGTCGCCGTGACACAGTTCCACGACAGCGTGCGGAGGTAGGCGGCGAACAAGGCGGGATCGTCAAAGCCCTTCCCGGCGACAGTAGCCCAGCCGTCGTCCTCCAGCATGCGCGCGTCGAGCTCGTGCTCCCACAGGACCGAGAGCGGCGTCCCTTGCGCGTCGTCGTCGAGACAGGAAAGCTCGACCAGCGTCGCCTCTCCGTCCGCCGGCGGCGGCGCGACGGCCTCGACGAGATAGCGGCGCTGGCGGACGAAGGCGATCCGGCCCGGTTCAGGAAGGACTTCGGTCATCTTCTCCCGTCCGGTTGACCTGATCCTCGATTCCGGCGCATCGCTCCATGATCTCCTCGAACCGCTCCCCGTCGTCGAGCAGCATGCCGTCCTCCGTCATCCTGCGATAGTCGTCGGCCAGCACCTCTCGGGCGGGTCCGTCCGGGACCAGCCGCAACCCGCCCGACACCGCCGCTTCGTAGTCGATCCGCCCACCGGCGGCATCCTTCTCCGGGAAGAAGGCCGCCTTGTGGTTGGCGACCGCGAGCGCAAGCGTCCGGTCGACAAGCGCTCTCGCCGCGATGCCTGCATCGTCGAGCCGGACCAGGTCGTGCCAATGCCTGGACAACCTCTCGCCGCGGCGGCGCTCCTGGAGGCAGAAAACGTGGATGGCGGTCGCCTTCTCCCAGAAAGTTCGCTCGGCCAGCAATACCGAAGGACGCGCCTCCGGGAACGCGAGTTCCGGCAAGTGCTCCGCCGCGTCGCAGGAGACCGGCCGCACCTCACGCGGCTCGCCGGTCGAACGCGCGCCAAACTCCACCATAACCTCGGGCCGCACGAAACCGCCGGGGCCGAACAACGGCTCGTAGGCGACATGCAGCCGGTCGCCTTCGGCCCGGAGCCGCGCCTCCGAGCCCGAAGCGGCGAGGCACTCTTCGAGCGCCGGGCGAGCCCGGTCGCGGACCCATGACGCGAGACGGGCGCGGATCTCTCGCGTCCAGCGCCGTTCCTGGCTGCGCGTGGGCGGCAACGCGTCCTCGCCGGCGTCCACCGTGAGCTCCGGCGCCAGCGTGCGGATGTCGTAGGTGATGTCGATATCTTCCGAGAACCGGCGGATCGCGCCATAGGCCTTCGCCAGCGAAGTGCCGCCCTTGAACGCGAGGTCGCCGCCGAACGGCGCGTCGAACAAGCCTCGCAGGGCCTCGACGACCCACACGTCCTTCTCCAGCAAGTGGGCGCTCCTCCCGCTCCTGCTCGCCGCCACTTCCAGCGCGGCGCGCCGGTTCCTCGCCGACAGCCCCAGGTACCGGGTCTCAGACATGCCCGACGCGCGCGCTCACCGCTTCCGCCATCCATGCCGGCATCGTCGCCCGAGCGGCGGAGAGCTCGCCGAGATCCTGGGCGGAGAGGCCGGGCAGGACCGCATCGAGACCCTCTTCGACCTCCCCCGGCCCGAGCCAGGCAAGGGCGCGGAGAACGTCGCCCGCCTTGCGGTGCGGCGCCGCCAGCTGCCAGCGCGGAGCATGACGTAGCTCGACGGTCAGCGCGCCGAATTGCAAGCGGCGGTTGGGACCGGACGTCAGGTACACCGTCCGCACCGGCATCTGGGCGGTGAGCCCGAGCAAATTGGCTGCCGATCCGCCGCAATGCACGACGGTCTCGCCCCACAACTCCGACAGCGCGGCGACCGCCTTCTCCACGCTCGGCGCGCGGGAACCGAATCGAGTCTCGACCGGGCGCATGTAGATACCCTGGCAGATCCGCATGAGCCGGCCCGAACGGGCGAGACGGGAGAGCGCCTGGTCGACGGCGGAACGGCCGCCTAGATGAAGCAGCGCCCCCGGACACAGCGGCGCCGCCTCGGGAAGCGCCGCCGCATGCTCCATGATGCGATTGGGAAGGTCGCGCATGCGCTGGATTCCCTTAGTGTTTGTCAGAAAGTTACGCGTAATGCCGACATATTGCAACGCGGTCGCAGGGGAATTTGTTGCGGGCGCGATCTGGAAACGACGGCAAGTCCACCGCTCGTCTCCGCAGCGCCGACGCCGGCGATGGCAGCCAACCCCATGCCCATGGCGTTGGGTAGCCTCCCCGCGTGCCGCGACCCAAACTGTTTCACGGCAAGATATTCTGGAGTTTCAATGCAGGTGATACCGAAGGAATGTTTATGCTTTGGGGCGACCGCGACATGCTAGGACGCCTTCGCGATGACCATTTTGATGGTTGCCAAGGGCTGGTTGGAGCTGATCCTCCGGGCCCACGATCTCCTCCGGATCGCGAATAGCCTGTGCATTCTGGCCGTGCCGGTCGGCAACGAGCAGCAGTTCGGTGCGCCTGCTGCCGTCAAGCGCTTCGACGAATGCCCTGCCGGGAGGTCGAAGTGGTGGGTACCAAGGGCCTACTCGGACGCGTCGCCGAGGACCTGAGCCTCGGCATCCCGCGCTGCCTGAACCGTGCGGTCGAGCTGTTCCTGCTGCCCTTCGCGGATCATGTCTTCCCGCTTGAGCGTCGAGAGAATGTAGGCGCTGCGATAAGTGCGCTTGACCAGCTCGAGCATTCCGGGCGGCAGGGCGCCGCCCGTGGCCCCCGTGGGTTCGACTAGGGCGTTCAGGACGGCGTTTCGCGCGAAGGTGGCCGGCGAAATGTTGGCCGCTGCTGCGGCTCGCTGGACCTTCGCCCACTCGGCATCGGTGAATCTGACGGTCCGCGGCGAGCGAGTCCCGGTGGGTTTTTCATCGACTTGGGTTTTGGAGCGGGGCTTTGTCTTGCCTTGTTCGTCACGATAGCGTTCTCCCGCAGGGCGGTCTCGCTGGGCGTTCATCTTTTCGTGCTCCGGATTGCGGACATGTGTCGCCCTGTCAGCCCCTTCAAGACGCGTGTTTCAAAGGACTACGCGCCGGTTGGGTTCGCAAAGCTCCTTCGTATTTCAATGTATTTCTACCTGTCAAGACATGCGCCCGATCAGGCGGCTGGGGGCCGTATTTCAATGTACTCCCCTCTTTCCAACGCCACCGCCTGTGGATTCGCTACAATTCTGTCCTCTCGTGTCCGGCCATGACAGGCTATGTCGCCTCAAGTGTCTCTGCGCCTTCAGGCGCGTGGGGTGTGAGAGTTCAAGCGGCTGCGCCGTAGAGCCGGGACTTGAGGGGGGCGAGAAGAGCGGTCAGGGCCAGCCCTGTTTCGAAGGCGGGAAGGCTCGTCTGCGGCAGGCGGTCGCGCGACCGCGGCGACCAGGCGACGGTTGGCTGGAC
>MKWU01005349.1_pt1 | contig 14050 bp, 12 predicted proteins | sample 809101 | NCBI WGS metagenome assembly MKWU01 (sample SAMN05860141, study PRJNA318959) | sponge metagenome | host: Aplysina aerophoba | place: Slovenia: Piran, Adriatic Sea, Gulf of Piran | collected 2013-05-07 | reverse complement strand
TCGGTCGTAACCAGCAGGCGCTGCCTTACCTCGTCCGAGATCCGCTGTTGCAGGTTGACGGTTTGCGCCGCACCGTTGTCTCCAAGCTCCACCAGCACCGGTAGCGGCTTTGTCTGCCTGACTCCCTTTTCCCGCGGCCTTACCTGTATCACGCCCGATACGTCAGGTGTGAACTCGTTCAGCACGCTGCGCAACGCGGCCGGAAACAGGTTGACGCCGCGTACGATGAGCATATCGTCCGTGCGGCCTACGCAACGTATCCGGGGCCCGGTTCGGCCCAGTGGGTTGGGTTTCATGTTTACGACGACGTGGTCGCGGCTCCGAAAGCGCAATAACGGCATCGCCTCCCGTTGCAATGCGGTGTATACCAGTTCACCTTCGGCGCCGTCTTCCCAGGCACGCGGGGAACCGGTTTCCGGGTCGATGAGCTCGATATGGGCAAAGCCGCGAGCCATGAAGTGCATGCCGTTACCGTCAGCATCCTCGGCCCAGGCCGTAAGCGTAATATCGCCTATTCCCATGGCTTCGCGTACCTTGCAGCCGAATGCACCCTCCAGGCGGCCGCGGATCAACGGGTCGCCGCCACCCGGTTCCCCTGCGGTAATCATGTTCCTGAGACCCAGGTCGAGAGTATTTATATCGCGCTCCCTGCACCAGTCTATCAGGTACAGTCCGTATGAAGGGGTGCAACTGATTCCCGTGGCTCCTAACCTCTGGAAGGCGCCGACCAGACGTTCGGTATTCCCGGTGCCTATCGGGATTACCGTGCAATCCAACTTGTCGAAACCATCGTAAACCACGCCTGCAACGAAAGGCCCTGCATTAAATCCGACAACGATGCGCTGGCCTTTTGCAAACCCGGCCGCGGTGTAACCGCGGGCCACGTTGGTTGCGTATCCTTCCAGGTCGTTGCGGGTAAGGCCGATCAGGCACGGCACGCCGCTGGTGCCGCTGGTATTGTAAACCCGTTTCAATTCGTCCGGTGAACACGCCAGGTGATCGCCGAAAGGAGGAGAAACAGCCTGGGTCGCACGTATTTCGTCTTTTTCCGTGAACGGCAGACCGGCGATTTCGTCCAGTTCGCCCACTTGTGCAGGTCCGGTGAAGCCCGCCGCCTCCAGCTTGTGCCGGTAAAATGTGGAATGCTCGAATAAATACCGGACCTGCCTGCGATAACTTTCCCGGTCCAGGACAAATTGCTCTTCCACCGGGCGGGTTTCAATCTTTGCATCGTACATCATGGTTCGGGTTATCCATGTTGGTTTGTATTGGCAGCGTCCGCGATTTTGTGCCGGAGTTACGGGTGGTATGCCTCGTTATTGGGCGCGTGGTCACCTTGATTGTATTATAGTGCTTTCCAGGGCCGACGACACGGCCTCGATATTCTCGATACGGAGTGATTATATGAGCGACAAAGGCAAACCGCCGCCGGCCACTGCAATCTGCGGTTTTGACGCGGAAAACATACTGATTCGCGGCAAGAATCTGGTAACCGAACTCATGGGCAATTATTCATTTACCGAATTGCTGCTGCTGCAGGCGCTCGGCAAGGAACCGACCGGGGTACAATCCAGGATTGTCGATGCGGTACTGGTAACCATCATGGAACACGGCCTGGGGCCTTCCGCGATCGCGACCAGGCTGACCCACCACGGTGCGCCTGAATCATTTCAGGGCGCCGTCGTTGCCGGGTTGTTGGGAGTCGGTGATCGTTATGCCGGCACTGCCGGTGACTGCGGCGCATTACTTGAAGAAATCGTTGCGGCGCCGGTGCCTGAGCGGCAATCCAGAGCAATCGAAACAGTCAGATCGTTACGGCAGATGCGTCACCCCGTCCCCGGTTTCGGTCATCCCATTCACCGTGAAGGGGACCCGCGGGTCGCTAAACTCCTGCAGATCGCAGGGGAAGCAGAACTGGAGGGCGAATATCTAGGCGCGCTCGAACTACTCGAAAACGCCGTGCAGGAAGTAATAAACAAATCCCTGGTTATGAACGTCAGCGCCGCTATTGCTGCAGTACTGGCCGAAGCGGGAGTGCCCGCCCCCTTGATGCGCGGCATTGTCCTGACTGCGCGCTGTGCCGGTCTTGTAGGGCACCTGTTCGAAGAAATGAACAACCCGATCGGGCATGATCTCTGGTTTGCTGCAAAGGAACCTGTTGCCTACCAGGACTGAGCCCCGGGCAATGCGGCAACGGCAGCTTCAATCCATTCCTCCGCTTCACGGGTAATCTGCGCGGCCTTTTTTCCCTGGGTCTGCAGCGGCGCGCCTATGACCATTTTGATGGTGCCGGGCCGTTTCAGGAAGCCGTTGCGCGGCCACAGGTAGCCGGCGTTGTGCGCGATCGGGATTACCGGGTAGCCGGATTTCTCCGCCAGCATCCCGCCGCCCGGATGGTATTTCTGCCGCTTGCCCGGCGCGCTGCGCGTGCCCTCGGGGAACACTACCACCCATAGCCCGGCGTTTAAACGGGCTGTTCCCTGGCGTACTATCTGTCTTAATGATCGAACACCCAGGGAGCGGTCAATGGCAATAGGCCGCATCGTTGCCAGTCCCCAGCCGTAAATCGGGATCCACAACAGCTCCCGTTTCAGTATCCATACCTGGGGCGGGAACAATACCTGGATCACCAGTGTTTCCCAGGTGGACTGGTGTTTGCACATGATGATGGCCGGCTGGTCGATAATATTTTCCAGACCTTCTATGTCCGCATCGATACGGCAGGTAACGCGCAACCACCACAGGATAAACCTGGCCCAGTTCGATACCAGGCGAAACCTTGTGGGGAACGGGACGGCAAGCAGTAACAGCGTGATGGGAACGGCGATGAGAATGGATACGACCAATCCCAGGCTGAACAGGGACGACCTGATAAGGATCATCCCTTTTCAGCCCGCGCCCGGTGTATCAAGCAGCGCCGAGGTTGCCTGCGCCAGGTCATCATGGACGGGGACATCCTCCGGAATAAGACCCTCATCCAGTTGTTTTTGCCCTTTGCCGGTCCGCACCAGCATGGGCCGGGCGCCAACGGTCTGCGCGGCCTGGACATCGGTCAACCGGTCGCCTATGACGGGCACGCCGTACAGGGGGGTGTGCAGCCTGCTCTCTATCTCCCTGAGCAACCCCGGTTCGGGTTTGCGGCAGGCACAGCCCTCGTCCGGTCCATGGGGGCAGAAGAAAATGGCGTCAATTACACCGCCATACTGGGCCAGGTGGGTATGTAGCTTCCTGTGAATCCTGTTCAGATCATGCATTGTCAGCTTGCCCCTGGCCAGCCCTGACTGGTTGGAGGCGGTTACAACATGGAACCCGCTGTGGTTAAGCCGTGCGATCGCCTGCAGGCTGCCGGGTATGGCCTCCCATTCCTGCTCGGTCTTGATGAAGTCATCCGAGTCCTGGTTAATGACGCCATCCATATCGAGAATTATCAGCTTCATTGCAACCTGGAGACGTCCGCGCTGGCCAGGAACAGTTTTCTCAGCTCGCTTAACAAGGCGAGTCGGTTATTTCTCAGTGCCTCGTCCTCGCACATGACCATCACTTCATCAAAAAAGGCGTCAACATAATCTCTCAGGCCGGCGAGTGAGGTCAGCCGGGCAATGTAATCCTCCCTGTCGACGCGCTCCCCCGCCTTGCATGTATTCATCTGCCGTAAGAGATCTTTCTCAGTTTTTTCGACAAGCAGGGATTCATCCGGCCTGGTTTCGCGCGTGTATTCCGCCTGTTTCAGGATGTTCCGGATTCGCTTGTTGGCGCTTACCAGGCTGCTGGATTCAGGCAGTTGCAGAAATTCATTGACGGCCAGCACCCGCAGGTGGAAATCATAAGGCTCGGTGGGGCGGCAGGCCTGTACCGCGTCGAACACGGCCGTACTGACGCCTTCATCGAGGTAATAGCGCCGCAGCCTCTCCAGCATGAAATCAAATACGTCCGATGCTATTGCAGCGGCATTGATTTCATGCGCAAACGTGCCGGCCGAATGTGCGATACAGGCTTCCAGGTCCAGCGGCAACGCACTTTCAATCATGATGCGCAAACAGCCCAGGCCGGCGCGGCGCAGGCCGAACGGATCCTTATCGCCGGTGGGCGCCTGTCCGCTCGCAAAAATCCCGACCAGGGTATCGAGCTTGTCTGCCAGCGCGAGTATCCTGCCTGTCGCGGTTTGCGGCAATCCTGCACCGGCGTACCTGGGCATATACTGTTCATCCAGCGCCTGGGCGACTTCCGGGTGTTCATCGCTCTCCAGCGCATAATAGCGTCCCATAACACCTTGCAGTTCCGGAAACTCGCCGACCATGTCGGTGAGCAAATCGCATTTGGCCAGCCGGGCTGCGCGTTCGACCAGGTCCGGTTTTATACCTAATTGTTCCGCAATATATCCGCCCAGGTTTTCGATACGCGCGGTTTTGTCTGCGAGGCTCCCGAGTTTTTGCTGGAACACGACCTTGTCCATGTGTGTCCTGAACTGTTCCAGCGGTTGCTTGCGATCCCGAGCCCAGAAAAATGCGGCATCGCTCAGGCGCGGCCGTATGACCCGTTCATTGCCGCGTTTGACCGTTTCGGGGGAAGTGCTGGCAATATTCGCTATGGTGATAAAATCGGCAGTCAGTTCACCGTTGCCGGGATGCAGGACGGGAAAATATTTCTGATGCGACTGCATGGAGGCAATGAGCACCTCGCGAGGGAGTTTAAGGAACTCCTCGTCGAACGTGCCGCTTATGGCAACCGGCCATTCCACCAGTGCGGTTGTCTCGTCCAGTAAATCCTCGTCAATCAGCGCCTGCCCGCCACAGGACTTTGCAGCTTCGATGGCCGCTTGCCTTATACGTTCTTTTCTCTCGGCGAAGTCGACTACAACGCGGCCCTCGGCAAGCAACTTGTCCGTGTACTCGCCGGGATTGGATAATTCCATGGTCCCGGGGTGATGATAGCGGTGACCATGGGTTTCCCGGCCTGTTTCAATGCCCAGGATGGTCGCCGGGACAACGTCTTCGCCGAACAGCAGTACAACCCAGTGAACGGGCCGGACAAACTCGGTGTCATTCCCGCCCCAGCGCATGCGTTTCGGTATGGGCAGCCCGGCCAGTGCCCGGTCGATGACCGCGGGTAAAAGATCACCGGTACGGGATCCCTGTTCCAGGTACTTGTATGACAGCCAGCTTCCCTTGCCGGTTTCCATGCGTCCAAGATCAGCCACCTCAACGCCGCAGGAGCGGGCAAAGCCTTCAGCGGCCTTGGTCGGTTTGCCTGCCTGGTCATAGGCGGCCGTGATTGCGGGGCCGCGTTTTACCACCTGTTTGTCCTCCTGGGTGGCGACGAGATCCCGGATCACTACTGCAAGCCGGCGCGGGGTGGCGAACCAGGAGACATCACCGTGATCAAGTTCCTTATCCTGCAATCCCTGGTGGATTCCCCCGGCGAGAGCGGAAGCCAACTGCGCCAACGGTTTTGGCGGCAGTTCTTCCGTGCCTATTTCCAGCAATAGATCTTTTTTCAACACAATGGAAAACCCAGTTTTTCCCGTTTGTCGTAATAACTCCGCGCGACCGCACGCGCGGCTGTCCTCACCCGCAGTATGAAGCGCTGGCGCTCGGTTACGCTGACGGCGTGCCTGGCATCCAGCAGGTTGAAGATGTGCGAAGCTTTCAGTACCAGTTCGTAGGCAGGTAACGGCAGGTCATCCTCGACCAGCTTCATGGTTTGTGCTTCGCATTCGTCAAACCAGCGGAACAGGCTTGTGGTGTCAGCCTTTTCGAAATTGTAGGTTGACATCTCCACTTCATCCTGGTGGTGGATGTCACCGTAGCTTACCGGACCGTTTGCCGTGTCGGCCCAGACCAGGTCATAAACATTGCTGATGTCCTGCAGGTAAACCGCGATACGCTCAAGGCCGTAAGTGATCTCGCCGGAAACCGGTTTGCACTCCAGTCCTCCGGCTTGTTGAAAATAGGTGAACTGGCTGATTTCCATGCCGTTCAGCCAGACTTCCCAGCCCAGGCCCCAGGCCCCCAGGGTAGGGGATTCCCAGTTATCCTCGATGAAACGGACATCATGGGTAAGCGTGTCGATCCCGAGGTGTTGTAATGATTTCAGGTACAGTTCCTGGATATCGGCCGGTGAGGGTTTGAGGATCACCTGGAACTGGTAATAACGCTGCAGGCGGTTGGGATTTTCGCCGTATCGTCCGTCCGTAGGCCGCCTGGAAGCCTGGACGTACGCGGCATTCCATGGCTCCGGGCCAATGGCCCGCAGGAAGGTAGCCGGATGGAAGGTACCGGCGCCCACTTCCATGTCATAAGGTTGTAGTACGACGCAACCCTGCTCTGACCAGTACTGTTGCAGGGTGACAATCAAATCCTGGAACGTCATCGTTTGCCGCTATAAATTAGGAAAATTTACAGCACATTTTAACAGGGTGGAAATAAAAAAGCCGCCCTTACGGGCGGCTCAACCGACCGCCGGTTCTGGGGGGAAAGCCGGCGGTTAGGAGGGAGGGTATAACTGTTTATTTGCTGTTGGGCGCAGCTTTGGCAGTTGTCTTGGCTTTTTCAGCAACGTCCGGCTTAATCGTCTCGGTCACAATCTGCTGTACCTTGTCGGTATAGCTTGTGCCGATTTCAAGGGCCGCCTGGGTATCCTTAACGAAGCGCTCACCAAGACCTTTCACTATTTCAGTCTGGTCGGTGATGTACTTTTTCAGGCCGTCGGCATCCGTGATATCGACTGCAGACTTCAACTGCTCTACGCCCAGCCTGGTTGTGTCATTGATAGACTTGAGCTGGATATCCAGCAGCTTCTCAATGTTTTCAAGAGCCAGGGCATTAATCTGCCTGACGGGTTCAAAATATTTTTCGGTCTGTACATTCATGGTTGATATCTCCGCTGTCAAGTTGATGTTGCGGTGCATCATAAACCAATAATTTGTGCAATGCAACAGAAAAATGCAAGATTTTTGAAAAAAATTGTAACTTTTTTTAAATATCTATAGATAACAGTTAGTTATAGCGATAAATAACTGCAACTGACTGTCATTTATTGTGCGATACAGGCGAGATTCAACAAAATTCCGGGTTCCAGGGAAGCCCCTGTACGGCAACATGGGCGATCAGGCCCCGTTTGATTTAAGCGCAGGTAAAACAGGTATTACCCGGAGTCGTCTTCAGGTTCCTCGTTCTCAGGCTCACGCACAAGGTCGGAAAGAGACTGGTTGAACAACTCCGCTTTCGATGTTGACAACTGGTAGGCCCAGCCCTCCGCCAGGCGGTTCAGGGTTTCGGCTTCCTGTTCGGGGGTTACCTTGATTTCTTCCTCATCCGTGGAACCATCTCCATCAGTCTCCCCGTTATCGGCACGGCCGGGCTGCGCAGAAAAAGAAAACCGCGCATGGGTATGTTCGCCGCTTTTCACGGTCTCAATGTCCGCCACCAGACCATCGAACGTCGCCACATTGATAACGGCATCCGGTCTTGAATAATCAAAACTGTCTTCCCTTCCGACAGCGTCAACGTAAACGTTTTCGAGTATGGTCGCGATACGGCTGATAAGGTATTCGGACTGCTGCTCCTTGCCCTCCGGAATGTTTTGCAATACCAGGTCATCTCCAGGTTCTGCTCTTTCCAGGCTTACTTCCTGACCGCCCGCAGGCTGTATATGCACTGCGCTGACCCGGTCTCCCTCTATATTGACGATATCGCGTTTGATCCATTGAATAATATCAGCGCTCACCGACAGCCTTCCTTCCACCAGCAGGGCGTGTTGTTGTCCGGGGATTCGTACATACAAACCAGGTGCGCTGGAAGCCGATTTACTTCTCCTGGTCGCGCCGACGATCAGCCGAGCCAGCTCGTCGCCGTCGCTTTTCAATGTCAGCAAGTGAGAGGTCGCGCCCAGGCTGTCCGGGTCTTCAACGCCCAGCCTCTTGTAGAGGTCAGGGTTGCTGGTCTTTTCCGCGACAACCTGCAAATCAGACACGGCCAGTACGGCCTGTTTCACATCGTCCACCAGGGCCGGGTAGTCATCTGCTTCAGCTATGCCCCACCTGTCCGATACGCGCTGAACCGTCAGCGTTGTTTCACCGTCACGGATGACCAGCTCGCTCACGTCGTTGATTTTCCCGGCAAGCTCGGGGAACAGGCTGGTTTTCTCCCTGCTTGTCTGGGGCGCCTTTTGCTGACTGACGACAACTGCGGCAATAACGACAATAACCGTCAGGGCAGCGACTATGACCCGCCTGTTATTCATCAGACCTTGCTGCGCGCCCGCCGGATACCTGCAAACAGGGCCAGCAGCGCAATGATCAACGGGATTAGACCGATGTTCACAAATTTGAGTTGCGTACCCAGCCGCTCGATGTTCTTTTGCAGTTCATGCTGGACTGCGCGTAACTCCTTGCGCGTCCTGATTTGTTCCTGCCGGAATTTTTCAATTTCCTCGGCCTGCTCCTGGCTAAGCAGCAACGCGCCTTCGCCGCCTTCCTGCTGCAACTGTGCAATTTTCTGCTCCGTCTCTTCCAGCCGGGCCTGCAATTCCTGTTCCTGTTCGCGGAACTGGGCTTCCGCATCCCGGCGTATCTGCTCAACCACGGTGAACGGGCGGGAGAACTCGCCCCGGCTGCGCAGGCTTATCAGGTCGGTATTGCCCGCCAGGTTATCCAGGGTATTGATGACGAAATCACCGTTATTGGCAATGCTCTGGGGTATCTGTACCCCGAAGAAGTTCTGCATCCTGATCCAGAAATGGTCCGCCAGGATGTCGGTATCGCCGACCAGGACCACATCGACCCTGCCCTCCTTCACCGTGTCTTCCATGGCAGTGGCCTCATCTTCCTCCTCCTCAGACAGCAAGCCGTCAGGGTATGCGCTTGGTACGTTACCGCTGATTCTTGCCGCGAGCAGCAGGGCTTTATTCCCCGACTCGAAATTGGCCAGCATCACGTTGGGGTCCCGTTGGAAGAACAGCAGGTCTCTCTCCATTTCCATGGAATCCGTAGTAGTCACCAGCAACGGTGTCAGTTCTATGGCCGCGTCTTCATGGCGCTTGATTATCCCTGCCGTACCCATGTGGACCAGGTTTAACTCACTGGTACTGAAATCCTCGCGGTTAAGGTTGAGTTCCCCAAGCTGGAGCCAGGGCAGGTAATTACTTTCCTGGGGGCCGCGGGCGCCCTGGGTCTGCACGCGCATGGCCAGGTTGATATCCGCGGCGATTTTACCGGTGTCGACTTCCAGGCCCCAGCCTTCCAGCATGATATTCAGGTTGGAAGACAGGTCCGGCATGACATACGGATTGGCCGGGTCCGGTTCGGCGTTATCTCCCTCGGCCAGAGGGTCCACAAACAGCATGGCGTGACCGCCGTTGAGTAAATACTGGTCTATGGCAAACAATGTCTGCTCGGAAAACCCCTTCGGATGCACAACCATCAACACGTTGACATCTTCATCGATGCTGTCCGCGGAAGTGTTGAGGTTACGCACTTCGAAGAATTCCTCCATCATGTCAATAATGGCCCAGCGTTCCATGATCCCCTGTGCCGGATTACCAAACAACGGCAGACCCGACATTACGCCGACGACGCGCTTTTCCGGGTTGGCAAGATTATAGACCAGCTTGGTAATGTCATACTCAAGCGCTCCTTCACGGGATGCCTGAAAGAACGGAATATTGACTTCATCATCGGTAGAGTTGACACCTACCAGGCCGAAATAAGCGCGGTCACCGGCGGCGCTTACGCCTATTCCGTTTAAACCACTGGCAACAGCCTGGTCTTCCTCTTCCGAGAACGGTTCAGGTTCGATGATGGTCAATTCAATATTTCCGCCCGATTTTGCCGCGTATTCTTCCAGCAGGTCACGAACCCGGTTGGCGTAGTTTATCAGTTGCGGGAAGTCTGCAAGGGTCTTGCGTGACAGGTAAAAATCCAGGGAAACGGGTTCTTCCAGAGAGCTTATTATGTTGATGGTGCCCGGTGACAATGTGAACAGTTTGTTTTCAGTCAGGTCAAGCCGGAGACCGGTAAACAGGTTGTTGCCGATTGTGATCAGGGCCACTGCCAGCACGGCCGCCAGAAGGATGCCCGAACCTGTCAAGAGACGTTTGTACTTCATATCAGTTAATCAATCAGCTTTACGTGTATCGATAACCACGACGTTGGCATACAGCCAGAAAGAGATGAGCACGAGATAATAAATTACATCACGCAAATCGATCACGCCCTTATTGATGGAATCAAAGTGGGTCAGAAAACTGAGCGATGAAATCACTTCAACCAGTGCCTGGGGCGCCCAGCCCTGGAAAAAATCCAGCACCAGCGGAAAGCCGCTGAGAATGAACAGGAAACAGATCACGACACTGATCACGAATGCGATCACCTGGCTTTTTGACAGGGCTGAAATACAGGAACCGATTGCCAGGAAACCGCCGGCCATCAACAGGCTGCCGATATAGCCGGCGATGATAACGGTATTATCCGGCTCGCCGAGATAATTTACCGTGATCCACATGGGAAACGTCAGCGCCAGGGCAATTGCGGTAAAGCACCATGCAGCAAGAAATTTACCCAGCACTGCGTCCGTGGTCGAAATCGGCAACGTCATGAGCAGTTCAATCGTCCCGGTTTTCCTCTCTTCCGACCACAGGCGCATGGCAATAGCCGGTATCAGGAACAGGTAAAGCCACGGGTGAAACCGGAAGAAAGGCTCAAGGTCCGCCTGGCCGCGTTCGTAAAACGCGCCCAGGTAAAAACTGAAGATGCCGGTCAGAAACAGGAAGATAATAATAAAGACATAGGCAACCGGCGTATGGAAATACCCGTACAATTCCCGCTTCAGTATCGCCTTGATGTTTTTATTCATGATTGGCCTGCTTCCCCCTGGCTGGTATAAAACCGGCTGGTGATGGTACGGAAAGCGTCATCGTAATCATTGATTTCAGACTGCGCGCGCAGTTCGGCGGGCGTACCGTCAAACAGGATCTGCCCGGCGGCAATGATAATTGCCCTGCTGCAGACGGCATCGACTTCCTCCAGGATATGCGTGGAAATGACGATGGCCTTGTTCTCAGCCATTTCCTTGATCAGACTTCTGACTTCATGCTTCTGATTGGGGTCCAGGCCATCCGTGGGCTCGTCCATGATCAGTACGTCGGGATCGTGTAACAGGGCCTGGGCTACCCCGACACGGCGTTTGAAACCTTTCGACAAGGTATCAATGGTTTGTTCCAGGACACCGTCCAGGTGGATCTGGTCAACGACCTTGTCTATACGCTGCTGCTTTTCCGCGCCTTCCAGGCCGCGTATCTCCGCCACGAATTCAAGGAAACGGATAACCGTCATCTCCGCATAGCCGGGCGCGCCTTCGGGCAGGTAGCCGATAGACGCCTTGACGCTGATGGGATCGGTCATGACGTCGTGACCATTGACCAGCACCGTACCATCGGTCGGTTCCAGGAAACCGGTAATCATCTTCATGGTGGTGGACTTGCCGGCGCCGTTAGGTCCAAGGAAGCCCAGGACCTCGCCATGGTTTACGGAAAACGAAATGTTCCGCACTGCATGTATGGGACCGAATTGTTTATCAAGCCCCCTGACCTCGATGGCCGGCGTTCCATTATTGGCTGACATGATCAATATTCAGTTGATTTTTTCATTAACGGGATCTGTTACCGCTCAGGCAGAATACCTGTGAGAAGCGATATTCTGCATATTTATCAGAACTAGTCAAGTTGCAGGATGCCACAACCAGACTACACGAAGCCACATACATCTATATCTGTGCTCTCCGTGTTTTCTGTGGCTAATCAACAGGCGCAGGCCTTTTCAGCCGGTACAGCGCGGAGATGTCTTCGTCACCGTAACCCTGCTCCATCAACTGTTCGTACTGCCTGAGCGTCGTATCGACCAGCGGCAGGGTAACATTGTCCAGTCCCCCCATCATCGCCTTGCAGATAGTCAGGTCCTTGTGGTGCAGGTTGAGCTTGAAGCCGGTATCGTTATCGTCTGCCAGCATGGTCTTGCCGCGATGGTCCAGGAACCAGTTACCCGCAGCGCCTTTCGCCACTACGTCCACGACCTTGTGCATATCCAGTCCCATGGCCTCACCGAATGCCAGGGCTTCGGTCACTGCCTGGTTTACCCCGGCGCACATGATCTGGTTTACCGCCTTGCAGGCCTGGCCGCTGCCGGTGGTACCTACCAGCGTGATGTTGGCGGCAATCGACATCAGAGCCCCTTCAGCCCGGGCCAGCACTGCGGGATCACCCCCTGCCATCATGGCCAGGGTGCCTTTCCTGGCCCCTTCGACACCACCGGAGACGGGGCAATCCAGGAAAGCAACGCCTGTTTTCGCCAGTTTCTCCGCAGCGAGTACCGCCGTGTTGCTGCTGACGGTAGATGTATCCACGACAATCGACCCGGACCCGGCAGTTGCCGCAACCTGCTCCACCATCTCCAGCACATCCGCGTCGCGGGACACGCACAGAAGGATAAGTTCACAGTCCGGGGCCAGGTCCGCAGGTGATTCATACAGGATCGCTCCGGTTTTGCCGGCAATAGCCGCCGCTTTGCTGCGGGTGCGGTTCCAGACCCCGTGCAGGTGCCCTGCCTTGTGCAGGTTCAACGCCATGCCGCTGCCCATGGCGCCAAGACCGATTACTCCGGTTTTCATTCAACTCCCCGTCGAGTGTGCTGATTAAGTAACTGTTCCGCTCCTGCGACCAGTTCGGCGCTGGCAGCCCCCAACGCCGGCGATGCCGTACCCATGCCGGCGTTCTGGACCGGATGGCGGCAGCCGGCAAGTTCAGTAAAGGCGGTATTAATCGTCATAAAGGAATTCTTACCTCGCCATGAAATAAAATCTCTACATCACTCACCGTAACTTGGATATTGCACTATTTCACTGGCGATAGCGCGAACTCCTGTAGAGTTGTTTCAGTATTGTACTACAGGCCTCTCAGGACTATACTTAAATCCAATATGAATTCCGAAGGAGGGAATTTTGACCATGTTCAAAATCAGGCAACGTTCCAGGGAGGAAGTGTCCGAGCTTCTCGAAGACGCCGCGAGAAGGTTCTTTCAGGATCCGAAGGTCCAGGAAATTCTGAGGGCTGAACCTGAAACCAGTAAAATGCTTGATGAAGCGCTCGAACGGCAACAATTCAGGGAGATTAATCAGCCGACGCAATAACAGGTTGATTGACAACAAGTATGAAAAGGGAATTTCGCAACGCTATCAAAATAGCTGCAACTATCACGGATGACGTTCGCCGCAATGCGCTGCTCGATCACCTGATTGATCACATTTGTCCGGAATCGGATTTACGCGCAGAGCGATGGTTACGCTTCTTCAGTAACTTCACTTCTTGTCATATATTGGCGGTAATCATTACAGATCCCCTGAATCCCGCCTTTTTCACTGGCGGGCACCTATGTTAAACGCGTTAAACAATGCATTTTCAAAGTCAGTCTTTAAAAATGCATTCTCGACGCTTTGTCGAACTGCTGGGGGGTTGTTCCGGCAGTCCTTGACAAGGCAGCCTTTACTGGATATGGTTACCCATATTTGATGATATGGGTGAACCGTATGAAAACGACAATTGATATATCAGATGCCTTGGCGCTGGAGGCCAAGGCCCTCGCCGCGAGGCGCGGCACTACTTTTCGCGAGATTGTTGAACAGGGTATCCGTCATACTCTGCAAGAGGCGCAACAGGTTCAGACATTCCAACTGGTTGATAAGAGCGTAACAGGCAACGGGTTACAGGGTGAGTTCAGAAACAAGCCATGGGCAGTTATCAGACATAGCGTCTATGAGGGGCGCGGCGGTTGATTGCCGTTGATACCAACATAATGGTCTATGCTCACAGGCAGGATTCTGAGTGGCACAGGCGCGCCGGAGAATTAATTACGACACTTGCCGAAGATCAATATACCTGGGCAATACCATGGCCCTGTATTCACGAATTTCTGGTCATTACAACACATCCCCGGATTTACGACCCACCTTCATCCGTGCAACAGGCTCTTGAGCAGGTCGATGCCTGGCTTGCATCGCCCTCG
>MKWU01005348.1_pt1 | contig 14051 bp, 7 predicted proteins | sample 809101 | NCBI WGS metagenome assembly MKWU01 (sample SAMN05860141, study PRJNA318959) | sponge metagenome | host: Aplysina aerophoba | place: Slovenia: Piran, Adriatic Sea, Gulf of Piran | collected 2013-05-07 | reverse complement strand
GACCTTCTCCAGCGCGAACTCGAGGTCCGCGTCGAAGTCGAACGACCGGAAGTTCCAGTCGGGCTCCTCGAACACCATGTACTTGAAGAAGCCGTCCGCCGCGAGCCAGTGGAGGCTGGGGAACGGCCCGCGCGCGGCCGCCCCCCCCGCCCATCCGCCGCCGGGGCCGTTCTCGCCCCCGGGCACGAGACCCGGAAAGACGACCTCGCCGGCCGAGTTGCGGGAGCCGGCCCAGATGTCCCGGACCGCCTCGACCTGCCCCGGCGTGAGGCAGTCGGCATCGTCCCCGCCCGCCGGGCAGGTGAGCGTGCCGGGGTCGAAATCGCACGCCCGCGGGTCGTCGAGCACGCCGTCCTCCAGCCCGTCGAGCGCGTCGCACGCGGCGTTCACCGCGTCGGCCAGCAGCGGGACCTTGCTCGGCGGGAAGTAGCGGTCCGTCTCGCGCAGCGTCGCGAGCGCGTACCACAGGTGCGCCCCCGCGTAGAAGCGCGTCCAGTCGTTGGCCGGATTGCCGGCGACGATGCCGTCGAAGTCGTCCGGGTAGCGCTGGGCCTCCATCAGCCCCTGCTGTCCCCCCTTCGAGCAGCCGACATAGTAGGAGTAGGCCGGGTCGCGCTCGTAGAAGGTGCTGGTGACGGTCCGCCCATGAGTGGCCGTCAGGTGCAGCGAGCGGTGTCCGAAGTCGGCCACGAGGTCGGGGCGACCGATGGCCCAGGAGGCGTCGAACCCGCCGGTTCCGGGACGGACGTGCCCGGTGTCGGTGCTCGCGGCGGCGTAGCCGCGGCGGACGGCCGCCGCCATCGCGCCGTAGCTCACGACGCCGGCCATGCCGCCGTTGCCGGAGACGTGGAACTTGCCGTTCCAGCCCTCGATCGGGAGCCAGACCTCGAAGTTGACGGCCGGCTCCGCGACCGCGACGACCCGGCAGACGGCGGGCATGTCGAGCGGCTCCCCGCCGTTCGGGGCGAGCGCCCCGGCCGCGACCGTCACCGCGCTCGTGATGGTCGTCTCGGGAAGCGCGAGCGCGGTCAGGCTCTCGCAGGGCGCCGCGGCGGCCGGCGCAACGAACAACAGGGTCACGGCGGCGGCGGCGACGGTGGTCCGCGGGGCGAACCGGGATGGGCGGGTGAGCGGCATGGTCGACTCCTCCTGGCCGGGAGGCCGCCGCCCCTTTGCAGGCGCCCTCAACCGTGGACTCCGGCCCAGCCTGCCGTTAGCTTGCCCCGGATCGCGCCGCGAGTTCAAGGTCGCGGCGGCCGGCGGCAGTCGGTCGGCGCGGCGGCCGGCGCGCGGCGGGGGTGAACGGCTGCTATTATTTGCGTAACTTCTGGAGGCACGCGACATGCGTCGATGGAACGGGACGGCGGTGGTCCTCGCGGCCGTGCTCGGCGTGTCGTGCGGGGGCGCCCCGGAGCCGGTCGCGCTCCGACTGCTCGATCTCTTCGATGCCGTGACCATCGAGCAGACCGTCGAGGTCGAGCCGCTCGAGCCGACGGAGTGGCGCTTCGACGGCGAGGGGACGATCGCGGCCCCCGAGCCTCCCGAGGACTCCGACGATGCAGAGGCGGAGGATTTCGAGGACCGGACCGCCACCGTCGGCTGGGCGGCCTACCATGACGTCGAGGGCCTGGAGGTCCGGGACGGTCTCCTGGTCGGCACGGCGGGGGGGCGGGCCCCCCCGCCCCCGGCGCGCCCCGGGGGGGGCGGCGGGAGCGGCGCGCGCCCGCCGCGGGGGGCGGGCGAACTGCCCCTGCTGCACGCGGCGCGCCCGGAGGAGCTCGACGAGCGCGACCTGCTGCACGCGGTCGAGATCACGATGCGCGTCTCCGCCGGGACGCGCGTCGGCGTGACCTTCAACGGCGCCCGCGAACTCGACGAGGAGCGCGTGCTGCGGGGCATCCGCCGCGCCCCCACGCCAACCCTGTTCGCCGATCTCGAGCCGGGGGACGAGGTCCAGACCTACACCCTGCAGGACATTGCGCGGTCGTTCTCGATAGCAGGCATCCGGCACCTGCTGATCCAGCCGACCGACGAGGCGGGCGCCACGTTCGAGATCGAGTCGGTGCGCCTGATCCCCCTGACGGAGCACCTCCGGTCGGTCGCGTCCGGGCCGGGCTGGCAGGGGCTGGGCGAGGTATACCGCGAGACGATCGTCAGCCGCTCTCCCGAGCGGATCGCCGTCGATCTCGACCTTCCCGATCGGCCCTGGCTGGACATTGCGGTCGGGACGATCGAGGCGGCGCCGGTGACGTTCAACGTGGCCATCGACGGCGCGGGCATCTGGCGGCGCACGGTCACCCTGCCGCGCCGCTGGGAGACGAGGCGGCTCGATCTCGCCGACTACGCCGGGCGGACGGTGACCATCACCCTGTCGCTCGACGGCCCCGAGGACGGCCTGCTCGGCTTCTGGGGGACGCCGGTGGTACGGAACGGAGGCGCGCCGCCCGTCCGGAACGACGACCCGAGCGCGGCGCGAGCGGCCCTCGCCGACGGCGGGTCGGCGGCTCCGCAGGGCGTCATCGTGTTCCTGGGCGACACCCTGCGGCGCGACCACCTCGATGCCTACGGGTACGAGCGCGAGACCGCTCCGGTGCTGTCGCGTCTGGCGTCGGAGGGCGTGCTCTTCCGCGACGCCATCTCGCAGGGCACCTGGACGAAGGTGTCGGTGCCGTCCATCCTGACCTCGCTCTATCCGGCGTCGACGGGCGTGGTCGGCATTCCGGACCGCGTGCCGTCGGCCGCCACGACCCTTGCCGAGGCGTATCGCGCCGCCGGCTACGCGACGTTCCAGACGTCGTCGGTGCAGTTCACGGGCAAGCTGACGAACCTGCACCAGGGCGTCGAGGTGCTGCACGAGCGGGCGTCGGTCGACAACGACGACCTCGGGCACAGCAGCGCCAAGACCGCCCGCACGTTCGTCGACCGCTTCCTGACCTGGCTGGATGACCACCACGACGTGCCGTTCTATGCGCTCATCCACGTCTTCGATCCCCACTCGCCGTTCGAGCCCTATCCGCCGTACGACCTGACGTGGGCGTCGCCGACCGGCAAGGAGGAGCACGAGGCGCGGCTCGTGCAGGTGGACGAGACGTTCGGCGACGAGAAGCGAATCGGCGACGGGAATCGCGTCGGGCCGGAGCTGTTTCCGAACCGGGAAGAGCTGGAGGCGTCCGGGATCGACCCGGACGACTTCGTCGCGCACGAGCTCGACTGGTACGACGGCTCCATCCGCGGCATGGACGCGGAGATCGCACGGCTGATGGAGGGCCTCGAGGAGCGGGGCGTCGCCGGCGACACCCTCCTCGCCTTCATCAGCGACCATGGCGAGGAGTTCCTGGAACACGGGTGGCACTGGCACGGCAACACGGTCTACGGCGAGATCCTCAACGTGCCGCTGATGCTCCGCTGGGAGGGTGTGCTGCCGGCGGGGGTCGCCGTGGACGAGACGGTGGAGTCGATCGACCTCATGCCGACGCTGCTCGCGCTGAGCGGGATCGCCGCTCCCGAGGAGGCGCAGGGACGGAGCCTGCTGCCGCTGGTGGTGAACCCCGACGATCCTGAGGCGCTCGGCTGGGTCCGCCGGCCGGCGTTCAGCGAGCGGAAGCGGATGCCGAGCCGCGACGAGCGGAGCAACCCCGAGGACGTCGATCAGTACTCGGTCGTCTGGGACGGCTGGAAGCTCGTGCGCAACGTCGACCCGCCGGAGGGGCGCGCCGAGTACGAGCTCTACTCGCACGAGGCCGATCCCATCAATCTGAACGACGTCTCGGCCGACCATCCCGAGATCGTGGAGCAACTGCAGGAGCAGTTGGCGGCGCGCCTGCGGTACGCGGAGGCACGGAAGCTGGCATCCGACGAGGATGCCGCCGACGACCTGAGCCCGGAGGAGCTGCAGCGCCTGCGGCGGCTCGGCTACATCCGATGACCGAGCAGCAGAAGACGTCCGTGCCGCGCCGTCCTCGCGGTCTTGTGCTCGCGACCGTCCTGGCGGTCGCCGCCGTCTGGGCCGCTGCCGCGCCGGTCGCCGCCCAGTCGGAACCCTCCTCCGCCGGACTCGCGCTCGACGGCCGGGCGTCGGAGATGCCGGAGGAGCGATTGGAGGGCGGTGGATCGGCACCGCCGCCGGGAGCGGTGGCCGGCCCGTCCGGCGGCGCGAGCCCCGGTCCCGCGCAGGGCGCCGCGGGTCTCGGGATCGGCGCCGGACTCTCGATCAAGCAGATCGTCGCGGCGGGCGTCGAGGACACGCCGGTGCTCGACGGCGACGTGCTGGGAGACTCCGCCTGGGCGGCGGCCCCCCCGGCGACGGGGTTCCGGCAGACGGCCCCGGACGAGGGGCAGCCGGCGTCCGAGCGGACGGAGGTTCGCATCGTCTACACGAGCGAAACCATCTACGTCGGCGTCGTCTGCTACGACGCGGATCCCTCGTCGATCATCGTGACCGACAGCCGGCGCGATTCGTCGCTACGCGACAGCGACAGCTTCCTGTTGATCCTCGACACCTTCAGCGACCGGCAGAACGGTTTCGTCTTCGGCACCAGCCCCGCCGGCCAGGAGTACGACGGGCAGGTCATCAACGAAGGTGGCGGCCGGGGGGGCGGCTTCGGCTCCAGCGGCAGCGGCGGGTTCTCGCGTGGCAGCGCCGGCGGGTTCAACCTGAACTGGGACGGCGCCTGGCAGGTGCGGACGCGCGTCTCCGACATCGGCTGGAGCGCCGAGTTCGCCATCCCGCTGCGAACCGTGCGCTACCCGGCGCGCGAGCGCCAGTCGTGGGGCGTCAACTTCCAGCGCAACATCCGGCGGCGCAACGAGACGGTCTACTGGGCGCCGCTGCCGCGCCAGTACAACCTCTACCGCGTCTCGATGGCCGGGCAGCTCAACGGCTTGCAGCTCCCGACGGAGCGCGCCGCGAACCTGCAGATGACGCCCTACGTCATCGGAGAGATGGTCACCCGGGACGCCGCGCCCGACCGCGGGCCCGTGCTGCTCGGCGACGCCGGGGGCGACCTCAAGTACAGCGTGACGTCGGGCCTCACGCTCGACGCCACCTACAACACCGACTTCGCGCAGGTCGAGGTGGACGACCAGCAGATCAACCTCGACCGCTTCAACCTCTTCTTCCCCGAGAAGCGCCCCTTCTTTCTGGAGAACGCCGGCGCGTTCACGGTGAACGCGGGCTCGGCCAGCGGACGCAACCTGGGGCAGACCGAGCTGTTCTTCAGCCGCCGCATCGGAATCGACGACACGGGCGCCCAGATTCCGATCAGCGCCGGGGCCCGCCTGTCGGGGAAGGTCTTCGACACCGTGACCGTCGGCTTCCTCAACATGCAGACGGAGGCCCCCACGGCGGGCGGGGCGGCCAACAACTTCACGGTCACCCGTGTGCGCCAGGACCTTCCGAACCGGTCGAGCATCGGCGGCCTTTTCGTCAACCGCCAGGCCACCGGCCCGCAGGCGCTCGCGAGCGACTACAACCGCACGTACGCAGTCGACGGCCGCTGGGGGATCGGCCAGAACGGGCTCGTCCAGGGCTTCGTTGGCGGGACCCAGACGCCGGGACGCGACGGCCGCGACCATGCGCTGAGCCTCTCCGGGACCTACGACTCCCAGATGTGGCGCCTCAGCACGGGCTACCAGGAGAACGGCGAGGACTTCAACCCGGAGGTCGGCTACCTGCGCCGCCCCGGCGGGTTCCGGAAGTACGACCTCGCCATCAACAACACGTCGCGGCCCAACGGCTTCCTCAAGTTCCAGGAGCTCCGGCCGCACGCGACGTTCTCGCGCATCTGGAACCTCAACGGCGTGATGGAGACCACCTACATCCACACGCACTTCATGGGGGAGTTCGAGGACAGCTCGTCGGTCGGCCTCGCCTACGACACGCGGAGCGAGCGCGTCTTCCAGGAGTTCTCGGTGTCCGGCCTGACGATCCCGGCGAGCCGTTACGACTGGAGCGAGGTCAGCTCGTCGTTCTTCTACGACCGGTCGGCGCCCGTGAGCGCCGGCGTGCGCGCGGTGGTGGGCGGCTTCTTCGGCGGGCGGATCGTGACGATCCGGCCGACGATCCGGGCCCGCTACGGCGAGTCGTTGAACCTGTCGGTGAGCTACAGCCGCAACGACATCGATCTGCCCGCGGGCACCACCGTCACCAACCTGACCAGCGTTCGCGCGGGCTACAACGTCACGCCGCGGATGTTCTTCCAGACCCTCGTGCAGCACAACGACAGCGCGAGGCTGTGGTCGGTGAACTTCCGCGTCGGCTGGCTGCAGGACGCCAACACCGGCCTGTTCCTCGTCTACAACGAGACGGAGGGCATCTACGGCGACCGGGAAGATCCTCTCGAATACGCGCCGGCCGGGGCCGGACGCAGCCTCATCCTCAAGTACAGCTACCTCTTCGACGTCCTCGACTAGCAGCCATCGCGGGCCGCAGCTCGACACCACCACCGTGCGTACCGCGTACCGTCCGTTCGGCGTCCGGGCTCGCGGCGCGGTTCTGCGCGGTTTTCGGCGACCTTCCGGCGCGTGGGTGCCGCTCTGCGCGTCGGCGACGTTCGCCTTGGTGGCGGCGTTCGGAGCGCCGGCCGCGCTCGGGGCGGCCGAGGCTGCCGGTGCTTCGCCGCAGCAGCCGTCGGCCGGCCTCGCCGTCGCGCCCGGCGCCCGCACGGTGACCGCGCTGGAGGTCGACGCGCCGCCGGTCGTCGACGGCGTGGTGCTGGAGGATCCGGCCTGGGCGGCGGCCGAGCCGGCCACCGGCTTCGTGCAGACGCAGCCCGACGAGGGCCGGCCGGCGTCGGAGCGGACCGAGGTCCGCATCATCTTCACCGCCGACACCATCTACGTCGGCGTCATCTGCTACGACGCCGACCCGGCGTCGATCATCGTCACCGACAGCCGGCGCGATTCGTCGCTCGCCGACAGCGACAGCTTCCAGCTCATCCTCGACACGTTCCGCGACCGCCAGAACGGGTTCGTATTCGGCACCAGCCCGTCCGGGCAGGAGTACGACGGGCAGCTCGTCAACGAGGGGGCGGGCGGCAGCGGCATGGGCGGGGGTGGCCAGACGCGGGGCGCCGGCGGCGGCTTCAACCTGAACTGGGACGGCGTGTGGCAGGTGCGGACCGCGATAAGCGACTCCGGTTGGAGCGCCGAGTTCGCCATCCCGTTCCGCACGCTCCGCTTCCCGGCCGGCAGGGAGCAGACCTGGGGCGTGAACTTCCAGCGCAACATCCGCCGGCGGAACGAGTCGGCGTACTGGGCGCCGCTGCCGCGGCAGTTCGACCTGTTCCGCGTCTCGCTCGCGGGGCAGGTCGGCGGCCTCGCCGCGCCCGAGGGGCTGTGGCGGACCCTGCAGGTGACGCCGTACGTCACCGGCGAGGCGCTCGGCCGGGCGGATCGGGCCGCTGCCGACACGATTCTCCTCGGGGGCTTCGGCAGCGACCTCAAGTACGGCGTCACCTCGGGTCTGGCTCTCGATCTGACCTACAACACGGACTTCGCACAGGTCGAGGTCGACGACCAGCAGATCAACCTCGACCGCTTCAACCTGTTCTTTCCCGAGAAGCGTCCCTTCTTCCTGGAGAACGCCGGCGCGTTCACGGTCAGCAACAGCGGCGGGGCGGCCTTCAACGACCCCGGGCAGACGGAGCTCTTCTTCAGCCGGCGCATCGGCATCGGTCCGGCCGGGCAGCCGATCCCGATCGTGGGCGGAGCCCGCCTGTCGGGTAAGGTGACCGAGGCGGTCACGGTCGGCTTCCTGAACATGCAGACCGAGGCCGTCGAGGGGCTCGCGCCGGCCAACAACTTCACGGTGGCGCGTGTCCGGCGCGACCTCCCCAATCGGTCGAGCGTCGGGGGGCTGCTCGTCAATCGGCAGGCGACGGGCCGCCTGGCGGGCCTCGAGGACTACAACCGGACCTTCGCGTTCGACGGCCGCTGGGGCTTCGGGCAGAACGGGCTGGTCTCCGGTTTCGCAGCGAAGACCGAGACCCCGGGCCGCACCGGCCGGGACCACGCGCTCGATCTCGCCGTCGACTACAACACCGAGGCGTGGCGGCTGCGCGCCAACGTGATGGAGATGGGCGAGGACTTCAACCCCGAGGTCGGCTTCGTGCGCCGCACGGGATTCCGCAAGGTCGACGGCGGCATCTTCAACACGTCGCGCCCGCGTTCCAACCCGTTCCGCATCCAGGAGGTCCGGCCGCACATCACTTTCAACCGCTTCTGGAGCATGGACCGCGGCTTCATCGAGACCTCCCTCGTCCACATGGACAACTTCTGGGAGTTCGAGGACAGCTCCGTGGCCATCACCGCCTGGAACATCCGCAAGGAGGGCGTGACCCGGGAGTTCCGTATCTCCGGGGTGCCGGTGGTCCCCGGGACGTACGACTGGCACGAGCTGAGCCTGAGCTACAACTCCGACCGGTCGGCGCCGCTGGGCTACGGCTTCCGCTTCCTGCGGAGCGGTTTCTTCGGCGGGCAACTGCAGTCGGCGGGCCCGTCGTTCCGGTTCCGGCGGGGCGAGGCGCTGAACGTCGAGCTGCGGTGGACGCGCAACGACATCGACCTCCCCGCCGGCCACGTCGTCACGAACCTCGCGTCGAGCCGCATCGCCTACAACTTCTCGCCGCGGGTGTTCGCGCAGGGCCTCCTGCAGTACAACGACAGCGTCGACATCTGGTCGGTCAACCTCCGCTTCGGCTGGCTGCAGGACGCCAACACCGGCCTCTTCCTCGTCTACAACCAGACCGACGGCCTCGAAGACTTCGTCCCCGCGGGCAGCGGCCACAGCCTGATCCTGAAGTACACCCACCTCTTCGATCTGCTGCGGTAGGGGGCGCCGGCGCGCGGCGGCGGACGGAGCGGCGAGCCCCGCACCGGGTGCGTCACGCCGGCCGAAGAGCGGGAAACAGCCGACGGACGGGGCGTCGGAACCCCGGCAGCACGTCGCCGCCGTCGAGGTCGCCGTCGGCGCCGATCACCTCGACGTCCGTCGCGGACCGGTGCACGCGAACCGTGGCGGGGTCGGGCTCGACGAGCCAGACCAGCCGCGCACCGGCGGAGAAGTAGTCGTCGATCTTCGCCCGGATCTCGCCCGGCCGATCCCACGGGGAGACGACCTCGACCGCCAGGTCCGGCGCACAGGGCCAGTACGCCGCCGGGACCCCTTCGGCCGGGATGCGAGACCGAACGACGACCGCGGCGTCCGGAGCGCGCACGGTGTCCGGCCCCCGCCGGAGGATGAACCCGGTCTCGGCGCCGCAGCAGACGCCGAGCTGGTGCGCCTCGACGTACTCGTCGAGCAGGCGGCCGATGCGAACCGTCAGAATGCCGTGCCGCCCGCCGGCCGGTGTCATGGGAACGAGCGCTCCTCCGACCAGCTCGGAGCGGCCGCTGTCGGGCAGCGCGAGCAACTCTTCCGCGCTCATGAGCGAGCGCGGAGCCGGGGCCGTCATCGATTCCTCCAAAGCAATCCCCGTACCCAAGGGCGGAGTGTCGTCGACCCGCCGCGAGCCGGCGTCCTGCCCGCGATGATACTCTGCGACGGTGCCGCCGAGTCCCTTCGCGACCAGGGGGCGCGGCCGCCGCACGCGCACGATGCCGCAGGCGCGTGCGCTGTCACGCGCATGCAATCGCGGCCCGAACCCGGGAGTGGATTCATGACCCGAAGCTGCCTTGCCGTCGTCGTCCTTCTTGCAGGCGCCTCCGCCGTGCCGCTGGCGCAGCGGGACTGGAACGCGCCGTTTCCGGCCCATCACGTCATCGACAACGTCTACTTCGTCGGGACGCGGCAGCTCGGGAGCTTCCTCGTCACCACGCCGGAGGGACACATCCTGATCAACAGCGACTTCGAGTCGACGGTGCCGTCGATCCGGAGCAGCGTGGAGGCCCTGGGATTCGAGTTCGGCGACATCGCCGTCGTGCTCGGCAGCCATGCCCACGGCGATCACATGGAGGCCAACGCGCTCGTCAAGGAATTGACGGGGGCCGAGGTCGTGGTGATGCGGGAGGACGTGGCCCGCCTCCGCGGGATGCGCCCCGGCGGCCGGGAGCAGCCGATCGACCGGATCGTCGACGACGGGGACGAGGTGACGCTGGGCGGGGAGACGCTCGTCGCCCACCGCACGGCGGGGCACACCGAGGGCTGCACGAGCTGGGCCCTCGAGGTCGAGGAGAGGGGCCGGAGCTACCTGGCGCTGATCGTCTGCAGCTTCGGCGTCAACCCCGGCTACGTCCTCGTCGACAACCCCGACTATCCCGGGATTGCCGACGACTACCGCGCCACCTTCGCCAAGGCGCGCTCGCTGCCGGTCGACGTGTTCCTCGGCGCCCACGGCTTCTGGTACGACATGGAACGCAAGCTGGAACGCGCGATGAGCCGGGGCCAGGACGACCCCAACCCGTTCGTCGACCCCGACGGGTACCGCGCCCACATCGACCTGCAGGAGGGGCGCTTCCTGGAGATGCTGCGCGAGCAGCAGGGCGCCGCGGGGCGTTGACGCGCGCCCTGACGGGCGCGTTGGGAGTTTCGCTGGCGCGAACGAAACTCCTGCGCGCCCTGACGGGCTCCTGCGCGCCTTGACGGGCTGCCTAGTCGACGATGATGGCCACGGCCTCGTGGAACCTCGCGAGGGGCCGCGGGAAGATCTCGAAGGCGTCGAAGGGGTTGAGCTGGATGTCGGGATACTCCGCCCCCTCCTCCTCCGTGCAGGAGTAGGTGCCCCACGCCGCGTCGACCACCAGGCTGTCACCGGAGCCGGAGGTGAGCTCGACCGTCTCACCCTGGAGATCCGACCCCTCGCACACCGCGGCGCTCCCGCGGGGAGGGCGATCCTCGGGCACCCCCACGCGGACCGTCACGCCGAGATGGTGAAACGGAACCGCCCTGCGCTCCGCCAGCTCCCGGAGCCTGCTGGCCAGCGGGCCGTCGGCGCACGCCCGCGCCGCTGCGGTCCGGCGGGCCAGCGGGCTCTCCGGAATCGGGTCGCAGAGCCGGCTGCCGATGGCGTCGACGAGGCCGTCGTCCTCCAGGGAGAAGAAGTCCCGCGCCCGGAGCCAGTCGACGACGGCGTCCCGCGTGTTCCCGTCGGCGAACATCTCCTCGAGGAGCGCGTCGTGGCCCACCTCCGGGGTGCTCGTCGTGAGCTCCACGGCGCCGCCGCCGGGGAACGTGACGCTCACGGCCTCCACGGCCGGCGCCTGGGGAATCGTCCGCCCGACCAGGAGGCCGATCACCAGGAGGGCCACGCCGCCGAACACGATCTTGATCAGGTCTCCTCTGCCAGGCATCCGCCCCCCCATGACGCCGCGCGAGAGCGACTCCCGTCGCCCGGCGAGCGCCGCGCCCGGGCTCGCCGTCGCGTGATTATACGCAAGCCGAGACGCGCCCCCGCCCGTCGCCGCCGTCAGTGCTCGTAGGCCAGGGCCGGCTCGTCGACCACGGCGAGATCGTCCAGCCAGGAGGCCCGGTCGTCCCGCGGCCGCGCGAAGAACCGTCCGAGGTCGGCGGGGTCCTTCGCCTGGTGGTAGCGGAGGTAGATCCGCTCGTCGTCGACGCCGACGATCTCGACCTTGCCGGTCGCGTGCGACATGCAGTACTTGGCCCGCCGGGCGAGTCCGGAACCGCGCCGGAGCGCGTCCTGGAAGATGTGCCAGCCGCGGACGATCGGGACCTCGTAGGGCTCGTTGCCCGCCGTCGGACGCCCCTGGAACAGGTAGTAGGGGGGGCACCCGATGTAGGAGAGCCGCGAGTACATCTCGGCCAGCGTGGCCGCGTCGTCGTTGACGCCCCGGATGAGCGGGCACTGGTTGACGCAGATGACGCCGTTGCGCAGGCAGGCGTCGATGCCGGCCACCGCCGGCGCCGTCAGCTCGCGCGGGTGGTCGAAGTGCGCCATCAGGTAGATGCGCCGTCCCGGGGTCGAGTACTTCCGGAAAGCGGCCTGCAGCTCCTCGTCCCCGAGCACGCGCCAGGGGTCGAACGCCGGCATCTTCGATCCGATGCGGATGATTCGGACGTGGTCGATGGCGCGCAGCGCTTCGAAGATCTCGACGAGCCGCCGGGTGCTCATCAGCAGCGGGTCGCCGCCCGTCAGCAGCACGTTGCTGACTTCCGGATGGGCGGCGATGTAGGCGAGACCGGCGCTGACGTCGTTGGTCACCTCGTCGTTGTCGTCCATGAAGAGCCGCTTGCGGAAGCAGTAGCGGCAGTAGGCGCCGCAGACCTCGTTGCACAGCAGCAGGACGGTGTCGAAGTACTTGTGCTGCACGCCGCGGGCCACGGTCACGGCCTGCTCGTTGCTGGCGTCCAGCCGGCCCCAGTCGCTCAGCTCCTCCTCGCGCGGAATAATCAGCTGGCGAATCGGGTCGTCGGGGTCGTCCCAGTCGATCAGCCCGAGGTAGTAGTCGTTCGCGCGGAAGACGTACTCCTCGGTGACCGGCTGCAGCCGGGCGCGGACGTCTGCGGGAATCGCCGGGACCTGATCCAGCCGCCGGACGTATTTCACCCGCTGCCGCCCGCCGGGGGCCGACGATGAGCGCGTCAGTGGTGTGGTCATAGGCTCTGCCCCACGCGGCGGCGAGTGGCGCCGCCCGCGAGATCGGAATACGCATCCGCCGTTGCCGCGCCGCCTGGGCCCCCCGGAGGGATCGAGACTGGCGGTAACCGACGGACGCAGGTGTTGCCCGCCGCCAGCGCTCGGTCGCGCTCACGGCGGGCAGTCAGCGTATTGCAGGAGCCGGGGCCGATGCAACCCCGAAGCGAGCCCGGCCGCCGCCCGCGGGCGGCAGCGGCGCTGTGCTTCAGGCGCAAGTCATTGAAACGTTGGGGGATGCAGATCGTGGATGCCCGCGGCCCGCGATGCGCCGGGCCCCGAGCCCGGAAGCGGTCGATGCCGGTTGCGGGTGTCCGGCCGCGGAGGAGTCAGCGGTCCGGCCGGCCCGGCAGTCCGCGCGCCGGTGAGGGCCGCCGCCGCTCGTCAGCGGTCGCGGGCCCGCTCGTACTCCTCGCGCAGCGCGCGCGAGAGGGGGTAGACGTCGCGAAAGCGATGCTCGCCGGTGTCGAGAAGACCCCGCTCGTAGTCCTCGACCGCCGCGCGCTCCGCCGCCGCAGCCAGCACCCCGGGGACGAGCGCGGGCGGGAAGAAGAGCACGCCGGTGTCGTCGGCCACGACGACGTCGCCGGGGAGCACGGTGGCGCTGCCGATGCGCACGGGGGTGTTCCAGGCGGCTCCGAGCCAGCTCGTGGTCTGGACGTCGAAGAAGCGGGCGAACACCGGGAAGCCGCGGAAAGAGGCCGACGCCAGTTCCGCGAGGTCGCGGCTGCCTCCGTCGATGACGACGCCCGCCGCCCCGCGGAGCTTGATGCCGAGCGCGCCCATCCCGCCGAACAACACGTGGCCGCCGGCGCCGCCCAGCTCGGCCACGATCACGTCGCCCGGATGTGCCTCCTCCGCGGCCCGCGCGTAGTAGCGGCGGTCCCAGTCGCCTTCCGCGGCGAGGGTGTCGATGGCGTCGACGAAGTCCGGGCGGGGCGGGAGGAAGCGCATCGTGAGGGCCCGGCCCGCGATCCGCTCGCCGGGCTGCGTGCTCCGGAAGCCGCGTACGTAGTTGGCCCGATAGTCGCCGAGCGCGCTCCAGATGTCCTCGAGCTGCATCTCGCGCAGGCGGGCGAGGTCGGCGTCGCTGACCGTCGCTTCGGCCCGGCCCGGCCGAAGCACGTCCATGATCGCGCTGTACGAAGTCCGGTTGGCCCGGAACCCCTCGGGCGCCTCGATGTCGCGGTCCGGTGCCGGCCCGGCCGGCTGGGCGGCGGCGGGTGCGCCCGCCAGCAGGACGATAGCCAGAGCGACGACCGGCAGGGCAACGACTGGCCGGGCAACGACTGGCCGGGGATCAACTGGCGCGGCATCAATTGGCGCGGCATCAATTGGCAGGGCATCAATTGGCAGGGCATCAATTGGCAGGGCATCAATTGGCAGGGCATCAATTGGCAGGGCATCAATTGGCAGGGCATCAATTGGCAGGGCATCAATTGGCAGGGCATCAATTGGCAG
>MKWU01005345.1_pt1 | contig 14062 bp, 14 predicted proteins | sample 809101 | NCBI WGS metagenome assembly MKWU01 (sample SAMN05860141, study PRJNA318959) | sponge metagenome | host: Aplysina aerophoba | place: Slovenia: Piran, Adriatic Sea, Gulf of Piran | collected 2013-05-07 | reverse complement strand
TCGAGAGGCGATCGATCCCGAGAGACCGATTTATCTCACCATCCTACGAGGATCAGAGGCTTGAACCTATTCTGAGAAGCGTAAATCGTAGAGAAATAACATTAGATCTCGTGCAAAAGATGGGTCTATATCCCGACGATTGGATGGCTTTCATGACAAACGAGGGAAAGTTGCATTACCTTCCAGTATTGATGTCATTGAGTCTTCAAGATTATCACGACGGCGAAGATAGGTTCGCCGTATTGGATGATTCGATTTTGTCACAGACTTTACCTTGGTTGTTTTATAAACCACCGTCCCGATGGAAAGAGTACCTTCAATTTAACATATATTCATCGTATGAACTAGCTACCAGACTGACAGGCTTATTGGATTTCGACTGGTACTTTCATGGTCACGGCGGAGGTAAATTACTCTATTCGTTAGAAACTCAAGAAAAACAAGCGCTCAGACGCTACGTTGAAAACCTTCCTGGCGTTGGTGCTATGTACCCACTGTATGTTTACGGGGTCTATGAAATTTTGGACGGTCGGGTTGAAATTGGAGACTGTTATTCGTGGTTACCTAATCACGAAAAGGTAGCTTTGGTTGACATCATCGACTTTGTAACCGCTGATTGCTCGAACATGCTATCGGAGGACGTTGTAGATCAGTTAAATTTGGTTCGCGATTCTATTCTGTTGATCTAATTTAGACATAAAGGTTGCACGATCTATTCGAGGGGAGTGCATTTCTGCATCATGTCAGCAATTATTTTTCACGAGCGCTCGGCAATACGACATTGAACTAGGCATAATCCGTCTAGCAATCTTGAGAATTGTGCGTTGAGTTATTCTCCCCTTCGAAATACCTTTTTAAGCCCAGTATTTTGAGCACTTCACTCAACTGTTGCCAATTTTGAATGACTCACCAGAGGGACATCAAACAGTGTTGAGGGAACTAGAACGCGGGTTAGCGAAATGAGATGACAAGGCTATAGAACAGGTTGCTATTGAATGAAAAGCTTAATCAACGACTGCATCGAAACTTTTTTCTCGGCTTTCGAGAATAGATCGATGCCAATGGACAGATTTATCTCACCATCCCAGGGAGACCCACGACTTGAACCGATTCTGAGAAACGTAAATCGTAGAGATATAACACTAGATTTCGAGCAAAGGATGGGTCTTTATCCCGACGATTGGCTTGCTTTCATGACAAACGAGGGAAGGTTGTATTACCTTCCAGTATTGATGTCATTGAGTCTTCAAGATTTTCACGACGGAGGAGATAGGTATTCCACGTTAGATGATTCTATTTTGTCAAGTATTTTACCGTGGTACTTCTATACGCCGCCTCACGAATGGAAGGAGATGGTTCAACGTGACATGAAACATTCATCACGTGGACTAGATGGACTATCTTCCAGTCTGGAGTTGTCCTTTGATTCCAACTGGCACTTTAGACACGGATGGGGTAAATTACTCCTTTCTTTAGACACTCAAGAAAAACAAGCACTCAGACTTTACGTCAATAGACATCCATACCATGGTTCTGAGTACCCACTGCATGTTTACGGGATTTATGAAATTTTGGATGGTCGTGTTGAAATTGGAGACTTTTTTTCGTGGCTACCTAATCACGAAAAGGTAGCTTTGGTTGACTTCATCAACTTCGTAACCACTGACTGCTTGGACACTCTATCAAAGGATGTCGTTGAAACACTATATTCGGTACGCAACTCCATTCAGCCTGACGTGCTACGTTAGTTTTACTACTCGCGGGCGTTTGTCCTCCTCAATTAGTCGAAATACGCGAAGATTTGTGAGAACGAGTACTCCAGAGAGTAATCCAAACTAGGAACAATATGCCTGCCAGTAGTAGCTCGCTATAGATCGGTAGGTATGAGTAAGGTGTTCTGCCACCCATTTGATAAGCGGTTGCGCCGACGGCACCTGCTTCTAGCGGATTGAGCTCTGCCAAAACGTTGCCTCGAGGATCAACTATTCCAGAAACACCGCGATTTGCAGCTCTAACTAGGTAAAGGCCGTTCTCTACAGCTCTCATGCGAACGATTTGGAAGTGCTGGTAAGGTCCAATCGAATTTCCAAACCAAGCATCTTCACTTACGTTGACGATTATGTCGCCCTGTCTCTCACTGATTTGCTTCTTTACAAACCAAGGAAAAATTCCCTCAAAACAAATAGTTGGCACAACATTGAAGCCCTGAACCTCTATACTAGGCTGCTTACCGTGAGAAGGAACTAAATCGCTCATGGGGAAGGAGAAGAAATCAAAAACTGGTCCTATGAGCTCGATAAACGGTATGTACTCACCAAACGGCACAAGCTTCTGCTTGCGATAAACGGTCACATCCGTACCGTCAAACAAACTTAGGCTGTTGTACAGCTTCTGACCGGATTCAGTTGATTCGTAATCGAATTGCCCAATGAGGTGCTTCTTGTTGGAAAAATCCAGTTTCGATCTAGCCAGATATCTTTGATTGTTTTGTACATTCATCGGTAAAGCCACTTCCGGCCAAACTATGAGATCCGCTTCTACGCCCTCGCTTAACTCGACATATCTCTGGAAGTTTGAGTGACTATTAGCTGAGTTCCACTTCTCGGGAATAGTCGCGGCGATTTGAATGGCGGCGACCTGAATAGGGTTTACTGGTTCCGTCCAATGAATAGAAGCAAGCAGAACTAATCCGACTAGAGAGGTGCCCATATACATCACATGTTTGAACGATCGCACATACACGAGGCTACATGCAAGTAATACCACTACCAAGCTATTAAGTGACACACCCCCAATCGATGCAAGCGTGTAAATTGGAGTGTAGGTGGTGACATAACCTGCCACCAACCAAGGAAATCCACCAAATATCCAGGACGTTACCCACTCATACAAGAGCCAGATGATTCCAAACCACAATACAGCATATGCGGGATAAAAAGTATCCTGACTGTCTAATCGTTTTCTAGCTTGATCGTAGCCCACACCCACTAGACTCGTTGTCAGTGCAAAGAGGGCGGTGAACCCCATGACTATAAGAGCTGATAAGAACCAGTTAATGTGTCCGTATGAATGGACACTCACGAACACCCACGACACACCTACCAGGTACTTCGTAAAACCAAACACCCAAGCAAGCAAAAAAGCCTGTTTACCGGTACTAGGTAAGTTCAGTAGATAGAAGAGCGCTGCTATAGACCCAATTGTCAGGGGCCATAAGTTAAAAGGCTCAAAGCCCGTCGCAAATAAAGCCCCCGCAACACCTGCGCAAGCTATGCGCGTATACGACTTCAACTATCTGTGATTTGAGGAATCACCCGAAGAAGTTGAACTCGTCTTCGGTCGGTCTTGAGGATGATAAAGCGGAAGTTTCCTAGCGTGCACTCTTCATCTTTCTCGGGCACTCGACCAAATGAGTTCACGACTATACCACCGATCGTATCAACATCCTCATTGCTGAAGTTTGCATCAAAGACCTCATTGAATTCCACAATTGGAAGTAGCGGATCCACCCGATATTGTCCTTTTTCTTCCTCTAGTACCCGTTCATCTTTAACGACAGCATCGTGCTCATCTTCGATGTTACCGACAATCTGCTCCAACACATCTTCAATGGTAATCAAGCCCGAAACATTGCCATATTCGTTGACAACTATCGCCAAGTGGTTTCGACTGGTTCGGAATTCCTGAAGAAGGTTAGTCAGACCCTTATTCTCTGGAACGCGCACGGGTGATCGAATGATGTCTTTCAAGTCATGTCCTTCGATATCTTTGCCGTCTGCGAACCAGGGAAGGACATCCTTTGCATGGAGTATTCCTTGGATATCGTCTATGTTCTCACCGATAACCGGATATCTCGAGTGCGGATTATTGGCCAATATATTGAGTGCACTCCTAATGCCACATTCAGCCTTGATGTAGGACATTTGACCTCGAGGCACCATAACGTCGCTAGCCTTCATCATGTTCAAATCTAAGACACCTATTACGAGATTCTTAGACTGTGGGTCAAGTGTTTCAGCCTGTTCAACTGTGTCGATTAAGGCATGTATTTCGTGATCTGGAGTTTTCGATTCTCCATTGGAAAAAAGCTCGTTGATCCATCCTCTCCATCTAGGATGGGGATCGTTATTTTCTGACATTTCTAAAGGTAAGGATTGGCGATTCCTAGCGAAGCCAATACCTCTATCTCTCGTGCTTGCATAGTGGAAGTTTCCTGGGGTGTCATGTGATCGTATCCTTGCAGATGTAGAACTCCATGAACAACAAGGTGCGCGTAGTGTTCGTATAGTGATTTCCCAGCCGCTTTCGCTTCACATGAAGTGATCTGAGAGCAAATTGCGATATCTCCTAGCCAATCTGCTTCCTCTGCAGGGAAAGCCAGTACATTGGTTGCGTGATTTTCTTGCCGGAACCGCAGATTTAGTTGCTCAGCTTCACTTTCATCCATGACTCGTACACATAGATCCTTTGAGCTATCGGATAACGCTTGGTTAATCCAAGACTCGAACTCTGCGACGGGAGGTACAGGTTCCTCTGTGGCAACTTGAACGGTGATCATCGAACGGATTGCAATAGGTCTATTTAATGGTAGTGGCGAATCGAAGTGTGCATAGCTAAGCTCGAGACGCAGACTTTTTACGTAAGTCATCGCGCTCATATGCATCGACAATTTTCTGGACGAGACGATGACGAACCACATCTCCCGAATCAAAATAGGTCACACTTAAGCCTTTCAGTTTTGGCAGGATCCCAAGCACATGCTTTAGCCCCGATATTTGACCAGTTGACTGGTAAGGTAAGTCGATTTGTGTAGGATCACCTGTGATCGCCACTTTTGATCCAAATCCAATTCGAGTAAGAAACATCTTCATCTGCGCGATCGTTGTATTTTGGCTCTCGTCCAAGATGATAAACGCATCATTCAGCGTGCGACCACGCATATATGCGAGTGGTGCTGCTTCGATAGTTCCTCTTTCGACCAAAGTCTTGAATTGATCGACCCCAATCATTTCGTACAGAGCATCGTACAGAGGACGTAGATACGGATCGACTTTTTGATTCAGATCTCCCGGTAAAAAACCTAACTTCTCGCCAACTTCAACAGCAGGGCGAACAAGCAGTACACGACTTACTTCCTTATTCTTCAAGGATTCAACTGCACAAGCTACCGCTAAATATGTTTTACCCGTACCAGCAGGTCCTACACCAAAATTCACATCTGCGGTACGAATGTTGTTGACGAACTGAATCTGATGAGCTCCGCGAGCCATGATCACTTTGCGATTCGTCTTGATTACCGTCTGATCAGTCTCGGCTTTCTTCTGCGGTGCACCATTTTCTTCAACCATGGTGTTTAGACCTGCGTCCTGCAGATACGTGTGCAGTGTTGCCTCATCCAAGACATCAACTTTCTCAACTAAGGAATAGAGATGTGTCAGTAGTGCTTGTCCACGCTGTACTTGCTTCTCTTCACCAGTTATAGTGAACTTGTGACTTTTGCGGATGATCTCAATTTCGAGTCGATCTTCGACGTGACGGATGTTCTGATCAACCGGACCGCAAAGTACCGAAAGGCGGCGAGCGTCGCTAGGATGAAGATTTAGGACCTGTGTCAAAGTCGCCGATGGAGGTTCTTCGCTCAAATATTTGACTGACAGGAAAGCTTGATTAAAAAAGAGAATTTTAGACTAGGTAATCGGCCAATATGACAAACAGACACTTCATAGTCCCACGGCCGGGAGTTAACCTTCAAAATAGGGTTTGTCACCGGCGATTGTGACGCGAAGACCACTTCTAGATTCAGGGAAATAATCCCAGACAGCTAAGTGCTGTACACATCGGTTGTCCCACATCGCCAATGAATTTACTTGCCATTTAAAACGACACTGGAAGGTCGGATTCTCAACATGCTTAAAAAGAAAACTCAAAAGTTGCCTACTTTCATTCCTTGATAGACCAACGATATGTCTCGTAAACCCTGAATTGACATAAAGTGCTTTTCGTTTTGTGACTGGATGTGTTCTAATAACGGGGTGTACAGCTTGGGGAAATTCTCTTTGTGGTTCATGATCTCCGTAGAGATTTGTGTAATCCGAAACATGCTGTGCTTCGAGTCCTTTCAATAGGGACTGCATCGGCGAACTCAGCGCTTCGTATGCGGCATACATACTGGAGAACAGAGTATCACCTCCTTGACTCGGTACCTTGTGTACATGGAGAAAGCTCCCCAACGGTGGTTGTTCATCTGCCGACACATCTGAATGCCAACCTGATCCGTTGTTTCTTTTAGAATCCCGATCAGTGTGAATGACCATTAATGCGGGATTGCCATCTGCGTAAGGGGCGGCCGGGTGGATGTGGTACTGACCAAACATTCCGGCAAAATCTAGGTGTTCTTGAGCAGTTATCGATTGATCCCGGAAAAACAACACCTGATGATCCATCCAAGCTTTGTGAATCGCTTGAAATAAATCGTCATCAACTCCCTTTGAAAGATCCAGGCCGTGTACCAATCCCCCAATGTTTGGGGACAATGCTTCTACTTGGAAGTATTCGTACGAATTCATCGTGCCGACCCGATCTTTTAGATTAGTCTATCGCAATTGGATTAATAAACATCTGTACGGCACCGCGCACTTTAGCATGGCCCAGTACGAACAAGAACTCCGTTGCACCATCTCGAACAAGAGGCCCGGTATTCATCGTCTCAAGAATGAAAATACCGTTTTCCTTGAGCAAGATGACATGACCTTGAAATGGGCGAGTCTCATCAGGAGGAGGTACAACATCCAAGCCCCAGGTATCAGCCCCCACTGCGATTACATTCTTGCTCGCCATATATTGAGCAACTTCCTCTGATTGACCAGGTTCAGCAGCAACCCACTCGTCGGGTGCCGCTTCTAGTTTTGCATCCGTCCAACCAGTATGGAACAGCACTACATCACCTTCCTGAACCGGGGTCCCTTGTTTCTCTTCGACAGCCTGTACGTCTTCGACGGTAAAGAATTGCCCTGCCTCCATGTGTTCAACGTCAAAATGAGCTGCCATATCTAGAACAATACCTCGACTCACAAACGGAGGAACCGTATCGACACCGAGCTTAGTGAGACCATCTAGAAAGGCGATCTCCGTGCTGTGGTTACAGTTGTAATACATCCCATCTGGACCACCAATATGACCCAATCCATCGAGTTGTGAACCAATTCCAAACCAACCTTGAAATAGATCATCGTTGTAAACCGCATTCGGAAAAGCTACCCGACCATGTTGTTGGTTGGGTTGCACTACCTGTAGCGCCAAGCCCCTCGTCCCAAAAGCTGGCGTGTCCCGGTCGATCGTGATACCGAGGCTGTAGATATTTCCTGTTTCAACGAGAGAAACCGCCTTGAGCACTGACTCTGCACTAATCAAGTTCATGTTGCCAATTTGGTCATCTGGACCCCACTTCGATGGTTGGCAATCTTCTTGCTCTTGTGCTTGACTGAATGAGAACAAAGCTATGAGCACCATGCTCGTAAAAATCTGAATGAGCTTGGTTCTTTGTACGATTGGGTTAAGTGCTTTTTTCACTGCTATCCCCTATGAGTCGCGAGTTTTCTACACACCTATATGTTAAATCCAACCTGTCTACCTCTGACAGCTATTCCACCACATTGGAAATTACAGCCCTAGTCGAACAAGCACACGGTCCTTTGACCTAGAGAAGATTGGTGTAACTCAATAAATTAGTGTATATGTTAGTACAGTAGTATTCTAGAACATTTATGCCTTAGTGTAGGTCACTCGATTTCAAGGTAATAGCTTTGCCGCTCCAACGACCAGGTCCAACTACGCTGTGGTCTCCAAGTCCGCATGCGTTGATCGCTAACGCCGTTATGTCCAACGACGCATTGATGTCAGCGTTGTCGGTATGTCCACACGATTGACACTCAAAAGCGGCCTGTGTGCGAGGGTTTGATTTACTCGCGTATCCCATTAACTGCAGATCTGCGAGATGTATTTAGGATCCACCTCTACCCTATTCGTGCTTTTGCACGTTCGTGTCCAGGTAAAACTACCGATCGACTCAGTTTTGCAACGATTCAGTCATTTTGGCTCAAGCATAGGAGTCGAGTTGGGCAGATTTCGACCGCCGGATCGTCAAATTTCGGTCACTTTTGGCAGCAAGCTACTACTCCAATCAAAAGACTCAGTTGCACAGAAGCAAACAATAGAGAAACTAAATTAGAAAAACCGAGTCACCTAAACTTGGAAAAAGTAGGACATTTATGGTCGGAGCAAAGAACAAAGGAAGATTGAACATATGAACGCGTTTTCGTTGCGAATTGGTGTGGTCCGAGTATGCGTTTTGGCGATGCTTCTAATAAGTGTGGTGAGCGCTGCCAAACTCTCGGACGAGGAATTGGCAATATTTCGAAGCGCGTTTGTAAAAATTGCGAATGTATATAACGAAACTTGTGCGTACACACAGACTGTTCATGAACACGAAATGATGCAGGATGAAGTCAATAACACAACGGTTTATCGGGTTGACCCAATCTTGCGACCTGATTCACCGAGGGAGGTCCTCAGTGTGAACGGTCAAGCACCTATCCAACGAGAAACCAAGCCTGTCGAGTCGAGTGAATCTGGAAATCCAACCATGAACTTCACGCTGAGCACTAATGGATCTCCAAGAGATACACAAGAGGCGGTGCTAGTAGGCCTAATTTGCCTCCCTTCGCTATGGAAGACATGAAAATCGTGTCCAAAGAAGATGACATCTGGACTTTTGAAGCACCTATTGCCAATATGCCACAACCGCCAGATGAAGCTCTCGAAGAAATACCAGGACCTCTCAAAGGAATTACCAAAAAAATCAAAATGAAAATGCAGCTGGAGGTACACGCGCCGACCTCCACACCAAGTGTAGTCAGGATTTCTCTCATTAAACCCTTCCGTATCATGCTGGTTGTGAGGATCTCAAAAATGGAATTTGCGATGATATATGGTTCAGACCCAAACGCAGACGGGTTGGTCATGAAAGAGATGAACATGGAAATGAGTGGGCGTGCATTCTGGAAACGAATTTCCCAGAAGCAAAGGACTACGTTTACAGACTTCGATTGTTCGGATCGAGATGAGACTAGTCACGATATATCTGCGGCATCAAGTTTGAACTAAGTTCGTTGCTATTGACCTGGATGTTCGATGAAATAAGAAATCGCCGCATGCAGGATTTAAGTTCGCCAGAACAGGACATAGTTTCCTAGCGACAGCTGCACTCCTGCTAAACATGACTGCGTCCGTTTTCGCGGAACTTACCTAGAAGGAACCCGAGTTATTGAAGAACACTCTAGCCCACCACGCAAAAGGTCTTGGCGATCGTTGCGCTTACTCACAGGTTGAAAACACGGATTTTGGTGTCCGTAAGAGTCGAAAAAGCGATAGAAACTACCCTCTTGCGACTATACGGGTAATCGGAAACCAAAACGTAATACCGTCTTAATATTCTGATAGATACTCGTTAGGAAAGAAGTGAAACGAGGGGTTGACGTGTCGCCCATTGATGGTACGGGCTGGGGTGCGGACTCAAATCTGGCCCCGGAAACATTAGTTCAACTGTTCAACCTAAAAGGAACTATGAGAAGCATTTCGCGTACGGATATTATGGAAAAGGTAGTGCAACGCTACGATCAGGCGGTGATGAACAACGTTATTCGCGCGGAATATGTTGAGTGTATGATTGCTGTTGCATTGGGTCCCGAGTGGCAGTTTACGTGGCAACAAAGTTCGGAGTGGGCTCAATGGGATTGCGAACACAAGCCAAGTGGTGCCAGGATCGAAATCAAACATTCTGCGGCTGTACAACCTTGGACGCGGGTATCGACCAGGGCACAAAGTGTTCCCAGATTTGATATTGCTCCGCGTACACGCCTCTGGACACAGAATGGGAATAAATGGATTGACTCACCTGGACGACGGGCAGACATGTACGTCTTTGCTTGGCACGGATTGAAAACGGGTGTGGATCAACGTGATCCCTCGCAGTGGGTATTTCTCGTAGTTGCAGAATCCGATCTGCCTCCAGAACAGAATTCCATATCGCTCAACAGACTGACAGTACTTGCAGAAACCTGCGGCCTTTCAGAGTTACCGCACACGGTAGATCAGAAGCTTCGGATCCTAGGAACTTTGAAAAAAGACATGCAACCATAACCTCGAAATTTCAGAGCACGACCTTGGTATGTGAAAAGTCAAGTAGATAGCCTCAAAAAATCTCTGTATCAATAGGGTATATATCTCCCAACTTCCAACCAAAGACAAGGGTTAATCAAAATCCATGATGAACTAGGCATACCACCCAATGACGACACAAAGCGTAAGCTCACAGGCAGGATAGCTCTGTTGGTGAGGCTTACTTAAGCGGCAACAACCTCTCCGCGTAGGCTATTAGGTAAAGCCTCGGTAATACGAACATCTACAAGGTCTGCTTCTGGATGTCCTGGAAAATTCACCACACGGTTGTTCTCTGTTCTACCCTGAGATTCATCTGGCGACCGCAGAGAAGTACCTGTCACAAGCACACGTTGAACTGTACCAACCATATTCTGAGCGTGCCGATTTGCTTGTGAACGTAGTTGGTCTTGAAGTTTCTGCAACCAGATTTTCTTGGTGTTAGCAGGTATAGGGTCAGGCAACGAAGCTGCCGGAGTGCCAGGTCTTGCACTATAGATGAAACTGAATGAAAGGTCGAAATCCAACTCAGCGACCAAATCACAGGTCTGCTGGAAATCGTGCTCCGTTTCTCCCGGATATCCAACTATGAAATCAGACGAGAGCGCAATGCCTGGTCGATTTTCACGAAGTCGTCTGATTTTTGATTTGTACTCCAAGACCGTGTGACCACGTTTCATCATTGCCAAAACTCGATCTGACCCACTTTGAACTGGCAGGTGCAAATGGCTCACTAACTTCGATTCTGTACGGTAGGCATCGATTAAGGAATCTGAGAATTCGATTGGATGCGACGTTGTATACCGAATCCTTTCGATCCCAGAAATTTCAGCTACATAGTGAATGAGTTCAGCTAGGTCGACGTGCTCGCCGTCTAAATCTCCGCGATATGCATTGACGTTTTGACCTAAGAGATTAATCTCCCGTACTCCTTGGTTGGCGAGGCTTACTACCTCGCGCATGACATCTGGAACGGGTCTACTAATCTCATGTCCTCGAGTGTACGGAACCACACAGAAACTACAGTATTTACTGCAACCTTCCATGATGGTCACATAAGCCGTGACTCCATCGGCATGAGGTTCTGGTAACTTGTCAAACTTCTCGATCGCAGGAAAACTGATGTCGACTACAGGTTTGTTAGCCTTGCGTTTTTGCTCCAATAGATCTGGAATCCGATGTAGCGTCTGAGGACCGAAGACCAAATCAACGTATGGAGCTCGTTCAGTAATGGCTTTACCTTCCTGACTAGCTACACACCCTCCCACACCAATGACCAGATCAGGGTTGGCACGTTTCAAGTGCTGCCAGCGCCCCAACTCATGAAAGACTTTTTCCTGTGCTTTCTCTCGAATTGCACATGTATTCAGAAGGATTAGATCAGCGTCTTCAGGCTCATTGACAAGTGTCGCATCGTGCGTTTCGCGAAGCAATGACACCATCTTGTCAGAGTCATATTCATTCATCTGACATCCGTGGGTTTTAATGAAGAGGCGCATGAGTTAGCGGCCTAAGATGGTGGTGAGACTCCACCAATTATAAATTTGACTACCTTGGCTTACTCGTTACTTCACGATGGCACTGCAAAAAATCGATTTCATGACACGAATGAGATTGAACGGCTTGAGTGGAAAGGTCAGACCAAAACCAAAGACCGGCGTGTTGTTGGCTGTCAAACGAAGATCGCATTTTGCGATAATTAGTTTCCTGCAAGGTATTCAAAGTAATCTTTAGTTCATATGCCGAGAGATGATCGAAAATACATCTACCGAGTTCACTTTCACAACGATGGTGAAATCTACGATGTATATGTAAGCGATGTTTCCGATAGTTTCTTGAGTGGGTTTATCCGTTTAGAAGGGTTTATTTTTGGCGAAAACAGTCAAGTGGTAATTGATCCTTCTGAGGAAAAATTACGATCTGAATTTGAAGATGTTGATTTTGTCGAAATCCCCTTTCACCATGTACTGCGAATCAGTAGCGTGAAAAAACGCGGATCACCAAAAATTGTTAAGAGTGATCAGTCGAGTGTGTCGGTCATACCTTTCTCTATTCCCGCAGAACGCAAGAAGTAGTGTGTTTGATCTCTGCCCGATAGATCAATTGGGATAAGGATCAACGTTGTCTGTTGTAGTCGTTGGAGGTGGTCAAGCAGCAGGTCAGCTGGCCTCGACGCTTCGTCAAGAAGGGTATGAGCAAAAAATTACCATCATCACCGATGAACCGTATATCCCTTATCAGCGTCCTCCCCTATCTAAACAGTATCTGCAGGGACAAGTTGACAAACAGAAAATCTCTTTAAGACCTCAAGCCTTCTACGATACGAAGGAAATCGAAGTCAAATCAAATGTCCGTGTAGAGGCATTCGATACTAAAAAGAACATTGTTCAATGCAATGATGGGACTACTGTTCCGTTCACCGATCTGGTTCTAGCTACAGGATCTTCACCGATTCGGCTCAAGGTGCCTGGTGCAGACCTAGAGAATGTGTTTGTATTTCGAACGGTAGAACACGTAGATGCGATTAGGGACAGCCTAACTGAACCCAAACGCATTGTCATTATTGGCGGCGGTTATATTGGTCTCGAAGTCGCGGCGAGCTGCAAAATGCTAGGGCACGAGGTCTCAGTCGTTGAACTTGAAGACCGACTTCTCAAGCGAGTGACTTCATCGTTCATGTCGGATTATTTCATGAAATTGCATGTCTCCCATGGTGTCGATTTGCACCTTGGCAAGGCAGTCGATGAAATTGTGGGAGACGAGACTGGTAGTGTCGCGTCAGTGCATTGCTCAGATGGGACATCTTTGAAAGCAGATGTCGTCATCGTCGGAGTCGGAATTCGTCCAGTGACACAACTCGCCGACGAACAGAACCTCCCAGTTGAAAACGGGATCAAGGTCGATGAATACTGTCGAACGACTCAATCAAATATCTACGCCATTGGTGATTGCACCAATCATCCCAATACGCTTTTGGATCGAAGATTACGTCTGGAATGTGTTCCTAACGCAATGGAACAGTCACGTGTAGCTGCCCAGAATATCGTAGGCAAAGAAGTGAAGTACGAGTCCTATCCATGGTTCTGGTCAGATCAGTACGACGTGAAATTACAGATGTCAGGCATTCTAGACGAGTATGAAGACATGGTCGTACTGGGTGATATAGCTGAAGGTAAGTTTGCCTTGTTCTATTTCAACAATGGAGTACTATGTTCGGCCGATGCGGTAAATTCACCGAGAGAATTTATTGCGGCAAAACAACTGATAGGTAAACCAGTCACACCAGAAGCACTAAGAGACCAAAACGTCGAACTAAAAGAGCTCGTTCAACAATTCAGAAGCTGAGGACTATTCCTCGCCTTCGTCGATCATTTGTTTTAGCTTCTCTGCAAACTCTCGAGTTTCCGCTTTAACCCGTTCCTCATCCAGAGTTAAGGCTCTTCCATCGCGGACTACGACGTTTCCGTCGATTACGACATTCGAGACGTTATGCGCGTCTGTGACGTAGACGAGATGAGAAAGCACGTCATACATTGGGGTGTGCTGTAAATCTGAGATTTCTATCTGGATGAAATCTGCCTTTTTCCCAATTTCTAATGTACCGATGTCCTCAAATTGATTAATCACCTTTGCGCCGTTGACTGTTGCCATCTTCAGCACCTCAAATGCTGGTAACGCCTTGGGGTCCATACGCGTTACTTTCTGAAGTAATGTTGCCAAATGAATCTCGGTCCACATGTCGAGGTCATTGTTACTGGCCGCGCCATCCGTACCAAGCGCTACAGGTACTCCAGCATTTAGCATGTCAACGACTGGGCTGATACCCGCAGATATTTTCATATTGGAC
>MKWU01005344.1_pt1 | contig 14062 bp, 12 predicted proteins | sample 809101 | NCBI WGS metagenome assembly MKWU01 (sample SAMN05860141, study PRJNA318959) | sponge metagenome | host: Aplysina aerophoba | place: Slovenia: Piran, Adriatic Sea, Gulf of Piran | collected 2013-05-07 | reverse complement strand
GGCGACGACCGTTGCCCGGCTTCGGATAGTGCGCCAGGACCGGCCCGAGCAAAAGGTCCCAGGGAAGCACCGCGTCCATCTCGCCCAGAAAGCGTTCCTTGCGCGTCTTCTTCTTCTTCTGATCGTAAGCCATATCCGAAAAACTCGTCTGATTCGTCATGGTGCGCCTCGCTTGATCTTGACCGAAGTGTTAACGTTGCGCTATGCTGAAGTCGTTACGATATCATTCAACATGAATCATCATGTCAACGCCAGGACTTAATCAGAGTTTCCAGAAATCAAAATACCTAATATCTTGGGATGAGTACTTAGGGCGGACTGTGCTTTCCTGCTGGAAAAGGAGTAGTAAATGGACTTGGTCATTCAAGCTAAATCTCTAGCACAAGATACCCGTCTGAGGATTTTAATGGATTTCCGAGAAACAGAGTTACATGAGAACCTCAAAGAACTATTTCAAGCAATGGAACCCGACTACTATGTAGAAATCACACATGGTCCAAGCGAGTTGGGGAAAGACCTAGTAATACTCAAACCAGACAAGTTCTCCTTAGAGGTAATCGGAGTTGTCGTTAAATGCGGCGACATTAGTGGTCGTACCGCAGGAGACGTTGAAGATATCGCTAGCCGGGTAGAATCGGCACTTTCGAAGGGTGACGAGAGACGATTGCGAGAAATCGAAAGTCAGCTAAAACAGTCGCAAGTACATGAGGCAAAACTGAAATCAGTTTATCAAAACCTTCCGATCTCAACTGTTTATGTAGTATTGGCAGGTAAACTCAGTAACCAAGCTCGAACTAGACTTCAAAAGGAGCCATCCATAAAGACCGCTGTTTTTGATATTCACTGGCTTATCGACAAATTCACGGAATTCTACCCCCAGGTGTTTTTTGAAGGGCAAGCCATTGATTTTGTTCAGAGGAAAACACTCGAATTGGAAAGGAATTATGGGTTAGAGAAAATGGGGAAAACGCTATCCGAATACTATGTTGAGCCACTAATAGTTACGTTTAGCGATCCCATTAACTTCGACGAACCAAGTCCAGAGGCCCTGAAGATTTTACTGAATAGAAAAAGAGTGCCATTCTCAAGACTTAGCAAAATGTGTGCTCATCAGACAAAACTCGTATTGTTAGGCGATCCGGGAACTGGCAAGACAGGGGCTATGGCTAAACTCGCTATATCGATGTACCAGAATGCATACCAAACGTTAATTAAGACACCAGATAGAACAGGGAAACCCACTGAGATCAACATTCCTATTCTCGTTACTGCTCAGAAGTTACATGAATCAGATTCTGTCGCACAACTTGTTGGAAGTTACTTTGAATCTGAAGTAGTCTTCGATCGTTTCGGTATCAATGTCATTATGGTTGATGGACTAGACGAAATCGAATCCGAACATCGTAAATCTGTTATTGCAAAACTAGATGCGTTCTCGATAGAAATAGGATGCTCGTATATTCTTACCAGCCGCAGAATCGATGTCATTGAGACATTACCACAACAGTATCAGAAATACGAGATTCTACCTTTTGAATTCAGTCATGCAATGCAGCTATTTACCAAGTTGATAAGTGACAAAAAGGTATTAGATACCATGAAAGACGGACTGGAGAGGATCCAAGCTCAACTTCTTTTAGTTCCTCTTTCTCTTATGTTGTTGATAGAATTGGTTGAAACACATAAGGAAATCCCAGCATCCGTAACAGAGTTGTATGATCGGTTTTTTGATATGGCGCTTGGCCGTTGGGATAGGGAAAAGGGTATCGCAGTTCTTTTCGAATACTTAATAAAGAAACGGTTTTTAGGCGAATTAGCGTACAATGAATTTCGGGGAAAAAACAGGCTGGAGATACCTGCCGGAGATTTCGAAGAGTTTACTACGTACTATGGCGACCAGTATGATTGGGACTCACAAAGTCGGAGCGTTTTCTTACAGGAAATAGAACGCACAGGCATTTTGAATCTGAGAGAAAAAACAAACTTCAAACATCGCTCATTTTTGGATTACTTTGTTGCGTACCACATTTACGAAAACCGAGAAGAGCTACCAGATCTCAATGAGTTGATAACCCATTTGTATTTTCACAGCATCTGGGGTGAGGTCGCGTTCTTCTACATTGGGTTAAGAAGAGAAATAAGCCAAGAACTGCTAAGCAACATCCACTCATATCAGAACGATTCAACAACAACACAGATTGACAAATTCATAAGTGGTAGATTGCTACAGGCTGGTTGGCACTCTCCAGCTCAATTGCAAGTTAGTGGAATTGAACATGCAATAGCACAGGTACCTTTCGTACGTGAGGTGTTCCAAGAGATTATAGATTCGTCAAAGACCAAAGTTCCAGCTATAATGAGTGATTTTATTGTCTTGAATTTCGCGGATCTGTCGTTCAACAGCGGCTTCTTAGAACGACACGTAAAAGGGATTCTAAACCGACTCGTTTACTCTGAATCCCGGGATGACCTTTATAAGGCAATTGCATTGTACTGGTCGGTATATCGATTCTTGGACCCGAAGGAAGTAAATGAATGTACAAACGCAATTCTGGATGGGTTATCGAGACTGGAACCTGGAGATCAAGCTAGGTTTTTGTTGTTGATGGTGTTGAGAGAGGTAGACAAAAAATCGCGGAGACTTATAAGACGTCAAATTGACAGGCTGAAGCGACGGTCGCCTGATGTATTTAAAATGTTGCTCCCGGAAAGGCAGAAGAAGTTAAGGTGAATTGACTATGGTATGGGTCTGTAGCATGTTTTGTGTAACATGCGATAGCCCTTTTCATACTCAAAGGAGGAAATGCTATGGCCAGAGACCAATCAAGCGGAGCTTTTGTCTTTGAGCGATGCCACTCCGTGACGATCACAGAACACACGTAGCCAACCCATAAATAGAGGCCGAATCAACTGTTGCTAAATCTTACCTTCTGTTCCCGGAATATACACGCACAAAGAAAACACCTGAATCTTTCTCTTTATAAAAGATTGACATCGGTCAAAGCATATCAGTTACCTGCTCATTAGATGTAGTGCACCCCAAAATGGGACAAGTAGTTAAGCTACAGTTTAACACGTGACATCATCTGCTCGAACTCGGCCGGCGGTCTGTAGTCCAGGGCCGAGTGCAAGTGCTTGCGATTGTAGAGCTTGTCGATGAAGTAGCCGATGCGGGATCGGGCTTCTTCGAGAGATTCGTACTCGTAGAGATAGACCTCCTCGTATTTGAGCGTCCTGATGAAGCACTCTGCCCTGACGTTGTCATAGGGGTTGCCTCGCCGGCTCATGCTGATCCGTATGCCAGCGTTCTTGAGCGTGTCTACATAGGCTTTCGAGGCATACTGCACGCCCCGGTCGGAGTGATGCACAAGCCCTTTCTGCGCTGGTCTGGCGGCCAGGGCGCTGTCGAGGGCGTTCAGGGCCAGGCTGGCATCGAGGGTTCGATCCAAGGCCCAGCCGATGCATCTTCTGCTATGGGCGTCAAGTACCACGGCCAGATAGACCCATTCGCGAGCTAGCCTTATGTAGGTGATGTCCGCTACCCAGAGCTGGTTGATTCCGGTCACGTTCAGTCCCGGGACCAGGTTGGCGTAGACGGCGCGGTCGTGATTCGAGTCGGTGGTCGATACAAAAGCCTTGCGCCGCAGGGCAAGCAGGTTGTCCTCGCGCATGAGACGCTTTGGCGCGCTTGTGGTTCACCCGGTATCCCATCCGCTGAAGCGCACGGGTCATGGGACGGTAACCGTAGGAGGGCCAGGAAAGGGAGAGTCTGTGGATCTGGTCCCGAAGTACAAGGTCCGGGTCCGTACGGCCACGACGGCCGCGGTAGTAGCTGGATCGACCGATAGAGAGCGTCCTGCAGAGCCGCTTGACCACGGCGCGGTCGTTGGTCTTGTGCGTCTGAGCGACCAGGGAGATCATGACCTTTCTCCATTGCTTCGCGCTGAGCGTGGGATCTCCTCTAGCCGACTCAAGACTTCCTAAGAAACTTCCGCTGTCGATCCAGGCACAGAAAGTTGATAGCCCAGTTCATGAGCGCGTCTACGCAACCCTTTAAGCACACGTTGACGATGTAGCTCTTCATAATAAGCCACTCCAGGGTCTTTGTAGTCCATGCCATAGCGCAACGCATTGTAGAACAGCACCGCCAGTTTGCGAGCCGTGGCCGTGACCGCTTTGGCTTTACCGACGCGTGCGGACAGCCGTCGATAGAACGCCCCCATGGCCGTCTGGGTCCTTCCGACATTGACCGCTGCCAGGCGAAAGACCGTGGCTGCACGGTTGGAAGAACGCCGGGTTCTTGTGCTGAGCACCTTCCTGCCGGACACCTTGTTGCCCGGAGACAAAGTCAGCCACGAGGCAAAGTGCCTGGCCGTAGGAAAGCGGCTCATATCGGTGCCGCATTCGCCGATCAGCCGCAAGATCGAATGTGGTCCGAACCCTTCCATCAGGGTCAGATCCGTACCCAACAGGGTAAAAAGTGCGCTACGAACATCGAATGCAGGCTCGTTGGATTGCCTGGAGCGACGCCGCGCCTTTGGCAAAGTGCCGGGAGAGGTCGATCCAACAGGGTCCAGGCGTGCCAGAGCCGTCTCGATGGCCTGATCGCATTCGGCCATCTTGGCCTGATAGAAATCGTACAACTCCAGCGACTGGCTCAACGCGAACAAGTGTTCGGGCTGGTAATGTCCCGTCAGAGCCGCTTCCACGGTTTCGACCGTGGCCTTGCAGCGTTTGTCCCGCAGGGTCGCCAACTGAGCCGGGTCGTGCATGCCCTAGACGATGGACCGCAGGATAGCCATGCCGGTAGCGCCTGTAATGTCGGAAAGCACGTGGTGCAACTGGATATTCATCTGCATCAAGGCCTTTTGCATATGTTGGACATGGGCGGCGGCATAGGCGAGCAAACGCTCCCGATGTCGAAGATAGGCGCGGAGCGCAGCCACCTGACGGGCCGGCCTGAAACTGCCGCGCAACAGCCCGTATTGATGCAACTGCTGGAGCCACTGGGCATCGTTGACGTCGGTCTTGCGACCGGGCACCTGCTTGACGTGACGGGCATTGACGAGCAGCACCTCCAGCCCTCGGGCTTCGAGGATCTCAAACAGAGGTATCCAATAAATACCCGTAGATTCCATCGCCACCGTCGTGATCTCAAGGCCCTCCAGCCAATCCGCCAACCGGTGAAGGTCGCCGGTAAAGCTGCTGAAGGTCTGAACAGGTGCGTCGGATAACACTCCGGACACAGCCACAACGTGAAACTGCGATCCGATGTCAACACCGGCGGCACGCCCGTGGACTGTGGGCAGATCCCGTGCTTGTCGTCGCTTCATCCTGGCTTTAGAGTAAATCATGATATCCCTCCCTCCATACACGGTAAACTGGGAGGGGGGATCGCGGAGGTCATCAATTTCCTAAACGGGATCGCCCTGTGGCGTCACCAATCTCAAGTCCGCATAGATCCCTGGACCACGTTTTTTAACGGGATGCATATCACCAATGTATCTTCGGCCGCTCCTCCCAGGAATGAAAGGATAGCATACTCACTACGACAAGTTTCTGCCACCGCAAGTGGCAACGTCGGTGCCAATAACGTTTTTTAACAGGTCGTTCTCCATGGTCAGTTGACCGACTTTACGCTCCAGAGCCGCAATCCTGGCCTCGTCAGTTACCGCCTTGCCGTTGCCTGGGAAGGCGCGATCACCCTGACGGCGAAGCTGTTGGCGCCACCTGTGAATCAGCGTAGGATGGACCTGATGTTCCCGGGCCAACTGACTGATGGATTTGCCCGAATCGGTTTCCTGAAGAACCTGGAGCTTGAACTCGCGGGTGAACTGACGACGTTTCAGGGACATGGGGTGCCTCCTCGTTCAGAAGGAAGCTTAACTCACTGTCCCGGTCAAGGGTGCAGTACAAGAACAGGTAAATCAAGTCACACCCCGGAGCTAAGTACCTCCTCAATAATGTCGTTCTCATCAAGAAAGTCTGAAGTGACAGGACCGTCTTCAGGATTGTGCCCAGCCAACCGAGCTTCTTCAATCACTTGCTGCATTGTATCAACTATTTTAGCTGGTGTGATCTCAGTCAGTTGTGAAGCGATGGTGTCTATTGCCGACCGTTCGAAAGGGAAATAACTGCGCTTGCCATTCGTATCGTTCCGATTTGTTTCCAGAATCTCCTTCACAAACTCAACAGCGTCATCTTTATCGAGACCAACAAGCTCAATCTGACGCTTTATTCGTCGAAGTACGTAATCGAAGAACAGTACCGCCAACTGCGATATCTCAGCGGAGAGCGCGATAACCATGCAGAAACAACTCGGGCAGTTGTCATAGATATGCCGTAGGAGATCATTCATCTCACGTGCCTCTTTAACGCTCGCACGTTCTAGATCATCAAGTTCATCAATAAATAGATAGGCGCCCTTCTTGAAACGCCTACTATCAGATTCCGCGATTTCCATTTCGTTGACGAACAGATTTACAATCTTTGTAAAGATCGTCATAGCATGGTAGTCATTCTTGGCTGTTAAAAGGCCTTGGAATTCTTCCTCGGTTTGGCATTTGTACAAAGCCTTTGCGAAACTACTGAGCTCTAATTCCGGGATGAGTTTATCGATAACATCTTCGTTGGAACGATCCTCTAGATCATCAACCTCCCGCCTGGCGGCGATGGACTGCACTAGCAAATCGTGATACGCCTTTAAATCATTAATTAAGTTTGATTTCGCTACAATGTCGTTCTTAAATGCATCAGCAAATGAAAACTTGCCATTCTCCTGACGTAGTGTCGGGACAAAATAGCAAACGGCGTTATAGGTTTCCTTTTCCTCAATCAAAATACGGTGCCGTGCCCAAAGAAGCGCATGCGACTTGCCAGTGCCATAATCTCCGTATAACATGAGGAAGTTCACGTTGCCGACCTGATCGGAAAGGGACCGCTTCAAAAACCTATTCATTTGGCTACGTTGTTTTTCATATCCGACCCATATGTTTGCTCGCGGATCATTAGCAAAAATCGGGTTGGACCTGAATGGATTGTCCTTCAAGTTGCTCTTCTCATAATACATCCGAGGTTCTAGCACCATCTTGTTTCCTCCAGTCGATTCCACTGACCTCTTGCAAAGAATGCCCGGACATCACTTAAACTGTAACCACGCGATATCAGTTTTGTTATGTATGTTTCCACATATCCGACCTCGCTATCGGGCATCGCGTAGCAGATTTCTTCGTTCCATTCATCTCTATCCTCGCTCAATGCCAGACTAGGAACTGTTACATTGGTCGATCCGACGAGTAAAAGGGACGATAGTTTATCTGGGTGAGGCAAACCGTGTTCGTATTTTCGATTTTCATCAAGAACAAAGCAATACAATTTGCTGCAAAGGCGTGGATAAACATATACGCTTACATTGCGTTCTTCTAACTGCTCTAACCACTCGATGTTTCTATCCTTAGGTGGTGCAGTAATTAGCATAATGTTTGCGCCATCTTCGGCTTGTTCGAAAAGCATCTTCCCAAATTTTGCTGTGGGAATCAATAGCTCAGGCGCGACTAATGGGACAACAAGCCAAATGTCGCGATGCGGCAAGTTGCGCCGCGCAAAGATAGCTTGGTTGATCGCCGGGCATGGAGTATTACTCAACAAGCGATCAGTTGTTGGTTCGGGCGGTACTTCTGTTGTGTTCGGAGTAATTGCTGCAATCGTATTCGCGACAGTTGCTTCCGGGTCAACGAGAGGTATCGCAGCATCAAAAGCACTATCGCGAGGAGCATCCACACGCTCCTCAATGGCGTGTCTACCGGCTCTATAAAGGTAAACATTGGACCCAGATCGGATAAATATCACGCGATAGGCACTTGTTCCGCGACTAACGTACCTGATCCATGCATCGGCTACGCCGCTATACCGATGATCATCACTGTCCTCTTTGAAATCGCCGTTGCGTTGAATTGTCTTCTGTAAGACGCGCCTTGCAAAGTTCGTATTATCATCGCACGTCTGAAGATCAACAATGAATTGTGGCAGTAAAAAGACAGGCATGATCAGTGCTTCACACTCAAGGCACCGCCGGTGTTTCTGGATCGACGAGAGATGATACGGCGCTGTTCACCTTGTTGCTCGAACCTAAGTGCTGCAGGCAGATCAATGATAGGTTCTTTTTTTGCACTAGCAATGGCTACGCTGGCTAAATACGCTACAGTTATTGCAAGCTCGCGCCGAAGCATCGATTTACGACTATGCAGTGAGCGATAGACCTTTATCATACTTTTAAGTTGATCTACTACGGTGTCGGTGTCGGACTTCTCAAAAGGTTTTACACTCACACCAGCATAGGCGCTTGAGATGTCAATCAACGACTGCCAAAGCGTTTTAGTGTACCGAAAAAGATTTGGTTTAAAACCAGATCGGACCAACTCGTGTTCCATCGGCCAAAAGGTAAAAAAACCACCATTCCCGATATAGCCATAAAATCTTAGTAAGTCGGTGAATCTGTATCCCAGGGCTGTTAGACCGGTATCACAAGACCACAACCCAAGCGTTCTAGCCCAGTCCTTCCTACGAGGCGGCACTTTCCGAAAATAGTCATCTGAGAATTCTACAGTTTTATTGATCAGGTGCTTAGAACTAAGTGATCTGGACTTTTGTAGTGGTTCCGTTCGTTTCAATGAGGTTACCGAATGACCCACTCCAGTGCTTCCCTTGTTCGTTTCTTGTCGCTCAATTGTGACAACACGCATGATTCGATTCATGACATCTTTTCCGGGTATCGCCTTCGCCAATTCCTGCTGCTTGTACCCGATCATCGCTGACAGCTTTTCCTTAATAAGTTCTTCCTCAAAATCAGCAAGCATTAAATTCATAAATACCTCGCCGTCATTAACAAGTACCGCCCAGAGGAAGATAATTGAAAGCGCGACATGTTTCTCCTCTTCATCATTCAGTAACGACACTGAAATCGCCGCCGCATCGAGATTCTCAAGTATCAGCAAGTCACCGGCAGTGCGATGGATAAATCCAAGCGCAAAGAAGACGTCCGCGATGTTTCCTGTTTTGAGTTTCCATCCAGTTTCACCTCCGACAAGCTCCTCCCAAGATGAAATTGTGATGTCACCGGTTGACACATATAGCTCTTGCAGGTCGCGAAATCGGTCTAAGGTGCGCTCCAAACCCACAGAGTATCCAATCTTGCGCAAAAATATGCCATAGGGATCAGAATGGGTTGAAGCCACCATGTGCACTCACTCTTGGACGAATTTGCATTAGAACTGCACGGCTGCTCGCCTGATCACCTAAAAAACATTGCCCAGAATCAAGAACCCTTATCATATCGCCGAAGTCCCTTAGGTTTGTCCCGGATAGCTTCATAGACTTTACTGACTTAGTTGGGATACGGTTTATAGCAGCGTTGATATCGCTTTGGAAACTAAGGCGATGACTAAAGGTAACATTAACTTGGCTCAATATACGATCATCAAGTGCAGAAGGCTGCTGTGTTGCTAATACCAAGGATAGACCAGCATCTCGGCCTCGCTTAACGTACTCGACTAACGCAGCCCGCGCTGGCGATAGTTGGTCACTTGGTACGACTAGATGTGCCTCGTCGATAACTAGCCATACCCGATCCGGTGTACCGTCGTTGTCAAAAGGTCTATTAAAAAAACTTGCCAACTTCTTCTTGTTGTGATGCTTGCCAAGAATATCAAAGAGGGAACGTGCTATAACGGCCGTGACGAGTGATTTGTCCTCATTTCGTAGTTCACGCAGCAAAAGGATATTACACGTTGCGTTTTCTAGGAGGTCTTTCACTCTCAGACCACTAGAAGAGAAGAGGTTAGTTCGACGGTAATCGTCCAGTTTATAGGTGATCGCGTTTCTGGATGATTCCGACATGGTCGGCCAGTTCGTACCGTTGGCGATGTATCTCATCATATCTTGGATATCGAAATCCTGGCCTTCGAGTGCCTCAAGTGTCAAACTTAGAATATGGCCTTGTGGGCTGTACACTTCCTGACCGAGTAATGCCGTCCAGTCTTCAGCGCTGACATCTCTCGGGCGAATCTGAAGTGTTTTTTTATTATCAAGAAAAGTTGTTGTACCAGGTGGGGCGTAGACATACGCATTCGCCAAGCTATTAGGGCTCAGATTCCATCTCTTCAGTTCCTCAAGCTGGTACTTGTTGGCTGGAATCGCTCCCCGAGGCTCGTATCCTAAGGTCCAAAACTGGCTTTGTGTATCGACTATGATAGAAGTAATTGGCTGGACTTTATTTTGGATTGGGGAGGCATCGGATAGTTGAGATATTCCTTCGACAAGAACGCCGAGATCGTAGCTTTTTCCACTACCACGCGTGCCCGTGATATAAATGACATGGGGGAAAGTTGTATCCAGCCAAACATCTGCACCTAGAAAACTCCGACCCTTCGTGGTTTCCAAGACCTTTCCGATATAAACCAGATTACTTACATCTTCACCTTTGAGTGTTCGACCAAAAACGATATTATTCCCGCGTTGAATGTATTGGATTTTAACAAGTGCATCCTCAATCCCATATGGAGTTTTTTCAAAGACCTTGCCAAAGCGCTCAGCTGACTTGGTTGAGAAACTCATTCTGATACTCCATGTAAGACAGCCAAATCGGTGTATCGCCTTGTCTCAACATTACAACTCGTGAGGGTCGTAGAGCATCAAGGTAATGTGTGTGATTAGCTGCTGCGATGAAGGCAACGCGACCGGTCGCTATAACCTGCTTCCTCAGGTTATGTGCAACGATCTTTGCAGTCATTGGATCGAGATCGGAACAAAACTCATCGAGAAGCCAAACCTCTTCATCGCGCAATAGAAGATCGGCAATCATGGCTCGGTATTGTTGTCCCCGACTCAACATCCAAAATGGCTTAATGAAAGCGAGTGCTTCCGACAACCCTACCCTGCTCAAAGCCACAAACACTCTCCCCGGTGTATAAGTCTCCGCAAGAACTTCAAAAACCGGAATGTCGTCACGTAATCGCCTTAGCCAGCCAGCTTTGTAGTTTAACTTCGCGCTTCGGTTGACAGATAGGTTCGTGTCCAAAGTCTTCTCTGGATCAAGCGCGTTAAGTAGCACACTCTTTCCGCTCCCACTAGGACCAACAACCAGAATGATGTTTCCGTTGGATGCTTTCACACTTACGTCCTGAACAATATCTGTAAAAACAGTATCTCCTTTAAGTCCAAACGCATCCATGATCATTCTTGTCGATTTTGTCTCAGGGATGCAATATGCAGCCCGAATGGACAGATTATTGATTGATATCCGTATGCTGCGGGCGGAGAAACTACTCTTCGTGGGTTCAGGTAGTGAATCAGGTGGAAAGACTTTCTGTGCTTCTTGTAAGTATCTGTCCGCACTGGGATCTAATGGGCACAAAAAGTAAGGGATAGGACTACGAATGATCGATCTCAGGACAGCCCACTCTCCTGCCGTGCATGAACCCTCGTTTCTTTCGATTTTTTTTCTCAGGTAATCCAACCCATTGTCGAAACTGATATTTATGGTCTTACAGAAATCGTCCAAAGCGCGAAGGTATTTTCTCTGAAGACTCATTATCCCAAACTCACCATTAGGCGAACGAGACATTTGCTCCATGTCTTTGAGTACGCGCTTGATGTTTCCCTCGGTGTGTCCGATGAACTTGAAACCTGACGAAGAAACAAAATCGATGTAGCTAAGCATTTCAGCCGAGATTTCCATGAAAATTGGTCGGATTCCACCAATGTGCCAGCGTTCAGCCGAGAAAACCTTTGCAGCCTTTATAATCCGACGGGTAATCCCAAGACCACGTAGTTCAGGAGATACGACGATTCGTGCAATACGAACGATTGTATTCAAGTTTTTTTTCATCGCATTGGGGTCCCAACAGTCCCAAGTGATGTTGCGTTCTTTATGTTGAAATGGATGATCAAACAGTTGATGCCTCGGCTTGCACATCATCAGAGGCATCTGCAAGTCGATGTATCCTGCTGGTACCCATTGCTCACCTAGTTTTATGGTTGCAAACAGAATTGCACGTCGTCCCCCTACTGATGGTCCGCCGGGCTTGTTCACCAAGTCAGTTTTTTTTTCGCCCAATGTGGTATTTGTTTTATAGTGAAACTGTTCGAGAAACTCAAGCGCACGAATATCACCTGGAAATTGTATCTCCCGAATCCTTAGATCGATTTTCTCTTTCCCGACGTTTATGTAATCATCTGTTTCAAAACACGGCGTTACTGTGATGTCCGCCTCACTTGCCTCCTTAGCAAGAACAGAAATCCTGCTACTTCCCGCAGCACCGAGCTTGATTTTGTCACCCTTTCCGACAACAGCAAAACGATGCAGCTTGATGCTAACCGACGCGCCTACACCAGAGCGCACTGTAATTGTCTTGAGGTGCCCTTTAGGGTTTGTTGTTAGGACGTTATATATCTTGGGTGCGTTGCTCATGTTTTTTCTTTTTCTTCATAGAATCATCAATACTCGCATCGCCATGCGTCCAACTGAAGCGTTCTTGTCGGTTGAGTGTCTTTTAGTATTGTGGTAGTGGAGTCGGAAACCCTACGTTCCATGGAAAATGAACGACATGGGACTTAGATGAGTTTATAAGTTATTAGTGATCTGAATGCCCGACGATCTATGTCACTTAGTCATACCGTTTCGTTGGCCTTTGGAAACGGCCATGGTGTTTTCAATGTATGATTTCATTCCATTCAGTAACAAGTTAAACATGGAGGGTAAAACGACCTGTAATACATAGAAAATACTTACTATGCAGGTGTATAGTAAATCATGGCCATATAGCACCTGACTTGATTCGTTACCAATCTTGGGGCCATATTACACTGCCGTACTTCCGGGATTGCTGGCATAGTTACCCAACAGATGCCAGATCAAACAGATCCTAGCCTGAGAAACAACATATCCTTAAATGCAATCAAAGCAAGACCAATAAATGTTTCGATTCACGTAATACTCCTCCTCGTAATGGAGCCTTTGATTACGTATTGATTGAGCGGTTGATGTCACCTCAAACAGTGGAATTGGCTAGGTTAAGTGGAATTGTAACTTCTTGCGTTTCAAAGTAACTTACTCAGAACTATTGCCCTTATCCGGCGGCCTTTTACTAACTACTGGTCGACCTAATTCGTGCCTACCGCTGTCCCGAAGCTCGGCTTGAGGAGATCCCACTCTCATAGAGAAGCAATGGAAGCGGCTCATGATCTTCTTGGTCGCTCAGAAACAGGTATCCGCAGTCCATCTCGAGGCATAAGGCTTTGCAAGACGCTCTCCATCGGTCGATTCGGCCACTACCGCGGCTGCAGGGCGCGCCCTGATCCGGACTTGGCTCTGTGAGACCGGATCCACTCTGTAATCGACATAATGGAGATCATCATTGTACGGTTACACGGACAAATAGAAACCTCTGAACAACAACCAATCCCTTTACAGCATGAAGTATCCAGATTCTCCGCTACGTTCCCGGCGCCTATTCGTCCGCTGCAACAGACCGAGTGCGTAAGATTGATTCACTTGGTCGTATTTAGAATATGATCTGGCACCAATGGCACCACACAATTCACGTGCAATATAACAACATCATTGACTTGTAATAACACAACATTATATAATTGTGTATCCACGACCTGGCAAACTCACAAGCGCCTGTAATCTCCAACAGAAGCCCAACATGGCCAAACCCCGCGAAAAACTCGCCGCGTCGCTGGCGAAACTCAAGAGCCTCCAGGAAGGTGGAAGACGGGTTTTCCGATCCATCGAACTTACGCGCGTCCATCGCGAACGTCTGCTTAGAAACGACTACCTACAGCAGGTAATGAAGGGCTGGCTGATCTCGTCCAGCCCAGATGCTGATCCGGGAGACACGACTTCGTGGTTCGCCTCATTCTGGGAATTCTGCACTACCTATTGCACGGCGCGGTTCGGTGACGCCTGGCATCTCTCCCCTGAACAGTCCTTGTTGCTTCATGCTGAAAGCACGGTCATCCCCCGGCAGATCGTCATCTATACGCCCAAAGGCGGCAACAA
>MKWU01005343.1_pt1 | contig 14064 bp, 8 predicted proteins | sample 809101 | NCBI WGS metagenome assembly MKWU01 (sample SAMN05860141, study PRJNA318959) | sponge metagenome | host: Aplysina aerophoba | place: Slovenia: Piran, Adriatic Sea, Gulf of Piran | collected 2013-05-07 | reverse complement strand
GGACAGGGGTGTGCTGGTTGCGCTCTACAACGCAACCGACGGGGCCAACTGGACAGACAGTACGAACTGGCTCAGCGAGAAGCCGATTGGCGAGTGGCATGGGGTCACGACGGACGACGACGGCCGCGTTACCGGGTTGGACCTCATCAACAACAACTTGAGCAGAACGCTCCCGGCCGACCTGGGCAGACTCAGCGCCCTGACGCAGCTGCGCCTCTATGACAACCTGTTGAGCGGTTCGCTCCCGGCGGAGCTGGGCGACCTCAGTAATCTGTCGGTGCTGTCCCTCAATAACAACCAGTTGACCGGCACAGTTCCGACGGAGCTGGGCAATCTCAGCGCCCTGACGCGGCTGCTACTCAATGGCAACCAGCTGAGCGGTTCGATCCCGTCAGAGTTGGGCAGCCTCAGCACTCTGACGGTGCTGTCCCTCAATGGCAACCAGTTGAGCGGGACGATTCCGGCGGAGCTGGGCAGTCTCAGCGCTCTGACGAAGTTGCGCCTCAATAGCAACCAGTTGAGTGGTTCGATACCAGCGGAGTTGGCGGATCTCAGCAGCCTGACGCATCTGTACCTCAGCGGCAACCAGTTGAGCGAATGCGTGCCGGCCGCCCTGTTCGATGTGACGCATCACGACCTGAACGACCTGGGGCTGGGGGAGTGTGGGGAGAGAGGCGCCCTCGTTGCGCTCTACAACGCCACCGGCGGCGCCAACTGGACATTCAAGACGAACTGGCTCAGCGAGAAGCCCATTGGCGAGTGGCATGGGGTCACGACGGATGACGACGGCCGCGTCACCGAGTTGAACCTCATCAACAACAATCTGCGCGGTAAGATCCCGACCGACCTGGGCAGGATTGGCGCCCTGACAGAGTTGTATCTCGGCAACAACCAGTTGAGTGGTTCGATCCCGGCGGAGCTGGGCGACCTCAGCAACCTCACGCATCTCTACCTCTTTAGCAACCAGTTGAGCGGTTCGATCCCGCCGGAGCTGGGCAACCTCAGCGCCCTGACCCATCTTCACCTCGCTGTCAACTCTTTGAGCGGTTCGATCCCGGCGAGACTGGGCAAGCTCAGCAAACTGACGCTGCTGAGCCTCAACGTCAACGCGTTGAGCGGTTCGATCCCGTCAGAATTGGGCGACCTCAGCAGCCTGACGACGCTGTACCTCCAGAGAAACCAGTTGAGCGGTTCGATCCCGGCGGAACTGGGCAATCTCAGCAGTCTGACCTTTCTCTACCTTAAGACTAACCAGTTGAGCGGATGTGTGCCCGCGTTCCTGTTCGCGGTGGCGAATCACGACCTGAACGACCTGGGGCTGCAGCCATGCGGCGACAAGAAGGCCCTCGTTGCGCTTTACAATGCCACCGACGGCGCCAATTGGACAGACAAGACGAACTGGAACAGCGAGAAGCCGATCGGCGAATGGCATGGGGTCACGACGGATTCCAACGGCCGCGTCACCAAGTTGACTCTCAATGGCAACAATTTGAACGGGACGCTCCCGGTGGAACTGGGCAGTCTCAGCAAGTTGAGGCATCTGCACCTCCATAGCAACCAGGTGAGCGGGTCGATTCCGGCGGCGTGGGGCTACCTCAGCAGCCTGAAGGAGCTGCACCTCCATAGCAACCAGGTGAGCGGGTCGATTCCGGCGGCGCTGGGCAGACTCAGCAACCTGACGAAGCTGTACCTCCATAGCAACCAGTTGAGCGGGTCGATTCCGACTGAGTTGAGCAACCTCAGCAGTCTGACCCATCTCTACCTCAAGACCAACCAGTTGAGCGGATGCGTGCCCGCGTCCCTGTTCGCGCTGGCGAATCACGACCTGAACAGACTAGGGCTGCAGCCATGCGGCGACATGGGTGTATTGGTTGCGCTGTACAACGCCACCGACGGCGCCAACTGGACAGACAAGACGAACTGGCTCAGCAAGAAGCCGATCGGCGAATGGCATGGGGTCACGACGGATTCCGACGGCCGCGTCACCAAGTTGAGCTTCAGCAACAACAATCTGAGCGGGGCGCTCCCGGTGGAGCTGGGCAGTCTCAGCAACCTGACGGCGCTGTCTCTCAATAACAACCAGTTGAGCGGTTCGATACCGGTGGAGCTGGGCAGTCTCAGTGCCCTGACGAAGCTTTACCTCAGCGGCAACCAGTTGAGCGGATGCGTGCCCGCGGCTCTGTTCGCGGTGGCGAATCACGACCTGAACGACCTGGGGCTGCAGCCATGTGGCGACATGGGTGTACTGGTTGCGCTGTACAATGCGACGGGCGGCGCCAACTGGACAGACAGGACGAACTGGCTCAGCAGAGAGCCCATCGGCGAATGGCATGGGGTCACGACGGATTCCGACGGCCGCGTCACCAAGTTGAATCTCAATGGCAACAATCTGAGCGGGACGATCCCGGCAGAACTCGGCGACCTCAGCAACCTGAGGCATCTGCACCTCCATAGCAACCATTTGAGCGGTACGATTCCGGGGGAACTGGGCGATCTCAGCAGTCTGACCCATCTCTACCTCCAGACCAACCATTTGAGCGGTACAGTTCCGGCGGAGCTGGGCAGGCTCAGCAACCTGAGGCATCTGCACCTCCATAGCAACCAGTTGAGCGGTACAGTTCCGGCGGAGCTGGGCAGGCTCAGCAACCTGGAGGAGCTGCACCTCGCTTTCAACCAGTTGAGTGGTACGATTCCGGCGGAACTGGGCGATCTCAGCAGTCTGACCCATCTGTACCTCCAGACCAACCAGTTGAGCGGTACGATTCCGGCCGAACTGGGTAATCTCAGCAGCCTGACCCATCTGTACCTCAGCGACAACCAGTTTAGCGGATGTGTGCCCGCGGCTCTGTTCACAATGGCGAATCACGATCTGGACAGCCTGGTGCTGCAGCCATGCGGTGACTTGGGTGTACTGGTTGCCCTGTACAACGCCACCGACGGCGCCAACTGGACAGACAAGACGAACTGGCTCAGCAGAGAGCCCATCGGCGAATGGCATGGGGTCACGACGGATTCCGACGGCCGCGTCACCAAGTTGATTCTGAATGGCAACAATCTGAGCGGGACGATCCCGGCGGAACTGGGCGACCTCAGCAACCTGACCCATCTCTACCTCAAGACCAACCAGTTGAGCGGATGTGTGCCCGCGGCCCTGTTCGCGGTGGCGAATCACGACCTGAACGAACTGGGGCTAAAGCCGTGTGGCGATATGGGCGTGCTGGTTGCGCTCTATAACGCCACCGACGGCGCCAACTGGAAAGATAAGACGAACTGGCTCAGCAGAGAGCCTATCGGCGAATGGCATGGGGTCACGACGGATTCCGACGGCCGCGTCACGAGGTTGATTCTCAATAGCAACATTCTGAGCGGGACGATCCCGTTGGAACTGGGCAGTCTCAGCAACCTGAGACATCTGGACCTCCATAGCAACCAGTTGAGCGGGTCGATTCCGGCGGAGCTGGGCAGTCTCAGGAACCTTAAGGAGCTGCACCTCCGTTTCAACCAGTTGAGCGGTTCGATACCGGCAGATCTGGGCAGTCTCAGCAACCTGACGAAGCTGTATCTCAAGGACAACCAGTTGAGCGGGTCGATTCCGGCGGAGCTGGGCAGCCTCAGCAATCTGAAGGAGCTGTCCCTTGCTGTCAACCGGTTGAGCGGTACGATCCCGGTGGAATTGGGCGACCTCAGCAGCCTGACCCATCTCTACCTCAAGACTAACCAGTTGAGCGGATGCGTGCCCACCGCGTTGCTAGCTGTGGCCAATCAGGACCTGGACAGACTGGGTCTGCCGACCTGCGTCGACAGGAACGCCCTGGTTGCGCTCTACAACGCAACCGACGGGGCCAACTGGACAATCAGGACGAACTGGCTCAGCGACAAGCCTCTCGGCGAATGGTATGGGGTCACGACGGACGCTGATGCCCGCGTCACGAGGTTGATTCTCAACGGCAACAGTCTGTACGGGACGCTCCCGGTGGAGCTGGGCGATCTCAGCAACCTGGGGCATCTGCACCTCGCTGTCAACCAGTTGAGCGGTCCGATCCCGTCAACCTTGGGCAGGCTCAGCAACCTGACGCGGCTGTCCCTCAGCAACAATCAGTTGAGCGGTTCGATCCCGACGGAGCTGGGCAACCTCAGCAGCCTGGAGTGGCTGTACCTCTATACCAACGAGTTGAGCGGGTCGATTCCGGCGGAACTGGGCGACCTCAGTAACCTGACGCAGCTGTCCCTCGACACAAACCAGTTGAGCGGTTCGATACCGAAGGCGCTGAGCGATCTCAGCAACCTGACGCGGCTGTATCTCAGCGACAACCAGTTGAGCGGTTCGATCCCGGTCGAACTGGGCGACCTCGGCAGCTTGGAATATCTGGGGCTCGACGCCAACGCTTTGAGCGGGGCGGTGCCTGTGGAGCTGGGCAATCTCAACAGTCTTAAGGAGTTGGGCCTCAACAACAATCAATTGAGCGGTTCGATCCCGGTCGAACTGGGCAACCTCAGCAACCTGGGGTTTCTGAATCTTACCGATAACGGGTTGAGCGGTTCGATCCCGACGGAGCTGGGGGATCTCAGCAGCCTGGTGGAGTTGTACCTCGAAGACAACCAGTTCAGCGGATGCGTGCCGGCTGCGTTGTTGGCGGTGGCGTATCACGACCTGGACAGCTTGGGTCTGTCGACCTGTCAGGAGCAGCAGACAAACTTGCCAACAGCTACGCCGACACCGACCGCGACGGCCACGCCGACACCAAGCCTGGAACCGCTGGTCACGCCAGCGCCGACCGCGACGACCACGCCAACGCAGGGCCTGCAGCCGCTGGTCACGCCAGCGCCGACCGCAACGACCACGCCAACGCCGGGCCTGCAGCCGCTGGTCACGCCAGCGCCGACCGCAACGACCACGCCAACGCCGGGCCTGCAGCCGCTGGTCACGCCAGCGCCGACCGCAACGACCACGCCAACGCCGGGCCTGCAGCCGCTGGTCACGCCGACGCCGAATGCGACGACCACGCCAACGCCGGGCCTGCAGCCGCTGGTCACGCCGACGCCGAATGCGACGACCACGCCAACGCCGGGCCTGCAGCCGCTGGTCACGCCGACGCCGACCGCGACGACCACGCCAACGCCAGCGCCGGGCCTGGACCCGCTGGCTACGCCGACACCAACCGCGACGGCCACGCCGACGGCGAGTTCGGAACCGACGGCTACGCCGACACCGACCGCGACGGCCACGCCGACGCCGACCGCGACGGCCACGCCGACGGCGAGTTCGGAACTGACGGCTACGCCGACGCCGACCGCGACGGCCACGCCGACGGCGAGTTCGGAACTGACGGCTACGCCAACACCGACCTCGACGACCACGCCTGCGGCAAGCTCGGAACCGCTAGCCACTACCGAGCCAAGGGTTACGACTGAGTCACCATGGCCGAAAGCGCCGACAGGGCCGACTGAGAAGACAGCCGCCCAGCCGCTGACGGCCACTCTAACGGCTACACCTGAGCCGACACCGTCAGCCGCCCAGCCGCTGACGGCCACTCTAACGGTTACACCTGAGCCGACACTGACAGCCACGCAGGCGCTGACGGCCACTCTGACGGCTACACCTGAGCCGACACCGACTGCCACGCAGGCGCTGACGGCCACTCTAACGGCTACACCTGAGCCGACACCGACGGCTGTGACGCCAGCCGTTCCGGCGCCTCCGCAGAACGTGCGGGCGATTGTTGTTGCACAAACTGCGGTGGCGCTGACTTGGGACGATCCCGAGGACAGCAGCGTGAGCGGCTACCGGGTTGAGCGTCGCGGGGGTGAGGATGCGGCGGAGCAGTTCGTCATGCTTATGGAGGACAGCGGCAGCGCGGCCACGCATTATATCGAGAGAACGGTGTTGCCGGCGAGTAGCTACGTGTACCGGGTGCGGGCGATCAACGCGGCCGGCCTGAGCGCGCCATCCGACGAAGTTCGCGTCAACACACAGCCCGCATCGGCGGTCGTGATAAGCGACCCGGACAGGGATGTACTGGTTGCGCTGTACAGGGAGACAGACGGCCCCAACTGGGCTGCAAGCACGAACTGGCTGAGCGACAGGCCGCTTGGCGAGTGGTATGGCGTGACCACGGACGCCGACGGCCGCGTCATCGGGTTGTCTCTCGATGGCAACCTGCTGTACGGGACAGTTCCGGAGGCTTTGGGCGATCTCAGTAAGCTGGCATGGCTGGACCTCAGCAGGAACCGGCTGTACGGGACAGTTCCGGAGGCGTTGGGCGATCTCAGCAAGCTGACGCATCTGTACCTGGCCGGCAGCGCGTTGAGTGGATGCATACCCATTTCTCTAAGCAGAGTGCCGTCGAACGACTTTGCCAGTATGGGGCTGCCGTTTTGTCAACAGTCATTGACATCTTCGTGCCTGGATGCGCAGGTCGCGAGTGAAGAGCGCTGGCGAACTCCGCGCGGCAATCTCAATCCTACCGGCTCGGATGTGTTGTCCTGGGAGTCAGTCACGTGTCCTCAGAGTTCTGCACTAGCGGGATTGCGGCGTGGGGAGAGCAGTTTCCCGCGGCTGTGGTTCCTGTCCTGGCGCCTTTCAGCAAAATGGCAGGCAGTGTTTGAAAGCGGGTCATAATCGCGTAAGTGGGCCCGGTGCGTTCATTCCGGTGGGGTGTGCGGATTGTTGGCGTAGCCGGTGGCGCAGAAGATTTCTATCCGTGTCAAGGCTGCGTGTAGAACAACGACAAATAGTTGACGGACAGGGCGATTCCGGCGACAATCAGCGTGAACAGGCGGATCCGGAGACGTTTCAGGAGTTCGCTGAACAGTCCAGGCGGTTGGCCGCGGCAGACGAGCGCAACCGTCTGGCTAGAGAGTTGCACAGCGCTCTGGGACAGAGGAAGAGCCGGGTATGGACAGCGAAGGGTAGTGAGGAGAAAACTACAGCATGGGAGGGGCGGCAGGCGCCCTGTTCATGCCGGCAGGAAACCAACTTTTGCGTTAAGCAGGAGAAATTGTGAATGGCTGCAAAGGGGCTGTACAAAAAATTGTTGACTGGGAACTGGTCTTATGACCAACGAGATTTCATGTTGCGTCTCGCCGGGCAAGCATTTCTCATGGTCTCTGTGTTCTACTCATACATACAGATGAGTGCAGTGCCGGGGCCGATACCTCTGGCCGGGTTATTCCTTTTCAGCGTCCTTTTTTGGCGCAGGAAATGGGACTACGGCACGTTGACGCACACGCATGTTTATATGGCGGCACAGACCGTGATTTCCACTTTTATCGTTTTCCAGGATTTTACTATGTCCTGTGTGTTTGTGGTTCTCGCCGGGCAGTCAGCGGTGGTATTCAGCAAGATGCGGACCAGTCTGATTTGGTCTGCGATATTGTATTCTATTGTACTAATTGCAAACTTTGGTCAGCCCGGGGACGATCTGTTTACGCCGGCGAGCAGAGCGGTTGCAGTCATCGCCGTGATGATGATTTCCGGCTTCATGAGCGCCAGCATAGGAAGGACAAGACGGGAGCATGCCAAGATTCAGGATCTGCTGACGGAGCTCAGCGAGGCCCATTCGCAGTTGCGGAAGTACGCAAGGCAGGCCGAATTTCTGTCTGCGGCAGCCGAGCGGGAGCGCATCGCCAGAGATTTGCACGATACGCTTGGGCACAGGCTAACAGTAGCGGTCGTGCAGTTGGATGGCGCGGAGCGGTTGATGGAACGGGATCCTCACCGGATCCCCGGGATGCTGGAGACGGTGCGCTCACAACTGATGACCGGACTGGATGAATTGCGTCAGACTCTTCTGGTTCTGCGTGGTCACAATATCACCAGCGCCAGTCTGATCGATTCTTTGCAGAAGATCACAGAAGAGTTTGCGAACGTCACGGGCATTGATTGCCACAGGCGGCTGCCCGACATGTTACGGGCGCCCTTGTCTGATGAACAGTGCATGGCGATATATCGGATCGTTCAGGAGACGCTGACCAACACGCAGAAGCACGCCCAGGCTCAGAATGTGTGGGTGGAATTGGAATCGAGCGATGATGCGCTGAATCTGAAAGTACAGAATGACGGCCGGGACTTCGACCCGTCCAAAAGCAATGGGCTTGGTTTGCTGGGGATGCAGGAGCGGGCCGCGCAGCTTGGCGGCGATCTGCGTGTGACCACACCGGCGGGGGGCGGCACTCTGGTGAAATTCTCTCTGCCTATCAGGAGAAACGGCACTCACGAGTATATCGTGGCCGAATCGCAGTTGAACCACTTTGAAGTAATGGGAGGTGACAGATGAATTGGGTTGGTAAGGGAGCCAGATACGATTTTGGCTTGGGTCCCTCGGTTTCTCCTCTCTCGAGGAGACGTTATGCATGTTTCTTTGTTACGGAGGAAGATCGTTCGATGGGGCACCTTTTCAGTTGCCGTGCATTCGGCAGATGGATACGAGATGGATTTCGGCAGAGGACTCGATCTTATCGTTGGGAGAATTTCCCGATTCATTGTGCCGCGCAAGCGGTTGTCATTTTCATGCTGGTCCACTATCACATTCTGCACGGTTCAATGCCGGAGCCGATTTTTCTTATTGGAGCGCTATTATTCAGTTTTCTGTTTTGGCAGGTGCCTACAGGCGATTTTCGGCGCAATCAGCTCTTTCTGGCGACGCAGACTCTGATCGCATGCTTGGGATTTTTTCGGGAGTTTCTTTTCATCTATCTGTTTCTGCTCCTGGTCGGGCAGGCGGTGTTCCTATTTAGGATTGGACCCGCGCTCGTCTGGATTGGCTTGTATCTTGCGATTGCGTTGTGGGGCACCTTTTTCCAGCATGCAGAAGCGCCGCTGCCACCAGCGGTAAGAGCCATTCTGTTAGCTGTCGGCTTCATCTTCTCCGGCATTTTGAGCAATCGAATTGCGTACGAAAGGCGCGTGAAGAGGGAAGTCGAACGTCTATTGACAGAGATTTCGGAGGCCCATGCGCGTTTGCGAGAATACATCGGACAGAGTAGGTTTCTGGTCGTGGTGGAGGAGCATAATCGCCTCGCACGAGAGTTACACGATTCTCTCGGGCACAGGCTTACCGTCGCGATCGTGCAGGTGGAGGGCGCGAATCGGGTGATGGAAAAGGATCAACGGCAGGCGGGCGCGATGCTTAAGACGGTGCATTCGCGACTCAAAGCGGGGCTGGATGAACTACGAGATACGATTCAGGCGTTGAGCACGCCTGAGGTCAACGCCAGCAATCTGACGCCTGTGTTGCGACGCTACACCAGTAGGTTCTCCAGGGAGGCAGGCATTTCTCTCCACGTCCAGCTGACGGACGTCCCCGATTTTCTGTCCGAGTCCGATTGTCTGACGGTGTACCGGGCGATACAGGAGTGGTTGATGCACATGCAAAACCATGCCCATCCTGTGAACATATGGATGGATTTGGATGTTACGGATGATTCATTGGTTCTGACCATGCGGCATGACGGCGAGGAGTTCGACCTGTCCACCGGCTACGGCTACGGACTGCCGGGGATGCAGGAACGGGCGTTTCAACTTGGGGGGACGCTACGAGTGACCAGACTGGCGCTAGGCGGCGGCGATATGGTGACATTCACCCTGCCTATCGGGGGGAGAGGGAGCGGGAGAGGTCATGGTGGGATAGCGGGTAATCAGTCACACATTTGAGAACCGGGCAGGTCAGGGAGGCTTCGCGCCTATTGGCGTGCGGGGGTGAGCCGAGGCACGGGCGATCCGCGAGCAGCCGGCGGATTGAGAGAGAGAGGACAGGTTTATTCTGAATTTGTCGAGAGACGGGCAGGATATTGCTGCGTCATCCGGCGGTTGGTCGGGGGCGCCTGGATGCGGGGAGGCCTCGCGCAATCAGGCGGCGTTCTGAAGAAATTCTGCCTGCGGCACAAGGAAAGGAAAGGGAAGCATGTTTGATAAGATTTCACTTTTGCTGGTGGACGATCAGGAGCTATTGCGTGAGGGGATGCGGATCATCCTCAACCTGGAAGAGGACATGACCGTTGTCGGCGAGGCTGGAGACGGTCAGGAGGCTGTCAGCCTGTATGACGAACTGCGTCCCGATGTGGTGTTGATGGATGTGCAGATGCCGGTGATGGACGGTCTCGATGCGGTCCGGTATATCTGCAGGCGCGATCCACAGGCGAAGATCATCATATTGACGACTTTCGATCACGACGAGTATGTGTTTGAGGGGATCCGGGCGGGCGCGCTGAATTATGTGTTGAAGGCGACATCCAGCGATGAATTGGCCACCGCGGTGCGGTCGGCATTTCGGGGCGGTTCCTACCTTGATGTATCGGTCGCTCGCAAGATCGTCGATGAATTTGCTCGTCAGCCGCCACCTGCCTACAGTGCGCCCAAACTGGCCGAACCTCTCAACGAGCGGGAAGTGGAAATTCTGCGCCTGCTGAAAGAAGGTTGCCGCAACCAGGAGATCGCGGAGCGACTTCATCTGGCCGAAGGGACGGTGAAGAACTATGTTTCGGTGCTGATGGGGAAGCTCAATGTCCGCGATCGGATGCAGGCGGTCTTGCGCGCCAAGGAGTTGGATTTGGTGTAACCCTGAGTTTATTGCCCCGCGGCCGGCGCCGGCTGGGTTGTTCGCGCACCGCGATTTCAGGCACGAAGACGTTCCACAGGATATCGAGGCGCCCGGCGCAGAACCGCGGCAGGGGATCGTGGTCGGAGGCGATCAGTTGAATCTGGCCGTCGTTGAGGTGGGCCATGCGGCGTTGCGCGTTGCAGCCAATGCAGATCTCTAGGCGCGTGATTTCGCCGTTTTCTCCGAACCCGTTGATGGGTTGGACCGCGTGTCAGCCATGAGTTCGTTTTGGCAACGCGTTTTGTAGCCGATTGGGCGTCTGGTTCGCGCTGCGGACTCGTATCCACCTCAATAACCTCGCCCGTAAGCGCATATACGCCCCGTTCGAGATTCCCAGCACTGTTTTCGTCAATTTCAAGAGCGAGCAGATCGTTCTCTCTGTCAAGGTTTTCTGACAGTTTGAAGGGATCTGTTTTATGCCTGATATGTCGGATGTTTTCGGCGACTCCGTATTGGCCCTTTGTGCCTTAGCCGTGTATTTGTGTGTAAATCATTCTTCTCCGTTGCTCGCGAGCGGGCAATCGGGGAGCGGATCGGGGTCAGTAAAGACGACAACGTCCCTGACGACTTTCCCGCCCCTGGTTGTCAGCCATCGTCGCCGCCTTGCTCCACATTCGCATTGCTCAATACGCTCTGTCATACCACCTTCATATCGATCTGCACGCTGTAAAATCCATTGATGTGAAGCCATCGTTTGCCGTGAAAACGTCATAGTATTGCTCCTTGCGAGCGATTCCACTTGTCGGCGGCGGCTGTTTTCAATTCCACTGTTGGCACTCAACGTTGAGAATCATGGTTGAAGGATAGGAGATGTAAGTTAACTCTTGTTTGTGTCGGTTATCATCAACAAACTACAATCTTCAAATACTACAAGCATAAAATGTCTTTCTTATGTCATTTGCAAGTTTTTTGTGCCAGTCTTGTGCCAATTTGTCGATAAGCGGCAGAGCGGGGGCATTGGGGTCCCATGCGTTTCAAATCAGGACCCGTGGACGGGCGGAGGGGCGGCTCAAGATGGCATTGTTAGTCGTCGATGCCACCGCCAAGTTGCGCGGTGAGCGCGAGAGACAGGCAGTCACACTCCTGGCGCGATGCGCCGGGCACGTCTTGCCAATTTAGTTTGACAGCCCCGGGTGTTGGAAGCAGTGCGGATGAGCAGGTTCCCGGGGTGCCTGAAGAGTGTACGCCGCTGCCAAGATCGTTGCTGTTTTTTGGAACGCAGAGTCTCGAAGTGGGGAGGGTAGGAAGCGTGTGAAGCGGACGGTATGGTTCCGCACAGACAGGAGTGACGGTAACGAAACGCACCCTGACGAGTTCGCCCGCGGGGGAACCAGGTCAGCCGGTTCTGCGGGAACTGTTCCGGTCAGCTGGTAGATATGGAGGTTCAACCTTATGTCGCGGGGGCCGGTTCCCACACATCATGCGAGCCTCTATTGGCAGCATGGTTGACTGCGGCATTCAGCAACAGGAATCGATCAATTCGACCCGATCTGCAGCTGGGTTCGGCGCTGATGCCGTTATTCTCCCCGGCGATGGCCCTGAGAGACGTAATCCGGCACAGGTTTCCCCTCGCCGGCGGTTCTTTCAGCGTTCAGGCTGTTGATAACTGTACAGCCACTTATGCCCTGTGAGCCGGGCGGCATCTGCCGGAGCAGTATGGGTTTCTCGTTTTCCGTTTTTCATGACACGCGGCGGTCGTTCTGCGAAGCGATTGTCAGAGATCATGAGAGGTTCGCCTTTTGATGGTCATGTGACTATTGGGTGCCGATTGACACTGGCCGGTGTGACTATCCACCGGATACACTTGGTCATCGACGGGATAAGCGTTGGGGCGCTGCCCGCTGTTCAGAGACCGGCGCCAGACAACTTGGCGAACGCAATCGGATGGGGCGTGCGCATTCCGTCACTTCATCCATATGCAAGCGTGCGAGAAACGCGGAGTAACCAGAAGGGTTTCTCCTACGGAGGGGATGGAGTCGGTCTGTTCAAAGAGCCGCGGCGAGTCGGCGTATTCGAACGGGATGGTGGGAGCGCGGTTAAGTAATTCATGAGGAAGGAGTTGATGAAGTTATCAACTATTTTGGAAGGAGCGCGGCCTATCCTCGCGAGGAACGGTCTAGCGATCGCCACCATTGCGCTCCTGCTGTTTTTCACAGATTTCCTTGAGCGGCCGGCCGCCGCCGTGGAGGAGGAGCCGGAGTCAACTGCTGATCCGCCGGTGGTGTTGATAGAGACTAGCACCGCGACAGCGACCAGAAGAGCGGTGCGGACGTCGACCAATACGCCGACACCCGTGGCGACTGACACGGTGGTGGTGACCAATACACCGGTACCGGAGGCGACCAAGAGGCCGACAGCGACGGTTACCAGCACACCGACCGCGACGGCGGTCAACAGGTCAATGGTGGCGACGTCCGATACGGCGCCGGATCTTGCTGAGGCACAGTGTCTCGTCTCGCATGCGGCGACTCCAGCTCAGGTGTGCAGAGACGACGGCGGCGCGTATCGCTACTACTTTATCGGGCCGGACGGCAGGAGCTACTCAGGCCCGCGTCTGGAGGCCGTTACTACCCTTGCAGCTCTCTATCCGCAGGACAGCGGCACGGGCGAAGTTGAGATTTATCGCGGCAACAACCCCGGCTCCGGCAAGGAGGTCGTCATCCATTTTATGACGGCCAGCAGATTGTTGCGCGTCGCCACCTATTATGCCGACACAGCGTATGCCGTGGCCAAGCAGTACGTCTTGACCATTGACGAGGAAGGTCGTGTAAGTCACACGGCCTGGTAGATGATCCCGGTCAGGACTCTGTACGCCGCATGGCTCTAACCAAGGCAAATGTCTTTGCCAGCTCACAGGCGCAAGACTGTGGGGCGGCAGGGGCGGCGGAAGCGATTGGCCGATACTTTGGCCGGTAGAGCGAGCGCGAGGAGCGAGAGGATGAGCGCCAGTCGGAATCTGATCATGGTTCCTCCAGTTGGTTAGCCGGTCCAGGCCGAGATGAGCGCCTGAGAGAAGGGAAGGAATGTGCCATCGCATCAGGTGGCAACCTCGACATTCACCAAGTAGACCGAAACAGGAAAGAAGAAAAGAGGTTCAACATAGGTCTCCATGAAGTTGGCGCAGGCCATCATGTCCTGGGTAACTTCAGGCATCTTATTCCTCTCCAATGGCACCGTTGTGAACACCCCTTATCCTACGCAGATCGATTTGAAATCTTGTCCCGTGCTGACATATTTGTGACACATTTCACCTCTATCATGGGCAGTGTATGAGGGACAGGCCCTCAGATAGCCATAGTGAAACGAGGTGAAAAAATGAGAGGCAAGGGAACGAAGTTTAGAGTGGCGCAGACGTTGGCGATACTGGTTCTGATTCTCACGATGTTGGTGGCCGCCGGCTGTTCACAGAGGGGACAGAGCGGCACCGACCAGAGTGCAGGCAGCGTTACGGAGAGCCGCGGCGAAG
>MKWU01005341.1_pt1 | contig 14074 bp, 11 predicted proteins | sample 809101 | NCBI WGS metagenome assembly MKWU01 (sample SAMN05860141, study PRJNA318959) | sponge metagenome | host: Aplysina aerophoba | place: Slovenia: Piran, Adriatic Sea, Gulf of Piran | collected 2013-05-07 | reverse complement strand
CGCCAACCATCGAGCGGATCACGCACAGATCGTCCGCGCAGCTGGCGACTTCCGGGAACAGCTCGCTGACTGGAATCCCGCTCTCGCCGCGCCGCTTGAATTCCCATGGCGAGCGCATCAGGCCGCCCGCCTCCTTGGCGTTGAAGGTCAGAGACCGCTTGATCGGCAGTGGCTTGCCGTTGTCGCTATCCAGCCGAGGTTTCGGATCGAAGGTGTCCACGTGTGAGACACCTCCGTGCATGAAGAGGAAAATGATGCGCTTGGCGCGCGCCGCGAAGTGCGGCTGCTTGCTGGCCAGCGGCCCTCCAGCGGTCGGCTCGGCCAGCAGGCTGGACTCTTGCAGGAGCGAGTAGAGCCCGAGCGAGCCGAATCCCAAGGCTGACCGGCGCAGCAGCGAGCGGCGCGAGAGGGGTGCGCAAGCCGACATTCTTCCAACAGGCTAGCACCCATGGCCTGTCCGCGGGCTACGCCGCACCAATGGGCCGCTCCCTCTGGCAGGTCCACGAGCGGCTGACGACTTCGCGCTGTGTCGGAAGCAGCGACGGTCGACTAGGCACGGCCCGTGCAGGGCGGATTGTCCAAGCTGATGGTATTATTATGATACTAGTATGAGTTCGATCCTCATCCGGGAAATAGCACCGAAAACCCTGCGTTCGCTGAAGCGCTTGGCCCGGAGCCACCATCGTTCGCTGCAAGGCGAGTTGCACGCAATCTTGGACCGAGCTGCCCGAATGGCCCCACCAGAGGCCGAAGAGCGTCGGTTGCAGCTTGTGACGGTCAAGGCCGAGGGGTCAAGCCGGTGGGGCAGGGACAGCATATATGGCGGCGATGGTCGGTGAAATCCTCTTCTTGGACACAAACATACTGCTGATCGCGACCGATCGGTCGCGCCAGTTGCACCGCTTGGCGGTCCGGCTGTTTGAAGAAGCCGACATCCGGGGAATCCATCTGGCCGCGAACGGCCAGGTCATGCGCGAGTATCTAGCCGTGTCTACGCGACCTGTCGAAGAAAACGGCCTGGGCTTGGGCGTTGCCGCTGCGGTGGCGAACCTGGGCGAGTTCCTGAAGGTTGTGAGCCTCTTTGACGAGACAGAATCTGTCGCCTTGCGATTGCGCCGGCTCGTCGCAGTCCATGGCGTTCGGGGCAAGCGGGTGCATGATGCCGGCATTGTCGCCACAATGCTCACTCACAGGATCAACTTCCTAGTCACCCAGAACGGTGACGACTTTGCACCGTTTGACGAGATCGACGTGCTCGCTCTTGAGGATGTCCTGTCGCGTACGAAACCCAAGTAGGATCACGTTTCCGAACTCTGTGCGCAGGGGCAGCGCCGAGGCTACAACTACTGCACGCTCAAGCGATTCCTGCTGAACCGGAGCCCCGGCATCAAGGCCGAAGCGATCGCGGAGGAGAAGTCTGCCACGCAAGCAACGCCGAGTCCTGCTCGTGCATTGGCAAGATTCGCGAGTGTCCGAGCGTCGCCGAGCCCAGGGGGGCTGCTCGATGTAGTGAAACTCGTTGGAAGCCAGCAACATCTTGCACAGGCGCGACCAGGCGGATTCTTGGTCCGAATGGGCATGGACGTATTGCAGCGCTCGGTCGCGCTCCGGACCTAGAGGCGGGCGGGCCAGGACGGAAAGATACGCCTGCTGGACACGGTCCGTGTCGGAACCGCGCGAGCCGAACCCAAGGCTGACCGGCGCAGCAGCGAGCGGCGGTACAGGGGTGCGCAAGCTGACATTTCTCCAACAGGCTAGCACCCTTGGCCTGTCCGCGGGCTGCCCCGCACCAAAGGGCCGCTCCCTCTGGCAGGTCCACGAGCGGCTGACGACTTCGCGCTGTGTCGGAAGCAGCGACGGTCGACTAGGCTGAAAGCTGCTGTACGAAGCCCCTGTCGACCTGCCAGTGAGCAACAGCGGTCACCGCCAGAGGAACATGCCTCCAGAGCTGCTGGTCACCGCTTTCTCCCGATTTCCCGACGGTCCGCTTGACAAGAAACACGGAAGCTCGAAACCTGAATTGTCGCAGTTAGACTGGCTGTTCGACGGCCCGGCCCCGCGTGCGAAGCCTGCAGTGTCGTGCCTAGCTGCTCCACGCGCCACAATAGTACGAATCCACCCCATCTGGCTTCTCCAACTCGGACAACATTTGCGCTACGGTTCCTAAATGGTTAGGCTCAATCAGCGAAACCGATGCATCGGTACCATTGAGGCCACCAAGCAACTACCCAGGGACGCCTCGCATACGAACCCGATTTGCTGTAACCCGCGCAACCACCCCACGTTTCGTCCGCTTCCAGCCGCCCATCCAACCGGCCGCCTGCACCCTGAAGCGATGCCGCCAGCGCAACGCTGGCATCACCGCCACTCCCCACCGCTGAGCCGACCGCCAGACCGCTTTCCGCTTCACCAACAGGCGCCTCATTGCCAGCCGGCGCTCTTGGTGATGCAAGCCCGCTAGGCGTCCGGGTCCAGTCCGATCCGGTAGTCCGGCCCGCTGGGCCGGGCGGGCGTGGGCCTACTGCAGCACTCGAGGCCGAGCGCACAGCTTGCCGGCCCATGTAAACGTCGCAGCGTGCAGTCCGAGCGTGCAAATCCACTGCCGGCTCCACTGGAACCGTCTCACTTGCGCCGCTACCGCTCTTGCCGGTCTCGGCGGGCCGGACCATTGAATGTCTGAAACAATTGCCTCCTGCGGCGACAGATTTCAGAGTCTTGTTATCAATAAGTCCTGAAAATTCATCAAGTTTTCTGAGCAGTTTGCTAGCATTAGGGCCTAGGGGACATCACGCTGCCGGATCTCACCCTACGTGAGAGGGGAGGGACGGTGATTGTGGAGGTCGTTGACGAGATCGGCGCACCGGTGGAGGATGCAGAAGTGACGGTTCTGGCCGACCCGGCGGGATACGAGTCCCACGAGCGCGGCTCGTTGGTCCATGTCCGGGCCTTCTCCCAGAGAGCCGGAACTACCCAATGGGGCAGGGCCCAATTTTCCGGCGTGCCGGCGGGTCGCATTCGCATTTATGTCGGGAGTCCCCGAGGCGAGGCTCGAGCCGAGGGGCGTATCAGTGAGGGTCAGCAACTCTCGATCGATCTCAGCATCGTTCCCCGCTGAGGGGTCCAGCCTGAATGTGGAGGCAGCAGATGGCGGGAGCGACACGCAAGACACTGGCGTTGCTGGTCGCTACTTTTCTGGCCGCACCTGTCGACTGCCAGGCCAAGGCTTCGGCAGACTGGTGGGCGGTGCAGTCCATACGCTCGGGGCAACGTTTGCGCGTGCGCGTGCTAGACAGCGCACGACCAATAGGGAGCAGGCTGTTGAAGGGCAGCGTCTTCCTCTCGGCAACTGCGGAACGCCTCTCGGTGACCCTCAAGGATGGCTCTACAGCGTCTTGGTCAAAGGCGGAAGTGCTGAAGGTCGCGACGCAAAGGCGGCGGCTGTCCGACCGGCCACGGCCGTTCATCCATGGAGCCACCGCGGCCCTTGGCTGGACGCTGTTCTTGTTCTATGTAGTAGGCGATCCGACGAAACTTGCATACTCGATCGGCGCCCCAGTGTTCGGAGCAGGATTGAGAATCTCTGCCCTATTCCCCGGATACGAACCGGTGTACAATTCCGGCGCTCCAGCACGCAAGTGAAGGGGTTGCTAGACTTCCCGCGAATCGCGCACGGAATTTTTTTCGTCCTGCGACGCCCGACTTGCAGGGTACGGTCGAAGTGCGCCCAGCAGCGCAACTGCCTGTTCGCCCGCACGAAGCTGACGGGAGGGATGGCCAGGCGGGGCGTTGGGAGATTTCTGACACGTGGGGTCGAACCTGCGCAACCTGCTGGGCCGTGTGCTGAACAATGGCAGCATGCGCATCGGGGGAGTTCGGAGCGGGGCCGGTTGTGTGCCCGGGCAACCACGAGTCGGCCAAGAAGGCGCATGGTGGGAAGCGGTGTAAGAAGTACTCGCCACCCCGAGAGAGAAGCGCCGCGACCGCTGTCGCCGTCATTCGCCCTCACGTCGCACAGAACGCCCGCCGCGATCATGCAGCCGTTAGTGCCCAGATCGCTCGTTGCTACTCATTGGCAATCGAGGAAGCCGACGACTTGGCTTGTCGCTGCGAATTCTTGCCACGGTCTTCTGGTCAGTCACAAGGTATAGCTTGCGCGTGACCTGCTCGCCCAACCAGACGACTTCGCCTCCGATCAGACCCAACTCTGCCAAGCGTATGTCGGCTTGCCGTGACACACCCACCATAGCAGCGATTTGATCGCCAGTTTTCAGGCTTGCCCTTGCGCTATGAATGAGATGATTGAAGGACTACTCGATGTAGTGAAACTCGTTGGAAGCCAGCAACATCTTGCATAGGCTCGTCCAAGCGGATTCTTGGTCCGAGTGCGCTTGGACGTATTGCAGCGCTCGGTCGCGCTCGGGACCTAAAGGCGGGCGGGCGAGGACGGAACGATACGCCTGCTGGACACGGTCCGTGCCGGAACCGCTCAACCGGCCCGCAACTCCGTGCGCCGCGCTCTGTGCGAAATCGCTGTTCATCAGGAATAGCGCTTGCGGCGCGACGTTGGTCACCGACCGCTGCCCGTTGGCTGTGGTGGCGTCGCCGAAATCGAACAGTCCAAGCAAAATTGGCAGTTTGTTGCGCATCAGCGGCAAGTAGAGGCTCCGGCGCGTGTAGTCGTCCGGATCAATGCGACGGTTGTTGCGGACGAATTCGGCGAGCCTGCCGGAGCCGAGATCCGTGTCGCCGCCGACTGCGGGGTCGAGGCGACCGCTGATCTGCAAATAGCTGTCGCGCAGTTCTTCGATGGTCAGCCGCCTGCGCTCAAAACGGGACCAAAGCCGATTCTCGGGATCTGCCCGGAACGCCGCAGCGGAGATAGCGCTGCCCATGCGGTAGGTGGCCGAGTCCATGATCAGCCGGTGCAGGCTCTTGATCGACCAGCCGCTGGCGACGAAACGCCGAGCCAGCCAGTCCAGCAACTGCGGATGGGTCGGGGCCTCGCCTCGGAGACCGTAATTGTTGGGCGTGCGCACCAAGCCTTCGCCGAAGTGCCACAGCCAGACCCGGTTCGCCATCACCCTGGCTGTCAGCGGGTTCTCCGCGGAGGCCATCCAGTTGGCGAGCTCCAAACGACCGCTACCCGCGGCCACTGCGGGCTGGTCGGTCCCTGCCAGCACGAGCGGGAAACGCTTGGAGACCAGCGCCCCGGGATTCTTGTGCTGCCCCCGCCGAAAGATGCGTTGCCGCACGGGTTCGCCTTCAGCCACGCTATTTGCCATGGGGGGCGCTTCGGGCAGTGCCTCGCTTGCTTGCTCGATTTGGGCATCGAGTGTCGCGATCCGTCGGCTGTCTGGGTCCGCAAAGCTGTTCTTGATGTCGTCTTGGTCGAGATCAAAGGGACTGCCATCGTCAAACAAGTCGCGGTAGAGGAGGGACGTAGGCAGATCGGCAAGGATTTTGACCAACTCCTGGCCAGTCTCACCGTCAGCGGCTTGCAGCGCTTCCTCGATCCAAGCCTCGAGCAGCGCCAGTCGGCGCTGCAGGATCCCGACCAGCTCCGCTTGGAACGTGCTGGCAGCGGCCGATTTGTCGCCTCTGGCTTCGCGCCAGACGGCGAGATGCGGTCGCGGACTCGGCCGCGGCTCGAGATAGGCCCGGAACCATTCGACCGTTTCACCGTTCAGCCCGTCCGCGGGCAGGTTGCCGCCGGAGGCACGCATGTAGTCTGCGATGCGCGTGGCAGGACCTGTCGCGATGTAGCGCAGGGTCGCGATTTGGCGAGCGACCCTGCGGATGCGCTCGAGACGCTCCACGGCGTCAGCGGCTTGTCTGTACCGCTGGTACGCATCTTCTGCCACCAAGGGTTGCTTGTAGTAACGAGAGCCGTTCTTGCGCCAGTCTTCGAATGTCCGAGTACTGGCGAAAATACCGGCCAGCGCGTAGTAGTCACTTGTGAGGATGGGATCAAACTTGTGGTCGTGGCACCGCGCACAGGCGAGGGTGAGCCCTAGGAATGCCTTCGAAGTGGTGTCGATCTGCTCGTCCACCACGTCGTACTTTTTCTGTATAGGATCGCGCTGCGCCAGGGCCATAGGCCCGAGCGCGAGGAAGCCCGTTGCCACCACCCCACGCGTATTGACGGGAGCGCCCTGTGGGACCGGCAGCAAGTCTCCGGCGATCTGCTCGCGCACGAACTGATCGAAAGGCAGATCGTCATTGAAGGCGCTGATCACGTAGTCGCGGTAGCGCCACGAGTCGCCGAACGGGTGATCCTCGTCGACGCCAGTCGAGTCCGCGTAGCGGGCAACGTCGAGCCAGTGCCGGCCCCAGCGCTCGCCGTAATGGGGCGACGCCAGGAAGTCGTCGACGATCCTCTGGAATGCATCGTGCGAATCGTCGGAGGAGAAGCGCTGAATTTCCTCCTCCTCCGGCGGCAAGCCCTGGAGGTCGAACTTGGCGCGGCGGAGCAGTGTTAGCTGCGCGGCTTCAGGGGCTGGCTCAAGGCCCGCTTCACGCAGCCTGGCGAGGATAAACCTATCGATGTCGTTGCGCACCCACGCGGACTCGCCCACATCCGGCACCGGCGGGTCGGAGATCGGCTGGAACGCCCAGTGGCTGCTCTCGGGGGCTTCCTCGTCAACTGCTGCCACGGCAGATTCGACCGGTTCGTAGCCCGGCCATGGCGCCCCCATGCGGACCCAGTCGACGAGCGTGTCGATCGCTTCTTGCGGCAGCTTCGAGCCGGGCGGCATCTTGATCGAACTTTCGTACCGCACTGCGCGGATGAGTGGGCTAGATTCGTCCCCGCTCACTACGGCGCTGCCGATCACGGTGGCGGGCTTGCGGAAATCGATGCCCGCGGTTTGCAGCTCGTCGCCGTGACATTGGGCGCATTGCTCGAACAGCAGCGGGCGGACACGGTTCTCAAAGTACTCCTCGCCCGTTTCCGCGGGCAGCAGGCCGCATAAGAGGAGCAGGCTGAGCGCAGCAGGGACTTGCGAGGTCAATAGGCGGCGCATAGGCTAAGCACTAGTATCCCCCGCCGAGGCCGGTTCCGCGCGGTGATCGCACTGCGACGCGGCCTCTCCGCGCGCAGGCTGCGTCGAACCGGCGAGGCTCGGGACTGCAAGCTCCGCTCGCCAGCCCCCAGCGGGCTACATCTTTGGAAAGAAATCTCGCAGCGCCGGGTACAACTCGCGGAACATCCCGTAAGAGCGGCCATAGGCCGCTGTCAAGTCAGGGTCGGGCTGATCGCGCCGCTGCTCGACGATCGCACTGGAGCAGGCCTCGGCGACGGATCCGAATGCGCCGGTGCCGACCATCGCCAGCAGTGCCGCGCCGTAGGCAGAGCCCTCTTGGGTCTGCAGGGTCGCGATCGGCTTGGAGAATACCCCGGCCAAGATGCTGCGCCACAGCGGCGACTTGGCTCCTCCGCCTGACGCTCGCACTGCCTCCACGCTTGCGCCGAGAGACTCGACAATGCCCAGGCAGTCATTCAGGCTGTAAGCGACTCCTTCGAGAATGGCCCTGACCAGATGCCCGCGAGTGTGCTTCGCGGTCAGACCGACCCAGCCGCCGCGGGCGTAGGCGTCCAGGTGCGGGGTGCGCTCGCCCATCAAGTAGGGCAGCCAATACAGCCCCTCGGCCCCCGCTGGGACAGCGGCTGCTTCGTCGGTCAGCAGGTCATAGATTTCTACGCCTTTCTGCGCCGCTTGGTCAGCCAGCCCTGTCGCAAGCTGGTTGCGGAACCACTGCAGGCTAAGGCCCGCCCCCTGCGTGACGCCCATGACGTGCCACTTGCCGGGCACTGCGTGGCAGAAGGTATGCACGCGTCCTTCCGGATCGTAGGCAGCCTCGTCCAGGTGCGAGAACACTACCCCCGAAGTGCCGACCGTGCAGGAAACCAATCCGGACTCCACGATGCCGTTTCCGACTGCGCTCGCCGCTTGGTCCCCGCCGCCCCCGACCACGGGCGTGCCGGCCCGCAGGCCGGTTTCCTGCGCGGCTGACATGGAGATCCGGCCCGTCAACTGTGGCGACTCCACGACTTCGGGCAGAATGGCAGCGTCGATCCCGAGTTTGTCGATGAGCGGCATTGCCCAGCGTCGGCCGATGACATCGAAGAGGGCCGTGCCCGAAGCATCGGACACCTCGCTGGCGTATTCCCCGGTCAGGCAGAATCGGATGTAGTCCTTGGGCAGCAGCATGCGTCGAACGCGCTCGTAGCTGGCAGGATCGTGATCCCGCACCCAGAGCAGCTTCGGTGCGGTGAAGCCCGTCAGCACCGGATTGGCCGTCTGCTCCAAGACCATGTCCTTGCCGGCCTTGGCGTTGATCCAGTCCACCTGTTCTTGGCTGCGCTGGTCGCACCAGATCAGCGCAGGCCGGACGACTTGGTCCGCGGCGTCGAGCAGCGTCAGCCCGTGCATCTGTCCCGAGAGGCCGACACCCGCGATGTCCTCTCTGTGCACCTCTGTCTCGGCGAGCAACTGCCGTACGGCTTGGCTGGAAGCCTTCCACCAGTCTTGCGGGCGCTGCTCGGCCCACAGCGGCTGGTGCATGAGGATGTCCTCATGGGCCGCCGTGACACCCCTCACGACGGCGCCGTCCGCTCGTACAAGTAGCGCCCGGGAGCCTCCCGTGCCAACATCAATGCCTAGCCAGTACTTCATCTGTTTGCCTCGCTCTCCCGATTCTCGCCATCCCGCGGCAATCGTGCAGCGGCGAGTTCTTCGATTGCTGTCCGCAAGCGCTCTGTCAGGTCGCGCGCGGTCCAAGGGTGGGATCTGCCGGTTTGCAGCGGCGTGCCGAAGCGCAGCTCCACGTAGCCGGGCCGCAGATGCAGCGAGCCGGGCGGTAGCACATGCGCCGTCCCGGCGATGGCCACCGGCACCAGCGAAACTCCCGATTGAATGGCGATATGTGCCGCGCCTGTCTTGAGTCTGCGCATCGTCTTGCCCCGGCGCCGTCCGCCCTCGGGGAAGACAAGGATCGAACGTCCGCCCTTCACTTTTTCAGCCGCGAATGCAATGTTGCGCACTGCCAGGCGCGGGTTCTCCCGATGGACCGGAAGATGCCCTGCGCGGTTCAGATGCCAGCCGATGAATGGAATATTCCACAGGCCCGATCTAGCCAGGATCCGGAACGGTCGCGGCATGAAGCCGAACATCAAGGGGGTGTCGATCAGGCTGAAGTGGTTCGAGGCGAACACATAGGTGTGCTCGGGGGCTAGGTTCTCGGTTCCCGTCAGGCGGACCTTGACCATGAAGACGGTCATTAGCATGCGTCCCCACGTGCTGGCGATGCGGTGCTGTAGCCGGCCAGTGCTGTCGAACAACGACGACAGCAGCGAAAGGAATCCCATGACGCTGGTGATCCCTAACAGCATTGGGATCATCCAACACACTGAGCGGAGCAGGCTCAGCGCTTCCCTCACGCGGTGCAACTTTCGATTCTATCCGAGCAGTTCACGGGCCTCGCCGACCAAGAAGAGCGAACCGGCGACGACGATCCAGTCATCACTGCTCGCCGCGGCGGACGCCAACTGGAGGGCCTCGTCGATGTTATCGGCCGTTTCGATGTTTGCGTGGTGGTGCCCCGCCGCCTGCAGCAGCGCTTCGGGACTGGCGGCCCGCTGCACCCTCGAGCGCGTCAGCACCACGTGATCGGCTGCCGGAAATAGCCACGCAGCCACCTCGTCGACTGCCTTGTCTCTCGAAGAACCGTAGATCAGCGTCACCCTTCGCCCGCGGGCCTCGCGCCGCAAGAATTCCGCCAACGCGCGCGCTCCGTCGGGATTGTGGGCCGCGTCCAGCAGCACGGCTGGGTTGCTGCTGGCGAACTCCAGCCGTCCGGGCCACTTCGCGCGGCGCAAGCCGTCCTCGATCTCGGCCCGGCGCACGTTCAATGCGCAGAGGGTCGCTACGGCGGTGAGGGCGTTCTCAACTTGGTGCTTCCCGGCAATCGCGAGTTCGATCTTGACGAGCTTGTCGCGCCCGACCGCCTCAAAGCGCCAGCGTCCGGCCTCGCTGGACGCCTGCTGCGCACTCCAGTCGGACTCCACGTCGATCACGTCGGCGTCGGCACGCTCGAAGCAGCCCAACAGGGCCCTGCGGGCTTCGTCGGCTTGCAGCCCCATCACCACGCGGCCGCCGGGCTTGACGATCGCTCCCTTTTCGGCCGCGATGCCCGCCAAGTCCAGACCTAGGTACTGCTCGTGGTCCCGGTTCACGCGGGTGATGACCGCCAGTTCGGACCGCACCACATTGCTGGCGTCAAGCCGACCGCCCAATCCGGTCTCGATAATCATGTGCTCGAGGCCGGCCTCCCGAAACAGGACCAAGGCGACTGCCGTCACGGATTCAAAGAACGTGGGATGGGCCGAGCGCCCGTACTTGGCCACCACTTGCTCGTTGGCCCGGCGCACCGGTTCGATCGCGCCGGCGAGCGCTTCGTCGCTGACCTCTTGCCCGTTGACCAAGAAGCGCTCGTTGATCCGCGAGAGGTGGGGCGAGGTGTACAAGCCGACAGAGCGGCCCGCGGACCGCAGGCCGCTCTCGATCATCGCTGCGGTGGAGCCCTTGCCGTTAGTGCCAGCGATATGGACGATGCCTGGCGAGAGCTCGGGATGGCCCAGTTCGGCCACCAAGTGGCGCATGCGCTCCAACCCGAAGCTCTCCTTGCGAATCGAGCCGAGCAGGGACAGCAGGTAGCGAACGGACGGATTGGGCGGTGCCATCCGGGCTATGTTTCCGGACGGCCCAGGAACGTCAGCGCATTGCCGATGTACTGCTTCAGTTGCGGTCGCGGCACCACCGCGTCCAGCATGCCGTGCTGGAGCAGGAATTCGGAACGCTGGAAGCCCTTAGGCAGCTTTTGGCGGATCGTCTGCTCGATCACGCGGGGGCCGGCAAAGCCGATCAAGGCACCGGGCTCGGCGATGTTCAGGTCGCCCAGCATGGCGAAGCTGGCCGTCACGCCGCCGGTGGTCGGGTCCGTCAGCACGCTGATATAGGGCACCTTGGCCAGGTCGAGTCTCTTCAGCGCTGCCGAGACCTTCGCCATTTGCACCAGGCTCACCATGCCCTCCATCATGCGCGCCCCGCCTGAGGCCGAAACGAACACCAAGGCTCGGTGCTCACGCTCGGCTCGCTCCGCCGCCCGTGTGAGCTTTTCGCCGACCACGGCTCCCATGCTGCCGCCGATGAAGCGGTACTCCATCGCGCAGATCACGGCGCTGTGGCCCTCCAGCGTGCCCGCGCCGCAGATCACGGCGTCGCGCAAGCCAGTCTTTTCCTTGGCGTCCTGCAGGCGCTCGTCGTACGACTTGCGATCTGTGAACCGGAGGGCGTTCGTCGAGCGGAGGTTGCCGCCGAAGTCCTCCCACGCACCATCGTCGAACAGCATCGCCAGGCGCTGGCGGGCCGAGATCTTGAAGTGGAACCCGCACTTGGCGCAGACCATTCCCTGCGCTTCGAGATCCTTCTTCCAGATCGGTTCCGAGCAGGCGTCGCACTTGATCCAGAGGCCCTCGGTGTGGACACGCTTGTCCTCGTTGTCCTTTTTCCGGAATAAGGGCATTCGGGGCAACGCTCGATCCAGGGAGCGCCCGCAATGTTCCGATGATAGCCATTCCACCCGTAAATGCTCAAATCACGCCGCATCTCCGGGTGTCCTTGCCGGCGGCGCCGCCAGGGCGAGGCTCGCGCCAAGCGGCGGTCGGCGCGCCGCGTCGGGGAGCTATGCGGCCACGCCCTCGAAGAGGTTGCCCTGCAGCGGAAGCGGAGCCAATTCGCTCACGACGGGCTTGCGGCTGCGTGCGAGAACTTCCCCGGTCAGGCCGTGCTTTTCCCGGATCCGGCAGACCTTGGCGGACAGCCAGTCACGGTATCCGGGCGACACGTAGGCACCCTTGCGGTAGTGAGCCTCGTAGCGCGCTGTCAGGTGCGGGAATTGCTCGCCGAGGAAGGCTACCATCCTCTGCCGGGCCGCCGACTTCAGGAACAGCGGATGGGCGTGCCAATAGGATGCATCGACCCGCTTGGCGGCTTTCGCGACTTCCTCGAGCAATTCGCTGGAGTCGGTCAGCAGCGGCAGCACGGGACTGCTGAAGACGCCGGCCTCGATTCCTCGCCAGCGCAGCTCCCGAACGGCTTCGATCCGCTTGTCGGGGCGCACCGCGCGAGGCTCCAAGGCTCTGGCGAGGGCATCGTCCATGGTTGTGATCGTGACGCTGACGTGCAGCTGGTTGCGCATGGCGATGTTGCCCAGAAGATCGATGTCGCGAAGGATCAGGTCTGACTTGGTCGTGATCCCGATCACGTTTCCGGAGAATTCGGCGAAGGCTTCCAGGATCCCGCGGGTGGTCTCGAACCTGCGCTCGGCCGGCTGGTAAGGATCGGTCCCGGTGCCGACTGCGATCGCTCCGCTCACGCCCTTGGCGAGTTCGCGGCGGAGCAGGTTCTTGGCGTTCTCTTTGCAGAAGACCAGCGAATCGAACTGGGAGGGGTCATCAATTCCCAGATACCGGTGAGTGTAGACCGCGTAGCAGTAGTGGCAGCCGATTTCGCAGCCGCGATACGGGTTCACCGTCCATTGGAACGGCATCTCAGGATTCGAGCAGCGGTTCAGGATGCTCTTCGATGGCAGGCTGCGGTACTCGGTGAGCTTCTTCGTGCCGAGAACCCTGCCGTCCGCGGCTTGAGCGGCGATTCCGGAGAGAATTTGCTGTGCCATGCTTAAATATTCGCTTTTTGTTTGTATTAAGTCAAGTGTATCCCCCAGTATTCTGTCAGAATCTGCGAATCAGGCGCGATTCTTGCCGCCAAATCGAAGGCGGCGGCCCAAGTTGGCCGCCGCTAGTTGCGGGTCTCGCGCAGGATGCCCAGCATTCTGCGCAGCGGCTCGGCCGCGCCCCACAGGAGTTGGTCGCCCACCGTGAAGGCGCCCAGGTACTCCGGCCCCATGCTCAGCTGGCGGAGCCTGCCAACGTGGATGTCAAGCTTCCCGCTCACGGCGGCAGGGGTCAATTGCTGCAGGGTGGCGTCCTTGGAGTTGTCGACCAGCCTGACCCAAGCGTTGCCCGAGCGCAGGATGTCCCGAACTTCCGGGAGCGGCACCCCGCGGGCGAGCTTGATGCACAGTGCTTGGCTATGGCACCGCAGCGCGTCGACACGAGCGCAGATGCCGTCGATCACCACGGGCGGATCGGCTCCGAGGATCTTGGAAGCTTCAACGCTGGCCTTCCACTCCTCGCGGGTCTGTCCGTTGTCCATGGCGCGGTCGATCCAGGGCAGCACGTTGCAGGCCAGCGGTGCTCCGATTTCGGCTGCCGGAAAGGACTCGGCAGTTTGAACGCCGCTGAGGGCCTGCTCGACCTCGATGGCGGAACTCCCCTGCAAGTCCATCCCGGCCGCCCCGAGTTCGCGCACTTGGCGAGCGAGCTCTGTCAGTTTCCGAGCGCCGGCGCCCGACACCGCTTGATAGGTCATCGTGCTGACCCACTCGACCAACCCTGCGCGAAAGAGCCCGCCAATGGCCATCAGGAGCAGGCTGACCGTGCAGTTGGCCCCGATGAAGTTGCGGCAGCCGCTCTCGAGCCGCTGACGGATCCGGTCGGCATTGATCGGGTCGAGCACAAGCGCGGCATCCTCGCGGAGCCTCAGCGTGGAGGCCGCATCGATCCAGTAGCCGTCCCAGCCCGACGCTCTCAAGGCGTTGAATACTTCAGAGGTGTAAGTGCCGCCTTGACAAGACAAGACGGCCTCGCAGTTTCTCAGGGCATCGATGTTTCGCGCGTCCTGCAGGACGGCGCTGGCACCACCACGCGGTGCGCTGCCGGCGGGATTGGACGTCGAGAAAAAGTGGACTGCGAGCCCGTCCAAGTCGCCTTCTGCGCGCATTCTGTCGAGGAGCACGCTCCCGACCATGCCGCGCCAGCCGACGAATCCTACCTTCAACACAACAAGACCCTCGCGCGGGCCGCTCTCAGCACGGCACGGTGGCGGCCCAAGGCGGCAACCCGCCTAGTCGGTGGCCGATTCCTGCGCCTCGGAATCGCGCCAAGCGCTGA